>OMJG01001197.1_pt1 | contig 15868 bp, 14 predicted proteins | sample 1646431 | NCBI WGS metagenome assembly OMJG01 (sample SAMN03771674, study PRJEB25209) | food metagenome | isolation source: Cotija cheese | place: Mexico:Jalisco,Michoacan | collected 2011-12-12
GGCGTATCCGGGGCGCTCGCCGGTTGTGCCACTGCCATCGGCGTCGAGCCAGTCGGCGAGGATGTCCGCGGCCTCGGCGGCCCGGGCGTCCTCGTCGGCGTCCCTGTCCTCGAGCGGGACGCCACGCTGGGTGAAGCCGTCCTCGAAGTCGATCCGGAGATCCTCGACCGGTTCGCGCTCCAGCTTGGCGACGGTGAGTGCACCGACGGTGGCGGCGTCCTGCTCCGGAACGCCGAGTGCCAGGGCGAGACCGGTGGCGGAACCGTAGGATTCCAGGGCCGCGAGGGCGGCGTCGCCCCAGGTCCGGGCGATCTGCGGATCGCGGGTGGCGCCGGTCATGAGGTGGGCGGGGACGTACACGGTGTGCACGGGCTGGCGCCAGGTCACCGGGTTCGCCCACGGGCCGCGCACCAGGTCATCGGTGGTAGTCAGGCGCGCGTCGGCGTGGCGTCCCAGTGCGGCGCACAGGGCGCCGGGATCAGGAGCAGAGTTTGCAGAGGTCACGCTGACAGTTTAGTCCAGGATGCGGACCGAGTTTACGGAGACCTCGGCGGCGGTGGTGACCGGTCACCGGGGCAGGCTATCCGCCGATGGGCGCGGCACCGTACGTGTCGCGCCAGACGACGACGGTGGACGGCCGGGCGAGGGAGTGCCCGCCGTCGGGCCAGTGCGAGGTGGTGTTCTCGGTGGTGGCCTCCTCGTCTTCACCCGGGTGCTGCACGTTGACAATCACCCGGTCCTCGGTGACCACCGGGCCACAGGTCTCCGCCCCCGCGGGCACGGTGAGGAACTGCTTCGTGAGCCCACGGGTCGCACCCTCGAGGGAGACGGCGAACAGACCGTCGTTGGATTCCAGGGCGTTGCCGTCGGTGGAGACCCACAGGTTGCCGTAGGAGTCGAAGGCGAGATTGTCCGGGCACGAGATCGGAGAGACGCTGTCTTTGTCGAAGCCGCCGAAGTAGGTCTCCGCCGCCGCCGGGTCGCCGCAGACCAGCAGGAGGTTCCAGGTGAACTTTTCGCCGGCGTGCTGGTCGTCCAGCTCCAGGACGTATCCGTTCTTGTTCTCGGTGACCGGGGCGTACTCCCTCGGTTCCTCGTCGTTCTTCCCGGGCCGGGCCGCACCCCGGTACTCGTTGTTCGTCAGCGCGGCGTAGACCTTGCCCGTGGTGGGGTGGGGCTGGACGTCCTCGGGTCGGTCCATCTTCGTCGCCCCGACCTTGTCGGCGGCGAGGCGGGTGAAGATCAGGACCTCTTCGCCGCTCATCCCGTCGACATGGGACTCCACCGCGCCGTCGGAGCCACAGGTGGCGAGCTTCACCCAGTGGCCGGAGCCGTCGAAGGCTCCGTCGTCGGGCAGGGTGTCGGCGGTGAAATCGTCGGAGTTCCCCTCGAAGACGGCCACGTACAGGACGCCCTCGTCGAGAGCCTTCATGTTCTCCGCCCGGGCGTCGGCGGCGGTGCCCTCCCCGCCTTCGACGAGCTTTTTCGAGGAGACGAACTTGTAGATGTACTCGAAGCGGGAGTCGTCGCCGGAGTAGGAGACGATCGTGCCGTCGTCGGTGACGTGGACGGCGGCGGCCTCGTGCTTGAACCGGCCCAGGGCGGTGTGCTTCACCGGAGTCGAGGTGGGGTCCCACGGGTCGATCTCGACGACCCAGTTGAACCGGTGGGCCTCGTGGGGCTCCTTGCGGATGTCGAAGCGACGGTCGAAACGTTCCCACTTCCGGGCGGTCTCGGCGTCCTCCATGCCGTAGCGGGCGAAGCGCTCCTGTGCGTCCTTCCCCTTCGCCTCCGCGCCACCGGCGAAGTACTGGTCGACATTCTCCTCGCCGGACAGGATCGTGCCCCAGGGGGTTACACTGCCGGCGCAGTTGTTGAAGGTGCCGTGGACCTCGGTCCCCGACCGGTCGGCGGAGGTCTTCAGCAGGTCATGGCCGGCGGCCGGGCCGGTGACCTGGAACACCGTCTCGCCGTGGATCCGGCGGTTGTAGCGGCCCATGACCGGGACCAGCCGACCGTCTGTGTCATTGGACTGCAGTTCGATGATCGAGAGGCCGTGGTTGGCGATCTCGATGCGGACCTGCTCCTCGGTGGGGTTGTCGGCGTCGTAGCCGGGGAACATCTGCTGCGGGGTGGTGTACTCGTGGTTGGAGACCAGGAGGAACCGGCGGTCCTGGCCGGGGACGGGCAGGAGAGCCGCGAAGTCGCAGTTGTAGCCGTACTGCTTCTCGGCATTCGTCCGGGTCTGGTTGTCCACCGACCAGTCGGCGGCGCCGGGGACGACCGGGTCTCCCCAGCGGATGACGACATCGCTGCTGTAGCCGTGGGGGACCGTCACGGCGTCCTTCGTGTTCGGTGCGACGGGGTCGAACCGGAGACCTGCCGGTGCCTCCGGGGCTCCACCACCGGTCGGGGTGCCGCTGGCTGATGCGGGGGCGGCGTCACCACCACAGGCGGCGAGCAGGCTGCCTCCGCCGAGGACCACGGCGGCCGTACCTGCACCACGCAGGACGCTCCGACGGCCGACCTCGCGGCGCAGGATGTCCCGGAAGTAGGGGTTGTCGGAGGTGTTCGGGACCGGCTTCGCGCAGGCGTCGCCGCATTTGTACACGCAGGTGCGGTGGGAACGGCTCGAGGTGAAGTTGAGCTTGGCGAGCAGGTTCTGGCCGAGTAGTGCCACGGGTGTCTTCTCCGGTTTGTCGGTCGGGGAGCCGCAGGAGTCAGCTGCGGCGATCAGTCGGTGACTGACCGTACTGCGGTGGAATGACGTCCCGTCGACGGAGAAGTGACCGCAGGGCGACGAGGCGGTGGCCGGAACGTGAACTCGGCTGACCAGGTGAGAAGGGCCACACGAAGTTGATAACTGTACCGAACGTCCGTTACAGTTACGCGGGTCAGGTGCGGCAGATCGAACAGGTCTGGACCGCGCCGTGAATAAACCCGGCAGAGATCCCAGTAGTAATCCCGGAAGAAGTCCCAGGGGGAAACAATGAGCCACACAACCGTGACCCCGTCCGGCCGTCCCGACCGCCGCGATGAGACCGGCACCGTCGGTACAACATCCGCAGGCGGTCCGACGACCGCTGCCCAGCGTTGGAGCTTCCTCGGCATCATCAGCCTCGGACTGTTCCTCGTGGGAGCGGACAACTCCATCCTCTACACGGCGCTGCCTGTCCTGCGCGATGAGTTGCACACCACCGGGCTGCAGGGACTGTGGATCATCAACGCCTACCCGCTGGTGCTGGTCGGTCTGCTGCTGGGGACCGGCACGCTCGGGGACAAGATCGGCCACCGGGTGATGTTCCTCTCCGGGGTCACGATCTTCGGTCTCGGTTCGCTGCTTGCCGCATTCTCACCGAACGCCTGGGTGCTCATCGGTGCCCGTGCCGCACTCGGCGTCGGCGCGGCCACCATGTTGCCGGCCACCCTCGCGTTGATCCGCCAGACCTTCACCGATGTGCGTGAGCGCAACACCGCCATCGGCCTGTGGGGTTCGGTCGCGGTCGTCGGTGCAGCCTCCGGCCCGGTGCTCGGTGGCTTCCTGCTCGAGCACTTCTACTGGGGCACGGTCTTCCTGATCAACGTGCCGGTCGCCCTCGTCATCGTCATCGCCACCGTCCGTTACGCTCCGGCGAACCAGGCGGACAGGTCGCGGCACTGGGACGTCATCTCCTCGCTGTGGGCGATGGTGATGATGGTCGGCGCGGTCATGGCCATCAAGGAGACCGCCAACTCCGAACGGAATACGACGATCATCCTGGTGGCCGTCGTCGCGATGGTCGTCGGTGGTGCACTGTTCGCCCACCGTCAGGGGCTGCTGCGACGCCGTGGGCTGCAGCCGCTGCTGGAGTTCGGCATCTTCCGTAACCGCATGTTCCTGGGTGGCACACTGGCCGCCGCCTTCGCCATGTTTGTACTCTCGGGTGTCGAGCTGATGACCACTCAGCGTTACCAGACCGCCGGCGGTTTCAGCCCCCTGGAAGCCGGTCTCCTGGTTGCTTCGGCGGCGGTCCCGGCGATCCCGGCGTCCATCCTCGGTGGGGCGAACCTGCACCGTCTCGGTTTCCGCACCCTGATCAGCGGCGGTTTCAGCATGCTGGCGCTCGGTATCGTCATCGCCCTGTGGGCGGTCCCGTCCCAGCCGTTGTGGACGCTGGTCTGCGGTTTGGCCCTGGTCGGCATCGGTGCCGGCATGGTGATGTCGGTGTCGTCCTCGGCGATCATCGGCTCGGCGCCGGTCAGCAAGGCCGGGATGGCGTCCTCGGTGGAGGCGATCTCCTATGAGTTCGGCACATTGGTGTCCGTGGCGGTCCTCGGCAGTCTGATGCCCATGTTCTACGCGATGAACGCGCCGGACGCGGTGGCCCATGATGTCGACCACGGGGTGGATCATGCGCAGTACGGTGCTGCTGCTGTGGAGGCCTATGACACCGCCTACCTGCTGGTGATCCTCATTGCCGGTATAGTGGCCGTGCTCGCGGCCGTGATCACGGCCCGTTGTTTCCGGGGGAACCCGAAGGAGGCTGAGTACTCTGCGCACGAGTAAGAAGGACGTCATCCTGCGCGCCGCCGTCGATCTGGTCGACAGTGGCGGGCTTGAGGCGGTGACCTATGAGTCGCTGGCGGAAGCGTCCGGCATGTCGAAGTCGGGGTTGATCTACCACTTTCCCTCGCGTCAGGACCTGATGCTGGGGGTGCACGGGTACATGGCCGAGGAGTGGGAGCGGGAGCTTGTCGACGCTGCCGGCGGTCGGGCGGACGAGGTGGACGCCGCGACCCGGCTGCGGGCGATCGTGATCACGATGAGCCGCTCGGCGACGCGGGCGGAGCTGGTGATGCAAGTTGACGCGATGACCCACCAGGAGTTCAACGTGCCGTGGCAGGACGTCGACCGCCGGTGGATGCCCTCGGCGGAGGGCATCGTCGGGGACGGTGAGGACGGTGAGGACGCAGCGGTCGCCCGTGCAGCCTACCTGGTGCAGATTGCCGCTGACGGCATGTGGCTGCACGACAAGGTGCATGAGGGGGCGCTGACTCCGGCGCAGCGTACAGCACTGACCGACGCGATCCTGGCGATGATCCCGGAGGGGCCGGTGCGGTAGCCACACCAGGATGGTGAAGGTGAGGCGGACCGGGGCGGACGGTTACGGTGGGAGAGGATGGAGCACTTGCGCGGACACGAGCACAGTCATGATCATGATTCCTGCACGCCGGATCTCGACCGCGACCTTGTCGTCGCAGGGATACGTGACCCGGGACATGCACGAGAACACCACGGTGCTGACGTAGGCGCCCCAGGGAAGGCCGAAGGGTGGGCTGGCGACACAACGTCGATGGTCGGGCCGACCAGCACAGTTGAGCCCGTGTTCACTCTCACACCACTGAATCTGCAGGCCGGGGTCATCGACCGTTCGCAGCAGGTACCGGTGGTGGTGCTCATCGGTTCGCCAGTCGCCCCGGGGATGTCCGCGGTGAGGCGTGAACTCGCCACGCTTGCCACTGCCGCGAACCTGCGGTGGATCCTCGCTGTCGGGGATGTGGACCGCCACCCACGACTGGTCGGTGCGTTCCGCCCCGAAAGTCTTCCGACGGTGACGGTCATCGCCGGAGGCGCGGGTGTGGCGACATGGACACCGGCGGATGCCACGGGCAGCGCAGGAGGCGACGGTGTTGACTGTGGCGACTTCGTCGAGCAGGTCGTCTCCACTGTCGAGGGGTGCCTCGATGGTCTACCGGAGGACGTGGTCGTCGGTGACGGTGGCATGAGCGAAGCCCGTGACGCGTGCATGGGTCCGGTGCCGCCTGACGATCCTCGGATTCGGGGCGCTGCAGTTCTGGTGGGTGAGGGAGAACCCGCTGCCGCCCTGGCGCTGTACGACGAGATGCTCGCCGAACAACCGGACCCGATGACACTGGCGACGCTTCGTCGCGCCCGTGCCGCCGTCGGTGTGTTGGAACGGGTCGGTCATCTCGACCGTGCTGCTGTGACGGCTGCACTTGTCGACGTGCGTTCGGCGCCCGATGTCGATCTTGACACCTTGCTTCGCGGGGCCGATGTGCTGGTGCTGTTCGACAGGCCCGGGGAGGCGGTCGACCTGTTGTCCGGGTACCTGGGGCACCTGGTTGCGTCAGATCGCGACCTGGACCGGGCATCGCAACTCGAGCTGGTGCGCCAGCGCATACTGGAGTTCATCAACCTGCTGGAGCAGGACGCTCCGGCGGTTGCGCGCGCACGTCGTCGTATCGCCGACGCGGTGTTCTGAGGGGTACCTACTGCACCAGACCATGGGCCTCGGCGTCTGTGATCATGGCGTCGTCGAGCTTCGCCAGTAGTGTCGGTCCGTCCATCTTCACCCCGATGAGGACGATCTCGTTTCCAGGTTCCAGTCCGGTGGCCTGCCAGGTCGAGGCGGGTCGGATGGACAGATCCGGTCCAGCCTGGTGCCACACCTGGGCATACTCCAGTCTGTCGGCGATCCAGCAGTACCCCTTGGACCGGACGAGGCCCCGTGTGGACCGGAGTGCCTCGAGGAGACGGCCACGGTGCAGTGGCCGTGCCCCGCGGAAGAGCACCGAGCTGATCCCGTACTCCTCGGTCTCTGGCGTGTGAGGATTGGCCAGTTCCTCGGTGTACCCCTCGTAGGATCGGGCGGTCGCTTCGCTGAACAGGCGCGCGCCCAGAATGTCCTCGATCACGCTTCTGCCATGCGCCCGTCCATTGACCATGATGTCGACCGATGCCCGCGGATTCAACCGTTTGACCAGACTGATGGTTGTGGCGAGCCGGTCGGCTGTGACCAGATCGGTCTTGGTGACGTAGATCCGGTCAGCGAACTCGACCTGGTCGACGAGGAGGTCGGCGACGGTGCGTTCGTCGACCGGGGTCGCGCCGCGGTCGACGTCCGTAAGGCGGGTGTGCCTGCCGATCCGGTCGAGGAACTGGCGGGCGTCCACCAGAGTGACCATCGTGTCGATCGGGGCGATGTCCGCCAACCGGGTGCCGTCCTCCCACTGCCATTGGAAGGTTGCGGCGACGGGCATCGGTTCGGAGATGCCGGTGGACTCGATCAGAATGTGACCGTAGAGATCGCTCCGCGCCAGACTTCCGACGGAGTCTACGAGGTCCTGCCGCAAGGTGCAGCAGATGCAGCCGTTGGTCAGTTCCACAAAACGGTCCTCACCACGGGTGAGATTTCCCTCGCCGGCGATGAGTGCTGCATCGATGTTGATTTCGGAGAAATCGTTGACGATGACGGCGATGCGCCTACCGTCCCGATTCGACAGGATGTCGTTGAGCAGGGTGGTCTTTCCGGATCCGAGGAATCCGGACAGGATGGTTACCGGGGTCATGCGGCGATCCTTCCGCGGTCGAGGTTGATGATCTGGTCGGCACTCTCGGCCTGGGACCGGTGGTGCGTGGCGATGACGACCGACGTCCCGGCGACCTTCTCCTCGTGCACGGCACGGTCGATGAGCGTGACGGTGTGCGAGTCCACGGCGGAGAGGGGTTCGTCGAGTAGAAGCAGCGGCGCCTCCTGGGCGAGCCCCTGGGCGATCAGCGTGCGTTGGCGTTGCCCGCCGGAGAGGTCCCCGAGGGTGCGGTCGGCGAGGTCGATGATGTTCATCCGTTCCAGAGACTTCTCGACGATCGCCCGGTCACGCGGGGACAGGGGGCGCATCAGCCGCCAGCGGCCTGTCCTCCATCTGCCCATGGAGACGACACTTCGCACGGTGACCGGGAAAAGGTCGGGCACTGCGGAGTGCTGTGGCACCAGGCCGACGTTGACGGGGGTGTTGCTCACGGTGCCCGCGGAGGGGCGCAGTGTGCCGGCGAGGAGGCCGAGGACGGTCGATTTTCCTGAGCCGTTTCCGCCGGTCAGGGCGGTGGTGCTGGCAGGTGGCAGAGACAGGGTGATGTGGTCGAGGGACTGGATGTTCCCGTAGTGGTGGGAAACGTCGGTCAGGTGTACCGGTTCACGCATGTAGTTCATAGTAATGATAATCATTATCAGATGGAGTTTCTCATTGAGCCCTTCGAGGTGTCCTTTGTTCTGCGTGCGCTGATCGCCGGCGGGTTGGCCGCGGTGCTCTGTGCCTGCATCGGCACCTGGGTCGTGTTGCGTGGCCTGGCGTTCTTCGGGGATGCGATGAGTCACGGCATGTTGCCTGGAGTGGCTGTCGCCGCACTGCTGGGCGGGAACCTGATGCTCGGCGCGGCGGTCAGTGCATTGGTGATGTCTTTCGGGGTGGTGGTGGTCAGCAGGTCGTCCCGCCTGTCGCAGGACGTGAGCATCGGCCTGCAGTTCATCACCATGCTGTCGCTGGGTGTGGTGATCGTGTCGCATTCCGGCTCCTTCGCGGTCGACCTCACCGCCTTCCTCTTCGGTGATGTGCTGGGGGTGACCTCGTCGGACGTCGTGACCATCGGGGTGGCCGCAGCACTCGGCGTGCTCGCGTGCCTGGTGCTGTACCGGCCGTTTCTGGCGCTGACCTTCGATGAGCGCAAGGCGCACACCCTGGGCTTGCGGCCCCGGTGGGCGCACATGGGGATGCTGGTGCTGGTGGCGTTGGCGACCGTGGCGTCCTTCCAGGTGGTCGGGACGCTGCTGGTCTTCGGGTTGCTCATCGGGCCTCCGGCGACGGCGCTGCTGGTTGTGCGCGGGGTGGGGCGGGTCATGGTGGTTGCTGCACTGATGGGGGTGGCCCAGGTCTATGTGGGGCTGCTGGTCAGCTGGTATGCGGAGACGGCGGCGGGGGCGACGATCACGCTGCTGGGTGGGGTGATCTTCCTGGTCGTATTGGCGGCGAAGTCGCTTCTGTGTAAAGTCGTTCCGCATACTGCAAATGACAATCAATACCGTTAAGGGGAGAAATGACGAAGCGACGTGGACTGCGGAGCTGGTTCGCCGTCACGATGATCGTCCCGGTGGCTGCACTCGCCGCCTGCGGTGACGAGACCCAGAGTGATTCCGCTGAAAGCACCGGGGCCACCGGGTCAGGGGACACGCCCCACGGCTACGTCAACGGTGCGGACGAGGCGACTGAACCCCAGTTGCGACTGTCAGTCTCCGACGACGAGTCCGGCGAGACCACGATGATCGACCTGCTCACCGAAGAGCAGGTCGAGGATGTCCCCGAGACCGCCGGGGCCACGGTCGAAGCCGACGGACGTTACCTGTTCACCAGGGACGACTCCTCCGTGGGCGTCGTCGATACCGGGGTGTGGGCGATCGACCACGGCGACCACAACCACTACTACACCTCCGCGCCGAGCGGCGTAGGCAGCGTGGACGGCGACGCCCCAGGTCACATCATCTCCAATCAGTCCCGGGTCGCGGTGTTCTTTGATGGCGGCGACGGCGGCAGCGGCAGTGACGGCGACAGTGGGGATGCCGAGGTGAAGGTCTACCCGCGCAGCGCACTGGATGACGGCGAGCTGACCGAGGAGGTCTCCTTCACCGTCGGTGCCCACCATGGTGCCGCGGTCCCGGCCCGCGACTACGTCCTGACGACGATGCCCGGTGACTCCGCGGACGACCTGCCCGGCACGATCGCCGCATTCGGCGAGGACGGCGAGGAGCTCTCCGGCGACGACGGTCTGCAGGGTGACACCACCTGCCCGGAGATTCACGGAGCCACGGCGAATCGCAGCGGCACCTTCTTCGCCTGCGAAGACGGGCTGATCACCGAGAAGGACCTGGACGCCTCGCTCGTCGACTACCCGGAGCAGGCCCAGGGTCGTGCCTGGACTCTCGAGGTCGGACGCGACCTGGTCGCCGCACCGTTCGAGGACGGGGGTGTGGGGCTGTTCGACCCGTCCTCGGAGGAATGGACGGTCGCCGACACCGATGCGCCGGTGACCTCCGTGGCGGTGGCGCCGGACGATTCCGTCCTGCTCGCCCTCGACGAGAACGGCACCGGCTACGCCATCGACCCGGAGACCGGGGAGGTCACCGCCCAACGTGAGCTGGTCTCCACTGACTCTGACTCAGACTCTGACTCGCCGGCCCCGGCGGTGGCACTGACCCGTGAACGCGGCTATGTCTCCGACCCGTCCGCTGGCGCGGTCCTGGAGATCGACGTTCGCGACGACCTGCGTGAGGCCCGCCAGTTCGACACCGGCGGCACCCCCACCGGGATCGCTGTGACGGGAGGTCTCTGATGGCCACGCGCACCAGAACCAGACGCACGACCGGTGCGGTCGGCGCGCTCGTTGCCTCACTCGTCGCATCCGTGCTGGTCGCCTGCGGTAGCGCTGGTGAACGACCGAATATCGTCGTCACCACCAACATCCTCGGGGACGTGGTCACCCGCCTCGTCGGGGACGCTGCGGAGGTCAGCGTCCTGATGAAACCCAATGCCGACCCACACTCCTTCGGCATCTCCGCCAGGGAGGCAGGGGACCTGCAGACCGCAGACCTCATCGTGGCCAACGGCCTCGGGCTGGAGGAAGGTCTGGGCTCGAACATCGACAATGCGAAGGACGAGGGCGTGGAGGTGCTCGAGGTCGGCGAGGAGATCGAGGCACTTCCCTATGCCTCCGGGGCGGACTCCGGTGACCCGGACCCGCACTTCTGGACGGATCCGGGCCGGATGGTCACCGCGGCCGGAATCGTCGAGGAACGGTTGCTGGAGGTGGTCGGGGATGACCCGGACACCGCCGACAGTATCCGCGGATCCGCCGAGGAATACCGTGGCGACCTCGAGGATCTCGACGCGGAAGTCACCGACCTGCTCGAATCCGTTCCGGAACCTCGTCGCAAACTGGTGACCAACCACCACGTCTTCGGCTATCTCGCCGACCGGTTCGACTACGAGGTCATCGGCACGGTCGTGCCCGGCGGCACCACCCTCGCCGCACCGTCCGCCGCCGACCTGAACGACCTCAGTACGGCGATCCGCGACAACGGCGTCCCGGCGATCTTCGCCGACTCCTCCCAGCCGCAACGCCTCGCCGAGGTACTGGCTCAGGAGGCCGGGGTGGACGTCGAGGTCGTGGCGCTGTTATCGGAATCCCTCACCGAACCCGACGGTGAGGCCGGGAACTACATCGACATGCAACGCATCAACACCGAACGCATCGCCGATGCCCTCGCCTGAGGTTTCACCCGGCGTTTCACCCGGCGTTTCACCCGAGATTTCACACTGACCGATCATTCACAGATCAAGGAGAATACCATGTCCCACCTGCCCACCACGTCCCTGAGAAACCGTGGCGTCCGACCCTCCCGACGACTCCGGCGCAGCGCCACCGCCGCCGTCGCAGCCAGCTTGTCCGCGGTCCTCGTGCTCGCCGGCTGCTCCACGGACGGGGACGATGACAGCGATGCCAGCGGCTCCAGTGAGGCCGCCGTCGGCGAGGAGGTGGACGCTCCGGAGCCGCGTCTGCTGACCACCTACGACGGTGGGTTCTACGTCCTCGACGCCGAGACCCTCGAGGTGGTCTCGGACGAGAAGATCGACGGTTTCAACCGCCTCAACCAGGTCGGCGACGGGCGCCATGCACTGCTGTCCACCGGTGAAGGTTTCCAGCTCATCGACGCCGGGGTATGGACCGAGGATCACGGCGACCACGGCCACAGCTACGCAGGTGACCCGGTATTCACCGACACCGTCTTCAGTGCGGACACCCCCGGTCACGCGGTGAGCCACGACGGCAACCTCGTCCTGTTCGGTGACGGCGACGGCACGATGCAGCGCTTCTCCACCGATGATTTCCTGGCGCTCTCCGGGGACGACCCCGCCCCGGAGGCCACCGTGGACGAGACCGAACCGCACCACGGTGTGGCCGTGGAACTCTCGGACGGCACCTTCGTCCACACCGAGGGCACCGAGGAGTACCGCGACACCGTCACCGCCGTCGACGCGGACGGGGAGGAGATCGCCTCCTCCAGCGACTGCCCCGGTGTCCACGGTGAGGCCGCGGCCGCCGATGATGTCCTGGTCTTCGGCTGCGAGGACGGCATCCTGATCTTCGACGACGGTGAGTTCACCAAGGTCGACGCCCCGGACTCCTACGGGCGAATCGGCAACCAGGCCGGCTCGGAGGTCTCCCCGGTGGTGCTCGGCGACTACAAGGTCGAGGAGGACCTCGACGACGATGAGATCGAGCGTCCGGAACGGGTCAGCCTGACCAACACGGCCACCGGTGAGCTCCAGCTGGTGGACCTGGACGCGTCCTACTCCTTCCGGTCATTGGGACGCGGCCCGGACGGTGAGGCCCTGGTGCTGGGAACCGACGGCAAGCTGCACGTGATTGACCCGGAGTCCGGGGATGTCACCGACTCCTGGGAGGTCATCGACCCGTGGGAGGAGCCGGTGGAGTGGCAGGAGCCCAGCCCCACACTGTTCGTCCAGGGTGACCGGGCCTATGTCACCGAGCCAGAGACCAACGAGATCCACGCCGTGGACCTGTCCACCGGCGAGGTCGTGGGCAGTGTCGAGCTGGACGAGGTGCCCAATGAGCTCACCGGCGTGACCGGCTGAACCGTGACCACAGCGCGCTGAGCACCACGAACGCTAGGCAGGTGACGCCGAACAGCGGTGCCACCGCGGCGTAGGCCACCAGGGCGACGGCCAGGGTCACGGTCCCGGCGTTCCAGGAACTGCCGGGGGCCGACGCCCGTGGTGGCGCGGATGCGAGCACCTGGTTCCGGCCGCGACGTCGGAACCACATCGTGTAACCCCACACCACCATCACCACGATCGCTGCCGCCAGCGCGGCGAGCACCAGCTGGTTCGGCAGCCCGAACAGGGTGCCCATGTGCAACTGGATCAGCCAGGCCGACAGCTGTGCGGCCACCGGCCAGTCCCGGAAGTCGACCCGGTCGGTGACCTGCCCGGTCGCCCAGTCCACCGAGATGGCGTCGTTGGTCAACCGGTATGCCGCACGGTTCTCCTTCACCGTCCAGGCCTCACCGTCGGACGCGGGCGGGGTGAGCGTGACCGGGGCGCGCAGTTCCTCGACGGCGGTGGCGGCGACCGGTCGACCGAGCCGGGGTTCAGGCCCCGGACGAAACCGCCGGACCCGCTGGACGCTCCGGCCCCGCCGTGGCCACTGTGCCCCTCGTGCCCCTCGTGTCCGGCATGTTCTTCCGCCGCCCCGGCGTCCCCACTGGTGCCGGACGCCCCGGCAACCCCGGGGATCGAGGTCGACACCGCAGGCTCCTGCCAACTCAACGCCGAGCGCATCTGACCGATGTTCGCCCCCGCCACCGAAGACCAGGTCAACCCGGTGACGGTGAGGAAGACCAGGCCCACGGCCACGACCGTTCCCGTCGCCCCGTGCCGCCGCATCGTGCGGGTGCGTCCCCGGCCACCGGTGCGCAGCATGCGCTCCGGGTGTTTCCGGTGGCGCTGCCACCACATCACCAGTCCGCCGACAGCCAGCACCCCCAACCAACTGGCGGCCAGTTCGGAGTAGATCCGCCCCGGTTCGCCGAGCCACAGCATCCGGTGGCCCTGGGACAACCAGTGGCGCAGCGGGAGGGCCCCGGAGCTGCCGTACTGGGTGGAGTCGCCGACGACCTCCCCGGAATACGGGTCGACGAACACCGCCCGGGTGGTGGACTCCGGTAGATCGGCATCGTCGAGCAGGACGCGGGTGGTCTCGTCGTCCTCCCCGAGGCGCACCCCGGCCAGCGGTAGGTCAGGGAACTCGGCGCGCGCGGCGGTGACCTGGTCGCTGACCGGGGCGGTCGGTGCGTCCTGCACGGTGGCGGTGAGCAGGTCATGGTGGACGATCCGCTCCACGGTGGGGGAGACGGCGTAGAGGAAGCCGGTGACCGCGGCGACGAGGATCAGCGGCGCGCACAGCACCCCGGCGAAGAAGTGCAGGCGCTTCAGTAGGCGGGGGAGGGATTGGTCACTGGCAGTTCTGACCCCGGACGGCGGTGAGGGGCGCTCGGTCGTTGTCGTCACGCAGTACTGGTCGGCGGCTGTGGTGGTCGGGTTCCCGGCAGCCTCTGACGGGGGTGATTCCGTGGGTGCGGGGAACCGTGGTACCCTGGTGTCCGACTAGTAAAGCAGTGGTGAGTGGTGGTGAATGCCGCGCGCCCTCGCCCGAGACAACCGCTCCACGAGACGATTCCAGGAGAAGACCTTGTTCCTGTCCCAGACTGCACGTTCTGCGCGTTCTACTCGATCCGCACGCCTGTCTCGCCGGCTGCCGGCGGCCCTTGCCGCAGCGTCGCTCTGCCTGGGTATGGCGGCCTGCAGCGACGATGACACGGACGCCGACAGTGCAGGCAACGCCGACAGCACCGCGACTGCCGGGGCTGACGCCGGAGCCTCAGACGCCTCGGACGCGGACCTGACCTTCTCCGAGGGGTACGTGGGTGCGAAGGACGCCGACACGATGATGACCGCGGTCTTCGGTGAGCTGACCAACACCACCGACGAGGACATCCACCTCACCCGGGTCGAGGGTGACCTGGAGGGGGTCTACGAGTACCACGAGGTGGTCGACGGGATGATGCGACAGACCGATGACGGCCTGGTCGTGCCGGCGAACGACAGCGTGATGATGGAGCCGGGCGGGCACCACATCATGATCATGGAGAACTCCGACGACATCGAGGCCGGTGACGTGCTGACCCTCACCCTCACCGCGGAGGACGGCTCGACCTACCAGCTCGAGGACATCCCGGTGCGGGTGCAGCAGTCCGCGCACGAGGACTATGCGGACGACAACGGCGGGGATGACGCTGACCACGGCGACCACGGCGACCACTAGTCGCGCAGCGCCTGCTCGGCGTCCTCCTGGACGAGGGCGAAGTTGACGAAACCGGCGGTCATGGACGCCTGTCCGACGGCGGCGGGAACATTGAGACGGGGATCGATGACGTTACCCGCGGCCCAGATGTGGGGATGGCTGGTACGCCCGGCGTCGTCGGTCTGCAGGAAGGATCCGACTCCCGGGGCCTCGTACCGGTCGAGGTTCAGCCCGGCGAGGAACCTGTCGCGTGGGCGCGGGGTCGGTGACAGGGCCAGGGCGTCCAACTCATGGGTCTCGCCGTCTTGCGTGCGCAGGCCACGGAAGGCTGACTCTGTGGCACCGGATTCGGTGAGCGCCTCGGTGACAGTGGAGGAGACCAGGGTGACGCCGCGGGCGGTGAATCGTGCCCGGGTGTCATCGTCGAGCTCGTCGATCAGTGAGGCATCGGTGGTGAAGACGGTGAGCGAGTCGGTCCACTGGCGTACGAGCATTGCATGGTGGAAGGACATCGGGGAGGTCGCCAGCACACCGATGCGGGAGTCCCGGACCTCCCATCCGTGGCAGTAGGGGCACTGGAACACGGAGGTCCCCCAGTGCTCCGCCAGTCCCGGGATCTCCGGGAGTTCATCCTCGATACCGCTGGTGACCAGGACGGACCGGGTGAGCAGCTCGGTGCCGTCAGTACAGGTGACCTTGAGAGTGGCGGTCTCTGCGGCCTGGTCGATGCTGTCCACGGTGTCCACGCTGTCCACGGTGTCCACGGTGTCCACGGTGCCGGTGGTGACGGTGACCCCGTAGTGCTCCACCTCCTCGCGGCCGCGTGAGAGGAGGTCCAGGGGAGGAGTCCCGTCATGTCCGAGAACGCCGTGCATATGGGGTGCGGTGCGGTTGCGGGGCGTCTCCGCGTCGATGACCAGGACAGTGCGGCGGGCCCGTCCGAGCATCTGTGCGGCCTCGAGCCCGGCGACACCGCCGCCGATGATGATGGTGTCGTAAAGTGTCATGCCCCCAAGCTAATGAAAAAGCTTTTCAACAGAAAGGGGGCATATCGGTGGCGGCGGGTGTCAGCCGATCAGTGCTCGTCCCAGTGTCCGTCGTGAGCGGCGTGGCGGTGGCCGTCGTGGATGTAGTCGACGTGGTCGCCGTGGGGGA
>OMJG01001198.1_pt1 | contig 15860 bp, 17 predicted proteins | sample 1646431 | NCBI WGS metagenome assembly OMJG01 (sample SAMN03771674, study PRJEB25209) | food metagenome | isolation source: Cotija cheese | place: Mexico:Jalisco,Michoacan | collected 2011-12-12
GCGCATAAACAAGTCGATGTTCGATATCTTGGGTCAAGTAATCTGCAACGTCGTCGTTGCGATAACCTTCGATAACTTGAATGAGCATTTGCAATAATAATTCTACCTTAGCATAGCGTGGACTTTTGCGATTATCGTTGAATTCAACGTTATTAAAGAGCCTGGAAACTACAGGTGAATTCAGAAACATACTAAGCAGCACGTTGCCACCATCCGAGGTAATTGGTGCCCCATTGTCTGAAACTGCAACTAAAGGGTTGCTAGGTAATACTTTTTGAGTCATAATTTTAGACGCTCCAATTTTTGAGTATTTGGTTTGTTTTTCACTAACAAAATATCATAAAAAAGAGCTCCTATGGTTTTCACCCAACGGGTGAAAGCGCAAAACCCGCTGAAACGGTATTAACTTGCTGTTTCAGCGGGTCTTTGTTTGTCTTGATGAATAATCCGGGTTTTAAAATATTTGATAATATCAATGGAAAACTGGGACTGTCCACTGGAATTATAACTCCTGATACCCACATTCCAACTCTTAATATAGCTGCATATGCATTATAAAAATCCGGTATTAGCACTGTTACAGTTGATGTAACAAGTGAAAGTGCATATAAAAATATAATCATTGCAAAAAAATAATAAAAAAATTGCAACCAATATATTGAGGGCTGTACATTCATAAATAATATTGCAAAGAAGGCCATACCTAACATCACAAAATAACGTTTTAGCTCTGTTACAATTTCTGTCATAGGTACTGCAGATAGCGAAAAACGCATACGAGCTAAAATTTTAATTTGTGATTGTATACTTTTAGCAGATTTTTTCATAGCTGTTTGCATAAAAAAATAAGTAACCATTCCTAAAGCAATCCATCCTATATAACCAGACAATCCTGTTGCGTGTGCATTTCCTTTGTCTTCTCCATTGCGCACAGCAAACATTAAAATCATGACACCAATTTGCAACGCTGGATCAGCAAAATGCCATATATTCCCCAAGTAATTTTGGCGATATACCTGATCATTGTTATAACGGGCTAGACGTATTACTACAGGCCAACTTTTTACAAGTTCTTTAATGACTTTCCAAACATCTTTCAAAATAATTACCTCTCAACTGGCAAAGTTAACACTTGTCCTGGACTAACAATTTGATCCGACAAATGGTTTGCATCCATAATGGCCTGTACAGAAACATTTGCTTTTTCAGCAATACTACTTAATGTTTCTCCGTCTTTTACCGTATAAGTGTTCTGTATAGCAGTATAAACTGGCGCTTGATTTGAATTTTCTGAATTACTTTCACCAACACGACCATGTCTTTTATCAAGTTGAGTCAGCTTTTTTGGTGCAAAGTTTGTAATCAAATGTGTCGGGTGAGCAACAACATTAGACCAAGACATATTTAATATCTGTTTACTCATTAAAATAGCGGTCATGAACACAATACCCAATAACATTAATCGACCAAATTTGCTCATTTTTTCGCTATCTTCTGTATAAAAATGTTCTATCTTCTTTTGTCTCTTTAAGTTTTCAGATGGATTCAAAAGTAGATCATGGTTAATTTCTAATTGTTTTAATCTGCTTAATGTAAATGTTTTTTGAGCATCTTTATATTTCTTTTGATATGCTAATCGTTCATTTTCAGAAAAGTGATTAAATTCCTTTAAAAACTTTTCATATTCAGGCATAACTTTTTCAATTGGGCCATCCATACGAATATCACCATAATGCATCCATATAACACGATCAGCCATTTTCCGCATTTGAGCAGCAGAGTGAGAAACAAAAAAGATAGTCTTTCCTTCTTCTTTAAATCGTTTTGTTCTTTCTAGTGATTTTTGTGTAAAAGTTGGATCTCCCACAGATAAAGCTTCATCTATGATGACAATATCAGCATCCGAATAAACTGAAATAGCAAAACCAAGCTTTGATTTCATACCTGATGAGTATGACTTCACTGGTTGGTCAATAAAGTCTCCTAGCTCCGAAAATTCAATAATATCGTCCATTTTTGCATCAATTTCTTTGTCCGTCATTCCCTGTAACAAAGCTTTCAAGCGAATATTTGCTCTTCCTGTAAGTTTTGGCCGCATCCCCGCTCCAATGGCAATAATGGACGTTGAACCATTGATTGTCATATGACCACTTGTTGGTTGTGTTAATCCAGCCACCATTTCTAGCAACGTCGATTTTCCAGAACCATTAGTTCCGATAACTCCAATCGTCTCACCAGCATGTGCTTCAAAAGAGACACCTTTGACTGCCCAAAAATTAGGAATTCCCTTACCCCAAAATTTAAAGACAGCTTTTACTTTATCTGATTGTCGTTCTGCCAAATCAAATCTTTTAGTCACGTGATTTGCAACGACAGTTAATTTTTTATCAGCCATTTTCTAACCTATCTTCATTCTCCAATATTCCTAGCAGTGTCACTTTGTTCATCAGGTGTAGATGTTGTTGCCGTTGTCGCACTCTCTGAAGTTTCAGATGTCGTTGGCGCTGAATCAGAACTATTATTTGTTGTTCCGTTTGTCCCTCCACCAGTTTGTGGTGTACTTTCAGATGGTGTCCAACCCGGCTGATAGTCAGTTGAAGGTGTCACATCAGTTACCCCTGTATCTGTGGTAGCAGTATCTGCAATACTTGGATCAACAACTGTTTCTGAACTAGTTTCTTCAGATTCTGTTGGATCTTTAACTATTGTTTCGCTTGAAGACTCAGATTCAACAAGCTCACTCGATGAAGATGGACTTGTTGATGAAGTCGCCTTTTTGTGATTATTTTTCAATACCATAATATGTTTCACTACTTTAGTTTGCCCACGTGTGGCTGTAACAGTGTATTTACCCGGCATCACAAATGTAACCCGAATATCTTTTTTCTCTTTAATTGGCTTATAATCTAAGTCATGTAGTTGTTCATGACTACTATGTATTTTAATCGTTGTATTTGCTGATACATGAATTGTTACTTTTGCCTGACCATCTTTAATACGTACCTGCTTATCACTAAGATGGACAAGTCCAGCATCATACATTTGTTCCGCTTGTAATTTTTCCTGATGCGCAATCGCTGCTTGATGCGCTTCTTTTTCTTTATTCATTGAAAATCCTGCAATAAGTGCAACAATCAAACCAAAAACTAAGAAAAAGTGTCCCATCCGCTTAGAACGATTAACCTTTTTAATATGTGAAAAAATTGTCACAATCAAACCAAAGATTGCAACAACACTGGCTATGAGTAGTATGTATAAACTAATCATGTACTTCTACTCCTTTGTATATACAAATAGTCCTAATTTTTGAAACTTGCTTTTCGAATTTGAGTAAATATCGCATAGACAAAATCGCCAACATGATTTTCTGTACATCATGTACAGTCAAATATTTTAAATCTTTGCCCATGATATTACTCCGTTCCCCATCACTTTTTAGTTATGCCCATTAAATTTAATTAATAATCATTATGTAATTAAATTTACTACTCTTTTAACTTTTATTATTTTTTTATAACTGACAAAAAATAAAACAACTCGTTTCAAATATTTTTAGTTTATATCAATTTTATGCAATTCGCAACTGATATAGCGCTTGCCATCAGTATTTTTACCGTTTTCTATACAAAAAAAATGAAACACATTAATGTGTTTCAGTTTAAATACCAAATATTTTAATTTATCTAATCTTAATCAATATCTTTTTCAATACTTACAGCAGTACCATACGCTGCAACTGAATCTCCGATTGCACCAGATGATGAATCAAAACGCATCATGATAACCGCATTGGCACCCATTTCTGCTGCTGCCGTGCGTAAGCGATCAATTGCCTCATCACGTGCAGTGTCTTGCAACTTGGTATAACCTTTAATTTCACCACCAACAATTGTCTTTAGTGATTGACCAACTGATGAAACAACGTTACGTGAACGTGTTGTCAAACCAAACACTTCACCAAAAGTTTCAACAACATGGTATCCGGCAATTGATTCTGAGGTAACAACTAATACTTTTTCTGACAAATGATTATCCTCCTTATCTTAAACGTGCTTATTAAATACTTGCCGTTGATGATTGACTACTGCTTGAAGCAGAATCGTCATCATCATATGAGCCATACATTGAACTAAAGTCATCGCTACCGTATTGATCAGCATAGTAATCTACCATCTTATCTTCCACAATGTCCATCAATTGTGACGTTGACTTAATATCCTTCTTTGCTGGCATCTTTACACGGTAATTATTATCACGTTTGGTTGTGGTTTTAAAGTTCATCCGACCAACTTCACCATCTTCTTTACCAGAGAAGTACATCTTCATAAGATGACCTTTATCACCTAATGTGATATTAAACTTTAGATTCTTAATATCATCTAGCGAAGACTTAGCCTCTTTCCATTCTGACTTCGTCATTTCTTTACCAGACTTTGTTTTATAAACAACTGTCATCAAGCTCTTTAAATCAGCTTTGTTCAGCTTAACTTGGTAGCCATCTGAGACTTTCTTAAACTTACTGCCATCCAAATCCTTAAACCACTTAACTGTCTTATCAGCATCTGAACGTACTTGGGTTGTTTTCACATTCTTATATGACGCATCTGCATCTGTCGCTTTGATCCAATAATGATCAATTGACTTCAATGCCTTAGACATCTTACCTAAGCCATACGTTTTATAAGTACTAGTCAAAAAGGCTGCTGAAACATAAGCGGTATGTTTATTAGCTTTGAAACGCATTGTCTGTGACTTTTTCTTTTCATTTAAAGTCATCACCATATCCATTTTATTCTTATCCTTGGCATCAATCTTAATCTTACCTTTGACACCTGCGGTTGCATCAGCATCTCCGCTAACCTTTGCATTGAAGTTCGCAATATTGTCATCACTCTTTGACATCTTTGTTAAGTTAGTTTCAAATTGGCGCTTTGGCGTATGCAATACTGCATACGTTCCTCCTGCGGCTGCCACAACCACGACGACTGCAGCACCGGTTACAAATGTTTTGTTCATGATTTACCCCTCCTATTGATACTCCCCCAACAGTTAGTTAATTACTTAGTAAAGTAAGTAACAACTTTATAACAGAATTGTAACAAAAAGGCAGTAAATGGCCACTAATAATACTTAAGTATTAAATTTCGTTAAATCTTTTCAAAGTTAAATCAACAATGAGTTGACGCAAAGCTAGCCTTTCTGACCATTCAGGAATGGCGTGCCAAGCGAATCCAGGTACATCCTGACTAAGCATTACATTCGACAAATAGATATCCGTTTGATCTGTAAATTCATGAGTAATTACAACATTTAGTGCATGCCATTGCATCACCATTTGCTTCAAATAATCTTCTAAAGCAGGCATATCAATTAAATCAATTGTAATTGTAATGACAGGTAAAATATCGCTGACAGGTAATACTTTAATAAATGCATTCAGCAACGGACTAAAAGTCATTGCTACCATATGATCTTCATCATATTGAAATAGTGATACTAATTCATGAATAATTTGTTTTGTAAAGGCTGTATGAATTGGATAAGCCCTACTCTGAAAATCCACATCACATATCGTCCCCATATCATAAGGTGGAAAGTATTGTAAGCGAATTAATAAAGGACTAATCAATGTCATGAGCTCTTGTTTTTTCTGTGGTAACATCTCTTGACCAAAGTAATTTTGGTAAGACGCTATTACTTGGTCAATAACTAGATTCATTTTTACTTGATTATCAGTCGTTAGATCAGATAAATAATCTGTCGTTTTACCAATCCCTAATGCGTAGCAGACGGCAACCCCATATCGTAGCTCTGTATCTAACCACGCTTTACCAATTTTTGAACGAACCTTCAAATAAGTGCCAAATTGGGTCACTAACTCTTGCGCTGCGGGATGTAATTCTTCTGTAGGCTTTAATAATTTATCCTCAGTAGACGGTATCTGATGTCCAGTCGTAAAACGAGTATACCAAACGCCAATGGCAATTTCTAAGATACGTTTAATTGTTACTCGAGTTGTTAACAGTGGGACTAACTCATGCTGTACTTGTGCCGTATAACGTTTTGTATCAGTGGCAAACGGTAATGACTGATTGGCATACACTAGGTAAATTAGTTCAATCATTAATGTTCGAATTCTTTGCTCATCGCCAACTAATTGATAGTCGTCAGAAATATCGATGTGATATTGTTGCAACTGCTCCCGCATTTCTTCCTTCGTCATACGCACAACAGTTGTACTTGAAGAATGGCGAAATGCAATTGTTTCATTAGAGTGTACATCTTCTAAAAAGACATCCAATAATAATTCAAATTTTAGTGACTGCCGTAAGTAAAATCCTTTTAGAGCAGCAACACTGACTAATTGTAAATCTTGTAAAGTAATTGTCCGATTTGCATCTGACACATTGATAAACGTCTGCGTTGACTTATTCATTGCCTGATAATCAGCATTTAATTGTTGCAGTGCTTGCAAAACACGATATCACGACCATCCCATTGCAGCTATTAAATCTTTAATTAGAAATGTTTTGCTTTGATGGGTAATTAAATACCGATGCAATGCTAAACGTTCTTCATCTTTTTTTGAAAGTAACCAATCCATTTTGTCCACTCTCTCCATTAGTTAGTCATATGACCATGATAACCGTATTGTTCGTCTTTAATTCGCTAATTTTTCAATTTACATAAAAAATTAAGTCAGTCATTAATAACCTTTTGTCAGATCAACAACATTTTCCACTAGTGGTTTCTGATTTAAATAGGCTGGTAAATTGGCTAATAGAATACCAAAAACATCACCAGCTCGCCGTTCCGGATAAGTATGATTAGCCCATGAAGTGTGTTGGGTCAACAACAAATTACGTTGTTGCCATAACATCGAATCTTCTGGTAGTGGTTCAACTGTCGTAACATCTAGTGCAGCATAACGAATACGACCAGACTGCAATGAGGCAATCAATTCTTTTTCATCCACTGTACCGCCACGTCCGACATTGACAAGCAAAAATAGTTCACCCCATATTTTATGATTTTGTGCATTAAAATAGCGGTGAGTTGCTGGTGTATCCGGCAAAGTATTAATAATGACTTGAATACCATCTGGCCAGACTGATAATAAGTCATTTAAAGCAAAAACTTTGTCAAAACCAGCCACTTGGTGTCCAGATGAATTCACACCATAGATAGGCATATCATATGGTGATAAGTATTCTGCAATTTTTTGACCAATCTTACCAGTACCGAAAATAACAGTTGGTAATTCATCTAAAGTATATTGATCCTCGTATTCGCGCCAAACATGACGATCTTGATAAACATGCAAGCCTCTTGCAAAATGCATTAAATAACTCACTGCGGTTTGAGCAATTTGCGCTGCTTTCACCCCACTCGCATTGGTCACCAGAATATGGCGTTCAGCAAATACCTCTAACGGTAATGTGTCAACACCGGCACCTTGATATTGTACCCAACGTAATTGATTGACTGGATTTGCCAATATTTTTTGACCAAAGTCTGGTGACCAACCATAACTAATTGTTACTTGCGCTAATTGTTGCTCTGTCACTGTTGTTGGTGTGACAACTGCAATTTCATGGTCAACTAACTGTTGTGTCTCTTGCTCAGTTAATGGTTGAATGGCTAGTAATAACTCCTTCATAACAACATGCCTCGCTTTCCATACTCGTTAAGTCTGAAAAGCCACCTTCATGTTACTGACCATGAAAGTGGCTTATTTGTTAGTCACCAATATAACTAAATAATTATTCATTTTTAAATAATGACTCATAAGCTGCATAACCCTGGTCTGCTAATTCAGCAACTGGAATAAATTTCATAGCAGCTGAATTCATACAATACCGTAAGCCTCCTTGTGCAGCAGGGCCATCAGTAAAGACATGCCCCAAATGTGAATCGGCTTCAGTTGATCGCACCTCAGTTCGATACATACCTTGGGATGTATCGAGATGCCGTTTAACTGCTTTTTTCTCAATCGGCTTGGTAAATGATGGCCAACCACAGCCAGCATCATACTTATCCCGTGAACTAAATAATGGTTCACCACTGACAACATCCACATAAATACCATCTTCAAACCAGGCATCATACTGATTATTAAAGGGGGCCTCAGTTGCCGCTTCTTGTGTCACCGCATATTGCTCTGGTGTCAATTGTTTGCGTAAATCTGCTTGATTAGGCTTTGTCATGCTTTGTCGCCTCCTTATCTGACCAATATTTTTGTTGATACTTTTTACGTGGTATCATCATTAACATCTCACGTAATGGATTTTTCTTATAAAATTGTTGATGTTCTTCTTCCGCATCATAAAATGGCTGTGCATCTGCAATCGTTGTTACAATTGGCTTATCAAATCGCCCAGATTCATCTAGTACTTGTTTTGACGCAGTTGCAATTTGACGTTGTGTCTCATCCTTCACAAAAATAACTGGGCGATAAGTATCACCACGATCAGCAAACTGTCCCATGGCATCTGTTGGATCTGTTAATTGCCAATATAAGTCGACCAGTGCTTGATATGAAATGATATCATCATCAAACCATATTTTCACTGCTTCTGTATGACCAGTGACATGCGCAGCCACCTCATCATATGTTGGATTGGGTACCGTACCACCTGTATAACCTGAACGAACTTTTTCAATACCTGGCAATGTTTCAAATGGTTCAACCATACACCAGAAACAACCACCAGCAAAAATTGCTGTTTGTACTGTCATTATCGATACCTCCTTGATATTAGGATACACCATTAATTGTTATGTCTACTAATGATCATCTTTATCTTTATTTGATGACTTTTTAGCATCATCAGCTGCTTTTTGTGCAGCTGATGATGCAGAAGAAGCTTGTTTATTCGCTGAATCAGCATTGGCTTTCGCGTCTGCAATCGCTTGATTTGCAGAATCTTGTGCTGCCTGAATAGAAGCATCAGATTCACTCATCTGCTTTTTGAGATCTTTAACCTCACTATCTTTTTTATCAACAGATGCTTGTAACGATGATACAGACGCTTGATATTTGCTAGTGTCTTGTTTAGCAGTCACAAACCGTTGATTCGTTTTCGCTGCCTTTTTCAATAAGGCCACACCACCATCTGTATCAATGGCACGCTGATACAAATTTTTTGCTGAAGCCCAATTTTGTTTCTTAATAGCCGCATCTGCCCGCTCAAGATAATTTAATTGTTCACCAGCTGTCCGATTTTCTATTGAAACATGCACCTGACGAGATGCTTGATAATGTCGCTTAGCTGTTGCCCAATCTTGTACCGCAACCGCATCCCGCGCCTTATTTAATTCTCGTGAGTATGTATGATCATCACTAAACCATATTATGGCTAAATAACCAGCTATGATAATCACAACGAGTCCAATTACTGATAACGCAATTTGCTTTCGACTCATGATCCCCTCCTTCAATCGGTATTTGTTGCATTATATCATGAATAGTTTCGACCAACAATTTATTCCATCAATACACCGATCTCCTGACTAAGGTTTATTCATGACTAGATTTCCTGTAAAATGAGATTTATCTTAAAAAACGGAGAAATTATTATGACAATTAAACACTTTGACCAGTTACTAGATAAATATGCTGATTTGATTACCCATGTTGGGATTAATGTCAAAGCTGGCCAAGACATCATCATTTACGCTGAAATTGATCAAGCTGATCTCGTTCATCGCATCATGAACGCTGCTTATAATTTGGGTGCAAATCAAGTTCTTGTTGAATGGAAAGATACTGTTCTGCAACGTGAATTCTTAAAGCACGCAGATCAGGCAACACTAACCAATATACCGGCCTGGGTATCCGTACGGGCTGAATCACTAATGGCCAATCAAACATCTCGCATTTCAATTGTATCAAGCGATCCAGATGGTTATGGTGACGTGCCTAGTGACCGCGTGTCATTGTACGAACAAGCATATCAACAAGCGAATACTGCCGTGCGTCAAGCAACGATGAATAATGATGTCGCATGGTTAGTTGTCTCAGCAGTTGGTCCTGAATGGGCACACAAAGTATTTCCTGACGTCTCACTTGCTGAAGCACAAGATAAATTATGGCAAGAAATTTTTAAAATCAATCGAATTACCTTGGATAACGACGTCATTGCAGCATGGCAAGATCATATCAATAATTTGAATGAAAAAGCAAGCTGGTTAAACCAGCAAAACTTTAAAGAGCTGCATTATCGCTCTGCACTAACTGATTTAACAATTGGTCTTGCTGAAGATCATGTTTGGGAAGCTGCTGAATCATATAGCAAAGCAGGTAATCGTTTTGTTCCTAATATGCCCACTGAAGAAGTCTTTACAGCACCTAATTATCGCAACATTCATGGGACAGTCACTTCAACAAAGCCACTTTCATATGCTGGTGTCTTAATTACTGATATTAAACTCACTTTTACTGATGGGCATGTCACAAAAGCTGAAGCAAGTACTGGTCAAGAGGCACTCACACAACTGATTAAAACAGATATTGGTGCATCTTCATTAGGTGAAGTATCATTGGTACCACATGATTCGCCAATCTCAAAGGCAAATATTGTTTTCTATACAACTTTAATTGATGAAAATGCATCAGATCATCTAGCATTAGGTGCCGCTTACCCCTCTAACATTAAAAATGGCACACAATTATCTATTGCTGAACGCCAAGCAAAAGGACAAAATGATTCACTTGTGCATGTCGATTTTATGATTGGCTCTACTGATATGGATATTGATGGCATTACCCAAGATGGTCAAATTGTCCCTGTGTTCCGTCAAGGAAATTGGGCTTGATCATCATATAAATACAAACAAAAAATGAGATTTGGACATTAACATCCAAATCTCATTTTATTTTTTATTAATTAGATATACCAACAATGACATTGCCTACTTGGGCAAAGCCAAAGTGAGTTGAACTAGCGCGCATCTCCCAATCACGGTGACCAGTACCAGATGCTGTGGTCATATTTGTTTCATTATACCAAGCGTTAACGACTGATGAACCAGCACCAAAGCCAATTGAAATGACTTCATTTGCGTTACTCCAGTGTTCACTTGGAATCGCGCCACCATTATTAGCAATTTGTTGGGCACGGGCTTGTGCTTGCGCTGCCAAATCTGATGACCATTCTGTTGTCATACCACTACGCTTTGCTTTTAGTGCAGCAAAGGTTGCATTATCTACATTACCAGCAGTGGTTGCTGATGCTGATGTCGTTGCTGTTTGTGATTGTTGTTGACTGGCAACAGCTTGACTAGCAACAGCATTTGAAGCAGCGACAGCTGAAGCATGAGCTGCTGATGCTGAAGATGCTGATTGTGCAGCAGCGGCTGACTCGGCAGCTGCAGAGATTGCAGCTGATTCAGCTGCTTTTGCTGCTGCTTCACTAGCAGCAGTTGCGTTTGATTCAGCAGCAGCCATTGAGGCAGCAGCGGCCTGTGATGAAGCAACACTGGCAGCAACCGAAGCGGCATAGGCTTCAGATGCTGCGACCGATGATGCAACCGCCTGGCTGGCAGCTACTTCAGAAGCAGCTGCTTGACTAGCGGCCACGTCTGAAGCAGCAACTTCATCACTAGCAGGTGTATAAGCTGTTTGTGTTGGTGCGACAGAAGCAGCTGGTGCTGGTGCAATCGCACTACCATTAAACTGTTGTCCACTAATAATCAAATCTGGATTAGCAATCCCATTAGTAGCTGCAAAGTTGGCAACTGTATCATTTGTTGCCATTGCTAATGCCCAAACAGTATCACCAGACTGAATTTGATAATTATTAATGCCACCATTTGTTGCAACCTGTGATGCAACTTGATCAACCGTATTTGCTTGCCATACATCTGCAGAAGCAGACTCATTCGTGCCGACAAACGCAACACCGGCAGCAGTCGTTGCAACTGCGACTGCAACCCATTGCTTACCTGCTTTATACATCTTCTTGTGTGACTTAATTTGCATTGATGAAGTTTCCCCTTTGACAATAACGCGTTTATGCGTGCTTAATTTTCGTTTAATTTCTAACGTTTCTTAATAATACCAAAAGTTCTTAACAAAATCATTACAAATCATAGAAAAACTTTTAAATTTCTTAATAAACAGCATCATTTACTGAAAATTCACTGGAAAACTAGCTGGTAACGGTGCACCAATAGACTTAACAACATTTGAGAACGGGATGGGTAACTGTACTGCAGCTGAATGCAGTAATAGTTTATCATCGGTTGCCTGTGGGTTATACAAATTGTCCCCCACTAATGGATGACCAATAGCAGCCATATGCAAACGAATTTGATGGGTTCGCCCTGTTTCTAACAGCAAGCGCACAAGTGTATATTGATACAAGCTTTTTACTACTGTCCAATGTGTCACAGCGTTTTTAGCATGGACACCATTCACTTGTCGTAATCGATTATTGGTCGGATGATCGCCAATTGCAAAATCAATCATGCCATATGCTTCAGTTAAATGCCCGACTACCCAAGCAAGATAGGTACGCTTAATATCTTTGTCATGAAGCATTTGATTCAACATCGGTACCACATATGGTACTTTTGCAATAATCAGGGCGCCTGTCGTTTGACCGTCTAACCGGTGAACCATGTAAGCATGCTTGTCTTGTTGTGCTAGGTATGCCTGAGCGAAATTCATCATTGTCCCATCTTCACCTGGTGAATTTGGATGTGTTTTCACGCCTTGCATTTTGTTCACAACCAGCAATTCATCATTCTCAAATAACACATCAAGCGTTTGTGAATCATCAGATACATAGTGTGAATCCGGCGTCATAAAATCTGATGGTAACCATAACATGTGTAGTTCATCATATGGTTTTAAAATCGTTGATGTTGGTTGGTAACGTCCATTAAGTAATAGACGGTGCGCAATCCGAAAATTCCCACGAATCCGGCGTGGCACACGCCACCTGATTAATTGTTCCTTAATTGAAATGGCTGGTTGATCTGCGGGTAATTTGATTGTTTTTTCCCATGTTCTCATTATGCAATCCCCTTGCATCAAAATAAAAAAGCCTAGGAGAATCCTCCCAGACTTTATTATTGTTTAAGCTGACTAGTTATTACAACTTAGTAACGTTAGCAGCTTGCAAACCACGGTCACCTTGTTGTACTTCGAATGATACAGCTTGACCTTCTTCTAATGACTTGAAGCCATCAGTTTGGATTGCTGAGAAGTGTACGAATACATCGTCACCTGACTCGCGTGAAATAAATCCGTAACCCTTGTCTGCGTTAAACCACTTTACTGTTCCTTGTTCCATGTCTGAAACCTCCTGGCATCTTGCCATAAAAATTAATAATCCAAAACGAAGATGCCCTTATTTCTTAGAAACATAAAACAAAATCTTTCAAACTATGTTTTAAGTATAACACGTGTCCGTACTGAATGATACAAGCATTTTAATTGATAGCTAAATTATTATCAAATGATTGTTGATTATACCAGTCATACCAAGCAATAAAATTTATAATAAAAAAAGCATTGGGACATAATTAGGCACTATAGACTAAAAAGGGGCAACAATCTACCTATCTGACTTTGGTAGATTGTTGCCCCTTAAACGTGTTCCAAAAGACTGAAGCCTTACTTTAATAGTTGCTTCATGGCACTTGCTGTCATTTCAGCAGTTGCTTCTTTAGAATAATTTGCAATGTCGTTTGCACTAGCCTTAGGGTTCGCCTCAATGTAGGCAGTTACCTTGGCTTGAATGGCATCACGCATTTGCTTCTGTTGCGCAGCTGCAGCCGCTTTGTTTTGACTAGCAGCCTTTTGCTTTGCTGTTACTTGTTTTGCTTGTTTAGCACTCAAAACGACCCAAGTATTCTTAGGTACAGTAACCGTTGTTGTTTGCTTTACAAGTGAATGACCTTCGCCACCAAAGTCTAGCAACCACTTGAAGAAATGATTCTGCCACTCACGACGAGTTGTAACAGTTTTAACAGTTGCCTTGTCAACATCGGCTGTCTTATAAGTTGCAGTCTTATGAACTGCCTCAACCATCTTCTTCTTATTTGGTACATAGTGTGGCTTTGCTTTACCATCTTCACGATCAGCAAAGATCATCACGTAGTTACCTGACTTAGTTCCCAATTCTTGGGTAATCAGCATACCCGCTGGTGACTTTGAACCACCGGCTGAGTAGATTGTTCTTTCAGTCGTTGTTGTGACATTCTTCATACCATAATGAGAATTCATATTAGCCGTTAGCAACAAAACTGTTGCAGCTAGCAATCCAAATGAGATTAGACCGGCCACAATACGTGTTGGCGCACTCTTAATGTAGAACCATGAAATATATGTTAGTGCTGTCAGCACTGCTAAAACAATAATAATCATGTTGCCTAGTCCTCCTTCTCATCTGATGAAATGTGTCTTGTCATACCCTCGGGTACAATACGTCCACCGCGGACGAATAATACCACAATAACACCAATAACAGAGAATATGAATCCAATGGCAAATGACACACGGAACCCCTTCATTGAGGCATCAAGAATATCTGATCCATATTGTAATGGATTAGCCGCTTGCAAAGCCTTGCTTGGCTCGTTATTATTGATAATATTTTGTGTAACAGAGGTCAACAAAGCAACAACCACTGAAGAAGCCACCTGACGTGCCGTGTTATTTGAAGCCGTCGCATGCGGTGCTTCATTAGCTGGCAATACTGACATTGACATTGTCGTTAGTGGCATCATCGCCATCGCAACACCAAACATACGCAAAGCATATAGTGCTGTAATAAAGGCACCTGGTGTTGTTGTCGTAATGAACATGAATGGTAGCGTTCCTAATGCGAGGATTGCGAAACCAATAATTGATAGACGTTTTGCACCAATTTGGTCATACATACGACCAGTTAATGGCGCCATTAGCCCCATCATCAAGGCACCTGGCAAAAGAACTAATCCAGAGTTCAGCGTTGACATACCGTGCACATTTTGAAGATAAGTTGGCAACATCATTTGGACACCCATCATCGCCATCATTGCCATCATGACACCAACTGTTGTCAATGAGAATTGCTTGTTCTTAAAGACGCGCACATCCATAAATGGCTTATCCATTTTAAGTTGACGCCAAACGAACGCAATAATTAGTAACAAACCAACAATAATTGGTAGGATTACTGAAGGGAAATCACCCCAACCCTTTGTTGCAACATTGGTAAATCCAAGTAAGAAGATACCAAAACCAAGAATTGATAAGATAAATGATCCCACATCCAACTTAATTTTCTTAGTTGGTAGCACGTTCTTGACAAGGAAGAATGACAAAAGAAATGCAATCACGATAACAATCAATGGCAAAATAAAGATTGTTCGCCATGAAGAAGAAATCGTTAATCCTAATAGAACATGGTCTTTTTCAAGAATCCAACCAGATAAACTAGGACCAATTGCGGGGGCTAATCCAATAACAATTCCATTAAGCCCCATCGCTGCCCCACGTTCAGCTACTGGGTAAATATTAAGCATCACCACTTGCATCAAAGGCATCGTGACACCAACGGCAATCGCTGTAATAATACGCCCAGCTAAAAACATCCACCACATATTTGCATCAGCAGGTGTAAAAGCCGTTACGGCCATCCCTGTAGTTAAAAGTGCATAAGCAATAATATATAAAGTTCTTGATTTAATACGTGTTGATAAAAATGCTGAAACGGGCATCATCACACCGTTTGCCAGTAAGAACCAAGTCGTTGCTTGCTGTGCCGTTGCAAACGAAATGTCAAAGTCGTTCATTAGGGTTGGAATAGCTGTTCCCAATGATGTTTGCATCAACACACCAGCAAAAGTACCGATTAATAATACGG
>OMJG01001199.1_pt1 | contig 15850 bp, 17 predicted proteins | sample 1646431 | NCBI WGS metagenome assembly OMJG01 (sample SAMN03771674, study PRJEB25209) | food metagenome | isolation source: Cotija cheese | place: Mexico:Jalisco,Michoacan | collected 2011-12-12
AGAAGGAGGGGCAGTCCGGTCAGGCGAAGATGACGGAGTACACCCGCTACCTCACGGTGGCGCTGGCGCTGCTCCAGTCGGCCGGCATCGTGGCGCTGGCTGACCGTCGTCAGCTCCTGGGGCAGGACGTCCGCGTCCTGCACGAGGACGTCGGTGTCTTCGGCCTGATCACCATGGTCACCATCATGACCGCCGGTGCCGTGCTGGTGATGTGGTTCGGTGAGCTGATCACCGACCGCGGCGTGGGCAACGGTATGTCACTGCTGATCTTCGCCGGTATCGCCACCCAGGTACCCTCGCAGGGCGGTCAGATTCTGAGTAGTTCCGGTGGGTTCGTCTTCGCCGGTGTCGTCGTCGCCGTGCTGATCCTCATCATCGGCGTGATCTTCGTCGAGCAGGGCCAGCGCCGTATCCCGGTGCAGTACGCCAAGCGCATGGTGGGTCGTCGCCAGTACGGGGAGACCTCCACCTACCTGCCGCTGAAGGTCAACCAGGCCGGCGTTATCCCCGTGATCTTCGCCTCGTCGATCCTCACGGTACCGATCCTGATCACCCAGATCATCCAGTCCGGCAACGCCGGCCAGGACGACAACTGGTGGAACCGCAACGTGATGACGGTGCTCTCCGATCCTTCGGACTGGAAGTACATCGTCGGCTTCGGTGCCCTGATCATCTTCTTCTCGTACTTCTACGTGTCGATCCAGTACGACCCGGCCGACCAGGCCGAGAACATGAAGAAGTACGGTGGGTTCATCCCGGGCATCCGTCCGGGACGTCCCACCAGTGAGTACCTCTGGTACGTGATGACCCGCCTGCTGCTGGTCGGTTCAGTGTACCTCGCGGTCATCGCCGTCCTGCCGAATGTCGCGATCACCATGGGCCTGGCCGATGATGGGGCAGCCTCAAGTCTTGGTGCGTTCGGTGGTACCGCTATCCTGATTATGGTCTCGGTCGCACTGACCACCGTCAAGCAGATCGAATCACAACTCATGCAAGCCAACTACGAAGGATTCCTCAAATGAGACTCGTTCTCCTCGGCCCTCCCGGTGCGGGCAAGGGCACGCAGGCCGCCATTCTGGCTGACTCCCTGAAGGTGCCGCACATCTCCACGGGTGACCTCTTCCGTGAGAACATCGCCAAGGAGACCGAACTCGGTCGCCAGGCGCAGGAGTACATGGACGCCGGAAAGCTGGTCCCGACGTCGGTGACCGCCGACATGGTGCGCAAGCGCCTGGAGCAGGACGACGCCGTCGACGGCTTCCTGCTGGACGGTTTCCCCCGCACGGTCGAGCAGGCCGGCATCCTGGGTGAGATCCTGAGCGACAAGGACACCGCCCTGGACGGTGTGCTGAACTACCAGGTGTCCGAGGACGTCGTGGTCGAGCGCATGCTGGCCCGTGGCCGCAGCGACGACACCGAGGAGACCATCCGCACCCGCCTGCAGGTCTACCGGGACGAGACTGCCCCGCTGATCGACTTCTACTCCGACATCATCGTCAACGTCGACGCCGAGGGAACCGTCGAGGACATCTCGTGCTCCACCCTCGACGCCCTGGACCGCTAGAGAGCTGCTCCGAGCACCCATGGGTTTCCGTAAGTCACGCAAGATCATCCGGGGCAAGACCCCGGCGGAACTGGACGCCATGCAGGCGGCCGGCGAAATCGTCGGCCGTGCACTGCAGGCCGTCCGGGACGCCGCCGTGCCCGGGGCCACCACCCTGGACCTCGACGAGGTCGCCGAGGACATCATCCGCTCCTCCGGTGCGGTGCCGACGTTCAAGGGCTACGGCGGTTTCCCGGGAAGCGTCTGCTCCTCGGTCAACGACATGATCGTCCACGGCATCCCGGATGCCGAGACCGTCCTGAAGGACGGCGATCTGGTCTCCATCGACTGTGGTGCCACCCTGGACGGTTGGGTCGGTGACTCCGCGTGGACTTTCGGGGTCGGCGGGGACGACGCCCTGTCCGACGACGTCCGCCGGCTCAACCAGGCCACCGAGTTCGTCCTGTACGAGGGTCTGAAAGCGATGGTGCCGGGGAACCGGCTCACCGACGTCTCGTGGGCGCTGGAGGAGGCCACCGGGCGGGCCGCCGACACGTTCGGGGTGCCGCTGACTGAGCGCATCTCACTACCCTCGGGGCCATGACTTCTGTCGCGATCCCCACCGACCTGCAGGATGCCGCGCGCTCCGCCCGCCGCGTCGAAGTCTTCACCGGCGCCGGCATGAGCGCGGACTCCGGCCTCGACACTTTCCGGGACGCCACCACCGGTCTGTGGAGCAACGTCGACGCCCAGGCCATGGCCACCCTCGACTCCTGGCGTCGCGACCCGGACCCCATGTGGGCCTGGTACCTGTGGCGCGCGGCGAAGGCCCGCACCGCCGACCCGAACCCCGGCCACACCGCCATCGCCGACTGGCAGCACGTGGTTGACGGGGCGGACGGGGCCGCGGGCGTCAGCGTCCACGTCACCACCCAGAACATCGATGACCTGCACGAACGCGCCGGATCGTCCAACGTCTCCCACCTGCACGGCAGCCTCTTCGCCTCCCGCTGCAGCATCTGCGAGGCCCCGGCTCCCGAACCCGAGCTCCTGCTCGAACCGGTGGAACGACTCACCCCGCCGTCCTGCACCGTGTGCGGCAACCCGGTGCGTCCCGGTGTCGTCTGGTTCGGCGAGGCACTGCCACAACGCGACTTCGCCGAGGCCGAGCAGTCCATGCAGGACTGCGACCTCGTGGTCATCGTCGGAACCAGCGGCGTGGTCTACCCGGCGGCCGGACTGCCGCAGATCGCCGCCGCCCGTGGCGTCCCCATCGTCGAGATCAGCCCCGCCGACACCGACCTCACCCCGCTCACCGCCTGGTCACTGCGCACTACCGCCGCCGAAGGCTTGCCGGCCCTGGTGGATGCGCTGGACCAGCACTAACCAGCAGGTTCTAGCTGAACCGCACCTCGTCCAGACTCAGTGCGTCCCCCGGCAGCGACTGGCCCTTGGCGATCTCGACGTAGCCGGCCGCATGATTGACCAACCCCCTCTGCTCCTCCTCCGAGAGCTCCCGGCGCACCTTCGCCGGCAACCCGGCGGCCAACGACGCGTCCGGAATTTCGGTGCCCTCCAACACCACGGCACCCGCGCCGACGATCGACCCGGATCCCACCGTGGAGCCACTGAGCAGCGAGGACGACATCCCCACCAGTGTGCCGTCGCCGACGCTGAGACCGTGGACCAGCGCCTGGTGACCCACGGTCACATCATCGCCCAGCACGCAGGCGGCACCGGTGTCCACATGGATCACGCTGTTGTCCTGGATGTTCGTGCGCTCACCGATACGGATCGCGCCGACATCGCCACGGACCACCACCCCGTAGAACACCGAGGAATCCGCGCCGATCTCCACATCGCCGATGATCACCGCATTCGGGGCGATGAACGCCGACTCGTGGATCCGGGGCGTCCTCCCGTTGTACGGCAGGATCAGTGGTCCGGTGGTGCGGGGGTTCTGGAAGGTAGCCATATTCCCCACTGTAACTATCTGGCGGGCACGCTGCCGCTAGTCGGCACTAGTCAGCGAGGATCCCGGTGCCGCGCAGCCACTCGACCAGCAACAGTCGGGCCGGTTCCACGACCGCCGGCCCATAGGTGGCGGCGTCCTGCCGGAACTGCTGTACATCGACCCCCTGGTCCTCGACATCCGGGGCATAACCGTCCAACCACTGCTGGATCCGATCCGGATCCACCTGCGGGTTGAACTGCAGGCCAAGGGCATGATTCGACTGGAACGCCTGCACCGGCGAATGCTCGTCGAACGCCAAGCGCTCGATACCGGCGCCGATCGCCGCCCGGCCGTCCGGCAACTCGATCCGGTCCCCGTGCCAGTGCAGCACGGGCAGGTCCGCCAGATGACGCAACGGACCCTGCCTGCCCTGCTCGGTCAGCTCCACCGGCGACCAACCGATCTGCATCGGCCCCACCCCGGGGGCGACATCACCACCCAGGGCCAACGCCAACAACTGCGCGCCCAACCCCACGCCGATGACGGGGCGTCCCGCAGCATGCCGGGAGCGGATCAGCTCCACGACCTCCGACATGTAGGGGTTGCGGGGGTCATCCACCCTCACCGGCCCGCCCATCACGACCAGCAGGTCGGCGTCGAGCGGGCCCGGGGGAAAATCAACGCCGACATCGGCGTACGACGGGTTCAGGACGTCCTCCCACACCCCGGCGTCCTCGGTGACGACATGGCGCAGAGCAACGGTACTCAACAAGCTGGTGGTGGTCATGGCTCAAGGATACGTTCATGATGGAACCATGGCCCACCTTCTGATCGTCCACCACAGTCCCACCGAGAAAATCCACGGCATGGCGCAGACCGTCATCGACGCCGCACAGGACGCCGCCGAGCAGGTCAACGCCGAACTGCCCGCCGACCAACACCTGCGCATCATCGAACGCGACGCCCTGCACCCCGACGCCGACGAACTCGCCGAGGCTGACGCCGTCCTGCTCGGCACCACCGCCAACTTCGGCTACATCTCCGGCGCGTTGAAGCACTACTTCGACTCCACCTACGTCCAGAACCAGGGGGTCGACAAGATGTTCAGCTACTGGATCCGCGGCGGCTACGACACCACCGGCGCCGAGAAGGCGATGGAGTCGATCACCACCGGTTTCGGCTGGTCACGGGCGGCCGAGCCGGTGACGTTCACCGGCGAGATAGAACCGCACCAGGACGAACTGGTCGCCCTGGCGCAGAACACCGTCGGCGCGTGGTTCGCGAGTATCGGTTGAGTGGTTGAGCCGTTGAAATGTGGCGCGCTACTTCGCGTCGGACAGGACGTAGGACGCCGCGGCCACCCCGGCGGTCACGGTGAGCACGGCCGGCCAGGAACCGATCTTCTTCGCCAGCGGGTGAGACAGGCCGAAACCGAGGACATAGGCGCTGGTCAGACCGGCAGTCAGTGCCGGGCCACCCTTGGTCATCCAGCTACGTCCGGCATGCACCCCGGCGGCGGCGAGAACCACGCCACCGATCGGGCGGATCCCGGTCTCCCGGGCCGTGAGCCAACCCCCGACCAGACCCAGGCTGGTGACGGCGGCAGTGTTGACATCCTTGGCGTTCTTGAGTTGCATCTCCATGACGGTCAACGGTACCCGGGTACGCTCGGGGAGGGACAACGAACCTGATGATCGACCCCGATGAACGAACCCGACGAAGGACACCATGACACGTAACAGTTCCCTCGGGATGGACACACTGATCACCCGACTGTGGGGGATCGACGTGCCGATCATCGGGGCACCGATGGCCGGACGCGCCGGCGGCGAGCTCGCCGCCGCCGTTAGCGCCGCCGGTGGACTGGGCATGATCGGGGTGGGGGCGAACACCAGCCCGGAGTGGATCACCGAGAACGCCGAGATCGCCCGTGGCGGCGGCAACTTCGGCATCGGCCTGATGGTGTGGGCTCTCGACGACGCCGTCGCCGCCACCGGACATGCCGACCAGTTCGAGGCTGCCCTCGCCGCAAAACCCACCGTGCTCTCCCTCGCCTTCGGTGACCCCGGCCCCTGGGTGAAACGCGCCCACGACGCCGGGATCAGCGTCGTCGCGCCGGTGAACACCCGACTGCAGGTGCGCCAGGCACTCGACGCCGATGTCGACGTCCTGTGCGTCCAAGGCTCCGACGCCGGCGGCCACACCGGACGCATCGGCACCATGGCACTGATGCAGAACATCCTTGCCTATGTGGCGATCCACGCCCCGGCCGTGCCCGTCGCCGTCGCCGGCGGCATCGGATCAGGACGCGGGGTCGCCGCAGCCCTCGGTGCCGGGGCGGACGCGGCCTGGATCGGTACCGCACTGCTGGGCTCACCCGAAGCGCTCGGATCCGCCGAGCTGAAGGACGCGGCGGTCACGGCGTCCTCCCGGCACACCGTGCTCACCGGTATCTACGACCGGGCCGAACAGGTCGGCTGGGACATCGACACCTGGCCCACGCGAACGGTCCGCAATGACTTCGTCGACCGTTACGCCGACGACCAGACCGTCACCGACGCCGAACTCATCGCCGCCCGGGCCCCCGGCGGCGACCACGCCGATGATGTGAAACTGCACGCCGGGCAGGGTATCGGTCTGCTACAGCGCAAGGAACCCGCCGGCCACGTGGTGCGGCGGATGGCGCAGGAGGCCTCGACGCTGCTGCGTCGCTTCTGCTGAGCTTTCTCACCCTATCCCGGCAGGTCGCCGACCATGTCGCTGACGGTGGCGCGGGCAGCGTCCTCGCTGATCCTGCCCGACATCAGCAACGAACCCAGACCGTGGCCCAGGGCCATGGCGGTGTCGACGATGCGTCCGGCGGTCTCCTCGCCGAGCTCCGGAAGAGCGGTCAGGCACGCGGCGGTGAACTCCGCGGCCGTGGCATCCAGGTGGCGCTGATAGGCCGAGGCCGCCGGTTCCACCCCGGTCACCGCCATCAACTCCATTGACACCCCGACGCGGTGCAGGGCCCGGGTCTCCTCGTCGACGGGCAGGGAAGAGTCGAAGTAGCCCTCGATCACCGCACGCAGGGACGTGGCATCAGCCAGGGGGCGACGCCAGCGGGCGACGCTGCGCTCCGTGGCTCGGTCGAGGGCCGCGGTGAGCAACGTGTCCTTGTTCGTGCCGTAGTACTGCACGAGCCGCAGGGAGACGCCAGCCTCCGCCGCGACCTTCCGCATGGTCACCGCATGAACGCCGCCGGCCCCGAGGAGGCGGTCGACGGCGTCGAGAATATCGTCCCGGCGGGAGGAGCCGGTGGTCGTTCGCATGAAGACCAACGATAGTCGGTGCCATCAGCGCCCCGGTGCGTAGGGTGGAAGGTGCCATGAATGAGCGCAACGAACACACCCGTTGTCTGGACGTCGACCTCACCGCCACCCCCTGGCTCTACCCGGGACACTGGCCGAGGACCTCCGGCACACTGACAAACGAGGGCTTCTTCCCCGGCACGACCGGGCTCGCCGACATTGCCACTGACCTGGGACGCACCGCTGTTGTCGCGGTGGGTTCGAATGCCTCACCCGGGGTGATGCGCACGAAACTGCGGAACAACGGGGTGTCCACCATCGTCCCGTTCCTGCGGGCCTGTGTGCCCGACACCGGAACCGCCTTCACCGCCCACGTCAGCCCCCGCGGCTACATTGCCGCCGCTCCCTACCGACAGCCCGGAGTACACGCTTCCCTGTGGGTCAGCCTGCTCGACGAGGAGCAGCTGGCCTGCGTCGACATGACCGAGTCGCCGAACTACACGCGCATCCGCTGCGAGGACACGCTGATCCTCGACAACGGTGAGGAACTCGTCGGCTACGACATCTACCGCAGCAGCTGGGGGCTGGTGCCCGACCTGCCACACCACACCGGACGTGGCGAGGAGCCGATGCCGTTCACCCAACGTGACGCGCAGGAGCGCGTGCTGCGGCACCTGCGCGACAGCCTCACCGGCATGGTCCCGTCATTGCCCGACGGCTCCAGCGAGCAGGTCGTCCGGGCGATGTGGACGGACGAGGGGCTGGCACGGCAGGTGTCCGAGGAACTGCACGCCGTGGCACTGGCGGACGGCTACTAGCCGTTGAACGGTGTCAGCCGTTGTTTGCCGTTGTTAGCCGTTGTTGGCTGAGCCCGGCACGGACTGCCAGGACCCGGCGGCGAGGCTGCCGGAGGCGAGCAGGCCGAAGACACTGGCCAGGGAACCGACGACATCGGTGCTGCTGGACAGTGTGATCAGCGAGGATACCGTCGGGTTGTCGGTCGCCGATGAGGCGGAGCTGAAGCTCGGCAGGTCCTGGGCGGAGGCTGCCCCGGTGGTGGCGACGGCGGTCGCGGCGGTCAGGCCGGCGGCGGTCGCGATGGCGACCAGTCGCCTGCGGTAGGTGTTCTTCGATTCAGACATGCACCTGATTATGCCCCACCATGTACAAAGGTGTCTACGGACACTTCAACGGAGACCTCAACGCTTATTTTCGCGGCAAGCTCCACCCCGACGCTCGGCTTCATCGGCTGGGTGATCATCGGTGGTCTCGCCGGTTGGATCGGATCGAAGATCATGAAGACCGACGAGCAGATGGGAGTGCTGCTCAACATCGTCGTCGGTGTGATCGGTGGTTTCGTCGGCGGCTGGCTGCTCAGCCTGTTCGGTGTGGATGTGGCCGGTGGTGGACTGTGGTTCAGCTTCTTCACCTGTCTGATCGGCGCGGTGATCTTCCTGTGGATCCTTGGCGCGGTCACCGGGAAGAAGCGCTGAGCCACGCGTTGAACAGACACTGAGTCCGCACTGCTGGCCCCGACCGCCGTTGGCGGTGGGGGCTGAGTTATTCCAGGTCATTCCAGGTCATTCCAGGGCGGGGACATCAGGATCGTCGGTGATCTCAGCGCTGGCGTTGTCGGCAGCGGGGGCGGCGACCTCTGAGGGGCTCATTCCTTTGAACCTGGCCAGGGGACCGGAGGCGTAGGTGGTGACGGTGCGCCCGTCGGGCCCGGTCCAGTGGATCGTGTAACCACCGTCGTCGGTGTAGCAGGTCCAGTGTGCTTCGGTCTTCGCCTGGTGGTGGGCCTTGCAGAGATTCTGACCGTTGCTGACGTGGGTTGCCCCGTCACTGGTCGGGTCGGTGTGCGGGGAACTGACGATGTGGTCGTTCTCGCACTGTGACGCCGGGACGGTGCAGGAGGGGAACCGGCAGTGCCCGTCCCTGCCCTCGAGGAAGAGCTTGTCGGTGAACCGGAACCGGTAGTGGTCGGAGGTGGGGTATTCCTTGGGGTCGGTGGTGATCTCGCGGACGACCTTCGCTGCCGACTCGAGCTTGTCGGCGCTGTGGCTGTCGACCCAACCGACCCCGCCGACATAACCGGCGCCGATGCCGTGGAGTCCGTCGAGGGTTGTCCGGTACAGGTTGACCCGGATCTTCATCGTCTTCGGGGAGTCGCCGAGCAATCCTAGCAAGATCTCACCTTTGACCTGGGAACCTGTCGGCAGGCCGGGGAGTTCGGCGGCCTCGTCTGCGTCCAGCATCGTGCGTTCGCGACGCAGGCCCGCCAGCCGGTCCCGCGCTTTCGATTCGAGTGCGTCGGCGATGGCGGCACTGGTGGTCTGGGAGCCGGCGGTGAGGATGAAGGTGTTTCCCCGGCGGTGCAGCGTGGTGGTGTTCGCCTCGGCCTCGGCCGTGCGGTCGACCAGGTCAGGAGCGATGTCGAGCAGAGCCTCGTCCACCCGGTCGCGCAGGTCTGCCAGTGACACCGGGTTGGGGGATGTGACCAGCCATTCGGTGACGTGCTGGGTGACTGCAGTGTCCAGCACCGGGAGGAGTTCATCCACCGCGACGGAGGGGACCGTGGCCAGCTGCCGGTTGATCCGGCCCCAGATCGTGTCGAAGTGCTCCACCGTCACCGTGCCAGTCGTCACCGCGCGTCCGTACAGCCCAGGCATGCGGGTAGCTAGTTCGGCTGCGTGTGCGAACCGGATGGCATCCGACCGTGAGCGTGCCCGCAGTGCCAGTGCTGAGGAAATGCGCTCACGGGGCAGCAGGCTCGCCAGGTGGCCGACGATGGTGAGTTCGCCGTTGTTCAGCACGAACTGGATGGACGTCACGTTGCTGGTGTCGACTGGGCCCGGTGGCGCCGCGGTTGTCATGATCTCGTCCTCCCCGAAGTAGTTTCTACGAAGAACTTTACTCTTTTGCCACTGCGGAGTCAACCATATGTTCGAGTTGATCTGACTCTCGCTGATGATCCGGGCGTTCTCGGCGTAAGCTCGAGGCCATGGGATCACTGAAGATCGCCCGCGTCTACGACGTCCGTGCAGGAAGTACCGACAGCGCAGGCAGTACCGACAGTGTCGGCAGCGCCGGCCACTACCTCGTCGACCGCCTCTGGCCTCGCGGTGTGAAGAAGGAGGACCTGCCGCTGACCGGCTGGCCCAAGGAGCTCACCCCGTCCCCCCAGCTCCGCACTGATTTCCACCACGGTGCGCTGGACTGGGATCAGTTCGGCGACGCCTACCGCGCCGAACTCGACGAACGCCACAAAGTCGGGGAGCTCGACGACATCCTCGCCGAGCTTGCCGACACTCTCGCAGACCGGGACGTCCTGTTGCTCTTCGCCGGCAAGGACACCGAGCACACCCATGCGCGTGTGTTGCAGGAGTGGGTGGAGAGCGTCCTCAGCCGCGACTGAGCAGGTCAGCGGCGATACTCACCGCAATAGTCGCCGGGTGACTCCCGCCCAGACCGTCCATCCCCACCGGACACTGGATGCCGGAGACATCGGTATTGGTGAATCCTGCGTCCCCGAGCTTCCTCCGGAACCGTGACCATTTCGCGGACGACCCTATGAGCCCTACCGAGCCGAGCGGCCCCTGCGCTCCCGGATCCCGCTGGCGTGCCAGCAACGCCTCACACAGGTGCAGGTCCTCGCCGTGGTCGTGGGTCATCACCAGGACATGCGCCCCCGCCGGGATGTCCTCCACCTCAGCCTCGGGGAGCATGGTGTGCTTCACCCGCACCGTCGCCGGACAGTCGGCGACCTGTCCGGTCAGTGCCTCGACCTGTGCGGGTCGGGAATCGTAGAGCCACAGGTCAGCGTCCTGTCGCGACAAGATCCGGGCAAGTTCGATGCCGACATGGCCGCAACCGAATACCACCACCGCCGGCGGGACCGGTTGCGGTTCGAGCAGGACCGTCACCGTTCCCCCGCAGCACTGACGGCCGTGGTCGTACGGGACCTTGTCGTTGAGCCGGAACTCCATGGTATCCGGAGCGTATCCGGCGTCGGAGGTCGCCGCGAGCCGCTCCCGGGCCCGGACGACGGCACCCGCCTCCAGGTTGCCGCCGCCGATGGATCCGTAGGACGCATCGACGGTGACCAGCATCTTCGCGCCCGCCTCGCGTGGCGCGTGCCCCTGTCGGGCGATGACGGTCGCCAGGACCGACGGGGTGCGGGACTACCGCAGCGCCGCGGCGTCCGACAACCAGCTCATGGGGCACCCACGACGGTGTCCACCAGTGTGCTCGTCCGCACCTTCTCGATGGCCCAGTACACCGCCTCCGGGGTGGCGGGCGATGGCAGGTCAACGACCGAAGCGACGCGGGAGTCGTCAGCCCCGTCAGTGGACCCGAACGCCGCCACGGCCTGCCGCAGTGCCTCGCGAACCGAGAATGCCAGCATCAGCGGTGGCTCCCCCACCGCCTTCGACCCGTACACCGCGCCCTCCTCGTGAGCCTTGTCGAGCAACTCCACCGTGAACTCCCCCGGAAGTTCGGAGAACGACGGCAGCTTGTAGGTGGACGCCCCGGCGGTGGAAAGCCGCCCCGACCCGCGGTCGCCGGGGTGGGAGCCGTCGTCCCAGCGCAGATCCTCCAGGGTGAGCCAGCCGAGGCCCTGGAGGAACCCGCCCTCAATCTGGCCGATGTCGATCAACGGCGACAATGAGTCGCCCACGTCGTGGACGATGTCCACCCGCCGGGCCTCGTAGCTGCCGTCGAAGCGGCTGACCTCCACCTCGCAGGCGGCGACCCCGTAGGCGACGTACTTGAACGGCTCGCCCTGCATCACCGAGGCGTCCCAGTGCAGCCCTTCGGTGCGGTAGAAGCCGGACGCCGATAGCTGGACGCGCTGCATGTAGGCCTCGGCGACGACCGTCTCCCACGCCAGGTCGTCCGGCATGCCCAGCGCAGACACCCATCCGCGGGAGAAGCGCACGTCGGACGGGTTCGCCCCGAGCATCGAGGCGGCGACGACGCGCAGCCGCGAGATGATCTGGTCGCAGGCGTCCTTGATCGCCCCACGGTTGAGGTCCGCGCCGGAGCTCGCGGCGGTGGCGGAGGTGTTGGGCACCTTGTCCGTCCGGGTCGGCGACTGGCGCACCAGTCCCAGCGGCACACCCAGCGACGTGGCGGCGACCTGCATCATCTTGGTGTGCAGGCCCTGGCCCATCTCGGTGCCGCCGTGGTTGATCAGCACGGAGCCGTCCTTGTACACCAGTACCAATGCCCCGCCCTGGTTGAAGGCGGTGAGGTTCAAGGAGATACCGAACTTCACCGGGGTCATCGCCAGCGCCCGACGCCGCGACGGGTGCGAAGCGTTGAAGGCGGCGATCTCCGCCTCCCGCGCCTCCACATCCGCATGGTCGAGCACCTGTGTCCAGGCCGCCTCCAGACGGTCCGGGTGACGCACCGGCATGTCGTATGGGGTCCGCTGACCCTCCCGGTAGAAGTTCCGGCGACGTACCTCGCGCCCCGGGAGTCCGAGCTGCTGGGCGGTGCGCCCCAGGATGTCCTCGATGACCAGCATGCCCTGCGGGCCGCCGAAACCGCGGAAGGCCGTCTGCGAGGTCTTGTGGCACTGGGCTATCCGCCCGTGGACGGCGATGTCCGGGATCCAGTAGGCGTTGTCGATGTGGCACATCGCCCGGGCCAGCACCGGTTCGGAGAGGTCGAGCGACCAGCCGCCGTCGGCGGTGAGCGTGACGTCCAACGCGGTGAACAGGCCTTCGTCGGTGAAGGCGACGGTCCAGGTGGAGTGGAATCCGTGTCGCTTGCCGGTCATCGTCATGTCCTGGGGCGGGTCAGGCAGACCCGGACAGGACGTCCGGTGAGGACGGCACCGGGGGAGGCGACGGCGGCGTAGCCGTGCGGCTGCATCTCCTTGCCGCCGAATCCGCCGCCCATGCGCAGCGACTGCACGGTGACCTCGTGGGCGGGAACGCCCAGCACGTGGGAGACGATGTCCTGGGTCTCGGTGGGGTGCTGCGTGGAGCAGTGCACCAGGATCTGCCCGTTCTCGTCCACCGTCGCCAGCGAGGCTTGGGTCTCCAGGTAGAAGTGCTCCTGACCGGCGAATTCGAAAGTGCCGTTCAGGACGTTCTGGTCCGCCGCCGCCAACGCCGCCGCGGCATCGCCACGCAGCATCGTGGGCTGCGTCCCATGGAACCTGCCCTGCGCGATGGCGTCGGTGAGGGTGAGCACCGCCTCGAGTGGTTCATAATCCACCTCCACCGCCTCGGCACCCAGGCGCGCGGCTTCCAGGGAGTCGCCGAGGAGCCAGGCCACCGCGTGCCCGTGGAACATGACCTCGCCGCCGACCTCCGGGAACAGGGGTTCGTCGTGCTTGGTCCCGGCGTCGTTGATCCCGGCGTCCGGGACATCCGCGGCGGTGAGGACACGCACCACCCCGGGCACCGACAGCGCAGGTCCGGTGCGGATCGCCAGCACTCGCGCATGAGCGTGCGGGGAGCCCACCGGGTGGGCGTGCAGGACACCCGGGTAGCGGTTCACCAGGTCATCGGTGTACAGGGCAGCGCCGGTGACGTGCAGAGCTGCCGATTCGTGCGGGTGGACCTCGCCGACGATCGGGGCGGTGGGACATTGCGACAAGGTGCTCATACGCGTGCCTCCGTGTTCTGCTGTGCCTGCTCAGCGAAGAAGCGTTCCAGCGAGGCGCCCAGCATCGCCGAGCGGTACGCCGCGCTTGCCCGGTGGTCGGACATCGGCGTTCCCTCACTACGCAGGAACTCCGCCGCGTGCGCGATGGTCTCCGCAGTCCACGGCGCACCCTCCAGGGTGGATTCGGTCGACAGCGCCCGCACCGGGGTGGCGGCCACGCCTCCCAGGCCGATCCGTGCCTTGGTGACCACACCGTCCTGCACGTCAACGGCACAACCAACCGCCACGGAAGAGATGTCGTCGAAACGGCGCCTGGCGATCTTGTGGAAGGCGGTCAGCGGCGACAGCGGCAGGGGAATGCGGATCCGGGTGATCAGCTCGTCCCGTTCGCGGACGGACTGCCGGTAGCCGGTGAAGTAGTTGCACAGAGCCACCTCCCGTTCGCCGTGCACCGACGTCAACACCAGGGTGGCCTCCAACGCCAGCAGTGCCGGTGGGGTGTCGCCGATGGGTGAACCGGTGCCCAGGTTTCCGCCGATCGTGGCACTGTTGCGGATCAGCCGGGAGGCGAACTGCGGCAACAGCTGGCCCAGCAGCGGGACCCTCGTGCCCAGCGTCCGCTCGATCTCGGTGAGGGCCATGGCCGCGCCGATGTCCAGGTACTGGTCGGTGGCGGTGATGCCGCGTAGTTCGGGGATCCGGTCGATGACGATCACGTCCGCCGGACGCTCCCCCTTGAGGTTCACTCCGACACCGTGGTCGGTGGAACCGGCGACGACGGTGACGGAAGGGTCGTCCGACATGATCTCCAGTGCCTCGACGAGGGTGGTCGGACGCCGGAAACGGGACGTTCCGGAGTGGACGCCGGAGGCGCCGGCGTCGGTCTCGAGCGTCACCCCGTTGACTGTCAGCCGTGTTGTCGTCTTGTGCGTTGTCGTCTCTTCTGCAGTGGTCACGTGTGGGATCTCCTGTGACTCACGGTGGGCTGGTCGCCTGGGTCCGGACGCCCCGGTGATCGCGGTCGTCGTCCGCGCCGGGGCCGTATAGCAGCCGTGTGCCCACCTCTGGCAGCCGCAGTATCGCATGACGGGATTACTGCCGTGTTACGGGTTACTGGACACGAGACTTTGGTCAGGAGATGCCGGCAGACCACGACTATTCGCTGAGGTGGGCTCCCGGGTTCTCCGGCCAGGGATGTTTCGGGTAGCGACCACGCATCTCCGAACGCACCTGCCGGTAGGCACCGTCCCAGAAGCCACCCAGGTCATCGGTGACCGCCAGCGGACGCTGCGCCGGTGACAGCAGCTGGAACTGGATCCGTCTCCCGGCGATCTCCGGGGAGCCGTACATCCCGAAGCAGTCCTGCAGTCTCGTCGCGATGACCGCCGGGGCGTCCGGCGCGTCAGTCACCTCCGGGTAGCGGAGACGCACCGTCCGGCCGCCGGGCAGGTCCAGGGTTTCGGGAGCGTCGGCGTCCAACCGCCGGTCCCACGGCACCAGGCCGCGGAGCAGGCCGGTGAGGTCCGGACGTTTGCCGGCCACCAGGTCAGGCACCACGAAGTCGAGTAGCTGGGCGGCATGCTCGGCATCGGCGACCGTGGGGTAGCCGGTGACGCCGTTATTGTGCAGATACTGGATACGTCGCCGCAGGTCGGAAGCTGTGGCCGACCAGCTCAAGGAGGCCAGGCCGTGCTGTGCCAGGCCCTTTCGCACCGCCGCTTCCCGGTCGGCCACGGTGATGTCTTTCACCGACACCGGGGTGGCGGACAACTCGATCGCCCCGAGGGCACGCACCCGCCGGGCAGCGAACTTCCCGGACGCTCCACCGGGCGTCCAGGTACAGGTCACCGTGTCGGTGAGCAGCGGGGACGCGGCGTCGAACGCCAGTTCCTGGCCGAGTGTGACCGCATCGCGGATCACCGCACCGGTGCCACCGGTGGAGGTGGCGGACGCCCCGGCGATGTCCGCCACCGCGATCCACTGTGCGCTGGCGGGAATGCTGCGGGCCCGGTCGCTGCCACGCTGCAGCACCGTCCCGGTGCCGGAGGCGGTGAGGAAACGGTCACCTTCCACCCGTCGGGCGATCAACCCGGGGAAGGCGCAGGCCAGGGTGTACGCTACTGCGTCGGTGCCGCGCAGGGGTGGTTTCGCAGAACCCTTCCTGGTAGCTCCCTGCAGCAGCGTCCGGAACCGGGAGACCACCGGGTCGCGGGCGTCCGGTAGGGCGTCCAGGCGTCCCGACCCGTCGTCCAGTACGGCGAGCACTTTCGCCACCGCCGTGGCGTCCACCCGCTCGGCGGCGAGCAACCCACCGCGGGCCAGCCGCGGGTCGGCGGGAATCCGGGCCAGCGTGCGGCCGTAGGAGGTCACCGCACCGGACTCATCCACCGCCCCGATGGCCTGCAGGGTGGACTCGGCGACATCGGCGGCGAGCGTGCG
>OMJG01001200.1_pt1 | contig 15815 bp, 17 predicted proteins | sample 1646431 | NCBI WGS metagenome assembly OMJG01 (sample SAMN03771674, study PRJEB25209) | food metagenome | isolation source: Cotija cheese | place: Mexico:Jalisco,Michoacan | collected 2011-12-12
TTCGCATTCAAGTAACGCTTTCCTCATTAAGTTAACTACTTTTTCAGCAGTCTCCCAAAACGGCCTATCTTTTTTATTTTTTCCAAGGATCTTTCACCAAAATTGGATCAGATAAAGTCTTCATCATTATAGTAGATTTTGACTGACTATATTCCTCTAATGAAAAACCATTATTGCCTTGGATAACTTGTAGATCAGTATGAACACCAAATTGATTCAATTTTGCTAGCAAATTCTTAGCATCCTCACGACTAATCGGACTATTCGGTTTCCAAACTAGATCCAAATCACTGGTCATTTTGGCCGAATTAGTCTTTGTTGCTAATTCAAAGCCAACACTACCACTGATTCCCCACTTATATTCTTGTAGAATTTTTGCCACTGCTGGTAATGCTTTTATTGCAGGCAACATTTTACGATCATCAGAAACATTTTGCCAAACCTTTTCAGAAACTAATCGATAAGGTGTAATGACCTCTTTAACAGCCGAATTTAAAACAAAAGCTGCAAAACGCTGTTCTCTTTTTATTCCTCTAATACCGACAGGAATTTTACCATCAATTATTTCACTACGACGAACTACCACCGTCAGTGAATCAGGAAAGATATCATCAGCCCACTGCGGCAATCCATCAGTAATCAGATAATTGATTGCAGAAATTTTTAATAAATCATGTGGTTCTACTTTGACCATTCTTCATCCACTAGTTTTCTAACTTGTAGAGTTGATTTACGGCCACTAGACTTAGCAATTTCTGTTTGATAACGGAAGTGCAAGCTTGTGTCACCATCTAAACTGTCGATAGCTTGATTGATCAATTCTTTGATCTTATCAATATTTTCGTCAGTTGCTTCCCATGAACCGATACCTTTAACCAGTTTGTACAAAGCACCGAGTTTTTCGTAATTATCAATATCATAAGCCATAGCAGGAACATGCTTAGTAGCTTCTTCCAATTCGGCAATTGTTCTTTGAGTAATACGAGCAGCACTAGCTTTTGACATAGCTTGAATAGTAATTGAATCATCATCTAAGGCAATCATTCTGTTGGATTGCAAACCATGAGCCAAAAATCCACCAGATACAGCATCTCCAGGAATAAAGTCAATTACTGGATGACCAGCTTGTCTAGCTTTGGCGTATGCGGCAGCACTTGAACCAAGAGCCACGTGAATACCAATTAATTCTTCTTGATAGCCGTAAGCTTGACTAGGTACATCAACGACTAAAACGATTGGACGCTTAACATCTTTGTCTTTATCTTCAGCAACGATTTGGTTAACGATACTTGCAACGGCAAATCCTTCTTGAAGACCAACTTCACCTTCACGAACACGTGGGAATTTGTTGTCAGCATCTGGAACGATAGCAATAAATTCTTTACCATCTTTTTGAGCGTGCAAGACAGTTGAAACAGGACTAGTTGCATTTTTAATACCAGTCAATTTTTCAAACCATAAACGACCACGACTCTTAGTACCTTCCTTTTCACCAACAACAGCTTCAGGAATTCTATGCTCAGTAGCAACAACTGACTGGAATAATTTGTTGTATGAATCGATATCTAACTTCTTGTTCAAATCTAATTTATCTAACAAACTCAAATAGAAGTCGACATTTTCAGTTCTGTGAGCATCTTTTTTAGCCTTGATTTCGTTGACGATGCTTTCTTTAATACTATCAACACTATCATCTACTACTTCATCAACTAAATCAGTTGCTTGACGTTGCTTAGTTCCTAGAGTATCCCAGATCAAATCTTTATCACTAGAATCGAATTCACGAACACCAGCTTCTTGTTCAATAACTTCTGGTCCATTCAAAGCGATTCTGGCCTTGTTAGTAGCAATCAAATAAGAAAGAATTGATGCAGTAATTGACATACCACCGAATGAGCCAACACGACCAGGTACTAAACCGATAACGGGAACAAATTTCTTCAAAGCAATAACAACATTTTGAATTTCTGAAATTGATAGCAACCCATAGTTAGCTTCTTGAAGACGAACACCACCAGTATCCAAGACGATAATTGGGTAAATAGTGTTGCCATTTTTATTTTCTTCGAGTACCTTTTCTAACGCTGCAACGATTTTGGCACCACTAACTTCACCGATACCGCCACCTTGGAATTTACCTTCGATTGAAACGATTAAAACTTGCTTTCCTTCAATCTTTCCACGCATCAAAACAATTCCATCATCACTTTCAGGAACAATATCTTGAGGTTCAAGGTGTGGTGAGATCATATCATCGAGTGGTCCAACGATTTCTCTAGCAGTATTTGCATCTAATAATGAAAGCGCACGTTCACGCGCATGTAATTCAACAAAACTATTTTTCATCTTTTAGTTCCTCCAATGCTTGAGTTAAACGAAGATTAACTACTCCTGGTGTAGAACCAAAGTCGTTGATCTCAATATTGGCTTGGATTGGATATCTATCGAAGAAACGTTTTAATACATTTCCCCAAACTTCTTTGAAACCGTCACTACCAGTTACGATATTAACTTCTGTTTCTTTATCTGTGGGTCTGAATATAACTTCAAGGTCACCTGATGCAACTACCCCAACGTGTACGGGTTTGGAAATAGCATCTTTGGTATCGAAGTTAAAATGTAATTTTTCCATATTTATCTCCATTTCTACTTCAAATGTTTTAAAAAATAACTTGCAGCAAACAAATCAGCACAACCACCGGGTGAAATATTGTGTTCTCGTGTAAATTCATTTAGTTTTTCAAACTGTGGATTATTTAAGATATTTCTAGGATCAACTGCTATTTGAGCTGAAAGATTTTGAAAGTCACGTAAGACATTTAAATTACTACGGTAAACGATATTGGTATCATCGACATTACTGTACAAAACGAGCAAGCGTCTCATCCAAGTATCGAAATCATCCAACTGTGGTTTAAAAACTAAGGCTTTAGCTAAATTAGGAAAACCTTTTTGAGCTTCACCTTTAGCACCAGTCAAAGCATATTTTTGCTTCGTCACTTCACCATGAGTCTTTTTAGGGATGACATTTTTATCAGGTAAACTTGACAAATCTTTAGCCGTTAACAAAATTGTTGCTAAATCCTTAGTTTGTTGACTACTGATAGCGCTAATCAATAACCCCATACTCCAAATAGCACCTTTATGCGTATTGACGCCATTAGTTGCCTGAAACATATCTTTTTCGGCAATTCGACCAATTCGACCAATTTCTTCACGCAATATTAAATCAATTGGCTGTTGATAAGATTTCTCAGCAATCTCTACGAAACTATCTAATAAACTATCAGCCGATTTATAAAACAGTTCAATATCCATATCGATATGCGAGCCATTCGAATAAGCATCAACTAGACCTGGTTTGGGTGAAAAACTAACTTCCCACTTTAATGCTGCGACTGCTTGTTGTGCTAGTTGTAAAAATTTAGTTTCAATCATTAATTATGACCAACTTCTGAATTTTGCAGGTGGATTGTAAAGTCCATCAGACCATTTAACTAAGTCGTCCATATTTTGAGCTGCAAGAAGTGATCTCTTAGCTTGACCACGTTGAACGCCTAGGTCTTCTGGAAGAGCTACGATACCACGACGACGAAGATCAGCTAATTGTTTAGGGTTACTTCTCAAGCCAACCGGTGTAACACCGGCAATAGCTTCAATAGCAGCTTGTCTTTCGGCCATACTGTCAGTCTTATAAAGATAAGCGATACCTTCTTCAGTTACGATGTGAGTTGTGTCTTCGCTATAAATCATAATTGGAACATTAGCTAATTTAGCTTCTTTTTGAACTTCTTCCGCATCCAAATGATCAACAAAGACAGGTTTCTTATTTGAACCGAAAGTTTCGACCATTTGAACGACTAATTTTTGACCTTTGCCTAATGGATCATCATCTGGACGCAAACTTTGCCAAGCTGGTGTTGAGTGACGACGTCCGTGTGGATTACTACCCATATTAGGAGCTCCACCAAATCCAGATAAACGACCGTTAGTAACAGTTGATGAGTTACCATATTTATCAATTTGAAGTGTTGAACCAACGAACATATCCAAAGCGTATTGACCAGCCATTTGACCAAAGGCACGGTTTGAACGCATTGTTCCGTCTTTACCAACGAAGAAAATGTCAGGACGTTGAGCAATGTAATTTTCCATTCCGACTTCTCCACCGAAACTGTGGATAGTTTTGACCCAGCCACTTTCAATAGCAGGAATCAAAGTAGGTGTAGGGTTAACTTCCCAGTTAGGTACGATTTTACCTTTTAGTCCGAGTTGTTCACCATAAGTAGGTAGTAATAGTTCGATAGCAGCAGTATTGAAACCAACACCATGGTTAACTGTTTGGACATTGTGCTTTTCATAAATACCACGAATAGCCATCATACCCATTAAGATTTGTAATTCGGTAACATTTTGAGGGTCACGTGTAAATAATGGTTCCAATTGATAAGGTTCGTCAGCCGGAACAACGATATCGACCCAATCACCAGGAATATCAACACGAGGAACTTTATCAACAACCTCGTTAGCTTGAACGATTACGATACCATCCTTGAAAGCAGCAGCTTCAACGATAGCTGGTGTTTCTTCGGTATTTGCACCTGTGTAAAGATTACCGTCGTGATCTACTTTATCAGCAGCTACTAAAACGACATTTGGAATCAAGTCAACATATAGACGAGCGTACAATTCAAGATATGTATGAATATCGCCGACTTCCATTGTTCCATCAGCAATCATTTGGGAAATTCTTGTACTTTGAGGTCCCGCAAATGAGAAATCTAGTTTCTTAGCGATACCTGTTTCAAAAATATCCAAATGTTCTGGACGTGACACACTGGACATAATCATGTGCAAGTCGTGAACTTTTTGTGGGTCAACTGAAGCTAAAACTTTTGATAAGAAACTAGCTTGCTTTTGGTTATCCCCTTCCAAAACGACCTTGTCGCCTGGTTTAATAACACTTTCTAATAATTCTTTAGCATTTTGAGTTTTAACAAATTTGCCATCGAGCATTGATACGATACTGTCTAGTTTTGCAGCTTTGGCATCACGATTTTGAGTCCAACTTCTTTTAGCCATCAATTATCCTCTTTTCCATTTTTCTAACAAAAATTGAATATCATCAAGATCCATATTATCCATGGTGATAGTTCGAAAATCTGGGAACTTACTTTTAACTAATTTTGTAAAGGTATGTCCCGGTTTTATTTCTAAAGCTGTATCAACACCTAATTCCTTAGCAACATCCATCATGGTGTCCCAGTAAACGGGATGGACTAAATTATTGATCATGTCATATTTGACACCATCAATTTTTCTAATCGCATGACCATTGTAATTTGCCAAATAGGTGCATTGGGGATCATTCAAAGAAACTGTTGCCAACTTCTTTTCTAAGACATCAGCAACCGATTGCATCAAAGGTGAATGTGATGGTACAGGAACTTTCAAAAGAACCGTTTTTTGAGCATTATGATGTTTTGCTAGTTCCAAAACTTTTTTAATTCCTTTGAGTGAACCAGAAATTACTGTCTGTAACTCCGAATTCTGATTAGAAGTAAAAACAGGTTGTTGTTCATTATTAATCTGGTCAACCAAATTAGTAACTTCTTTTCTAGTCAAACCAACAATTGCTCCCATTCCATAGCCAGTAGGATATGACTCTTGCATCTTTTGCGAACGAATATAAACGATCTTGATAGCATCATCTTCACTAATAACGCCACTTGCAACCGCTGCCGCAAAAATCCCCAAAGAGTGTCCTGCTACTACATCAGGAGTTTGACCAATCCTTCTTAATTGTCTGATATTGAACAATTGCAAAATCAAAATTCCTAATTGAATCTGAATCGAATCTTGATAAGCTTGATCATCATCAGTCAATTCGACACCGGTCAAATTTTTAACTTTCTCAATCATTGACTCTGGAACATCTTTCAACATTCCACTTCTCTGACCGCCCTGGCCAGGAAAAATCCATAATACAGAAATAATTATCCACCTCCATCAAATCCTTTTTATTGATCTCACAAGTTCAGTATATGAAATGATCAATAACATGTATAATATAGAAAAAGCATAATACTTAACCATTTGGTTATATAAGAGGTGTTATTTTGAATATCAATCAACTTAAATATTTCGTCGTCGTTGCTAACCAAGAAAGCATTACCAAGGCTTCCAAGATCTTGTACGTTTCTCAACCAGCTGTCAGTAAGATGATCAAGCAATTAGAAGATGAACTAGAAACTAAATTATTCGATCGGACTGGCCGGACTCTTAAACTTAATCGTTCTGGAAAGCTATTTTATAGTTACGTTAACGATAGTTTGGAAGAACTTGATCGTGGTATCAACGCCGTTAAAGGTGGTCCCGATAAAGTTGAACATCCCATTTCTCTATTAATGGAAGTAGCTTCACCATTTATTCCCGCTATCGTTTCAACTTTTAAACAAAAATTCCCTAACGTTAGATTGAATATTGCTCAACACAACGTTAGGGAAACAGATTTTAAACAGTTTGATTTCATTGTCACTACCAACCCACTGCAAGGTCTAACTAATGTACCCGTTTTAAAAGAAGAAATTTTTGTTGGCTGGAATATTAATTATGGCTACAGCAAACAATTCATCACTCCCAAGGATTTAAAAGGAGAGGAAATAATTGGCTTAACTAAAAATAATCCTTTACGTTTAACAATTGATAATTACTTTAATAAACGTGATATCATTCTGGACTATATGTATGAAGCTGATGATCCGGCTACAGTCCGTGGTTTGATCGAAGCAGGTGTCGGTTTAAGTTTCATCCCTTCTGTCACCTGGCAAACGATTGAACCACGAGTTCAACTAGCTCGTTTAGCTCCAGATCCTTTGCAACGAACTATCTACCTAAGTTCGCCCTATGGAAATCTCAATGGTATCAAACGAGAAATCAGTAATGAACTGATCATGATTTTTTTAGATTTTCAAAAATTTGAACTAAAAATATAGTTGCAATTTAATTTGAATGCGCTTATATTGAACTTAAGTTTCCTTTTGTTGATCTCACAAATTTACAAGAGGAGTTTTTCATATGAAAATAAAAAAAGACACTACAAGCCCGGCCGACATCGGTGATTACATGAAGGTCTTCGCTTGTACTGCCGTTATGATGCAGACCGTATTGAGTCTAGTTCTTTCAACTAGTCCAACTTATAACTATCAAACGCCAATCGGTATTATTTATGACTTAGTTAAATTCACTGCTCCAGCCTTTATTTTTGGTATTTTATATACCACGACTAGAACGACTAACCAAAATACCTTGGCCAATTATGGTGGCTATATGAAGAAACAATGGTCTGCTCTTTTTGTACCCACGATTTGGTGGACTCTGGCCTACTTATTGATCATGCCAAACGTCCAACAAGTTAACCAATATCACGATGTTGGTTCTTTTATTTGGCACTTTATCAATGGTAATGCTGCACCGCATTTGTGGTATAACACGATGATGTTACAATTCATTATTTTAATGCCATTCTTCTGGATGTTAGCCCACTTCGTTAGAAATAATGTGAAACGCGGAATTTGGACTTTAGTTATCACAGTTGTCTTCTTTGCTGCTTGGATTGGTTTTTATGATTTAGAAGTCTTCCATGGCCCACACGAACAAAGTTGGTATTTATTCGATCGAATTTTTATTAGTTTTGTTATCTATGGTATTTTCGGCGTTCTATCTTGGATGTTCAGAGATAAATTGGAAAAGTTCTTGAAAAAAGCCTTTCCTATTCTAGTAATTCTTTTCATTGCCGTCTTTTATTGGACTAACAAAGAACTCTTTGATTTCGGTTATCCAGTCAGCTTAGCTAATGCACCTTACTACAAACCTTCGATGACTCTATATGCTTTACTAGTTATCGGTTTAGTAGCTACTCTAGCTATCAAACATATCAATACTAATTCTAAAGCTCTACCAGTATTTCACTTCTTAGCTACTTATGCTTATCGAGCTTACCTATCAAACGTCTTTTGGCTCCAAATTATCTGGCGTTTAGGTGGTAAGAATTTAGTGAACGTCAATCCTATCTTAGCCATTATCGTTTGCTATTTGTTGACTTGGGTATTATCATTTGCTTCTGCATATACATTTCACATTATTTGGTCAAAAATCAAAGATTCTTCAATGAGAAAACGCGTTCAAGAGTCCGCCGAATAAATATTTTTATTTATCAAGCTTAGTTTGTTGACCCGATACATATTGTATGCTAAATTAGCACTGTGCTATTAAGAGTGCTAATTAAAAACAGGAGGCATTTTATGTTAGTTCCTACAGTTATTGAACAAAGTTCACGTGGCGAACGTGCCTATGATATTTACTCAAGATTATTAAAAGACAGAATCATCATGTTATCTGGTGAAGTTAACAGTCAAATGGCAAACACTGTCATTGCTGAACTACTTTTCCTTGATGCTCAAGATTCAGACAAGGATATTTCCATGTACATCAACTCACCCGGTGGTTCAGTTACCGACGGATTAGCTATCATGGATACTATGAATTTCGTTAAATCTGATGTTCAAACAATTGCAACTGGATTAGCTGCCTCAATGGGTAGTGTCTTGTTGTCATCAGGTACAAAAGGCAAACGTTTTGCCCTACCAAATTCAACTGTCCTCATTCACCAACCATTAGGTGGTGCTCAAGGTCAACAAACAGAAATTGAAATTGCTGCCCAAGAAATCTTGAAGACAAGAAAGAGATTAAATCACATTTTGGCTGACAACTCAGGTCAATCATTTGAAAAACTTCAAAAGGATACTGATCGTGACAACTACATGACAGCCCAAGAAGCTAAAGACTATGGTTTGATCGATGAGATCATGACAAACAAAGCCGATAAATAATCTTTTATAAAAATCTTCCTTTATCCATTTTGGATAGAGGGAGATTTTTTTGTCTTTTATTCTTATAATGAAACTGATTTGGAGGTAAGCATGACTATCATAAAACATCTAGATCAAAATACTCCTGCAGTTCAATATTTGATTCAAAAAGATAAACGACTCGCTAAAGTCATTCAGATGGTGGGTCCAATTAATTACCAATTACAAACTAATGCCTACTCTTTTTTAGTCGGTCAAATTATCGAACAAATGCTTTCAAAAAAAGTTGCTCATATTTTAACTCAACGGTTAAAATATAATTGTGCCGATCAAATTCGTCCAATAACAATTTATCACTTGTCGGATGAGCAACTATTAAGTATCGGTATCTCACATTCCAAAGTTCACTACATTAAAAATTTGACGGAAGCAATTTTAACGGGAAAAGTAAATTTTTCGAGCTATTTGCAAATATCAGATACACAAGTTATCGACAGCTTAACCACAGTCAAAGGTATTGGTATTTGGTCAGCAAAGATGTTTTTGATTTTTTCATTAGATCGACCAGATATTTTACCTTTTGAAGATATGGCCTTCTTACAAAGTTACAGTTGGATTTACAAAACTCATAATTTCAAAAAATCAGCCGTCGAGAAAAAGTGTCATAAATGGCATCCCTACGCTTCTATCGCTAGTAGGTATATGTATCAAGCAAAAAATCTAGGCTTAACTAAAAAAACTTTTCATTTATACAAAAAATAGCCTTGAAAGCGCTGTATCACGGGCATTGTGTTGGACAGTGTTTTTCATTTAGACTATCCTTTATTTGGTATTAGATTTTACAAAGAAGGGGTATTTTTATGAACAAGGGTGAAATTCAAAATAGCCTAGCTCGGAAGTTATTCATCATAACTTTGCTATCGGGAACGTTCACGATGTCGATCAGTCAGTCATCACTTTCAACGGCTTATCCAACATTGATGAAGTTCTTCGGTGTAACGGCACCAACGATTCAATGGTTAACGACTGGTTTTATGTTGATCATGTGTATCATGATGCCTATCAGTCCTTGGCTATTAAATAATTTTTCATTTAAGAAAATCTTTTTAAGCGTGGTCGGAGTTTTTGCGCTAGGAACATTGATCATTATTACGGCACAAAATTTTCCAATGGCTATGCTTGGTAGAGCTTTAGAAGCTATTGGTGTTGGGGTTTTGTTCCCATCATTTCAATCGGTTTTATTGACCATCACACCTGAAAACAAACGTGGTTCGACTATGGGTTATGCAGGTCTAGTTATGGGATCCGCTTTAGCCAGTGGTCCAATTATTTCTGGTATTGTTTTGAACTTTTTAAAATGGCAAGGTTTATTCGTCATCTTCTTGCTGATCATGATTGTTATTTTTATCAGTGGTCTTTTCTGCATTAAAGATGTTATGCCTCGTCATAAGGCTAGTTTAGATTTAGTTTCAACAATTTATTTACTTGGTTTGATTGGTTTACTTTATGTCGTCAATCAAGCTGGAGCTACGAAGAGTTTTAGCACTAATTTAATAATCCTCTTAGTAATTAGTATCATTTTGACCGGTCTCTTCATTCACCGTCAATTAACTAAAAAAGAACCACTACTTGATTTGAAAGTTATGAAAAACTTTAACTTCGATTTAGCTGTTCTTTTGACCGGTTTTTCATATATTTCATTGATTGTCGTGACGATTATTTACCCACTCTATTATCAAAATGTCTTACACGTTTCAGTTTTGAAATCAGGTTTAGCACTAGTTCCACCAGCTATTGTCTTAAGTATTTTGAACCCATTGACTGGTAAACTTGCTGATAAAATTGGTTTCAAAGCTACTTTGATCAGTGGTATGTCAATGATTGTCGTTGGTTGGTTCTTATTGTTTGTACTTCACTTCAAGTTGAGTATGTTCCCAATGATTTTGATTGCGATTCTAATTGAGGGTGGCAATGCCTTCGTTATGATGCCTGCAACTACACTTGGTGGAAATTCTTTGCCTGAAGATTTGATTCCACATGGAACGGCTATTATTACGACAGTTCGTCAATTGTTAGGATCTCTTGGCGTTAGTTTAGCCACTTTGATCCTGGTTATTACTAATGAAAATCACCACTTACCTGCTAACAATGGTTTGATTGGTTATCAAAGAGTCTTTGCTTTCTTCTTCGCAATGGCAATTCTTGGATTTATCTTTGCTCTTTTGATCAAGAACAAAAAGACTAATAAATAATAATTTAGTTCATGACTTTGGTCGTGAGCTATTTTTTTGTTTTCAACAATTGAAGTATAATTAAGGTCTGGATTATTTATTTATAGGAGAAATATTTTGGACTCAAAAAATAACTCACACAAGCAAACTATTTTTATTGCCTTATTCTTTTTTATTATTTTACTGGCTTGGACTATTTGGCAATTTCACTTTAACTATATGGTTTCGCTTTACGATACTTTTTTTCATTCAGAACGAATCTATGAAATTAGACTAGCCTTTCAACAACATCAATTACCTAGTTGGGTTAACTTCAACAGTTTCTTTAATACTGGGCAGGCCATCAATGGAATGTATCCTGATATCACTTTATGGCCGTTTGTCTTTTTGACTAATTTCTTAACCCCTATTCATCAAATCATTGCCATCAAAGCCCTGATTGCTGGGCTCGGATTTATCGTGACTTTCTTGTCCGTAAACAAACGGTTCGATAGTCGTAATGCCATTTTGGCAGCAACAATTTTTACACTTTCCGGTTCAGTTTTAAAAGACTTAGTCAATGAAATGCAAACTGGTACTGCTTTAGTGATGATTTTTGCTTTTCCAATCTTCTTTACTTTCAAAGAAATAATTCAAAGTGAAAAAATTGATCCACCTTTGATTATTAAAACTGCTCTGTTAATGTTTTGGGTCATCGGCTCGCATTTACTCAGCGCTGTTGTCATTACAATCGTGGCAGGAATATTTTTGATTATTAACACTATTATCAAGAAAAATTATTTAGCTTGGCTCAATTTGATCATTGCAGCCGGACTTACCGTTATTCTCTGTGCGCCAATCCTATATCGACTGATGAAGATCACGCAGACTGGATTATTGTCACCATTTGGATTGGGCCACGTTGACAGTCTCAGTCTTTGGCAAATTTTTTGGACTTCACGCTGGAATTCTAAATCAACAATTTCTTGGCTTTCAATTATTTTATTGTTAATTGTTGTCTTCAAATTCAACCGACAAAAGTTAAAACAACTACTTCCATGGATCAGTGTTGAAATTGTTTTGATCTTATTTTCTAGCAATATCGTTCCCTGGAACCTATTAGGAAAATTACCGATTATCAATAACTTCCAAAACGCCGCCTGGCGCTTTGCCCCCTTTTTAGGAATCATACCGATAATTTTGGTACTAATTAATTTCAATTCAAAGACAGCTCGTAAAATCTTTTTTGGAATAACAATTATATCTTATTTAATGGCTGGCTATACAGGTTTTCAAGCCCAATATCATAAAACAGCCAAACTACCAATTATTACTCAAAATTCAACTACTCCAACTGGTTTGAACGGCTATGCCAAAGTAACTTCTAGTGGTATTACTAGCGATACACTTTCACGGACCTTGATTCCTGACTACGCTCCTAATTCGGTCCCACTAGAAAAAGGCACTAATGGCTTAAGTCTAGATCCACAAATCACTTACTTAATAAATGGTCATCTGGGAGTAACTAAGATTCGTGACATTCCTCTAAAACATAACAGTACTGATGTTAATTCGATTATTTTAACTGCTGACAACGTTCCTAAAGGAGAAATAATTTTACCAGTCTACGGCTATAATTCATTGATCTATCAAATTAAGTTGAATGGACAAAGGGTTAAAGCAAGTCGTAGTCCTGAAGGTTTCATAACTATTCATTCCAATAAGAATCTTCAACACGCTACTTACCAAATCACACAAGTTCAACCTAAAATGTATCGACCTCTACTTTGGATGTCGACAGTCTTACTAATTGTTTTAATCGGTTTGTTAATCATTCCCAAGATAAAGAAAGCTAGACAACTGTAAAAAGTCGTCTAGCTTCTTTTTTGATTATAAATCTTACCCCAATTAGCCATAGAAGTAATTACTGGTTCTAACGTTTTACCAAATTCAGTCAATTGATAATCTGTTTTTAGAGAGTTGAATTGATGGATATTTTTCTTAATAATTCCATCTTTTTCCAAATCATTTAACTGTAGAGCTAACATCCTTCTTGAACAATCTTTCAATTCATGCTGCAATTGTCCAAAATGACAAACTTTTTTATCAAGTAGATGGTAAATAATGACACTCTTCCATTTACAAATAATTTGCAAGGTACTTTCCACCGGACAACCTTCATTACAATTGAAAATGTGTCTTTGCATCGATTTTCTCCTCATCAATTTATCTCTAGACTACCCTTTTTTAAAATTCATAACAACACGTTACTAGTAACAAAAATTTCACGATTGTTTTGATTCTTCAATGAGCCGATACTAATTGTCGAGGAGGAATTTATTATGAAAGCTATCGGATTTTTAGAACATCTACCTATTCAAGATACCAACAGTCTTATCGAATTTTCTGAACCAATGCCACAAGCTCACGGTCACGATCTATTGGTCAAAATATCAGCTATCTCAGTCAATCCAGTCGATGTCGGTGTCAGAAAAAGTGGTCACAAAAAACTTACTCATCCTAAAGTTATTGGTTGGGATGCGGTCGGAACAGTCACGGAAATTGGAGAAGATGTTACACTCTTTCAAAAGGGTGAAAGGGTTTTTTATGCAGGTTCCTTTATTCGACCAGGTAGTGACAGTGAATACCAACTAGTCGATGAAAGAATCCTTGGTCATGCACCTAAAAATTTATCAGACGCTGAAATCGCCGCGATGCCGTTAACTTCTTTAACCGCTTGGGAAGCAATCTTTGAACAACTAGGAATCGACCCAACCGATAAAAACAACCAACAAAAAACTATTTTAATTATTAATGGTTCTGGCGGTGTCGGATCTATTGCCACTCAATTAGCACACTGGGCTGGATTAAAAGTAATTGCCACAGCTTCTCGAGTGGAAACAATTTCTTGGGTCCAACAAAATAATGCTGATTTAATCGCCAATCATCGCAAAAACCTTGTCTCTGAAATTCACAACTTAGGTTTCAAATATGTCGACTACATCTTAGGACTCAACGACTTAGACGGACACTGGCAAGAAATTTCTCAACTAATTAAACCACACGGAAAAATCGTTTCAATTACCGAAAATCGCCGACCAATCGATCTCAAGAAATTAACTAAAAAACGAGCTACTTTTGCTTGGGAATGGATGTATTCCAAATCCTACTATCAAACTCCTGATATGATTACCCAGCATGATATCCTCGAACAAATTGCTACAATGCTTGACGAAAATATTATTCACAGTACTCTGACTAAAGAATTATCCCCTATCAATGTTGATAATTTGAAAAAAGCTCATCAATTAATAGAAACTAATCATATGATTGGCAAAGTCGTCGTCAGCAATTAAAAGTAATTGTTATTTTATGATTTAACATCAATATTTCCTATCGTTATAACGGTTGTAAAGCTTATCTGTCTTTCGTTGTTCACACCTTTAAATTATAATTACTTATATAATAATTTTTTATCGGAGGGAAATATATGAGTCTAGGTACTACCATTTATAAAAACCGAAAAAAGCATCACCTATCTCAAACACAACTTGCAAATCAACTTCATGTAAGTAGACAAGCAATCTCTAATTGGGAAACTGATCGATTTTTTCCTTCAATGGATAATCTCTTTGAGTTAAGTACAATATTTGATATTTCCATAGATAATCTTCTCAAGGAAAACGACGATTTAAAAGATGAATTTGAAAAACAACAGATCATTAAAAATGCAAACTTTTTTAATAACTTTGGAAAAGGGGAAGAGTTATTATTCTCATTAACATTAATATTCATTGGTTTTAAATTAGCTCCTTTAGGTTTAGCTATACCAATTATTTACTGGTTTATCAAAGTAAAAACAGTAAAGAAAGCAAAGAAATATGAGAAATAATATAGATATAATATTTTATATTTGTATTGGCTTAATTTTAGCAATCCTTTATTACTTACTTAGTCAAAGTGGACAAACTATATACCTCATCTTTTTTATTATTGTTTGGTTAGGATTTACTACATACGGTTTTTATATAATAATCAAAACTTTCTTTAAAAATAAAAAGTAATAAAACCTCGTTCACAAGTTTGAGCGAGGTTTTATTACTCTAAATTTTCTATACATTTTTAAAAAACTAACGTCATTATTGCTGCCGTAACAATATTAGCTATTGTTGCATTCATACCCACGTTTCTACATGCCTTATAAATAGCATCCTGCAATGTTCCAGTAGCATTTTCCACAAAGTCTAACAAAGTATCTAATCCCGTATGTGCAGCAATATATTTCTTCACACTACTTGGAAGTTTACTGTACCCCTTTCTTATTACTTTTACCGCCCAAGTAAATTTACCGCGACTTATTCCATCACCCTGACCATTAATTACCATACCATGATCAATTATTAAATTATCATTTATATTATTATTATAATTATTTATTTCTTGATTGTTGAATCCCAAATCTTTTAGCTCTTGATCTGTCAAACCCTTAAATTCATCAGTTTCACCCTGAACAACTGTATCATCAACTTTTGCGGCTCTTACCTCTGTCGTTATAGATGGCGCGCTTACTGATAGCGCCGTTAATACAACAAAACCAATTGATATTGTTTTATACATTTTCATGTTAACTTCCCCTTTTACTTTTGTATTTACTACAATACAAACAATATAATGCGTGTGGTGTCAAGGGCAGTTTAAAAATGTAGGTTTTCGGCAGAAAGAAATGTAGGTTTTC
>OMJG01001201.1_pt1 | contig 15813 bp, 15 predicted proteins | sample 1646431 | NCBI WGS metagenome assembly OMJG01 (sample SAMN03771674, study PRJEB25209) | food metagenome | isolation source: Cotija cheese | place: Mexico:Jalisco,Michoacan | collected 2011-12-12
AGCTGTCCAGCCTGGAGAACATCATGTTCTCCGACTCCAAGTACGGCGGCAAGAACAATGACAAGGCCGTCGCGGAGTGGGCCGGCCAGAACTCCGACTGGATCCAGAAGTGGGAGCAGGGCAAGCTGACCGGCAACCAGAAGTAGCAGGCCGGACGACGGCTCCAGACGCCGTCCTCCCCCGGGGATTTCACTCCCAACACGCCGTCCCGCAGCTCACCAGGGCTGCGGGACAGCGTGTTGGGAGCAGGATCTCCGGCCCGAACCGCACGTAGGCGAATGCCGCCCCACGGGCTGAATACGCAGACCCGACCCGCCGTCCAGAGACTCACATGAGTCGACGGACGGCGGGTCGGGTGTGTTCTGTCCGGGTCGACGTCAAGGTTGACGCCGGCGACCCTGGATGGTTGTATGGTTGAGTAACCAACCAGGCAGGAGGATGTGATGGCCGATGACAGACAGCCGCTGTTCCGCCAGATCGCGGAGCAGGTCGAGGACTCGATCATCGACGGCACCCTCGCCGAGGGCGACCGGGCCCCGTCGAAGAACGAGCTGGCCGCTTTCCACCACATCAACCCGGCCACTGCCGCGAATGGAGTGAACATGCTCGTCGACAAGGGAGTGCTGGCCAAACGCCGCGGGCTCGGCATGTTCGTCACCCCCGGCGCCCGGCAACAGCTGCTCGACGAACGCCGCCAGTCATTCGCCGCGCACTACGTCCAACCGCTCATGACCGAAGCCGTCAAGCTCGGCCTCACCCCGGGGCAGGTCCGCTCGATGATCGACGACGTCGCCGCGGAGCACCCCGAACTGTCCACCCCCGAACTCGTGAAGGAGGAGTCATGACACCGGTCATCACGACCCATGACCTCACCAGGCGGTACAAGGACACGACCGCTCTCGACGGCGTCGACGTCAAGATCCAGCCCGACGTGATCACCGGTCTCCTGGGGCGCAACGGGGCCGGCAAGACCACCCTGATGGACCTGCTCACCGCGCGTAGGGCGCCCTCATCGGGCACTGTGCGGGTCTTCGGCGCCGACCCCTACGAGAACGCCGCCGTGGTCTCGAGGATGTGCTTCGTCCACGAGCACCAGACCTATCCCGAAGAGGCCACCGTCGACCGCGTCCTCAAGGCGGCCGGAATGTTCCACCCCCGGTGGGACGCCGCATTCGCCGACTCGCTGGCAAGCGACTTCGAACTTCCCCGGCGCACGAAGGTGCGCAAGATGTCCACCGGCCAGAGGTCGGCCCTAGGAGCGGTTCTCGGGCTGGCATCCAGGGCGGAGATCACCTTCTTCGACGAGCCCTACGCCGGGCTGGACGCCGTGGCCCGGCAGCTCTTCTACGACCGGCTGCTGGCAGATTACGGCGAACACCCCCGCACCATCGTGCTGTCCAGCCATCTGATCGACGAGGTGGCCCACCTCCTGGAGCACGTCCTGGTGATCGACAAGGGTCGGATCCTCATGGACGAACCCACCGAGGACGCCCTGGCCGAGGCCGGCACGCTGGTCGGCGATGCCGCAGCCATCACACGGATTCTCGAAGACCGCCCGATCCTCAGGCGAGAGGTGCTGGGCCGTTCGGCCCGGGTCAGCTTCCTCGGCCGTCTCACTGACGACGAAGAAGACCAGGCGGCCCGCGACGGGCTGGATCTGGTCCCGGTCTCGCTGCAGGAGCTGGTGATCGGGAGAACGACATCGCCCTCCGACGCCGGCCGCACCGTCGATCAGCAAGGAGCACTGTCATGAGCACCATCGGCGTCACCCCAACGAACACTCCAACCAACCCCGGCAGCCGTGTCGCCGGAGCCGCCAGACTCCACTACCTCACGAACCCGTGGGCCTTCGTCTGGGCGCCTCTCATCGTGTTCTTCGGACTGCTGGCCGTCTTCGTCGCCATCGCGGCGATCGCCGGGCCCGGCGGAGGCACGTCCCTGGGCCCCATCATGGCCGTGTTCTTCATGATGCAGGCCTACCAATCCGTCTCCTCGGTGTTCAGCCTCTCCCAGGCTCTGGGCCTCACCCGGCGGGAGTACCTGGCAGGGGCGGGCGCCGTGGGCCTCATCGGGGCCGTCATCCTCTCGATCGCACTGACCGTCCTGGGTGCCGCCGAGCACGTCACCGAGGGCTTCGGCCTGGGCGTTCACCTGTCGTACTCCCCGGCCGTCTTCGATCGCGGCCTCGCCGCGGCCCTGGCGACCTGGCTGATCACCCTGCTGGGCGCCTACATCGCCGGCCTGTTCGCCGCGACGCTGCGGCAGCGCTTCGGATCGATCGCCATCTGGGTGGCCATTCTGGGAGTCGTGGTCGTCATCGCCGCGGCCGCCGCAGTCATCGGATACCTGGACGCCTGGCCCCAGGTGGGCAACTGGGTCGGGCGGGTCGGGCCCTTCGGCGTGGCGCTGTGGGCGATCCCCCTCGAGATCATCGCGGCCGCCGCCACGTCCCTCATCCTGCGCAGGACCCCTGCCTGACAGGGGAGTCACGGCTTCCTCGGCCGTCAGGCCCTGGTGATGAATCCCTTCTGGACCATCCAGTCGTAGGCGACGTCGGCGGGCTCCCGGCCCTCGACGTCGACCTGCCGGTTGAGGCGCATCATCTCGGCATTGGTCATCTTCGCCGAGACCTGGTTATACACCGAAGCCATCTGCGGATACTGCTTGAGCTTGGCGGAGTTCACGTACGGGGTGATGTTGTACTCCGGGAAGAACTTCTTGTCATCGGCAAGAAGAGTCAGGTCCAGAGTCTCGATCCGCCCGTCGGTGGTGAACACCTCGCCGAAATTGCACTTGCCCTCGGCGGTGGCGTTGTAGACGGCCCCGGTGTCCAGGATGGTGACGTTCTTCTCCGGCACCCCGTTGGCGTCCCCGAGCTTCATGCCGTACTTCGCCAGCATGGGCTTGAACCCGTCGGCCCGCGAGTTGAACTCCGACTCGACGCAGAATGTGCGCTCGGAGACCGGCAGCTTCGCGATGTCGGAGAGCTTCTTGACGTTCTTGTGCTTCTTGGCGACGCCGGGGCCCATGGTCAGCGCATAGGTGTTGTTGGCCTTCGACGGCTTGAGCCAGGTGAGCCCGTTGCCCAGATCCTCGTCGTGGATGGCCTTCCACTGCTGCTGCTCGCCGTCGATCTTCTTCTCATGACCCATGAAGGTCAGCCACGCCACCCCGGTGTACTCGTAGGTGACGTCGCCCTTGTGGCTGGTCATGAGCCGGCGGGTGGCCACCGAACCGGGGACGTTGGTCTGGTCCTTCACATGGAACCCGGCGGCCTTGGCGGCCAGCACGCCGATCTTGCCCAGGATGAGCTGCTCGGTGAAGTTCTGCGAGGTGACGGTCAGCGTGGCGTCGTCGGGCAGGTTCTTGATCGGCTTGATGGATCCGGGTTCGGCGTCGGGCACATAGGAGGACGCCGTCTGCAGCCCGCAGCCGGTCATCGTCGCCATGATCGACGCCGTGGCCAGGGCCGCGGCGGCGCGCAGTCGGCGACGCGGTCGGCGCTTCGAGGATGCGGACCGGGAGAACAGGCTTGCCATCAGATTCCCTTCGGCCGGGCGATGTAGGCGATGACTGCGCCCAGCCAGTCGATGAGCAGTGCCAGCAGGGCGCTCAGCAGCGCCCCTGACAGGATCACCCTGGGCAGGAAGAGGGTGATGCCGGTGATGATGAAGACGCCGAGCCCGCCGGCGCCGATGAAGGTGGCCAGGGTGGCCGCCCCGACCAGCAGCACCAGGGCGGTGCGCACCCCGGCCAGGATCACCGGGGAGGCCAGCGGCAGCTCCACCCGCAGCAGTGTCGCGGTGGCGCTCATGCCCATCCCGCGTGAGGCCTCGATCATCCTGCGGTCCACCCGGTCCAGGCCGATCATGGTGTTCCGCAGCACCGGAAGGATCGTGTACAGCACCAGGGCGACGATCGCCGCCCTCGCGTTGAATCCCAGCCAGGCCGCCAGCAGCACGACGACGCCGACGGCCGGGGCCGCCTGGCCGACGTTGGCGATCGCCAGAATCACCCCCGAGGCCCGGCGGAACGGCCCGCGGGTGAGCAGCACCCCCAGCGGGATCCCGATCACCAGCACGATGAGCGCGGAGATGAGGGTCAGGCGCAGGTGCTGGCCAGTGCTGGTGAGCAGGGAGCTCGTATTGAGCAGGGACTCCTCGGAGACAGCCAGATCGGCGTTGGCGAGCCAGACGATGTAGGCGGCCAGAACCGCCAGCACGACGATCGGCTGGATCAGCAGGGACCGCGGGATGTAGAAGCTGTGACGGGCCTTGCGGGGAGCCCGGGAGCCGGAGATGGCGGCGTCACTCATCGGCCTCACCCACCAGATCGGCCTCAGCGGCCGCGACCTCCTCGTTCTCGCCGGTCGGGGTGTCGTAGTCGGCCTCGGCCTCCCGCTGGGCGCGGGTGATGGCGTTCATGATGATCTCGACCGTGATGACCCCGGCGAAGGCGTCCCCGACGCCGGTCACCAGGGCGGCTCCCGTGGTGGAGACCAGCATCGTGTTGAGGGCGTCGGTCAGGGTCGATTTCTGGCTGACCACCGGCAGATCGGCCAGCCATCCCGCCGGCACCGTCTCCATCTGCCTGAGCTGCTTGGCCGAGGGCCAGCGCAGCGGCCGGCGCTTGGCGTCCACCACCACCGCGTGCTCGTGGTGGCCGGCCTCATCCATCCGTCGCAGCACGTCGGCGGTCGGTTCGCCGGGCGAGCAGGTGACCGCCGGCCACAGCTCCACCTCGCGGACCCGCGACAGGTTGAGCTGTTTCAGCCCGGCCCCCTCGCCGATGAACCCCTCGACGAACTCGTCGGCCGGCTGGGCGAGGATGTGCTCAGGGGAGTCGTACTGGACGACGTTGGCCCCCTCGGAGAACACCGCCGTCCAGTCGCCGAGCTTCATGGCCTCCTCGAAGTCGTGGGTGACGACGACGATGGTCTTGTTGAGTTGGCCCTGGATCCGCAGCAGCTCGTCCTGCAGCCGCTGCCGGGTGAGCGGGTCGACGGCCCCGAAGGGCTCGTCCATCAGCAGTACGGGCGGGTCGGCGGCCAGCGCTCGGGCGACGCCGACGCGCTGCTGCTGGCCACCGGAGAGCTCGCCGGGGTAACGGCTGCGGTAGGTGTCGGGATCCAGGGAGACCAGGTCGAGCAGTTCATCGACACGGTCGGCGATCTTGGAGCGCGACCAGTGCAGCATGCGCGGGACGATCCCGATATTGGCCGCGACACTCATGTGGGGGAACAGGCCGCCGCCCTGGATCACATATCCGATGCGGCGTCTGAGCTTGTCGCCGTTCATCTTCGTGACGTCGTCCCCGCCGATGACGATGCGGCCTCGCGTGGGCTCGATGAGCCGGTTGATCATCTTCAACGTCGTCGTCTTGCCGCATCCCGACGGCCCGACCAGGGTGACGATCTCCCCGGCCGGGATCTCCAGCGTCAGGTGGTCGACGGCGGCCTTCCTTGCGCCGGGGTAGCGCTTGGTGACGTGATCGACGAGGATCTCGCTTCCCGCGATGTCACCGCTGACGGTGGCGTCGGTGAAGTCGGTCGTGGTCTCAGTTCTGGACACGGATACCTCTCGAGGTGGTCAGTCGGCCGAGGCCGATGAGAAGGAGATCAAGAATGAAGGCGACGATCACGATGCCGACCGTTCCCACCACCACGGAGTTCAGGGCGTTGGCCCCGCCCAGCCGCAGCAGGCCCTGGAAGATGAATCCGCCGAGCCCCGGGCCCAGGGCGTAGGCGGTGATCGCGGCGATACCCATGCACATCTGGGCCGAGACCCGCATCCCGGTCAGAATCACCGGCCAGGCCATCGGGAGCTCGACCCGGAAGAAGGCGCTGAGGCGGCTCATCCCCACGCCGCGGGCCGACTCCACCACTGACCTGGGTACGCCGCTGAGGCCGACGATCGTGTTGCGGAGGATCGGCAGCACCGCGTAGAAGGTCACCGTCGTCACCGACGGCGCCACCCCGAATCCCATGGGAGTCAGGATGAGGCCGCCGACCAGCGCCAGTTCGGGGATCGTCAGACCCACCGCACTGACGCCGTTGGCCAGGCCGCTGAGTGCCCGGCTGCGGTAGACCAACGCACCCAGCAGGATGGCGATGGCGGTACCCAGCGCGACGCATTGGGTGACCAGCCACAGGTGCTGCCAGGCGGCGAACCAGATCTGGCCCCAATGGTCGATGATGTACTGCCACATCGTGTCTGCTCCTGGAGTCAGTCAGAGAGTGCGGCCGAGGACTGGTCGCTGTTGCGGGGATCGGTCGGCGGCCACCACAGCGGCATCCCCTTGTCGGCCTGGTAGTAGGGGACGTCGGACAGCGGATCCAGCGGGGTGTTGCCCGCGATCAGGTCGGCCGCCTTCTCGGCGATCATCATGGTGGGGGCGTAGATGTTGCCATTGGTGACGTAGGGCATGACGGAGGCGTCGGCGGCGCGAAGCCCCTCGACCCCTCGTACCTTCATGGTCTGCGGGTCGACCACCGCGTCCTCGCCGGTGCCCATGGCCGCCGTGCACGAGGGGTGCAGAGCGGTCTCGGCGTCCTTGGCCACCCAGTCGATGATCTCCTGGTCGGTGCCGACCTGGGGGCCGGGGGAGATCTCCCCGGCGTCGATGGCCGAGAAGGCGGGCTGGTCCAGGATGCGGCGTGCGGCGTTGATGACGGCCGGCCACTCACGGCGGTCCTGCTCGGTCGACAGATAGTTGAACCGCAGTGCGGGATGCTCGAGCGGGTCGGTCGACCTGATCTTCAGCGTGCCGCGGGCATCGGAGTACATCGGGCCGATGTGCACCTGGTAGCCCTCCTCGACCACCGGGGCGCCGCCGTCGTAGCGGATCGCGATCGGCAGGAAGTGGAACATCAGATTGGGGTAGGTGGCGTCGTCGGTGCAACGCACGAATCCACCGGCCTCGAAGTGGTTGGTGGCCCCGACACCGCGGTGCAGGAAGAGCCACTCGGCGCCGATGCGCGGGTAGTGGCGGTACTTCATCCACGGGCCGATGGACACCGGCTGCTTGGCCTCGTGCTGCAGGTACACCTCGAGATGGTCCTGCATGTTGCGCCCGACTCCGGGCACCTCGGCGATCGGGGTGACGCCGACCTGCTTCAGCTCGTCGGGCGCGCCGATGCCGGTCAGCTGGAGGAGCTGGGGCGTGTTGAAGGCGCCGCCGCACAGGATGACCTCGCCAGCCGAGGCGGAGAGCTTGCGACGGCCGCCGCGCAGGTACTCCACACCGGTGACCCGGGTGCCGCGGGTGTTCAGCCTGGTGACGGTGCTCAGGGTGTGCACGGTGAGATTCTTGCGATGCATCACCGGGTGCAGGTACGCCCGTGCGGCGCTGAGGCGCCGGGTCTGGGCGACGTTCTTGTCGAAGGGGGCGAAGCCCTCCTGACGATAGCCGTTGACGTCGTCGGTCAGCGGGTATCCGGCCTGCTGGGCGGCCTCGAAGAAGGCACCGAAGATGGGCCTGTCGGCCGGGCCGCGCTCCAACCTCAGCGGTCCGGAGCCGCCACGCCAGGCGTCGGCGCCGGCGGTGCAGGTCTCCATCCGCTTGAAGTAGGGCAGGCAGTGGGCGTAGTCCCAGGCCTCCATGCCGGGGTCGGACGCCCAACGCTGGTAGTCCAGCGCATTGCCGCGCTGGAAGATCATGCCGTTGATACTGGAGGAGCCTCCGAGCACCTTGCCGCGGGCGTGGTAGACGCGGCGTCCGCCCATGTGGGGCTCGGGCTCGGTCTCATACTTCCAGTCGTAGAACCTGCTGCCGATCGGGAAGGAGAGGGCGGCGGGCATGTGGACGAAGGGGTCGACCTTGAAGTCGCTGCGGCCGGCCTCCAGAACCAGCACCGAGGTGCCCGGATCGGCGCTGAGCCGGTTCGCCAGGACCGATCCTGCCGAACCCCCGCCCACGATGATGTAGTCGTAGTGCTTTCCCATGAATCATCCTCCTTGTGCCGGACTGCTCTGTTCGAGCCCGGTCTGCCTGCGTGCTTGCTCCGATTGGTAGATGCCGTCTAGTAGGTGCTGTGCTGCTCTGCCGGTCAGTCGGCCGAGGGGAACCAGCCTCCGGGTGCCGGCCGGGTGTTCTGCCAGATGTGCTTGGTCTCCCGGTACTCCTCCAGACCGGCCGCACCCAGCTCGCGGCCGATGCCGCTCTGCTTGTAGCCGCCCCATTCGGCCTGGGCGACGTAGGGGTGGTAGTCGTTGATCCAGATGGTGCCGTGACGCAGCCGCGCGGCGACCCGCTCGGCCCGTCCGCCGTTGCTGGTCCATACCGCGCCGGCAAGCCCGTAGATGGTGTGATTGGCCAGCGCGACGGCCTTGTCCTCCGCCTGGTCCGGGGTATCCCCGGAGAAGGTCTCGACGGTCAGTACCGGGCCGAAAGACTCGTTCTGGACGCAATCCATGTCGGCGGTGCAGCCGTCCAGGATGGTGGGCAGGAAGTAGTACCCATCGTCGTACGGGGCGCCGGTCGGACGCTCACCCCCGACCAGGAGTTTCGCACCCTCCGCGACGGCGTCATGGACGTAGCTCTCGACCTTCTCGCGGTGCTTCGCGCTGATCAGCGGCCCGGTCTCGGCGTCGGGGTCGAAGGGGCCGCCGAGCTTGATGAGGCCGGCGCGGCGCACCAGTTCGGCGACGAAGCGGTCGTGGATCGACTCCTCGACGATGAGCCGGGCACCGGCCGAGCACACCTGGCCCGAATCCAGGAAGACGGCGGTTGCGGCCATGTCCACCGCAGCGTCGAAGTCCGCGTCGGCGAAGACGACGTTGGGGTTCTTGCCGCCCAGTTCCAGGGCGACCTTTTTCACGGTGGGGGCCGCCGAGGCGGAGATGCTGCGTCCGGTGACCAGCCCGCCGGTGAAGGAGACCAGATCCACCTCCGGGTGGCTGGTCAGCACCGGGCCGACGACTCCGCCGGCGCCCAGGATCAGGTTGCCGACGCCGTCGGGAAGGCCCAGATCCGCCAGGGTGCGCAGCAGCCAGATCGACGTGGAGGGGGTGAGCTCGCTCGGCTTGAGGACGAAGGAGTTACCGGCGGCCAGGGCCGGCGCCACCTTCCAGGAGGTCTGCAACAGCGGATAATTCCACGGGGTGATGAGGCTGCACACCCCGACCGGCTCATGGACCACCTTGGAGACTACATCGGGCTGGCCGGTGTCGACCACATGGCCGGCGTCGGCGTCGGCCCTGGTGCCGAAGAAGCGGAAGACGCTGATGATGTCGTCCATGTCGGCACGCGCCTCGACCATCCGCTTGCCGGTGTCGAGGGCCTCCAGGCGGGCGGCGTCCTCCTTCTCGGCCTCCAGACGGTCGGCCAGGCGGGCGAGCAGACGACCACGTTCGGAGGCCGGTGTGGCCCTCCACTCGCCCCTCTCGAAGGCGTGCCGGGCGGCGACAATCGCGTCGGCCGCGTCGTCGGATGTGGCCTCCGAAACGGTGGCCACCAACGTCTGGTCGGCGGGGCAGTGGATCTCCCGCACACCGCCGTCCGAGGCGTCGCGCCAACGCCCGTCGATGAACAATTCAGGCACGGAATATCCCCTCCCGGTCGCGTGGGCTTTGGCTCCGAGTCAAGAGCGCCGATGCGCATATGTCAAGACAGGATGCCATCGGAGCGTGATGATCCGAGGATTCTGGCGCAGGGATTGATGTACACGTTCAGAACCTGATCTCAGCCCGCCATGACAGGCTCAGACGCTGAATTTTCGAGGCTCTTGCGTGAGGCCCCGGTGCGAAGAAGCGAGCATTTTCCGAGGGTTGCTGTGAAAGTGACGTCGCTCACATGTCATGTCTATCTAGCAGGAGCGCGTGATGCTGGCACCGCCGCGATGGATTGCTCAGGATCTGGGTGCTCGACCGGTGGAGGAGCGGATCACCAGACGCGGCTGCAAGACCTGGCGATCCGGTTCGGCGGACGGCTCGCCGGCATGGTCGAGAGCGGCGCGGACGGCGATACGGCCGAGCTCGTGGGGCTGCTGGTCGACGCTGGTGAGGCTGATCGAGTGCAGTGCCGAGGCCTGGAGGTTGTCGAAGCCCGCGACGGCGAGATCCTGGGGGACTTGCAGGCCGAGGTCGGCCGCGGCCTCCAGTACCGCGTACGCCGCGTTGTCGTTGTTGGCGTAGATCGCCTCGGGGCGATCGTCGCCGCCGAGCACCTCACGAGCCACCCGACGGGTGTTCTCGAAGTCGTAGCCGATCGTCTCGACACGCGGCTCCAGGCCGGCGTCGCGCATCGCCCCCTGGTATGCCTCTACCCGGTCGCTGGGCCGCCACGGGGGTGCTAGGTGCACGATCTTCCGGTGCCCCTGGCCCACCAGGTGCTCGACCACCAGACGGCCGGCCGTTGACTCGTCGCAGACCACCGAGTCGACGCCGCGGATGTCGCGGGTCACCGAGACCACGGGGATGGAGCGGGCCAGATCGCGCACCCGGGCGCCGGTCATGGTGGAGCTGATCATCACCAGTGCGTCGACGCGGGCGCCGAAAAGATCATTGATGGCCCGTGAATCGCGCTCCCCGCTCGGGTCGGAGATGCCCACCACCACCCCGATTCCCAGCTCGTCGGCCTCGGCCTGGATGCCGGCGAAGACATCGGCGGTGAGATCGTTGCGCATGTCGAACAGCAGCACGCCGATCGACTGCACGGTCTTGGAGGCCAACCGTGCTGCCAGGGAGTTGCGGCGGTAGCCGATCCGCTCGCCCGCCGCCAGCACCTTTTGGCGCGTCTGGTCGGAGGCTCCCTCGACCCCCCGGTAGACGATCGAGACCAGGGCGCGGGACACCCCGGCGGCGTGCGCGACATCCTCCATGGTGGGGCGGTGGCTGACGGGGCCCGGGGGCGTGGGGGCGGGGTGCTCGTCCTTGTCATCCGGCACGATGACCCCTCCTCGCATTCGCCCGCACGGCGAGCCTGACGGTATCAGAGCCGCCGGGGCGACCCGGGGAGCCTTCCGGCGGGGAGGCCGACGCCCCCGATTTACCACTCAAGGGCGGTTTCCGGCCCGTATGGACCGCGGACCGCCGTTGAGTGGTACATCGGGGCCGAGCAATCGGTGCTGCAGTCAGCGCACCGCCATCACACCGTCCTTCTCGAATCGCTCCTCCAGCTCCTCGAGGGAGAGCTGGCCTGTCTCCGGCAGGAACCGCCACACCAGAAGGCAGGTCACGATGTTGACCACACCGAAGATGAGGAAGGTGCCCTGGGTGCCGAAGGCCGCGATGAGCGAGGGGAACAGGAACCCGACCGCCGAGTTGCCGATCCAGTTGAAGAAGGTGGCCGCACCCATCGCCGCGCCCCTGGCCTTCAGCGGGAACATCTCGCCGAGCACCACCCACATCACCAGGCCCAGGCAGGCCTGCATGATGAACACGAAGACCAGCACGAGCGACATGATGATGAAGGCCTTGGCCATCGACTCGGCCATCACCCGCGACAGCAGGGCGATGATGAGATGGATGAGGAAGATGCTTCCCAGGCCGAACAGCATCATGTGCCGGCGGCGGAACCTCGAGATCACCGCCATGCCCACGAACATGCCACAGACCGACACGATGCCGTTGGCGATATTCACCACGATGGCGGTATCGGCGGCGAAACCGATGGTCTCCAACAACTGGGTGCCGTAGAACATGATCGCGTTGATGCCGGTGAGCTGCTGGACGATCGCGATGAGGATGCCGACGAACAGCAGATTGCGGATCCACCGGATGCCCAGCACCCCGCCCAGTCCCAGCGTGGTCCTGTCGGCGTGGCGGGCGTCCAGCTCCAGGATCGAGTCGAGCTCGGCCCTGGCGCGATCCCGGGGCCGTACGTGTTCGAGCGCCTGCTCGGCCTTGTCGGTATGCCCGTGGGCCACGAGCCAGCGCGGCGACTCGGGGGTCCGCAGCATGAAGATGAACAGCAGCAGTGCCGGGATCATCGCGACCGCCAGCATGTAGCGCCAGACGTGGGCCTGGTCTCCCCACCCCAGATGGATCAGGGCGTTGAACACGAAGGCCAGCAGCTGGCCGACGCACACCATCACGTCGTTGCGCGCCGAGGTCTTGCCCCGCCACTCGGTGGGCGCCATCTCCGACAGGTAGACCGGGCAGATCACCGAGGCCCCGCCGACGGCCAGACCCAGGATCACCCGCCCCACCAGCAGAGTGACCAGTTCGGGGGCCAGCACGCAGACCAGCGTGCCGAGCATGAACACCCAGGCCAGGTACAGCAGCATGCGGCGCCGGCCGAACCGGTCGACCAGCATGCCGACGGTCACCGCGCCCACCGCCGCACCCATCTGGAGGACGCTGGTCACCAGCCCCGAGGTGACGGCGGTCAGCCCGAGGTCCTGCTTCATCGGATCCAGGGCGCCGTTGACGACGCCGGTGTCGTATCAGAAGAGGATGCCGCCGAAGGTGGCGGCCATCACCACGATGCTGAACCGCTTGCGCCACGGCCCGGAGATCAGCGGGGGAAGCTGCTCTTGGCGAGCCGCTTCCACGGCAGATGTGCTCATATCACTCTCGCTCCAGGGTCGCGAACTTGCCGAGCTTCTCGGCCATGTGGTCGTGCATCTTGCGGTGCACGTCGTCCCAGTCGTCTCCCCAGGAGAAGATCGCGGAGGTGGCGATGCCGTCGAAGCCGATGTCTTCGAGGGCCTGGTAGAAGTCGTCCCAGTCGACCTCGCCCATGCCCACCGGGTTGTGCTGGTGGACGCGGGTGGTGTTGCCGGGAGGATTCGTGATGAAACGGGCGCCGTCGGAGGCGGTGTGGTCGAAGGAGTCGGAGATGTGCAGGTGTCGCAGCGTCTTTCCGGCGTAGCGAATGATCTTGCCGGCGTCACCGCCCATGTGGAAGGTGTGCGGCGCGCAGTACAGGAATCCGACATTGGGGGAGTTGACCGCGCGTACCATCTCGACGCCGCGGATGCCGTTCTCGATGAAGTCGTCGGGGTGCGGCTCCAGGTTCAACAGGATGCCCTCCTTCTCGAAGATGGGCAGCAGCTCCTCCATCGAGCGCCAGAAGGAGGCCTCGGACTCCTCGGGCTTCTCCGGGCGCCCGGAGAACTCCGAGTTCATCTGCTGACAGCCCAGGTCCACGGTGATCTGGATGGCACGCTTCCAATAACGGACGGCGGCCTCGCGCTCGGACTCGATGGGGCTGGACCAGCGGTACAGCGGCAGGCAGGTGGCCAGTTCCAGGTCGTACTTCTTGAGGGCCTTCTTCAGCTCGTCGACCTTGTCGTCGTTGGCGGTGGGATGGGTGTAGTAGGGCCAGACATCCTCGCGCTGGGAGAACTCGATGTACTTGAAACCGGCCTCCGCGGACCTGCGGAAGTAGTTGTCGACAGAATCATGCCGGATGGAGAACGGGTCGACAGTGATCTTCATTGATATACCTTTCCTGAATCCCTGGTGTTCCCTATTGTGGCGGGTCGTGGTCCTCAGGGGGTGGGCCACGACTCGCCCGTTTCCGAGGGTGTCTACTTCTCGAAGCTGATGCCCGCCAGCTTCGCGGCCTCGTTGAGGCTGTTGGTGGCGAACTCCAGGCCCTCGATGCGCCCCATGTGCGGGTCCTCGTGCTCGATCTGCACCGAGATTCCGGGGTTGACGTCGTAGAGCGCCTTGAGCCAGCGGCTCCAGAACTCGACGTCGTGTCCCTTCCCGATGGAGACGAACTCGTAGCTCGGATCGACGGGGTAGTCGTTGGCGGTGTAACGGCCGGTGAAGGCGACCTTGTCGGGCCCTTCGTTGCGGATCCATAGATTGTTGAGGAAGCCGTTGCGCTTCAGGTTCTCCTCGTAGATCTTGGTGTCCTTTGCGGCTGACATGAATACCCGGTCCCCGAATCTCTCGATGACACCGACCGGGTCGATTCCCTGCCAGAACAGGTGAGAGGGGTCCATCTCCACGCCGATGTTCTCGGAACCGGCGGCCTCGATAAGCCGGGCCAGTGTGGGCGGGTTGTAGACCAGCTGGTGAGGATGCATCTCGATGGCAATCCTGATGCCCTTGTCCTCGGCGTGGGCGGCCATCTCCTTCCACAGCGGGACGGCCAGCGACCACTGGTAGTCCAGCACGTCGAGGTAGGCCGAGTCCCACGGCGAGACCACCCAGGACGGGGCGGTGGCGCCCGGTTCGGCGCCGGGATTGCCCGACATCATGGTGACCACCGGCACGCTCAGCAGGGCTGCCAGGTCGATGGCGTCGTGCATGTCGCGGATGTGACGCGGGCCGACCTCGCGGTCGGGGTGGAGCGGGTTGGCGTTGTTGTTCAGCGAGGTCAGATGCATCCCCTCGGCCGCCAGTTTGCCGAGGAATTCCGAGCGGGCGTGCTCGGAGACGAGCAGCTCGGAGACGTGGAGGTGGTAGTCGCGGAAGAATCCGCCGGAGTTGAGTTCGAGGCTGGTGTGGCCGAGCTGGTGGGCGACGTCGATGACGCCGTCCAGGTCGCGGTCGTGGAGGCAGGAGGTGAACATTCCCAGACGCATGGCCGGGTTCCTTTCTGTGGTGCGGGTTCAAGGGGTTGCTGACGTCTCAGCTCTGGGGCAGGGCGACGGGGGAGTGGGTGCGCGCCGATTCGAAGGCGGCGTCGACCACCCGCATGGTGGCGGTGGCGGCCTCGAACGAGGTGTCGAGCTGCGTGCCGTTGACCACCGCCAGGAGGAACTCCTGCATCTCGGCGATGAAGGCCGCCCCGTAGCCGGTGGCATTGCCCTTCGCAGCCATCGGGGCGACGTCGAGGTAGTGCGGACTGGCGGGCCCGGCGTGGATCACCCTCGGCGCGTTGAGCGCGTCGTCCTCGGGGGTCGCCGCCTTCTCATAGAGGGTGAACTCGTTCATGGTCAGGAAGCTGTACTTGACGTGGCCCTTCGAGCCCCAGATCTCGAAGCCGAGGTCGATGGTCTCCCCGGCTGAGATCCGGCTGGCCAGCACGGTACCCATCACCTTGCCGAAGCGCAGGTTGATCAGGCAGTTGTCGTCGTTGGTGACCTCCGCAGTGCCGCCGTCACGGCTGGGGCGCTCGGCGATCCTGGTGTCGAAATCGGCCGAGGTGACCTCGGTGACCGGGCCGAGCACGAACTCGAGGGCGTCCAGGGCGTGGGTCGCCATGTCGAGGATGACGCCGCCGCCGCTGGCCTGCTGGTCGTAGCGCCACACCATCGGGCCCGAGGGATCCAGGGCGTAGTCGGCGAAGAACTGCCCGCGAGCCAGATAGGGCTCGCCGATGCGCCCGTCCTGGACGATCTGACGCAGCTGGGCGACGGCGGGGATGCGCCGGTAGGAGAAGCCGACCGCGGCCGTCCTGGCGGACTCGGAGGCGATCCTGGTGAGCTCCTCGGCCTCCGATCCGTTGCGGCCCAGCGGTTTCTCGGCGATGACGTGCTTGCCGGCCTTCAGCAGCCCGCCGACCACCGGCAGGGACAGGAAGGAGGGCAGGGCCACCGAGACGACGTCGATGGTGGGGTCGTCGATCACCTCCCGGACGTCAGAGGCGATCCTCTCGAAGCCGTAGCGGGTGGCGATGGTGCTGGCCAGCTCGGTGTTCGGATCGACCAGGGTGGCCAGTTCGACGGTGACGCCGGCCAGCCGGTCGGCCATGGTGGCGTTGCGAAAGCCGAAGGCGTGGGCCTGGCCCGCCTGGCCGGCGCCGACGACGGCGACCCTGATGGTGCGTGATTCTGACAACTCTCCACTCCTCTGTGAGTGACCGGGCGTGTGGTGGGCCGAGGCCCTGTGAGTCGGGCTAGAGCGCTCTAGGTCCGATGAGATCGGAAGAGCACACGTCTGAACTCCAGTCACCAGATCATCTCGTATGCCG
>OMJG01001202.1_pt1 | contig 15808 bp, 14 predicted proteins | sample 1646431 | NCBI WGS metagenome assembly OMJG01 (sample SAMN03771674, study PRJEB25209) | food metagenome | isolation source: Cotija cheese | place: Mexico:Jalisco,Michoacan | collected 2011-12-12
TAAATTTTAAAAAGACCAATGTGAAAACAATAATAACATTTCCAAACGAAAAGAGGTAGAACGCTCACTGTTGAGTTTCTACCTCTTTTTTTCATTTAAAAGTGTATTAATCGTGTAATTTTTTCTACAGTCTTACCGATGTCGTTGTATTCAGTGAACATTATGATTACAATAATATAAACTTATTTAATCAAAGAGATAAATTGCAGATTGCAGGAGGAACCGGATAGTGACTTTTTCTGAACAAACACAACAGACGATTCAACAATTACACACTTTAATTGATTCTGTCGATCAGATCGTTATTGGGAAAAAAGAAGTAACTAGAATGACACTGATTGCTATGCTGGCGGGCGGTCATGTCTTATTTGAAGATATTCCCGGAGTTGGAAAAACGATGTTGATCAAGACCATTGCTAAAAGCTTAAAAGCAGACTTTTCTCGTATTCAATTTACGCCCGACTTGATTCCCTCTGATATTATCGGATTTTCTGTACCCAGTCTGCATCATGATCAATTTGAATTTAGGTCTGGTCCTATTTTCAACCAGATCATTCTTGCTGATGAAATCAATCGGACTTCTCCCAGAACGCAGGCAGCTATGCTGGAAGCCATGTCCGAACGCCAAGTTACTTTAGACGGAAAGACTCATTTGCTTCCTGATTCCTTTTTCGTATTAGCGACTCAAAATCCTATTGATTATGAAGGAACCTATCCTTTACCCGAAGCCCAACTCGACCGTTTCTTATTTCAGTTATCTCTTGGCTATCCAGACAATGAACAAGAAATTCGTATGCTGGAATCAACTGATCAATTAGAAGCCATCGACTCTTTAACACCTGTTTTGTCCTTAGCCGAATTTAAAACTGCAAAAGCTGTGGTTCAAAGCATTCATGTAAATCGTGATTTATTAGAATATATCGTCCTGTTGGCTGACCGGACACGTCAACATCCTGAAGTCCGATTAGGAATCAGTCCGCGCGGTGTTCAGTACTCTTTATCAGCTGCTCGTGCACAAGCTTATTTAAATGGGCGTGATTACGTTACTCCTCAAGATATTTTGTCGATTATCAAGCCGCTGTATCGACATCGCCTGCTGATGGAAAACAGCTTAAATACAAAAGAAAAAGATGCCTTTATTGATCAATTGATCAGCCAAGTCCCTGTACCTGTAAGAAGCGGACGTGCACAATGAGAGCTTATTTGCCCAACAAACATGCTGTATCTTTTCTACTGATTTATGCATTAGTCGTTCTCTATACACTCACATTCCCTTCTACAGTCACTTGGTTTGCTTTTTACGCCTTTACTTTTGTACTGGTTGCAGCCTTTCTGTCTGCCCGCTTTCATGCAGTCTTTAAGCAAATCAAGACAGAAGTGCATTCTGACGGTACCCTTTCTTTATTATTCAATGTCGTACGCCGCTTTCGTTTATTGTTTCTGGTTCCTGTTATTCAAGCCACTTTACTGAGTGAAGGAGAGCCGTATAGTCAGCAGATTTCGGCATACTTTAAGCGTAAACTCTCTGTACACTTTTCAGATTTAAAGTTACCTAGAGGTCATCACGACAAATTAAAAGTGGAGCTCAAAGGATCTGGACTACTGGGGATTTTTAACCATCGATCAATGCATTCGCTGCCGGTTGATTTAGATGTTTATCCGAAACGATTGTCTAAATCTGCGATTCATGGCTTGATGCACAACAGACAGCTGGGATTGATCAATCGACGGTTCGTTGCTCAGCATGAGTATCAGGTCAAAGAAATTCGAAAATATCAATCTAGAGATTCCCTTAGCCACATCGATTGGAAATCAAGCTTAAAACGCGATAACTGGATGATCAAAGAGTATGAGACAGAAGAACAAAAGCCGCTTAGTCTTTATTTTGCCGGCATAGATTCACCGAATTTTGAATCGTTGCTGAGTCTGGCTTATAGTCTATATCAGGAGTTGTCCGCCACCCACCCTGTCACTTTGAATTTATGCGGGTCATTCAATGGCGAAATCAAGGTGAAGCAAACTCATCAGGATTTCTTATCAATTCAGCCTTGTTCAGAAAAGCATTTGTTAGCTGAACAGATCAATAGTCGTTTGCTGACTTCAGAAACGATTCTAATCATCTATCCAAAAACCGACCCTATTTCTGATCTGCTGAATAACTCGACTACGATTATCCCTTTAACAGAAGACCATTTACCTGCAGCCGAAGGAGAGAAGGCCTATGCAGTTTAATCTCAATCGTTCTTTTTTTAATTTCAGCCGGACACTTCTTCTAGGAATCGTCCACAGCTTGCTGGTTTTACCTGTCCTGTATCTGTTTCTTGAAATCAACGAATTGCCCGGTTTTTATTCATTTGCTGGATTCTTTGTTGTGACACAACTTGTTGCAGCCGTTATAAAAAAACGCTGGCTGTACTTTTTATTTGAAGGATTAGCGTTATTCATCTTTTATTACTTTTCTTTTCCATCATTACGTATACAAAATAACCTTTCAGGATGGTTCGATGCTTTTGTTCAGGAAGGACAGCAAGAATGGACTTCCTTGGTCGCTGGATCCACGGTTGCTATTCCTGTCCATTTAATCAGTTTGGCACTGCTGCTGCTGATCATCTTAGTCACCTATTCCGGTCTTTACCAAAAAATAACATCCCCTTCTTTTCTGATTGTGTTTGGTTATTTATTGCTGATTCATACATTTACAGGCTATGCTATTTTACCGTATGCCGTATCTGCTATCGGCTTCGGTCTGCTGTTTATCGGATTGACTCGTGTCAGTGAGCAAATGGGCTATCGCCATTTTTTCAAGTCCAGCATACTGACAACGTTGCTGACGGTTGCTGTTGTGCTGTTTGCTTATTTCAGCCTTGAGCGCCTGAAACCTGTTCAAAGCTGGATTGAAACGACTTCCTCCGGATATCAGCAAACTTTGGATAGAGAAGGTTTTTTTGACTGGGTCAATGATCAGTCGCCCCGTTCCAGGTTTAAAAGAACCGGTATGAGTACCAACGATGAACGATTGGGCGGTCCGCTTCAAAATGACTATACCCGTGTATTCAAAGCTTATACAGATGAACCGCATTACTGGAAAGTGCTCCATCGTCGAATATATACAGGAACTGGCTGGAACAGTGATAGTCCTGGTCAATATGAAGAGATGCTTTCTCCTTATCTGTCTGCCGCTTATAATGCCTCTCCTGATCCTCAAGCAGAAAAGGCGACTGCAACCCTGGTTTGGGAGACGCCTCTTGAGTACTTGGCATTACCTTATGGATGGAGTGAACTGAACGTTGATGATTCCCTAACCGATTATTCGTTAAGCTTAAATCGTTATACTGAACATCATTTATTTACTGAAAGCCCAGCTGATCTGTCAACGTATACGGTCAGCTATGACTCGTCTTATCCAGGGCGATTGGACGAAGCACTTCTTAAGCAAGATGACGGCTGGCGAAAAGAATTTTTAGGTCAGTTCGGCAGCCAGGAAGGTAAATCCTATAATCCTGAACTCCCGCTTGAAGATCAACTGAGACAGTTTATTCCGGAAGAGCTTCAACGACCGGATGATTTTCCGCAGAGAGTGGTTGATCTTGCTAATGAACTGACAGCGGGGATGGAAAGTGAATATGAAATGGTCCGTGCAATCGAGTCTTATTTAAAGTCAGAAGGCAGATACCGCTATAGTATGGAAGATGCAGCTCAGACACCACCTGGCAGAGATTATGTCGAATATTTTTTATTCGATACGTTAGTAGGATACTGTGATAATTTCTCAACTGCCATGACTATGATGCTGCGTTCTGTAGGTATCCCGGCGCGTTGGGCAAAAGGATTCACACCCGGAAGTCAGCAAACGAACAGTCAGGGGGAATCTTATTACCAAATTTCAAATTCAAATGCGCATTCTTGGGTAGAGGTCTACTTCCCAAGCGCAGGTTGGGTCCCGTTCGAGCCGAGTCCGACTTTTGCCAGTCCAGTGACTCAAACAGAGGAAGATGCCTCTCCGGAAGACGAACGCTTCGCTGCAGAACAGCGGGATACACAGAATGCTGCAGAAGCAGAAGCGCTACCTCAAGAACCGGAAGCTCCAGAACCAGAGACAGAAGAAGCTCCGGAGTCCGAAGAACCGGAAGCACAAGAAGAGACAGCAGCACAAGAAGAGTCTGCTTCAGCAGATTCTCCGGAAGAAACAACCGGTCGTTCAGTTCCTATTCTGCTTGCAACTGGATTGATCTTGCTGATAGCCGCATTGGTCTTTTTCTCAGTTCCACTCTATGCAGCTGGCTGGATCCTTAAAAAGATGCTCCAGTATAACAAGCTTTCATTAACAAGGGCTGTATCCTGGATTTTAAGATTATTTGAATTCAAAAGAAAAAGAGCTGCCGATCAGACGGTCCAAACCTATCTTCAGCAGTGGAACATTCACTCGCCGTCTCAATCAAGTACGTTAGAGAGCTTTGGAGCATTGGCTGATGAATGCTTCTATGGAAGAAATGAGAATACTCATCTTCCTGCTCCTCATCAAAAAGAAATACTGCTTGCAACACTGCAGATCTATCAGCAGCACCTATCTTCTAGTCATTTTGATAGATTAAAAAAGAACAGAGAAACTCGGTCTTCTTGACGAGTCTCCCTGTTCTTCTTTTTTAACTAATATTGTTGAGTTAGTGTTACTGACTTAAACCCTTTTGTTAAAAACCAGCCTGCAGCTGTTACCAAAATAACCAAAGCTGCGATGGATCCAAAAGGAATAAATGTTTGGACTAGGTACATAACGATTGCTGCAATCATGATAATTGCAAAGAAAATCATCGTAGCCATACATCCCTGGTTCGCTTCTGAAGCATCATATTGTTTAGAAAATGGATAGGTCTTTAACGTTCTCCTAACTTCTATACAGAACAAAATGATAATCAAGAAAAACCCATTGAGCAGAGGGACGGCCAGCTCCCAGCCGGCTATCACTAAAACAATGATCGACAACAGCATGTAAAGGGGAAAAATCAGCTTCATCGTCATCGCTTTGATCACTCCCTGAAAGAAGAAATGTGCATCTGCATTAGAGCTGATCCCAAAAACCCATCGTCCTTTATAGTTTTTGGAATAACGCAAAGTCGTTGACAGCATCGGAATAATCATCATTGTAAAATAAGGCATGTAAATTAAAAGCCCAGACGACTCAAGTCCAGCTTCCGCCAATCTGAGAGAACTGATCATGAATACGAAGGGAAACACCAGAATACTGGCTAGAGAGGGATATAGGCGCGTCTTAAACTCTCGTTCATGCTTAGTCAGCTGCCAGACAAAATGGTAGTACCCTTTTTCCTGAGCATTCCAGCAGACCAGATTTCCTGTCGCTGTTTCATACCAGGAGCGCTTATCTTCATCTGCTTCTCCGCTTTCCATTTTTTGCAGATTCAATTCGATTTTGTCATTATTCAATCGGTAAAGCAGCACAATACTGATCGTTCCAATCACCAGCAGCGCAATATATACCCCATAGGTCACTGACCATCCTTGTTGCAAAATGCCAAAAGGAGCTACAAACCAAAGCGGGAACACAATCGCATGCCACCACTGCAGATTTAATTCAATCGCTAAGGTTGCCGGATCAACCACTTGTATCACTTGATTCATAATCTGATACCCGACAATGGTAAAAACCGAAATACCAATCTGACTGTAGGCAATAATATTTTTCAGTCGTTCGCCATTGAACCGTTTCAGCACAGTCGCGTAGGTAATAATGGTCAACAGCAAGCACCACACAGCAGCAACAATTGTTAGAATAATGGCCATCAACCCTATCATGAATCCATGAAAGAAAAAGCTCGCTGCAATCATAGGTCCTGCAATCGCTACAGTAAATGAAATCAGATAAATAAATACGTGTGTAGCTTTTGCGGCACTCAAAGTTCTAGACGAGACCGGTTTTGTTCCAATCAATACCTGATCTTTGGTATTCAGAAGAATACTCGAAAAATTTGCGATCAGCGTTGAAAACAGCATGATAAAAACGTAACTAAAGAATGCCGTATATTGAAATAGAATATTATCGATTGAGAATAAAAACAGTAAGAGCATACTGATCAGAGCATATACCCAAAGAGACTGGAAGAACGGGTTCTTATCCTCATCCCTTTTTTTGTTGTTCCAAGTATTAGCAATCGGATTCTCCTGTCGACTGTCCATCATCATTTTAGTCTCAACAATCAGCTTCATAAGCGGAAAATCGACATCAAAAAATCTATACATCGGCTCTAACACATTCAACACTTTACCGAAGAAAGTCCCCTGCTTTTTCTGATCAGAGCCAAACAGGTTACGCATCATAAGCGGTCATTCCTCCTTTCAGCGCTGACATGAAGGATTGCGCTAACTCAGCGTGCTCATTGAACCCCGTCAGTTGATTGAACAACTGCTCCAGTGTTCCGTCCGCTTCTTGCTGCAGTGTCTCAAATGGTCCATCTGCCACGACTGTCCCCTCATTCAAGATCATGATTCGATCACTCAGCTTTTCCACTGTATCCATAATATGAGAAGAGTAAAAAATGGTTTTTCCATCTTCTTTTAATGCAATCAGGATTTCTTTAATGATCTGAACACTGTTGGCATCTAGTCCATTCAGCGGTTCATCCCAGAATAGGATATCCGGATTATGCAACAAACTAGAGATAATCAGTACTTTTTGCCGCATCCCTTTTGAGAAAGAAGACAGACGGTTTTTAAAAGCCGATTCAATCCCCAGTATTCGCATCATTTCAAAGCTTTTCTGGCGTACAACCTCTTCTTCCAGACCGTATAATCGGCCGACAAACAACAAATATTCTTCTGCAGACAATGTTTCGTACAGCTCTGCGTTTTCCGGAACATAGCCGATTTTCGCCTTGTATGTATCATCACTGCTGGTAATCGGCTTTCCAAACAATAGAATTTCTCCAGCATCCTGCTGCAGCATACCTAAGATAATTTTGACGGTCGTACTTTTTCCGGCACCGTTCGGACCTATGTATCCAATAATTTCCCCCGGATGAACAGAAAAGTTGACCCCTTTTAAGACAGTATTTCCCCCAAAAGACTTTCTAACTTCGCGCAATTCTAAGATCGGTTCCATTTATGTACCTCCATTATTGTGGCTAAGACTATTTTATCACAACCAGATCTTCAGCGACAAAGTTCTCTGAACTCTCTATACATTTTTATACATTTCTTCTGCAAACTATGGTACATTGATTAGTATAAAATAAACTTTTTAACGCCATCACTTCAATCCAAAAAAGGAGCCCTTATATAGATGTATGAACAACACTTCTCTAAAGCCAAGATCTGGTCCGTTCTCTGGAGAGTCATTCTTGCTTCAATCGGCGTAGTCATCGTAACCAGCATTCTGCTTGTAGCCTTCCAGTACCAATATTTCGACTTCTTGAATATGGTCGGATCACTGGTTCTTTATTTTCTGATATACAAGATTACGATCAGCCAAATCCATAAACAGAACTTTTCTCTGCTGGCAATCACTGATAGAGGGAACCTGGATAAAAAAGCACTGTATCCTATTTTACTCTTAACCGTGATCACTGCCGTATGCGGCTCTCTGTTTCTCTATGTCGTTTTGCGTTTAGCTTATTTCAGTCAACCATTATATTATGAACTGGTACTGTTTTTTGGTTTTATACCTGGATTGGCTGATGAATCGGCAACGTCTTCTTTATATCTATTGCCTATCGCTGTGATAGCAGCTCCGATTGTAGAAGAATTGACTTTCAGAGGATTCCTATTGAATAAGTGGGCAGCAAAATATGGAAACATCAAAGGGATTATCTTCAGTTCAATCATCTTTATGATGATTCATTTAGGATCTTTGCTGATTCCTCAACTGTTGCTTGGACTTCTCTGTTCGCTTATCTACATCAAAACGAAGAAAATCATTTATCCGATTATTACGCATATGTTATACAATTTTCTGATCATAGTGCCTAGTCTGTTTAGTTCCAACCTCAGCGAGAGTGAAATCTTAGAAATGGTTTACCCTTCACAGTCAACCTTGGAGAATTTCACCCTATATACTGTAGTATTCGTCGTCCTGCTGGTTGTCTTACTGATCGGACTGGTTCGCTATGGGAAAGGCATCCGTCAAGAGCAGGCACCTTACCGTTATAACCTGGAGAAGCGTCACTTGGCAGACGTTTCATATGAAACAATTCAGCAAAAAGATCAGCATTTTGATGACTTTGACGATTTTTAAATCAGTCGTTAGGGTCTTTTAACTTTATAAGAAAAGAGAAGATGATTATTAAAACGCAAAAAGATGTTATTGCCTTTATAGAAACCTCTAAAGAATTAATGAACATTCTTTATATTATAGACAGTCTTAACCTTCCGAATAGTTGCCTTTGTGCGGGGACCCTCAGATCTGCTGTCTGGGATCATTTAGCCGGCAGATCCTTTAGAAGCATTAACGACATTGATGTCATTTATTTTGACCAAGACTTACCTTACTCTCATAGTGTAGAGATTCAGCAGAAATTAAATCGTACATATCCAGTTTATGATTGGGAAGTTAAAAACGAAGTATACATGCATACTCATAGTCCAGATGCCGATCCTTATCACTCGGCAGAAGACGCTATTGCAAAGTTCCCTGAAACACCTACAGCAATCGGTGCACGGATTGTTAACCATACAGTGCAACTTATTGCTCCTCACGGGGTAGAGGATTTAGTAAATCTTATTGTTCGTCCGACTCCTTTCACTCGACAAAACGAGCTTAGAATGAAGCTATATCATCAGCGCGTCAATAGTAAAAACTGGATTAAAGAATGGCCAGACTTAACAATTTCTGTTGATTAACACTTCATATTTACCGTAACAACAAACGATTAATCTACTGTGTATTCTTTGAAAAATTGTTCTAAGAACTGCTCCATAAACTGATGACGTTCTTCAGCCATTTGGATGGCGGTTTCCGTGTTCATCAAATCTTTTAGTTTTAATAATTTTTCATAAAAGTGATGGATGGAGCTGGTTTTGCCATTGCGATAATCTTCTTTTGTCATTTCTTCTCTCACTTCGTACTGCGGATCGAAAATCGGCTGCCCGACACTTCCCGCATAGGTAAAAGCTCTGGCAATCCCGATCGCACCAATTGCATCCAAACGGTCTGCATCCTGTACGACTTTGGCTTCTAAAGATCCTAATATCTTTCCTGTTCCGCCTTTAAAGGAAATGGTTTGAATAATCTCCAGTACTGGTTCAATGACATTTGGCGGAACACCTTCTCCTTCAAGCCAGTAATTGATTTCAGAAAGACCGGTCTCTTCATCCAGAACCACTTTATCGTCTGCCAGATCATGCAGCAAGGCCGCAAGCTGGACGATAAACATATCTGCTTTTTCTGCGTGACCGATTTTGATGGCGTTTCTCCAGACCCGCTCGATATGGAACCAGTCATGCCCAGATCCCTCTCCCGCCAACTTTGAACGGACCATTTCGGCCGTACTCATAATGATTTCTTCATTCACTGCTATCGCCTGCTTTCCTTTTCGTTCTTTTCAGTTTATCATACATTTATGATAAACTACGGTTACTCATTATCTTATTTCAGCTGGTTAAGCTGAAGTACCAAGAAAGGATTAAAAACTATGCAGATCCTCATTGACGCCGATGCAAGTCCAGTAAAAGATATTGTCATTGAAGAAGCAGATGGAAAAAATCTCCTGGTTATTTTAGTCTCCAGTATCGCTCATTTTTCACTGCAGGATTATCCCGATTTTGTCCAGACGGTTTACGTTGAGCAGGGTGCAGACGCTGCTGATTTTAAAATCGTGCAGCTGGCAAAGCCCGGAGATCTCATCATTACTCAAGATTATGGTCTAGCTTCTCTTCTATTACCAAAAGGGTGCACGGTTATCCATCACAAAGGATTTAGGTATTCCTCAGATAATATTGACCAGCTGCTGCAGACTAGACATCTCAGTGCCATGGCTCGTAAAAGCGGTCAGCGGACAAAAGGTCCTAAAGCTTTTACCGATGACGACAGAGAAGTTTTTCGTTCTCTGCTTCAAGAACTTTTACCTCACTAATAAATAAAGGATCGGAAGCTAAGTTGTCTTCCAATCCTTCTTGTTAATCTGCTGATTGTTTTTCCTGAAACGCCAGCATGCCGCCTTCTACGTTGGTTACATTTGCTTGTTGAGCCAAGCGTTCACAGGCATTCGCTGACCGTCTGCCAGAGCGGCAAATGACATAGTATTCTTGATCAGTACCAAATTCTTCTAAGCGATTTTCAAGATCTGATAAGGGAACGTTTTTTGCACCTTCTATATGTCCTTCTGCGAATTCATCTGCCTCTCTCACATCAATGACCTGTACCGTTTTATGATTTGGATAAAACTTTTCCATACTGATTGTCTTAACCATTATTATCCTTCTTTCTTTTTTTATTAATCTCTCTATCTATTGTATCTTGTTCAAGGGAAATTGCCCAAGTATACATTTCGGTGATTTTCTTTACAGCTTTTCAAGTTTATATGTTAGGATAAGTATGAAAAGATTGAAAGTAGGAGTCGACAGAATGAAAAAGAAGATTGCATATTCACTAATAGGCGGACTAGGCGCTGTTGTTGGAGCTTTGACCGTTGCAGGTCATTATTTTTATAAAACGGCCGTTTCCAATGACGATAAAGACTTTCTGGAAGTTGTAAATAACGAAGAAATTACCCCAGATGATCCTTGGGCTGCAGAAAAACGGTGGTACAATCAAGCTGAGCGTGAAGCGACAGAAATTATTTCTGAAGATGGCTTACGGATCGCCGGTATTTATATTCCAGCATCGACCCCTTCTAAAAAAATTGCGCTGATTGCACACGGATATAATGGCAGTTCCAGGGATATGGCGCCTTTTGCAGAACTATTCAACCAATTGGGGTACAATATTCTAGTTGCAGACGCCAGAGGACACGGAACCAGTGATGGAAATTATATTGGATTCGGCTGGCACGAACGCCATGATTACCTTAAATGGATTGATCAGATGATCAACAGACATGGAGAAGACTGTGAAATTGTCTTATTTGGTATCAGCATGGGTGGCGCTACAGTCTTGAATGTCAGTGGAGAACAGCTGCCTGCTCAAGTTAAAGCGATCGTAGAAGACTGCGGATTCAGCTCAGTTGAAGCAGAAATTACTCATCAGCTAAAAGCAATGTACAAGCTTCCTAAATTTCCACTTGTTCAAATTACCAGCTTGATCACAAAGTTGAAAGCCGGCTATTGGTTTGAAGAAGCTAGTCCATTGGAACAAGTCAGAAAGAATCAGATACCTACGTTATTTATCCACGGAGGCGCAGATGACTTTGTGCCCACAAGTATGGTTTATGACTTATATGAAGCGAACGCTTCTCCTAAGGAACTTTACGTGGTTCCAGAAGCTAAACATGCCTATGCTTACGTCATGGATAAAGAAACGTATCGACATAAAGTATCGACTTTCTTGAACCAATATATATCCGCTGAATAACTCATAATTGTAACGAAAAAGGCAACGACTTCTCACTTTATGGAAGTATCGTTGCCTTTTTTTATATTTTTCATGACCGTTATCTTCTTGGCCAGTTCTGGTGATCAATTTGTACAGCTCCCAGCAGTTTCCTCCTGCGATCGCTATGTTCTTGAAAAATAATCTCCAGCTCGTGGTCCAATACTAACGGCATTTCTTCTTTATCTGAAATAGAAAACTCCGGTATCGGCGGTACTTCATCTGCCGGGTTCACAAAAGCTTCCGTCAAGGTATCCATGTAGGTTCCGATGCTCGACTTCGTACTTTTGATCAATAAATCATTCGCCAGGTTTTCCTCTTTTAGACCATATAACAATATAATCAGAGTGTCTTCTAATGTCGCAATTGCTACTGAAGCTGATTCATCAGCTTTTCTACTATGGTAAAAGTGCAGCAGCGGATAAGCATGATGCTGCTGTGTCAAGGCGCTGATTTTAGCTGACACATCTACTAACACTAAGTCGATATTATGAAAGTCACGACCATTCCATGTATTTTCCACGATTTCCACGCAGTTTTTCCCCAAACTCGAAATACTAGTTGCAAGTGATCGCTTCTGAACAACCGAATCAATTACAGAAATAATGTAAGACGCACACAGCGTTAAAAAAAGAATACCGATAGCTGAATTCAGCGTCGTAACAATTTGCCAGAACCCGGCTTTGGGAGAATAATCCCCTACTCCTAAAGTAAAAAGCGTAAATCCTGTGTAGTAAAGCTGCTCATACCACCTGATCGGAGAATCCGGTGAGGAAGTATTGGTAATAGAGGTCGGGTCTCCAGAGAAGAAAATAGCAAACCCTAACCAAATCAGGACTGACCAGCTAATCAGTGTCATCGTCAGTGTAACTGGACCAATAAAGTCAAAATATCTAGGATTCTTCTGTCCCAGTTTATTGAAAAATTTCCAGATCGTATTTGCCAACCTCTTCGACAAAGGACCCGCTCCGCCGTCTACCCAGAGGGTTGTCCAAATCAAATCTGCAATGGTAAATATAATAATGACAAGTCCTATAATATAAAGCAGCCAATTCATTTTTATTCATCCTTTTCTGTTAAAACCTTCCTTTCCATCATAGATGGATTATGAAAAATTTCCAAATAAGACGAATTAGTTTAGTTCACTTTCCTCATGATAAATGCATACTCGATTTCTTCCCGAAGCTTTTGCTTGGTATAAAGCTTTATCTGCTTTGTTCAGCAGTTCCGAGACAGTTTCACCTACTTTTCTGGTTGCTTCTGCGATTCCCAGACTCAAGGTAACGCTAACTTCACCTTCTGCTGTGAGAAGCGGCGTTTTTCCTACATGGCTGCGAATCCTATTCGCTATTTCTTCGGCGTTTTGGTGAGTACAGTTTTTGATGGATATGACAAATTCTTCTCCGCCATATCTGGCGAACAATTCTCCCTGGGTTAAATGCTGCTGACATAATTCAACCACATGTTCCAAAAGCCGATCCCCTATGTGATGTCCATAATGATCATTGACCTTTTTAAAGTAATCAACATCTATAATCAGCACTGATATGGGATGAGACTCTTTTATGAATTCCTGGTAGTCAGCTTCGCACTGCTGTAAAAAAGCTCTGCGATTATAAATTTGAGTCAACTCATCATAGTAAGCTTGATGTTCCAGCAATTGATGCAGTCGTTTGATCTCCGTTACCTCAGTGAACAAAACCAGATAACCTTTCGTCTTTTGTAATGGATTCAAGGTAGACATCCGAACTTGAAAAATTCTGTCTTCATCCGATTGCAATGTTACTTCTGATGTTCCTGTCTGAATTGCAAAGGGTGTAGAAAAGGTCATTTCCCAAATCTGCTGTATTGCCGTTCCCAAATGGGCACGATGCCATTGCGGAAAATACATTTTGCATGCCTCATTAATTTCTACTAATCTCAGCGACTCATCTAATACCCTAACAGCATCATCAATGCTATTGAAAATGACGTCTTTGGCAATCGGCATAATACTGAATAGTCTTGATGAACTGATTGCCCACCAGTACAAAACGGAAGAAAGCCACAATACCATCGGAACAAAATCTATCCCTTCAGGGGGCACTCCGATCAAATAGATAAAAGCCGTTAACATAGGAACGAACTGTCCAAACATCAGTGCAAAAATCTGTGGACGATATTGTTCTGATATCTCTTTATACTTAGAAGGCAGCAAAATAAACGGTACAAACATACAAAAAAAGGTGACAATTCCCTGCACTAAGTACCAGACACCGATTTCTTGATAGAGAAAAGGTGCACCTAAGTCAGGATCGATAGTAAATACTCTGTAATATAAATGATGGAAATCGTTTGTCGCACCAAGCACGACCGTAATGATTGGAATCACCAACAATCCTGCAATAAAAGTCTTTTTTATCTCTATTCCCAGATAACGCATGATAAACAGTAATCCCAGCGGAGAAGTAAACGGCAACCCTAAGTAAATGACTACTGTCCACCATTTCAGTTCTTGCAGATCTGTTGCCAGCATGCTGAATGCTGTACCGAAGCAATAGAGGGCTATTGAACATACATAAGCTAAAAAATATGTAGAAATACTTTTATACAACTTTCTTTTTTGATAAACATAAATAAAAAGATAGACATTCAAGACTCCAGAGACAACTGTAATAGAAATTGCCGTTAATAATTGTGCACGCATAGTTTTACCTCGTAAAGATTTTTATTTTTACTATAGCATAACAATTTGTATTTTTTTCTCAATGCATTAAGAACATTCTATGACATATTTGACAAAAAAATAGTGAGAGAGGCGTTACATAAATATCCTCTCTCACTATTATACTATTTAAAGACTTTTTTCTTTCAGCTAATCAATGATACTACTCCATCGCTGGCAGATCTGCAATTGACTCAACGTCCATATATTCTGGTACAACTAATGCATTCATCGTTCCTTCAGCATTTGGACCTAAGTCTACAATCGATTCTCCATATTCATCCATAAATGCTCCATGTGTATTTGGCAACCATGGCGCAACACTCGCATCTGCTTCACCGTTTCCAACTGCCTGGAATAAGATAGATGGATCAACATCCGTAATCGTTACATCATATCCAATTTGTTCTAGTGCCAAACTGATGACATTAGCAGAAGCACGTTCAGAATCCCAAGGAACAGAGATAATATCAATTGATACATCATCAACTGGTTCTACCCCTTCAAGCCAGCTGTCCACTTGGTCTTGATTTTCTTCTACCCAGTTAGCAGCAGCTTCTTCCATGTCAATATCTTGACCTTCTTCAATGACGACTTGCATTTCTTCTACTGACCAGTTAAATGCATCTAAAACAGCATTCGCTTCAGGCATGTCTTGCTCTAGTCCTTCACGAGTGATCGTATGGATATCGTCTCCTTCTCCAAAAGAAAGCTCCGGATCTTCTAACATTTTTAAGTCGTATCTTTCAAACATCCAGTGAGGCGTCCATCCAGTCACAATAATCGGTTCTTCATTCTGAATCGCTTGTTCTAATTCTGTCATCATTCCTGCTGTAGAACTAGTCTCTAATTCCCATCCCGCAAGATTTTCATAGTCTTCTAACATATTCGTTGCTTGTCCAGTAATTCCAGCACCAGGTTCGATACCCGTAATCGTATACTCTACTGCTTCGCCAATGTTTGTTTCACCATTTGCTCCTTCGTTGGCAGCGTCATCGCTGCATCCCGCTAAAATCATTGCTGCTGATCCTGCCATTACTAGTCCTGTTGTTTTAAACTTCTTCATACTTTTATTTTTCCTCCTATTATTCTGAGCTGCTTACAAAGTATCTTGGGATATAAGCCGGTAATGATTTGCTTTCGAATGTTCACTTTCTATAATCTGTGTTTTTAACTTTAATCCGTCTATTTAGTGGTATATTTATCTAACGATTAAAATCAATCGTAATCATTATTCCTGTGTATTTATTTCTCACGTTTACTGATTACATTTATAAATTTCCATCAGACCTAGAGCAAATCATTCTTAGTCTCCTATTGATACATGTGCATATCTCTGCATATTCCATTTTAAAAACGCATAAATTCAATTGCTTAAAATATAAAGATCTAATTTATCGGTTTTGAAAGATTATTTTCTTTACGCAATGATTACATATATGCATTTTTTATGAATAGCAGACCCACATATCAGGGTAACATAACCTCGAAATGGTTTCAAAGCTGATCCTCTTGAAGTATGCGTCAAGTTTTTCTCGGTAACCTTTAACTAGTAGAATTAACAGAAATTA
>OMJG01001203.1_pt1 | contig 15777 bp, 15 predicted proteins | sample 1646431 | NCBI WGS metagenome assembly OMJG01 (sample SAMN03771674, study PRJEB25209) | food metagenome | isolation source: Cotija cheese | place: Mexico:Jalisco,Michoacan | collected 2011-12-12
GTAAAAGGGCTGTTACATGGCCTTTTATCTTTTACACAATTATATGGACTTTATCGAAATTGATGAAAAATTTGTTTAGATAATTTTTCATTGTCTGACCTGGAAATCTAATTAATGTTATTGTTCGAGAGTTTTCTTGTAAAGTTACAGGAATAGAAATTGGAATTGGTTCTTCAGTGAATAATTTTTCAAAATCAGTATTGAATTTGTATTTTAAGTCAGATTCTATAAGTTGTACTTCATGTGTTACATAAAAAAATTCAACCTATCAGAATTAGGGCAGATTAATTCATTAATTAACCAAATAAAATATAAACAATGTCGTGCAAAAATGTAAAAGAGCTTTTGGGAGAAAGATTTTTACACACCCTTTTTATACATATAGGTTATATTTTGAAAAGAAAAGTCATGAAATTGTATTATGAATGTAAATTACATTGATGAAGGATTCATTTTTGGACTATAATTAAATGCAAAGATAAAACTTCTTAATTTAAAAAATACGACTATAAACTATTAATACTCGGTATTTTTAATTAAAGAAACTTTTGGTGATTGTTAGAAATGATTTAGGATAATTGGGAGGAAAAATGGAAAAAGAATACACACCTTATGATTTATGGCTATTGTTTAAAAAATACTTTATTAGAATTCTAAATATGACAATTATTGGTGCAACTTTAGCAGCGATAGTAGTCATGTTTTTCGTGGAGCCACAATACTCATCTCAGGCGCAGTTGATTGTTAATCAACGTAGTAGTCAGGATACTTCAATTCAATATAACGAAGTACAAACTAACGTAACTTTAGTCAGTACCTACAGAGATATTATCTTAGGAGATGGTGTGCTAACGGAAGTGAACAATAGTTTGGATGGAAAATTTACAGTTCCTCAACTACGGAATGCTTTAAGTGTTGAACAATCTAGTAATTCCCAGGCTTTTAATATTTCTGCAACGATGGATACACCAGGAGACGCGCAGAATATTGTAAATAGTGTAATTACAGAATTTGAAAAGACATTGATCAGTATTTATGGCGATGATGTCTCAAATTTATATGTAGTTTCGTCAGCTACATTCAATCCATCTCCGGTGTCACCTAATGTAGTACAAGTAACCATAATTGGTGGACTTGTTGGCGCGATGATTATGGTAGGTATCGCATTTGTTATTGAACTATTAGATAGTAGAGTGAAATCTAGTGACGATCTCGCAGATCTGCAAATGGTTAAACTAGGAGAAATTTTTGAACTAAGTGAAGAACAGAAAGAGCATAGTCGAGTACAAAGTACTGTCACTACTAAAAACAGAGGAAGAAGGGTGTAAATAATGTTTAATTTTAAAAGTAAGAAAAAGCAACAAAAACTAGAAAATGAACAAAAATTAGGATTACCTATAGTGACACACTTTGAACCTATGTCAGCAATAGCAGAACAGTATAAAACAATTCGGACTAATATCGAGTTTGCGCAAATTGGCAGTTCAGTTAACAGCATAGCGGTTACATCTTCAATACCTATGGAAGGGAAGTCAACGACTACTGTTAACTTGGCTTATACATACGCTCAAACTGGGAAAAAAGTATTAATCGTAGATGCTGATCTGCGAAAACCTACTCTACACAAGACCTTCAAATTAAATAATAATGTAGGACTAACTACAGTCCTTGTGAATGACGAATATTCTTTAGAAAGTGTGATTCAATATTCTGAAGATTTTGACTTGTATATCTTACCTTCTGGACCTATTCCGCCCAATCCAGCTGAGTTAGTAGGATCTCAAGAGTTTTCAGCATTGCTAGATCAAATTACAGAATTATTTGATTTAGTTATTTTTGATACACCTCCTTTACATTCAGTTACAGACGGTCAGATAATTGCAAGTAAAGTAGATGGTACAATATTAGTTGTACGTCAAAATTATGTTCGAAGAGATCAAGTGGTTGAAGCTAAGGTTTCACTAGATAATGTTAAAGCCAATCTTATTGGTTATATCTTAAATGATGTCCCTAATAATAAAAATAAGGGATATGGGTATTACGAATATAATAATGTTTGATTTGTCTAATTAAGCTAGACAAATGTGAATCATTAATGTAACTCAAGAATACTTCCATAGGCGTTCGATAATTTAATGATTTTCTAGGTATTTGATTAGCTTAAGGTACCAAAGCATATCTCTAATTATATAAGTTAGAACTATGTGTACGAATCACCCAATCGATAAATCTATCTATTAGGTGATTCTATTATAAAAGTTGAGGAAATCTTATAAAAACAAATTCTGATGAATTATCACAGATTTTTAAGATTCGAAGGATGAAATGTCTATTATTAAAACAGGGCTTGTCTTTTTGAATTGACGTGAGATGTTTTGTAGTAACAATGACCAGTTTATTAAGATGTGAGGTTATTTTTGAGAGGGCTAATAATAGATTAAATAACAGTGGATTCTTCTAAACGATTTTATGACTATGCGAAAAGAAAATATAAGTGAACAAAAACATTGAGTGCACAGCCAAGAAACATGTGCATGAATAGTATTGAATGGAACAAATATAAATTGTTTTATGAGACACTACAATTCTTTAATTAAAATAGCGTTGTTGATTGAATGTGTATAACGACGTGAGTATGCTGAAAGGATAAACACAAGATGTAGCATAAAAGCGGACAAGAACTACATTTCATGTACAATATATAGAACTTCAGTAGGAATTATACATGAATTAGGAAGTTAAATGCTTCAAAATATCTCAAACATACATAACCGAGCAGGAGGAACTAAAACATGGTTTACTTAAAAATCAAAAGATTAATAGATATCATACTTTCATCATTAGGACTTATCATTTTAGCTCCTGTTTTTTTTAGGACTTATCATAGCCATTAAATTAGACTCAAAAGGCCCAGTGTTTTTCAAACAAAAACGTGTGGGGATCCATAAGAGTCATTTTAATATATTGAAGTTTCGAACTATGAGAATTGATACACCGAAGAACACACCAACACATCTTCTAGAGAATCCAGATCAGTGGATTACAAAGGTAGGTAAGTTCCTACGTAAAACGTCTCTAGATGAGCTTCCACAAATCATCAATATCTTTAAGGGTGAAATGAGCATCATCGGTCCAAGACCTGCTCTTTGGAATCAGTATGATCTGATTGAAGAAAGAGATAAATACGGTGCGAATGATGTGCCGGTAGGTCTTACTGGTTGGGCACAGATTAATGGTAGAGATGAACTTGAGATTGATGTTAAGGCGAAACTTGACGGAGAGTACGCTGAGAACATTGGGCTCTTGATGGATGTCAGATGCTTCTTTGGGACGATATTCAGTGTCCTTAGAAGTGATGGTGTTGTTGAAGGTGGGACTAGGACTAGAACGAAAGCAGAGAATAATAAGGCAAAGGAGACAGTGACTAAATGAGTAACCTTAATAAAAAGAGAATTTTAATTCTGTCGAATCATTTTATAACCTTATATAACTTTAGAAAAGAACTAATTAAAAGACTAAATGATGAAGGACATGAAGTCTACATCTCCATGCCAAAGTCAGATGATAATAAGTTCTTTAAGGATATGGGATGCAAGATTATTGAGACGCCTATTGATCGAAGGGGAATCAATCCCTTAAGAGACATTGGTTTAATTATGACATATATAAGGATCATGAAAGAAGTTAATCCGGATATTGTATTCTCTTATACCATTAAACCGAATATTTATGGGTCCGTAGCATCTAATATTACTAAGAACAAGCAGGTCAACAATGTCACTGGTACTGGTGGTACTTTCTTGAAAAGAAATTTTGTTAGTGAAGTTGCAAAGCTTCTATATAAAATGTCAATTAAAAAATCATATAAGGTGTTTTTTCAAAACAGCGGAGATAAGGACCTATTTATCAAGAACAACATGGTTAAAGATAACTATGCCATGCTTCCGGGTTCTGGCGTTAATTTAGAACAGTTTCAGGTAAGCGAATTACCCTCAGATGAAGAGACAAACTTCATCTTTATGGGAAGGGTTATGGCGCTAAAAGGTATAGATCAGTATCTAGAAACAGCAAAAGTAGTGAAAGCTGAATATCCAAACACAAACTTTTATATTGCAGGTTTTATTGAGGAAGAAAAGTACAAGCCTATTATAGATGAATATGATTCAAAAGGAATTATAAAATACATAGGCTTTCAAAAAGATATTAAGTCTTGGATAGAAAGGTGTCATTGTACAATTCTCCCGTCTCATGGTGGAGAGGGAGTGCCAAATGTACTTCTTGAATCCGCTGCTATGGGAAGAGTATGTATTTCTTCAAGAATAAATGGTTCTAAGGATGTTATTAATGATGGAGTGACTGGGTACTTGTTTGAAACAGGTAACGCAGAAGATTTAATAGATAAAGTGAAGAAGTTCTTAGAATTAAGTTTTAAGGATAAAGTCAAAATGGGCTTAGCTGATAGAGAAAAGGTCGAGAAAGAATTTGACAGAGAAAAGGTTATTCAAGCTTATTTAAGGGAGTTGTGAAATAAGCTTGTTAGGGGAGAGAATGGTGAATAAATGTTAAACAAACTATTGAGTACATTAGTTTTAGCTTATATTTTTGTAATTAGTTGGACGGACACATTTTCTTTAGGTAAATGGTTTCCAATGCATGTGGTGATTACAATAGTTATTATTCCGTTTTTTTTATTACAAGTTTTGCAAAATGAAAAATTACCTCGACAGTCGATAAAGAAAGAAGATACCTTTATTTTCTTGTTGATATTTACGCTTTTTTTGGGTTTATTAAGGAATTACTCAGATAAAAGTATAAATTATATAGCCGCATACATTCTTATATTTATATGTGAATTTATAATTATAAAGTTAGTTATATACAAAAATGTTAAATTGGAAAAGGTGTTATACACTAATTTTATAGCAGTAGTATTTGTAAGTATTTTTGTGTTGTTGGAATTTAGCTTAAATCATTTTTTAAATATCAATATTCAAGAATTTTTACCAAGGACACGTGTTAATTCGGCTACATATTTGAGGATTTATACACGTTCTTATGGATTAGCAACGGAGCCCGGAGTTTTAGCTTTTTATTACAATACCATGGGGGTATTAGCTATAGGCTATTTATGGACAAAGAGTAATACCCTTAAGTATAAAAAAATAATTTTCACAACACTAATTCTGTTAGCTTTTTTTACTACATTTTCTTCTGCAGGTTTTACGTTTATTTTACTAGCGATTGCAATTGTTAAAGTACTGAACCTTATTAAAAATCCTAACAAAAACATTAAATTAAATAAAATTATTACATTTTCAATTATAGTTTTTTCCATATTTTTTCTAATTGCAATTAATTCTAGCATAGTATTGCAAATACAAGAGTTTATCACCCCAATAATAAATAAAGTTACTTTAGGTGATAATGTACATTCGGCTAGTGATAGAGTGAGTAGGTGGGTGGCAAGTGTTGATAACATTAAAGAAAATCCAATTTTAGGAAAGGGGTTAGGAAGTACCTCAGTTTCAGGTGTTGGAAGTTCTACAAATTGGTATTTATTTTTAGCTATGGAAAGCGGGGTATTAGCTTTAATCCCGGTGATATTATTTATTATTTCAACATTTATCAGGATGCTAAAATCTAAACATAAGAATAAAGCTTTTTACTTGACTGGATTTATTGCAGGATGTATGCATTTAACTGTAATGTCTACTTTTTATCACCCATTCCTATGGTTTTTAATTGTTATGTTCAATTTTGACAATGATTCTTCAAAAAATAAATTCCAAAATTTAAGTATAGGGGGTTCAAATGAAAATAATATACGTTTTAAATAAAGTTTCTCATACGTCAATACCACTCGAAATGGCAGCTCTAATCTCTGAGAAGGAAGAGGTAACGATAGTATCACTATATGACTCAAATACATCTGGGTACAAGATTTCAAAAGAAGTAGCACCAAATTGCAAATTTATTCCATGTGATGGTCAAAACAATCTGTTAGCTGGGCTGTGTAAACTTCGGAGTATACTTATAAAGGGCTCTTATGATGTTGTTCATACACACCAGACTCTTTCAGGAGCATTTGCAAGGTATGTAACTAGAAATATAAAAAATACTAAAAAGATTCATACTGTTCACGCACATCACAATAGTTTTAATAATAGACAAAATCTACTAATTGGATTTACCTTAAAATATGCTGATTATATTGTTGCTAATTCTCAAACCACATTGGAGGGATTGAAAAGTTGGCAGAAGAAATTAATTCATAAAGTACCAACTAAAGTTATCTATAACGGAGTAAATGTTAATGAAATTATAAATGTTGATCAAAATAAATCAAATGAAATTTTAAATAAATATAGAATCCAAGAAAACGAGTATATTTTTGGGTTAGTAGGTAGGCTTGTGAAGGTAAAAAATCATGCAAATGTATTAAAAGCGTTTGAAAAATTTCTTATAGAAGCAAAAGATACTAAAAAATATAAATTAATGTTAGTTGGAGATGGCCCAGAAAGAGAAAACATTAGGAATATAATAGAATCAAGCAATTTATTGAGAGACAATGTTGTGTGTACTGGATTAATAGATAGGAAAACTGTTTACAGCTTATTATATAGAATGAATACATTCATTATGGCTTCATTTCATGAAGGTTTTTGCAACGCATTGATGGAAGCTAGGGTAGTAGGGTTAAAAACCATTATATCAAAAATCGATATATTTACAGAGTTATATGAGAATGAGGAGATGATTGCTTTTAATCCTAATAGTATTGATGAAATTACTAAGAGTATGATAAATGCAGTAAATAGCACCAGCACGTCAAATGATACAAATAATGTAAAAGAAAAGTATGATATCTCTACAAGTGTAGAGCAGTATTTAGAGTTATACCACATTGTTTAGATATCGACTTGGAGGGAGATATATGCTTTTAGTATTAGAAAATATTTTTAAAAAATTAAACGATGAATCAATAAGATACATTCATTGGAAGAGTAATGAACATCTAGAAGCTGCTTTAAATGGGGATACAGATCTAGATATAATGGTACATCAGGACGACTATAAACGATTTATACAAATAATTCAAGAGAACGGATTTTCATTATATCAATCTGTTGGTGAACAGAGCTACATTTCAATTTCTGACTATCTATTGTTGGATTCTGAGTCCCAGAAAATTCTACATATTCATCTACATAAGGGATTAATGATTGGCAGGAAATTCTATAAGGAGTACTTGATACCGATAGAAGAATGTTATTATAATGAAGCTATTTTTGATTCAAATTACCCGGTTAAAATAATGAATCCTGCTCAAGAATTTGTAACACTTTGGTTAAGATATGCATTAAAAACTACAGTATTAAAATATACACTTAAAAGATTTAGAATTAGCAAAGATTTTTTAAGAGAGTCTCAGTGGTTAGAACAAAAAATTGATAAAGAGAGCCTATTAAATGTCATAAAAGATTTTGATTTAGATATAGAAGGTGAACTATTCGATACATTTAATGAATTTATTAGTAGTAATAAAAGCACTTCTTCAACAATAAGGCTAATCAAGAAGATTAGAAAGATGTTAAAGAAACACAAAACAGAGCATTTTACCGGTTTAAAGTATATATACGTAAGATTAAAGATGATTTTTAGATATATACTGCAGTGCAAATTGTATATGCCAGTGCCTTATCGTAGAGTTAATCCAAATGGTGGAGAAATTATAGCTTTAGTAGGATCTGATGGGGCTGGCAAATCAACAGTTTTAGATTCATTGGGAACAAGCTTAAAGAAAAAAATAGATATATATCATCAATATCTTGGAAGCGGAGATGGTAGAAGTTCACTATTGAGAGCACCAATGCAGTTTATAAAGAATATTTTAAAGACATCAAAAAAAACAAGTAGCGGAGAAAAAAGTACTGAGAAAAATGTTACGAGCTTTAAAGAACTTTCTCCAGCAAAAGTTATATGGGCATTAGTATTAGCCTTTGAGAAGAAAAATAAATTAAAACGTGTTTGGAAAGCAAAAGCGAGAGGGATGATAGTTATTTGTGATAGATATCCTCAGAGAGAGGTGGTGGGTATAAATGATGGCCCTCTTCTTTTTTCATGGATAAATAGTACAAAAAAGATCAAGAGAAGCCTTGCTGAATGGGAAATGCAAGTTTACAAACTTGCAGAAAGTTATAAACCGGATATTTTGATAAAACTTATAGTAGAACCAGAGATTGCTATTATGAGAAAGCCTCATGAAGATTTAAACAACATTAAACAGAAAACCGAAATTATTAAGAAAATTAATATTCCTGCTAAAAAAATAGTTGTAATTGATGCAAATAAGCCACTAGAAAGGGTACTTGAAAATGTATATTCTGAAGTCTCAAAAATATTATAGCGAAAAAAAATATGTTGAAATAATTGGAATGCCCGCTTCAGGTAAATCAACTTTAGTTAGGGAAATGATAGATAAAAATCTATCTTCGGTAAATGTCAACGAAAGACTACCAAAAGGCAAACTTAAAAGACAAATGAAGAAATTTTTATATATTATTTTTCTGTTTTTTAAATCTCCTAAAGTCTTTTTTAAAGACACAAAAATAATAATCTCATCTAAACAAAGAAGCTTTAAAGATTTATATGCAGTTTTATCAAACTGGCATTTAATAGTTTATCAAAGTACTTATTATAGAAAGAGTACGAAGGATAAGTATATTTGGGATCAAGGGATTTTTCAGGCTATTTGGTCTATATATTATAGTGGTTTGAATGATTTTGATTACATGGAATTAATGGTAAATAAGATATTACCTCTAAAGATATATTTTGTCGATGCTGATGATAAAGAGTTAATACGACGTGCAAATTCTAGAGGAACTAATATAAGATTAGACTATAATCATGTAGATGGTATTGAAAGAGGAAGATGCGCATTAGATAAGACAATTCAGGCCCTTAAAGATATTGGCTATACTGAAATGTAATTTTAATTAAAATATAAAGGATGAATTCAATGATCAAATATGTAAAGTTGATTATAAAAAAACCTAAATTAGTATTGAATTCTATATATAAGCAACATTTAGGAGTAATTTTATGTACTTCAATAAAAGAGAACAAATATACTAACATTATGCAAAGAGATTCCATATCGCTTATTAAGAGTGATAATCATAGGGAAATAACTCATTTTTATCAAAAGATGGGTAGAAATTCAATAAACAAAACAACAGTTCAAAACTGGATAAACAAAGGCTTTGAATGTTTCTTAATATACGATAATGAAACTGTTATTGGTGGGACATGGATATTTAAGAATGAATTTGAGCTAAAACAATTAAGCGGAAGAACACTATCAAAAAATAAAAAAATTAAATTCAATGAAGATGCTATATATAAATGTTATACAATAATTGATTCTGATTATAGAGGGAAAGGGTTAAATCAATTTTTGATTAAAGAACTATTAAATTATTACAATAACTCTAATTATAATAAGCTAATAGCAATTACAGGTGCTAATAATGGTGGTTATATCAGATCAACAATGAAGTGTGGTGGCACACTTATAGGTATAGTTCAAATACGAAATATTTTAGGTTTGATTAGAAGGAAAGAGATTTTCGTGGATTTCAAAGAAAAATCATGGCAATAGTAAATATGATTAAGAGGGTGTTGGAATGGCTGACATAGTTGAAAAAGATGTTATAGTAGTAGGTGGAGAACATTATAATACATTGGGCCTAATTCGAAGCTTAGGTGAACGAGGAATAGGAATAAATCTTATTTTAACAGTAAATGGGAAAAGTCATATTGCTAAAAGTAAATATTTGAAAAATATCTGGCAAACTAGTATTGATGAAAAATCTATCTTAGATACTATGAATTTAATCGCGGAGAAATACAAAGGAAAATTGACAGTGTTTCCGGCATCTGATCAAGTTATGCAAATACTAGATGAAAATTATAATTTCTTAAGTGGAAAGTTTATTATTCCAAATATTAGGCAACTAGAAGGTCAAATTACACAATTAATGAATAAAGAGAACATGAACAGTGTCGCAAATAAAACAGGTCTTAACATTCCACAGTCATTAATGATTAATCTTCCTGCCAAGATGCAATACACAGAGGATTATATCAGTTCAAAATTATCTTATCCAATTATTCTAAAACCATTGGATAGCAACTCTGGGAAAAAAGAAGATATAGTTGTGTGCAATGCATATAATCAGTTTAAAAGTTCTATCGACGAGTTGTCTGATAGATATAATAAAGTCCTGGCACAAGAGTATATTCATGGTCCAGATCAACTTATGATAGAAATTATTGGATGTTCTTCGAAAGATGGAACTTCGATTGTTATACCTGGAGTAATTGAAAAAATTCGCGAATATCCAATTAATGCAGGGAGTACATCTTATGCAAAAATTGTAAGAGAGTCTAAATTTATCGATGTAAATTTAGTTGAATCCTTTATAAGAAAAATAGGATATAATGGAATTTTCGATGTTGAATTTAAATATGCAAATGGGAAGGCTTATTTTATTGAAATTAACTTTAGAAATGGTGCTCCTGGATACGCAGTTACAAAAGCAGGTGTAAACATTCCCTTTATTTGGCTAACCGATAATGATAATAAGGATTATAGCGAACCTACTAAAATTTTAAAAGATATATACTTAATGAGTGAGCTTAGAGATGTGAGGCATGTAATTAATAAGGAAGTCAAACTTAGTCGATGGATTAGAGATATATTTAAAACTGATGCATTTTTATATTTCAATAAAAAAGATATAAAGCCCTTTATTTCTAAGGTGCTTAGATAAATTATGTATGGTGGAGAGATAATATGAAATCAAAACATATTTTTAGAATAGATGATGTTTGCGAAAACATGAATTGGGAAAACTTTAATCGAATGAAAGAGATATTTACGAAGAATAATGTAAAGCCAATTATAGGGGTTATACCTAATAATAAAGATGAAGAGCTTAAAAAGCTACCTTTATGTGAATTCGATTTTTGGGAAGAAATTAGATATTTACAGAATACCTTAGGTTGGAGTATTGCTTTACACGGTTATGATCATAAACTAATAACACAAAAATCTGGCATTTTAGGGATTAATAAAAAGAGTGAATTTGCTGGCCTATCAAAAAAAGATCAAAGTTCTAAAATAAGAAAAGGAAAAGAGATTTTTGCTATAAATAATGTAACCGTTGATGCATTTATGGCACCGGCCCATTCTTTTGATAAAATTACAATACAGTGTTTATTAGAAAACGGAATCAGTGTGATTACTGATGGTTTTGGTTACTATCCTTTTCAAAAACGAGGTATGACTTTTGTACCACAATTATATGCAAAACCGAAGGTGAAAAAAAACCATGGATTGTATACCTGGTGTTTACATACGAATTCCATGAAATCGGATGATATAAATAATATTGAAAAATTTATAAAAGACAACAAGAAAGATATTATATCGTTTGCAGAGGCTAATAGATATATGTCTAATTCAGCATATAGTTCTTTACAAAGAATGGTATCAAGAGTAGCAATTAATACTGCTAGAAAGTCAAAAGCATTTTTAAATGGTAGGAGTGTGAAAGAATGAAAAAAACTGCTTTCATGCTTATGCTTATTGGATTATTGTCAAAATTCTTTGGTTTTGGGAGATACATAGTTTTAGCAAATTACTATGGGGCATCAAATGTTAGTGATGCTTATTTAATTTCCTTAACAATCCCTTTAACTATTTTTCAGTTTATGGGTGAAAGTATATCAACAACACTAATACCTATTTTTAATGAAATTACCGTAGATAGGGATAGACAAAGAGCTTATAGATACATTAACAATCTAATAACAATTTTAACATTAATAACAGTAATAGTTGTAGGATTATCTATAAGTTTCGCACCGTATATTGTTAAGATTTTTGCTTCTGGCTTTGAAGGAGAGACGTTACAATTAGCAACAGATCTAACAAGGATTACTTTATTAGGGATTTTCTTTTCGGTTTTAATGAGTATATTAAGGGGTTACTTATACTCGAATGAACGCTACTATATTGCAAAGTTAGTTGGATTGCCATTTAATCTTATAATAATGGCTTCTACCGTTATAAGCAGCTTCACAAATGTATATGTATTAGCATACGGTACATTATTGGCTATGTTTTCTGAGCTTATTATTATTTTGTGGGCATCAGTTAAAGATGGCTTCAAATATAAGTTCACTTTTGATATAAGAGATAAATACATTTTCAGAATGCTATCGTTAGCTACTCCAACAATGATAGGCACATCTGTAAACCAGATTAATAAAGTTGTTGATAGAACAATCGCATCAAGAGTAGCAATTGGTGGAATTTCTGCCTTAAATTACGCTAATCGTTTAAATTTATTTATTCAGCAAACTTTTGTTTTATCAATTTCAACGGTCCTTTATCCAGCAATTTCCAAGATGGCAGCTGAGAATAATATTAAAGGGTTAAAGAAATCTTTATGTGAAGCTGTAAATAGTACTAGTATTTTAGTTATTCCTGCTTCTGTAGGAGCTATTGTGTTCTCTGAATCAATTGTACGATTACTGTTTATGAGAGGCGCATTTGATCAAACTGCCCTTGAACTTTCATCAGCAGCCTTGATGTTTTATTCAGTAGGTATGATGGGGTTTGGATTAAGAGAAATTCTATCGAGAGCATTTTATTCTTTACAAGACACGCGAACCCCAATGATAAATGCTTCACTAGGATTATTATTAAACATTATTCTTAATATAATATTGTCAAGATTTTTAGGTATCGGAGGATTAGCTTTGGCAACAAGTATTGCCGGCTTATTTACGACATTTTTACTATTTGTGAGTTTGAAAAAGAAAATTGGGGCTTTAGGGATGAAGGATATGCTTGAAGTTATTTTCAAAACATTGACTGCATCAATAGTTATGGGGGTTGTGGCTTTGTTTAGCTATAATAGTTTAAATCCTTATATAAGTGAATTAATATCTTTAATGATAGCTGTTTTAATAGGTGCGGTAATATATTTTTCTTTAATAATGATTATGAAAATCGATGACGTAGATATTATTGCTGAAGCTATTAGAAAAAAGGTTAAGAAACGTAGATGATAATCAAAATGAGGTGATCTAACATGAAAATACTTATAACAGGTGCAGCCGGTTTTATCGGATTTCACCTTTCAAAAAAATTACTTGATCAATCCTATCAAATAATAGGAATTGACAACTTAAACGACTATTATGATCCAAGTCTTAAGCAGTCCAGGCTTGAAATCTTAGGTAATTACAACAACTTTAATTTCCATAAGGTAGATCTCAAAGACAAGGTTGCAGTAGATCATATCTTCGAAACTTACCAGCCTACTCACGTCATAAATTTAGCGGCTCAAGCAGGAGTGCGGTACTCTATTGAGAATCCCTATGCTTATGTGGATTCCAATCTTACTGGTTTTATGAATATCCTTGAAGCATGTAGAAATTATCCGGTAGAGCATCTACTTTATGCCTCTTCAAGCTCTGTTTATGGTGGTAATAAGGGAGCACCATTCTCTACGAATCACAATGTAGATCATCCGGTATCGCTTTATGCAGCTACCAAGAAGTCTAATGAACTAATGGCTCATACCTATAGTCACCTATATGGTATCCCTACAACCGGACTCAGATTCTTTACGGTTTATGGCCCATATGGAAGACCGGACATGGCTTACTTCTCATTCACAAAAGATATTCTAGCTGGAAAACCGATCAAAGTTTTTAACCATGGAAAGATGGAAAGAGACTTCACTTACATCGATGACATTGTGGAAGGCATTGTCAAGCTGATTGATAAGGCACCTGTTGCTAATAAAGATTGGGATGAAAGCAAGGACGATTTAAGTACAAGCTTTGCGCCTTACAAAATCTATAATATCGGAAACAACAACCCGGTTCAGTTAATGCGATTTATCAATGCTTTAGAATCTGCACTTGGAAAAGAAGCGGAGAAAGTATATATGGATATGCAGCCAGGAGATGTTCTTAGAACCTATGCTGACGTGAGTGATTTAGAAAGAGACATTAACTTTAAACCATCAACGAGTATTGAAGACGGACTGACTAAATTTGTTGAATGGTATGAAGAGTACCACAGAGTGGAGAAGTAAGTTTCAGACTTGGAAATGGCCTAAATGATAATGAAAGCTATATTCAACTAAACTATTGGTCTCATTAAAAGACCTTACATAAACAAGGGGGTAATCGAATCATAAAAATTACTATCGCTGGAACAGGCTACGTTGGTCTGTCTAATGCCATACTTTTAGCGCAACACAATGAGGTCATCGCACTAGATATCATCAAAGAAAAAGTCGATATGATTAATAACAAGAAATCTCCAATTGCTGATCCGGAGATTTAAGAATATCTTGCAACTAAGGATCTTAAACTAACTGCAACAACTGATAACTTTGAAGCATTCAAAGATGCTGACTATGTAATCATTTCTACACCAACAAACTATGATCCAGAGAAAAACTATTTTAATACAAGAACAGTTGAAGCTGTTATTGCTAATGTACTTGTCATTAATCCTGATGCTGTAATGATTATTAAATCAACAGTACCTGTTGGATATACTGAGTCTATAAAAGAAAAATTTGATACCGAGAATATTATCTTCTCACCTGAGTTCTTGAGAGAAGGAAAAGCACTATATGATAACCTGTACCCATCTAGAATCGTTATGGGAGAGCAATCTGAAAGAGCTAAAGTATTCGCTGAGTTATTAGCTCAAGGAGCAATTAAGAAGGATATTTCAATTCTATATACAGATGCGACTGAAGCCGAAGCCATCAAGTTATTTGCTAATACTTACCTTGCTCTCCGTGTAGCGTACTTCAATGAGCTTGACTCATATGCAGAAGTGAGAGGACTTAATACTAAACAGATTATCGAAGGTGTAGGCCTTGATCCACGTATAGGATCCCACTACAATAACCCTTCTTTTGGTTATGGTGGTTACTGCTTACCAAAGGATACAAAGCAGTTACTGGCTAATTACCAAGACGTGCCTCAAAACGTGATGTCTGCGATAGTAGATGCTAACAGAATCAGAAAAGACCATGATCATCAAGACAGCCTAAGATTGTAGGTATTTACAGGCTTACCATGAAGATGGATTCTGACAATTTCCGTCAGTCTGCTATCCAGGGTGTTATGAAGCGTATTAAAGCTAAAGGCATTGAAGTAGTAGTGTTTGAGCCAGCTCTTCATGAAGATGAATTCTACCACTCAAGAGTCATTAAAGACTTTGATGAGTTCAAGAAGATCTCTGATGTTATCGTAGCAAACAGACTTTCTGATGAAATTAAAGATGTGGTGGACAAGGTCTATACAAGAGATTTATTCAGCAGAGATTAATAGATAAGACTTGATCTCACTTCACCTATCCCCAAAACTCCCCAAGAAACTATTCCTCTACATAAGTAAATTTTGGGAATCTTATATGAGGCGTTAGAAGTAATAAGGGTTATATACGGGGTGAGCTCAATCTGGTTGATTACTTTGACATCCCAGATAAGTAGTGATGGTAACACCTGAATGCGCTGTGATGGTAAACATCCCAGATAAGCAGTGAAAGAGAACGGGCATTTTTTAGACGCAGAGATGTCCGTTTTTTAAGAAGATATTAGTCAGAAAATTACACAAATAAAGGTGTGATGCAATGGATTTAATAAAGCAATACATTTTAGCATTAAC
>OMJG01001205.1_pt1 | contig 15771 bp, 17 predicted proteins | sample 1646431 | NCBI WGS metagenome assembly OMJG01 (sample SAMN03771674, study PRJEB25209) | food metagenome | isolation source: Cotija cheese | place: Mexico:Jalisco,Michoacan | collected 2011-12-12
CAGGTTATGCTGACAAATTTGTCCAAAAATTCGGATTAAATTTGCAATCTACCCTCAAAGTTGAAGGTTAACGAATTACATGCATTAAAATAAAAACTCATATCGCCTTACTTATTCCCCAATTTTGGCTTATTTTGGGCAATTCCGTCTTGTATTTGAGAACATTTATCGCTGTTTGAAACAAACTAACCACCTTTATCTTTACTAACGAAATTACACCAGCAATAGTCGCACTAGATTTAAAAATACTTGGAAAAATAATCGCCCCTCAACAAAAACCGGCAAAGAATGACACCTGTTTTAAAGTGTTATTCTTTGCCGGTTTAAATTCACCTGTTAATCAAGGTCCGTGAGACACGAGGTAAGGAGCAATTGGAAGCTGAATACAATGCCGTTAGAGTGTCCTAACTGGCGAACACCATTAGAAGTCTTCTGGGAACAGATGACATTCTAGTTAGTGCTCGATTGATTCTTGCAATCTCCCGATTTTGATCTTCTAAATAAAGGTTGATGCCATACCGTTACCTTTCTGCAATTAAAGCGTTGTTTTGTATTGCATACAATTAAGGTGAGAACTACTGTATCAACACAACGAATAAAAGGAAAAGTTTGAGATGAAAGTTGCCGACTACATCCTTGAAATATATTCGAAAAGTTTGTGCTTGGAATTCTTACCCGTACTTTTTAAAGACTAATAACAAGAATTGGCTGGAGAACTGAATTCTATATTCCTTTTAATTCCCACAGAATGAGATTAGCTAGAAAGAAAATGACTGGAAATGCTAGTACCAAGTTGGAATCGAATACAATTACGCTATAGCGAAGTGATGAATGGCTTATTACTTGGCTTGTTGTGGCTATTTCAAATTTTTCAGCTCAGATTTATTTTTATCCAGCCAACGCGCACATTAACATACCTACTAGTATTTACTTTCTTATATATTGGACTATTCGGACTGCATCAAGTTCTGTCAACTAAGTGGAAGTATCGTTGGTCGATTTTGACGGATGGGCATGTATTATATTGCCTCTATTGTACCTTAGCCATCATATTTCCTAAATCGATGACAAGTAATGTTCTTTGGTATGATAAATGGGGAGTTGGATTAGTCGTTGCTTTTGGAGGACTAGGCATCAGTTATCTGTCACAACCCATTCCCCATTGGGGAGTAAGTGGTTATACCTATCGAAGAATTTCTCGTAATAGTAGGGTTACACTTGCACGATTATTAGTAGGTACAGGAACACTTATTATACTAATTGGGGCACTTACAAGTTAAAAAACTGCTCTATTTATTAGGGGGATTGTAAAATATAGCCTACACCTGTCAACCCTATAACTAGTAAACTAAGCGCAATTTTATTGACTGATGCTAACCCCTATTAACCTCAGGACCGTATCAAATCGCCTGATCCACAAAAAAACACCACGATTGGTTATCATCGTGGTGTTTCTGTTTTAGTAATCTCGCTTTTCGCCGGCCTTCACTCGTTGCCAATCCGCCGTGACATTGGCACTCATCACCGGCAGGATTCGCTTTAACGTAGCCACGTCATCTGCCGACAAGCCTGCTAGGGCCACTTGATTGGAATAATCATTTTCACGTTTTAAGATGGGATAGATGGCCTGCCCCTTTTCAGTCGGGTACAACACCTTACTCTTCTGGTTGCCAGGTAGCGGTTCGCGATACACCAAGCCACCGTCAATCAGTCGCTTAACCGCGTGCGCCGTTGTGGTGCGATCAATCCTAATCAGCTCGGCCAACTGGCCCTGAATGATCCCGGGGTGCTCACATATCCGCGCCAGATAGGCGTACTGGCCACGGGTCAGCTGATATTGCTTGAACTCAACGTTAGCAATTGAATCCAACGCCCGCGCAATACTGCCCACTTCCCGTAACACGTCAGTCATGAGTCGCCTCCAAACGCATATCTAAGTGTGGGATATCATCCTCCAAATAAACCGCTGAGACTGGTTTGAACCCAAATCCGGCGTAAAACTTTTGCAAATACGCCTGCGCCTGAATCTGAATAGGCTTGCCCGGAAACCGCTTGGCGATTGCGTCCAACGTTGCCTGCACAATCTGTTGGCCCAACCCAGTGCCCCGATAAGCTTTAACCACCAACACCCGGCCAAAGGTCACCGAATCACCGCGATCCATGATCCGCGTGTACGCCTGCAATTGACCAGCATCGTCCGTTAGCTGGACGTGAAGGTCATCAAAATCATCGGCATCCACTTCTTGATACGGGCAATTCTGCTCCACAACGAAGACGGCAACCCGCTCCTTTAGCACCTGAACCAGTTCCTGACTGGTCAATTCATTGGTCTGCTTGACTGTCAGCATGGCCATCACCCCTTTTAGTTTCTGGGGCTAAGTGTACCATGATATTGTTGCATAAGCAACAATACATCAACGTCCAGTCGTCATGCATGACTAGCTAGCTACGCTTCGGTGAGCGCACACAGCGCCATTTAATTTGATTGCAATGGCTGGCTAACCATGCTATCATGAGAACACAAAAGTGAGGACTGATTGGACAGTCCCCACAAGTTCGCAAGTTCAGTGCGGTATTGTTGGAAAAGGTTACTTCTTAGTCGAAGTGGCCTTTTTATATATCCCGTATGCGTTAGCCAGGTCGATAGCTAATTTACCAATCGCCCGCAACACAACGGATATTCCTAACCAGATAACCGTTAGGGTCCACCTTTCCGCGTGGCTGAAACGTGCAACGCACTCACCTCCGCTGTTCAGATTGAGAGAGGATGCGTCAGCACTTACTTGCTAGGTCGGGTACCAAAACATTACTTGACGTCCGACTGTCATTCTAAGATAACCTAACGCTGATTGCTGGGCAACCCGTTAGACACTAAGCAATCCCGCAACTCGACTATATCAGTCGTTGCGGGACCTTTTTCGTCTATTCTTTTAATCCAAGTATTTTTCCAACCACTCGACATAGTAGCGCTCACGGCCAATGGCATGATCCAAAATCAAATAATGCCCGTACGCCTGGTCAATGGCCGCCTGATCCGGAAAAACTGTCTGCTGGCGCTCTTGCAGATGGGCCAGTTGCGCCCGGTGTAAAGCCGCTTGCTCCTGCAACATTGGCTGCAAACGGGGATCATCGCTGGTCTTAATGAAGTAGAGCTTTAAAATAAACTCGTCCTTGGTCGCCGTCAACTCTGGCGATGGCTCGCTCACCCACGCAACCAACTTATCATGCCCGGTCGGCGTTAATGAATACTGCTTTTTAGCCAGCTTTTCTCCACTAACGGTGTCCTCATGAGTAATGTCACCGGCAGTTTCCAAACGCTTAAGCATTGGATAAATCTGGCTGTGTTGCGCCTGCCAAAACTCACCGATCTCATGCTCAAAGGCCTTGGTCAAGTCATAACCCGTCTGCGGACGCTGATTGAGCAGTCCCAAGATAATATATTGTAATCGATTTCGCTGACCGATAATGGCCGCCTCCTTGCCTGACTGTTGTCTTCATTGAACCAGTTTCATAAAAAAACTGCAAGAAAATTATTGACGTTTCCGAAATTTCGCGTTACAGTAATCACGTAAACAAAAACATGTAATTAATTACATGTTCATTATTAAAAAGGAGCGCTTTATGATGACTAAAGAATTCAAAACATTAGACGACTTTTTAGGTACCCACTTCATCTACACCTACGACAACGGCTGGGAATACGAATGGTACGCTAAGAATGACCACACCGTTGATTACCGAATCCATGGTGGCATGGTCGCTGGGCGGTGGGTTACTGACCAAGCGGCCAACATTGTGATGCTGGTTCCCGGCATCTACAAAGTTGCCTGGACAGAACCAACGGGAACCGACGTTGCGCTTGATTTCGTTCCCAACGAAAAGAAGCTAAACGGTACCATCTTCTTCCCTAAGTGGGTTGAAGAACATCCCGAAATCACGGTAACTTATCAAAATGAACACATTGATTTAATGGAAGAATCCCGTGAAAAGTATGACACTTATCCTAAGTTAGTCGTACCCGAATTTGCCAACATCACGTACATGGGTGACGCTGGTCAAGACAACGAAGATGTTATTAGCGAAGCCCCATACGCCGGCATGCCCGACGACATCCGGGCTGGCAAGTACTTCGACAGTAATTACAAGCGGATCAAGAAATAAGCTTAACTTTACTTAAAACGCGTGCCCCTTTCTAGTGGAAAAGAGGCACGCGTTTTACCGTTCAACTGACTAACGTTTATGATTATCGCCTAAATAACGGCTTTTAATCCCGAATTGTCTATCAATAATTGTTCTTTGATTCGGTCCTTGATATGCTAAGCGTAGCTAGTTTTATGGGGGAGATTTAGATGAAAAATTTAAGGAACAATCTTGATTGGTGGGTCAAATTTATTATTTCATTAATTGCCTGTCTCGTTATCGACTGGGCAGCCAGCCAATTTTTAGGAACTGCACTTTGGGCCCTCATTATCGAATTCTTCTTGACGTGCCTGCTACTGCTAATCGCTATCATTTTGGCGGACACCTGGCATCAGCCCCGCTAACCCTGCGGCCCCAAATCGGGTATACTGAACCTAACTCTTAGTAGAAAGTAGGTCAGCGTCTATGGCAAATTACATCAAGGAAATTCGCGAACTCGTCGGTCACAAACCCATCATTCTTAACGCTTCTGGTGGTCTGGTGACCAACGAGCGACACGAGGCTTTACTGAATCTACGGACCGATACGCATAACTGGAGCTTGCCCGGTGGTTACTTAGAATACGGCGAGACCTTTGCGACCGCCTGCATCCGCGAAGTCAAAGAAGACAGCGGCTTGGAGGTTGAGATTATCCAGTCACTGGGTATCTTCGACCAAGGATTTACGACCTATCCAAACGGTGACGTCACCCAAGTGATCTCCCAACTGTACTGGGTAAAGCCAATTGGCGGGCACCTCCTATCAGCAGCCACGGATGAGACACTGGACCTCCAGTACTTCCCTCTAGATGACCTACCACCCTTGTTAAACCAGCAAACTGCTGACATGTTAGCAGCCGCCCAAACCTACTTTGCTCAACAAAATCAATAATGCCCTCTAGCGCGCGATTTTTTCGAGCGCTTTTTTTATGCATTTTCACGACGCACAGCTACTCGCCATCCATACTCCAAATAATTAAAAACAACCCCATAGCAACGCCTAACAGCTTAACCGACCAGTTATCAAATGACCACGAGAGCGCCTCGGCTACCCAAAAAGCAATGCCAAACCAAAATAACCAACGCCGGTAAAAGTGGTGGTTGAATTTTTTCCCCATACGTCACACCTCCGCTGTCAGGATAGCACGGTGGTGGCCGGCAGCCATTGATAATGGCTTACTTTTGTCAGTCAGTTACTAATTGTATCAATCTAATTGAAAGATATTTACCACTATATTTATGGCGACTACAAAAATAAAAGTGGTATGCTAGAAAGTAAATTTCATTATTTCTAGGAGGACATCTCATGAGTTTGATCTATCTAAGACAGGCCACACTAGCTGATTTACCCACTATCATGCCAATTATTGCCAATGCCAAAGCGCTCTTAAAAGCCGATGGCAGTCCCCAGTGGCAAGATGGTTATCCCGATGAAGCCGCGATTACCGCTGATATCAACAATCAGCAGAGTTGGTTATTAATCGTTGATGGTCAAGTTGCCGGTACCGCTGCTCAAGTGGTCGGTGACAACGCTGACTACCACGAGATTACCGGGACCGGTTGGCAAAATACCACCGACACCTATGCCACGATTCATCGGATTGCCTTAAGTTCGGCCTTTGCTGGTCAACACCTGAGCCACTATTTCTTCTCTAACCTGATCAGTCAGGCCTATCAAACTGGCATCCGTAACTTCCGCATTGACACTCACAATATGAACAAGCGCATGCAAGCTATTGCCGCTAGTTTTGACTACCAGTACCGCGGTATCATTCATGTGTCCGAACCTGGTGACAACGCTCGTCGTGCTTACGAATTAAACCTAGACTAGTCACCGCTATCCGGTTGACCGAACAAGCCAGGCGGATCAGTATCATTCTGACCCGCCTGGCTTGTTATGTTCGCTGTATGCCACTGTAATACTTGTTACCGGTTATTCATTACGACACCGCAATGAGTTTCCCACCACCTGATAACTTATAGGTCTTGCCATTAAGCCATTTATTAGCGCTACTACTCTTAGAATAATAGACGTTATGACCATTAGACTTAATCTGCTTTAGGCCACTCTTCGTACTAATCAATGACGTCACGTAAGAGTTTTGGGTAACATTCCATGTATTATTGCCCTTTAAGGTCACCGTTGTTTTACCTGCTGTATGTGCATGGTTAATCGCGCCCGTAAACCGACTACCAGACGTCAGATTCAGCTTTAACGTGCTGCCTTTAGCAATTAAAACATTTCCTTTTAATGTTTGATTCTTAGCCGTAAATGTTAACTTACCGCCATTACTACCACTCGTCCCCCAACGATCGCCGGACAGGCGAATTAAAGTATTAGAAGCATTGCTTAGTTTGACATTAGTCAAATTAATTTTAGCCGTTGTGTTTGTCACATAGAACATCGCTCCGGTATGATTAGTGGTTCCCTTGGAGCCACTCTTGACTTTTGAGGTTAGCTGCCCGTTCGTCATACTAAAGACTGACGTCCCAACCTCAGAGTCTCCGGACATACTTTGATACAGCATTACCCCGTTATTTTTCTTACCCGTCAGCTGAGAATTCTTAACCGTAATACTGTTGGCGCCTTCAATATCGGCAGCCTCAGCACCCGTCGCGGTTCCCGTTACATTTGTCGCACTGATACTTCCAGTCGAATAAATGACCGGCGAACCATCACCAGCTGTCTTTAAGGTCCCTTTTGTCAGGCTAACCGTTCCACCACCCCGGTCTGTTGCCAGCGCAGCCGAATGACTGCCCTTAGTTGTGATGTTGGTATTAGATGCCGTAATTTTACCTTTATAGGTCGCATCCAGTCCTCGCGATGAGCTTTTGGTTGTGTGAATCGTCGCGTTTTTAACGGTTACCTTGGCATTCTTCCCCGTTGCAAAGATGGCATTGGCGCCCGTCGCATTTGTTGTTTCGGTTAACTTGGATACCTGGGCATGGCTCCCTTTGGTGACTAATAACCCCGCATTTTGGCCGTAAAAGTTACTATTATCTGTACTAGTTGTTTGACCACGCTTATTGAGGCGACTGCCTGTTAACGTCAAAGCACCACCACTTTTCACATAAATCGCCGAACGGTTGGCAGTCGTCGATTTAACCGTTTGATTACTGATTGTTTTCTTGCCTGTGACCGTCTTTTGTCCCGATAATTTGGCTTGACTACTAGTACCACCTGGTTTAGCTGGCACCGATTTAGCTTGTGCTTGCATGGGGCTTCCGGTCATTCCTTGATGTAAACCCACTTGCTGCCCCACATACACACCACTCCCTAGTAGTGCGGTACTGGTTAAAACAATCGCTATAGTCCGTTTAGTTTTGGTCATGATAACATCCTCCCTTAATCTTGTAAGATAAGACGGCGCTCCGCCTATAGTCGTTATACCGGCTGAACCTTAAAATGAGGTTTTACGCTGACCTAACTGACACCATCATTATGGAATCTTAGAATTTGTGAGGACGACTTGGCGTAAATTTTAAAGAAAACGCTTTTTCCAAAAGTGTCACCATTCTCGTCATTTTAACGGTCATTTATGGGGACACTTTCCCTAATCTGGAGCTATTTTGTTTCTAGTTTATACATCATTACGGCTATAAATAGATTCCTGCATGTTGTATAATGGTCACTATCGTATGTCTCTTTTAAATTACCGTAGAAAGGAGATCTTCAATTCATGTATCGATTCTTTGTTCAGCCACAAGTTGACGCCATCACGCAAAAACTTGCCGGCTACGAACTTCTTCTGCGTTCATATTCGCATGACTACTGGGTAACGCCTAAAGACTTCACGGCACTACCGATGGAACAACAAGTCTCGCTATCCTACCAAGAAATCACTAATATTTTACAAAACAATCCAGATAATCCCGAAATTTCATTAAATCTCAACCGTCAGCAGTTCACTGACAGCCGCACCATTGGCCACTTGATCCACTTAAAAAAAGTCGGTTAAGAACTTGAAACTGATTATTGAATTGACTGAGACTCCTTCGTTAGACGAGCTACACCGCTACGTGGCACTATACCGATCATTCGGTATTAAACTCAGCTTAGACGATGTCGGCACTGACAATCCGTGGTGTCCCAGTGTTCAAGACGTCTTACCGTTCATGGACAGTATTAAATTTGCCATGCAGAACTTCCGCTTACAACATCGACAGGGGGAACTGATGGGCAGCCTAGACGCTTGGCGCCAAATTGCTGACATCTACCACCTCGGTTTTACCTTAGAAGGCATCGAGGATAAAGCTGATGTTGCACTAGCACAAAAGTACAATGTTAAAATGGCGCAAGGCTATTACTACAGCAAACCCGTTCCTTATTGTGGGTAGCGTTCCGCTTAAACAAAACTTGTTACGTGCATTAGCACCTAGCGAGTTTTTTATTGGCTCATTTTAAAGCCGAAATTGGCTACGTTGCAGTGTCGGCATCACCTGCTCTTGCATGACCGCCACTAGTTCGGCTGGTGACTCCTGTTTGCCAGAATCCAGCCACTCCTGCAAGATACTAAGCACCGCACCAGTCGTCATGGCAATTAGGTAACGTTGCGCTACTGGTGACTGATTTTTAATACCGTAATATGGCAGGATATTGTCAGCGGCGTTCTGCCGTAATTGATTCTTGATTTGATTCTGAATCTCAACTGAACCTTTCCGGGATAGCAGCAACGTGATCAGATCGCCCTGTTCATTAATCAGCGTTAACAGCTCCGTATATAAGGTCTCCAGGCCGTTGCCCCGATTCGCGTAAAATAATCGCATCCCCATTTTGACCAGATCACGACCGTAGCTGTCAACCAGGTCATACTTATCAACAAAATGGAGATAGAACCCACTCCGACTCACCTGCGCGGCCTGACAGAGATCCCTAACCGTAATATCATCAAAAGCCCGTTTCTTTAATAGCGCAATTAAAGCTGTGTAAATCTTGTGTTGTGTTTTGACATAACGATAATCCTCGGTTCGCTCACCCAAAATCATCCCCCCCATAATCACTTTTTCAGATGTGTCCATTAACTGTCAAACGCCATTGACGCTAGGTTTCAAGCATTTTATACTACTCATTGGGTTGAGGAATACGGCGCTGTGTCCATTATAATGATTAATCAACCTGCACGCAAAAAGAAAGCGGGTTTTTACATTGAAAAAGTGGTTTAAACATCCCTTAGCATACGTTGCCATTATTCTAGCAATGGTCTGTGGTCTCATCTTTGTCTTGGCAGCAGTTCCCGGATTCAACAAGCTCCCCAATGGGACCCAAAACCTTCGCGTTGTTGTCCTAGATCAGGACCAATCATCTGTCTCCAAGAATATTGCAACGCACTTAGAAAACAAACTGCCCTTTAAAATGGTCACGGCGACCTCATTTGCTAACGCCAAACGCCAGTTAAATACGCGGCAGGCTGCCCTCATTATTCAAATCGATAAGGGTTTCTACCAGCGAGTCACCCGGGGCCAAGCGCCTAAGCTGACGTATACCGTTAATCAGTCGAACGGCTTGCTACAAAACATGGTGACCAAAAACGTCACTACTCAAGTCACTACTCAAGTTGCCTCCCAATTAACTACGGCCAAGGTCACCCAGATGCTCGCACAATCGGCTGGCAAGGCCCTCATGCAAAAGCAACAAGCCGTGGCTAAACAGCAAGTTAAACAACAACTCCAGGCTGCCTTGGCAAAATCACCTCAGCTAGCACAACAACCGGCACAATTGAAAAAACTACAACAACAAGTAATTGCTCGGGTAAAGCGCCAGCAACAACAACGCTTAATGCCCCAAGTAAAAAAACAAGCGGCCGCAACCGCGGCGACCTTAACGGGTCAAGTTGCCACGACCACAACTAAACTGCACGCGTTACCAACCAATTATCAATACCAATTTGCTCCTATGTTTCTGAACTTAGGTGCCTATCTAGGAATCATGCTGATGAGTCTCGTCTTAACCCTGATGTTCATGAGTGCTCGCCACGTTATCGGCAAATGGTCTGCCTTACTTGCCGTCCAGCTTAACGGATTCATCGGCGTTCTAGTCGCCCCACTCGTTACGCTAGGAACGCTCCGCTGCCTAATTAGCTTCTCCAGTTCGGCTTTCTGGCAACTATTCGGCGTTCAGGTACTCTTTGGCTTAGCGGTCTTTGAATTTACCTTAGCCATTGCCTTTCTGTGCGGTGGTCTCCCTTCCATGATTCTTCAACTGCCACTGCTAGTGAGTCAGGTAGTCGCGAGTGGTGCGATCATCCCACGGCCAGCATTAAACGGCTTTTATCGCTGGTTGAGTACCCACACACCGATGTCTCAAGGTGTATACTCAACATTTAATGCGCTCTATGGTGGGGCTAACAGCGGCTATACCAGTGCGTTATGGTGGCTGATTAGCCTGAGCTTACTTGCCGTCATCCTGATTGGGTGGCTGGGTTATCGTTCGACCAAAACGAATCCGTTATCCCGGTTGGTTCCCTTTACGGCCGGCAACTAATAGCCATTATAAAAATGGACCTGCTAGAAGTTAAGTCTTCTGACAGGTCCATTTTGGTTCGTTCATGTTAAGTACGGTTGAATCAGCCGCTCACTAGTTGGCACAACTTGAAAGGTGGTCAACGGCCGGCCACTGCTCTGATAAACAATCGCTGAGGTCAGATAGCCCATAGCTACCAAAAAATCCACGTATTTCTTGGTGGAGACCCGGGATAACCCCGTTTGATCTGCCACATCTTGATTAGAAAATCCCGGCTTTAAGGTTGCCAGCGCCGTGACGATTCGCTGTAGTGATAACTTGGTTAGCCCCTTGGGTAACTCGGCAGTGGTCGTTGTTGAAACCGGCACCGTTGCCCCCAAGAACAAGCTATCCAGGTCGGTCTGTGACACCGTGTGCTTATCATCCACTGCCAATAACCGCGTGAATTTAGCCATTGCCTGTTGAAAGCGGTCGAACGTAAAGGGCTTAATTAAGAAATCCAACACACCATAGTTCACGGCTTCCTTTAACGTTTGTTGGTCATTAGCCGCCGTCATCATAATTACTTGCGGATGCAGCTGACGGCCTAAGAGCTCAGCCAAAAATTCCGTCCCACTTAATTGGGGGAGATACATATCTAATAGAATTAACGTATATTCTGCTAAATCCGGTCGTGCCAAGGCTACCACTGCACTCGGACATTCCACAATCGTTGCCGCTTGTAATTGGGGAATGCGTTCTAAGAAGCGGTGGTTAATCAGCCGTACCATCGGATCATCTTCAATAATTAATATTTTCATTTTGGCGCTCCCGTCTCCACTTGAATCGTCACCACTGTCCCTTGGGGAGAATTGGCCGTTATGGCTAAAGTCCCCTTCAGCGTGGTTACAGCAGCCATAATCAAGCTCATCCCATATCCCCGCTGTGGCCCCTTAGTTGAGAAGCCTTGAGTAAACATCTGGGTGCGCACCGCTGGACTAATCCCACTGCCCGTATCCGTCACGACAATTGTTAATGTGCCAGTTGCCGTTAGTGCTAACCGCAGCGTCACCTGATCGGTTGGCTTGGGTGCTTTAATTGCCGCAATCGCATTATCTAATAGATTACTGACAATCCGTAAAGCGAGAACTTCCACCCGATTTTCGAAGGTCACCTGAGTCACCGCCGATTGGGCATCGATAGTCAGTGACAACCCTTGTTCCTTAGCCTCTTTGCGTTTACCCAAAATGAGCCCCACCATGGCCGGCCACTTAATTTTGTCCGTGACGGCTCCGACGTCTTGGTGATAGGAATTAGTAATTTCCTGCATAAACTGCAACGCACGGGGATACTCAGCCAGCTCCAGTAAGCCATTGATGACTTGTAGCTGATTCATAAACTCATGCGTTTGGGCCCGGAGCGACGAGATGTAATGCTCCGTTCCGGCTAATTTATCAATCAAGCCCGTAATGGCTGACATATCACGAATAAGCGAGACTTGTCCGATTACCCGTCCCCGCACCCGGAGATCATTGGTCGTCACCAATAGCCGTTTATCTTGAAACGCCACTTCACTCCCACTGGGCTGCCGGGTCGCTGGCGCAAATAAGAGTGCCCGAAGTGTTGCCGGCAAGGGGTCATTCAGTGATAACGGCTGACCAAACAGGTGCTGTGCCGTTTGATTCGCAGAAATAATGCTCCCATTGCGGTTAATTGCAACGATTCCTTCCGGCAATGAATCATCAATTAACTTTTGCCGCGCAATCCTTTCGGAAATCTCGCTAGGCTCCATGCCTAATAACAGATAGCGGAGATACATGCCCAATAAAATGGCCAAAATGCAGCCAATCAGAAAGCCCAGTAACCCGCCCAGCAAGATAGGCCGGGTCTTATGCTGTAACTGCTGATCCAAATTCTGTTGGGTTAGGCCGACACAGACGACCCCAATAACGCGGCCACGGTCATAAACTGGCAGGAATACCCGATACTCTGGTCCCAGTACGCCAGACTTTTGGGAATAGTGAATCTGACCACGTAATGCTGGGGCTGGGTCCTTAACTGAACTAAAATGATGGCCCACACTCTTCGCTCGTGGATGTGATAAACGAATTAACTGGTGGTTCATCACCACAATAAAATCTACGTCATCGCGACTGACCAACGGTTTAATCACTGTTTGTAAATTCGTATCAGCTCCCGCATTGGAGGCACGAATGACCCGTTTAACTGCCGGCATCTTGGCGGTCGAACGGGCCACCCGCAGAATTCGCCGCTGAATCGTTTGCTTATTCTCCGCTACCGTATCCCGGTGGATCAGGACCACCGTTGTTGCCACTGATACCCCAATTGCCAGTGCCATGACGGCAATCACAATGGCCCAAAACGGGAGTTGTTTCTTCAATCTCTGCACATCCGCCACCTCATTTGCCAATATATCTGACCAGGCCGGTTTGTCGCAACTGAAACGCCCGCGGCAAAAAAGAGTCCGAGACAAAAGTCCCGAGCTCTTGTTGTCTCACGCTCACTTGATTAGGCGTGGATGGCGTTAGCTGTCTTCCCCGTCGTTAAGATGTCATGAAAATTATCGTAACTAATGCGAATCATATCTTGTAAGGCCGGCTCCGTGTACGATCCCACATGCGGTGTAATCAACACTTTGGGATTGGCCCGCAGTAAGTCTTGAACCCCTTGGTTAGGTACTTCATTGACACTGGCGAATTGCTTACCAATGATTGCCACTTCATCAGCAACCACGTCCGTCCCGTAGCCACTAAGGTGGCCATCCTCGAGACCTTTGAGGATGGCTGGCACGTTGGCCAGTTCGCCTCGGGCCGTATTAATGAGAACGGCACCGGACTTCATTTGCTGAATAAAGTCGGTATTGACTAAATCTTCATTCTTACCTGGGAAGTATGGCACATGAATTGAGACGATGTCACTTTGGGCCAATAGCGTTGGTAGATCTACTAGTTCAGCCAGCTCTTTAGCGGCATCGGATGGATACGGATCATACGCCACTACTTTGGCACCCAGGGCCTTGTATAGCTTGGCTTCCGTGTAGCCCAAGCGACCAATCCCGACAATTCCGACCGTTGCCGTGTGGATTTCCTTGCTAAACATCGCATTGGAAATCGTGAAATCCGCCTGGCGGGTTTGGCTGATAGCTAAGTTCACGTGACGAAACAGTGTCATACCAAGTGTGAAGGCTAACTCAGCCACGGCGTAAGGCGAGTAACCCGGCACGCGGGCCATTTCAATGCCTAAATCAGCGGCGGCCTGTAAGTCCATGTGGTTAAACCCAACGGAACGCGTGAAGACGTATTTAATCCCCCAGCCAGCAAAGGCCTCGAGATTCTGCCGATCAACGACACAGTTTCCTCGTACTAAAACGGCATCGGCACCTTGAGCCGCTGTCACATTATCGTGAGTCAGGAGTTCCTCGACATAGGTCATGTCAAAGTCATATTTGTTTAACTTATCGAAATACGGTCGCTCGATCGGTCGGACGCCGTAAGCTGTAATTTTTACCATACTAAGAGACTTCCTTTCTTTAATGGAACACACCCAGTCCACTCACCACTTGGAGAATGGCAATCCAGACTGGCATCATGACCACCGCACAGATGGTCGAGATAAAGGACGCATTGGAAGATAAGACTGCTTCACGGTCAAAGCTAATGGCATACGCAGAAGCTACCGAAGCCGTTGGCGTTGCCATCATAACAACGACTGTGGCCACCGCGATGAAACTCAACGGTAAAATACCGGTAACGTCTAAAAGCCAGAGAATCACCAAGTTTAACAGTGGTACCAAGATAACTTTATTTAAGGCATAATACCACGGTGTCTTGTCTTTAGCCGCATCGGCAAAGGAAATGGACCCCAGCGTTACCCCAATTGCCAACCAAGCCAGTGGTGAAGATAAGTTTGCTAAGTAGGTCAAGGGTTTGTAAAGCCACAGTGCGGTCTGATCGATCCGATAAAAGGCAACGGTCGTCATCCCCGTGGTTTGTACACCGTTAATCGCGGCATGTACCGTCACTTGGGGAACGAGGTGTTGGGCTAACCAGAAGAAGAGCCCCAAGAAAGTGGCGATAACAATCGGATTAGCGAACATCTTCTTGATATTCTTGGCTTCCATCTTCAAACCAGACATCTTGATGTAGGCGTAAGAATAGAGGAATATCCGGTACCCAATGTTAAAAATGGAACTATACATGACCCCTTTGGCCCCATAAACGGCGCCGACAATCGGAATCCCAAAAAAAGTTGTGGAACCAAACGTGGTTAAGATTGCTAAAACTTCACGTTGTCCCTTAACATAACGTTGATACATGAAGGGGGTGATAAAAATCAAAAGAATATAAATCACAATTCCCCAAACTAAAACACCCATACCTTGCTTAAAAGCGTCGCCATCCATGGGTTGCATGAAGGAGTTAAACGCTAAAGCTGGAATTGCCACAGTCAGTGCGACCTTGGTTAACACTTTACCAAAGTTCTCGCCAAAAGTCCCCCGGCGCCGTAGGAAGAAACCGAGAAGAATAATAAAGATGGTCGATGTGATGGAACTAATAATTGCTGCATTTGTGAACGTTGATTCAACTGCTTTGAGCACGCTCATGGTTGTCGCCTCCGAATTAATTTATCTGATGGCTTAATCATATATCGAGTTTGCTCACTTTTATACATATCGAAAGTTATGTAAGTAATGTAAGTTTTGTAAGTGCCTGTGCATCCTGTGGCGTTGGTCACAAAGATGACCCTTTCGTCCCAAACCGCTCTCGTTTCTACCTCACGGTAGTCGACTGATCCCACAAAAAAAGGCCGTGCCCAAAGGCCCGACCCTAACTGACTCTATTCTACTGATACTAACTTTCTAAGTTACCGACCATTAACCGCGATGGATGCTGCGGTTGCACTACGATCATCTTTAGAAGGTAACCGTTTGAGACCAACACCGGTGAACCCACTGAGAATGGAGAACACGGGTGACAACAGACTGAAGAAGCAGAATGGCAGGTAAGCCAGTGTAGAAACGCCTAACGTGTTAGCCGCGAAGACGGCCGCCACGCCCCAAGGAACCAAGTAGTTGATAACCGTACCCCCATCTTCAAGCACCCGGCTCAGTGCCAAGTTATCTAAACCACGCGC
>OMJG01001206.1_pt1 | contig 15769 bp, 17 predicted proteins | sample 1646431 | NCBI WGS metagenome assembly OMJG01 (sample SAMN03771674, study PRJEB25209) | food metagenome | isolation source: Cotija cheese | place: Mexico:Jalisco,Michoacan | collected 2011-12-12
ATCATTCATTCCGTTGATTCCAAGAGCAGGAACGATGATTAAGATAGAAACTAAAGGTTGAAAGTTAAATATTATACAATAACCCCGGCTTGCCGGGGTTTTATTGTATAAAAATAGACATGAGCTTACTCATATCATTATAATTAAGGCGTCGAAACCAATCATAAAGGAGTATTCATGTCCATGTCTATTTTACAACACTCGACCACTTCAATTCATCATTCTTTTAAACGTTTTTCTAAATTGGTACACTTGTCTGAAATTCTAAGAGCTTCTAATGTGAAGAAATCCAAAGGTATAAAAGTTACCACGTTGCTTGAATGGCTATTAAATGCAATTCTTAATAGATATTCGATATTTAGAGCTGATGAAAGTCAATTATTTACCAAAAGAACAGTCCGCAACTGTTTGAACAATCCTAGAACTAATTGGCAAAAGTTGGTACAACTTTTAGCCATAAATTTAATAACCTATGTTGAACATTTCACTGATCCAAGAAGACGACAAGCTCTTATTGTTGATGATTCACTATTTAAACGTGAATTTTCAAAAAACACCGAGCTATTAGCTCGTGTTTTCGATCATGATAAACAAACCTACTTTAAAGGATTCCGTGCTTTAACTCTTGGATGGAGTGACGGAAATACCTTTCTACCTGTGAATTTTGCCCTGATGTCTTCATCAAAGAAATCAAATCAGTTGGGAATATTCAAACACTTTGATAAGCGCTCTTTGGCTTATCAAAGACGTGCTCAAGCCCAACGTAAAATGAATGATGTTGCCCTAGAGCTGATTGATTCCTCGTTAAAAAATGGGATAAAAGCAAAATACGTGCTATTTGATAGTTGGTACTCATCACCACGCATGTTTTCACAATTACTAAAACGTGGATTGTTTGGTATTGGAATGTTAAAAAAGACTAAGAAGGTTTATTTCCGTTACCGTAATCGCCAGATGGACGTGAAGACGCTATATGAAAACCTTTGTCGGACCAGATGGTCCACAAAGGAAAAATACTTATACAGTTCAATGGTAACTTTTGAAGTTAATGGACAAGAAATGCCCGTTAAACTAGTTTTTGTAACTAATCGTGGAAATAAAAACAATTATTTAGTCCTAGCTACAACTAAAACTAGTCTAAGACCTGACCAAATCATTCAAATGTATGGAAGGCGCTGGCAAATTGAAAGCTACTTTAAAGTAGCTAAGCAGTATCTTCAATTCGATAAAACTCAGATTCAAAGCTATGACGGTCTATGCGGACATCTATCCGTAGTAGCGCTTGGCTACGATATCCTTGCATTGAGTCAACGGGAAAATATCGATGAGCGTACGCTCGGAGATATATTTTACGACTATGGACGAAGTCTGCCAGATATTGATATTTCAGATGCCCTAGGTTGGCTTATTCAAACAATAAATGGTCTAGTAAAGAATTCATGCATGAATTCTTCAATTTTAGACAGTATTTTTGACGAGTTTATAAAAACATTACCCAATCGCCTTATCAGGCTTCTGAGTAATGCTTCTTAATGTGAAAATCTATATATTTACATGCTACTTCAATAATATCAACGATTGAAGTCTATTTTTGTACTTTCAACCTTTAGTTAATTACGATAAAAAATAAAAATAGCTCTATAAGAATGCAATTTACAACATTCTTATAGAGCTATTATTTTGTTCAAATTCTAGGCTGTAAATCTAAAAATCATTTAAAATTTCACGCATAGTTACAGTTTTTTGATCATCTTCTAGAAATTTTTTGTACGTGAAATGTACAGCTCTTATATGTAAATATTACGAAAAAAATTGCCTTACCAATCAAAATTAGTAAGACGATTTTTATTTATTTCTTATGACGCTCTGACCGAGTACTACCTGATCTTGAATCTTTTGACTTGTCAGGTTTCTTAGTACTTCTAATATTAAGTTCGCCACGACCTTTAGTTGGACCATTACCCTTATTACGTTGTGAGTAGTAGAGGTACATCCAAACTACAACGGCAATCAAGACGATAATCCCTACAATGATACCAATCCATTGCTTATTGTTGGATTCTTCTTTTGGTGCTGCAGCATCATTGACATTATCGACTTGACGTTGTTTGACAGTGATATTATAATCAAACGATTTTTCAAAGCCAGAATCATTTTTCAAAGTGATGTGAGCCTTGTAAGTCCCAGCATCTAACTTCTTCACTGGAATGAAGTAGTCGAATTGCGAATTAGGGGCGATTTGCAGGTTATCTGCACTATAGTTGGTCTTCTTACTACCATTAGTAATTTCTGCCTTCAGGGACACTTTATTGACGTTTATCGGTGCTGTATTGTCCAAGGTGTATGCAATCCCTGTTGATCCGGCTACAGCTTTTGGTGCAGCAGAAGTCAAATGCATATCAGGCATGACACCATCGTCTTTTGAGCGCAAAACTACCCCTTTGACGTAGCGAACTTGATTCTTGATATTGATGTTTTTAGACTTCGTGGGACTAACTGAAGCTGTAGTCGTAACACCACCTAAAATAATTCCCGCATATTCAGAATCGGGTGACTTTACTTTGAACTCAACCGTCTTATTTTCACCAGTAGCCAAATGGACAGTTTGTTTACGTTTGCCCTCAACTAAAGATGTCAAAGATGGGAGTTTTGACTTGTACAATTGAGCATTGTACTTATCTTAGCCAATCACACCAGAGTCCGCCGTATAAGCATTATTGACTTCAGCCGTGACCGTGATTGATTTACTACCAGTATTGGCAATCAAAACTTTCAAAGTCTGGTCTTTGTTAGGTTCAACCTTGAGATCAAAGAAAGATTCGTCTTTGTTGATTTGGTTGTCTGGTAAAATCGCCTGAATCGCATAAGACTTATCAGGTGCAGCTTTAACTGTTGTCGCGAAAGGTAAAAATGTCGCAATTAATAGTAATAATGTGGAAAAAAAGACAATTATTCGTTTCTTCATACTTTTAACTCCTACCTGAATGCCATATTGCCCAGAAAATTAGGAAAATCAACGATACTAAGACGCAGACGATTAAAATATAAGTCGTTGTCTTATTATAGATCAGACCCTTACAACGCTTGTTAATGTCGTTAGCCTGATCTTGGGTGATGGTATAAGTTTTGTGGAACGTCCAAGTAGCCTTCCCACTTCGAGCTGCACCTTTGACGACATACTTCCCTGCTTGAATTGGAGTCGTATTTTGGTCAAAGTCAACGGGAATACGAGAATTTGGGGCTACTTTAGGATATGTGAGATCCGCCGACATAGTTTTGGGACCTAAGTTGAATCTATCAAGCCAACTCTTGCGTTTGACTGTTACGTGGACGATAACATTTTTCATCATCCCTGGTTCTTTGTTTTGGAGGTTTACTATTATGTGGGGCTTTTTGTCGATTACATCTAAAGATAGATTATGTAATGACAATATTCCTCCGACAGGTTTGTTATCATCAGTTAACCAAACAGGAACATCCGCAGTTCCAGACACAGCGCTATCTAATGAACGTATGCTAAAACCTCCAAGAACCAAACCGTTAATTTTCTTTGAAGGTAACTTAACTTTAAATTTTAAATCCTTGGTCTTATTTGGACCTAGCGTTACCCTTTGAGGTTTAACCATATCAGAAAAAGCATACTTTAATCCATACTGACCCGCTTTTACATCATCAGTATAAACTATTTTTCCATCCATTGAAGTTGTGGCATTAGTTGGTACAACCTCTAAGCGTAACTTTCTAATACCAAAATTTGACAATGAAATTTGTAACGTTCTCTCTGAATTTGAATCACCAATAATTTGGAAACGATCAGTAACGTCTGAATCCCCAATTAAAGGGGTAACAGTTAAGCCATCAATATCAGCTTTTACATAATTATCAAACGAAAAGAAGGACACTAGTGAAAGAAATATTCCAAAAACTAAACATACTACTTTTTTATTCATAATAACCTCTAATTAAAAGCTCTGCATGCTTCTATGATACTAAAAAAGCCGTTCCAATTGTTGGAACAGCTTAATATTTATTTATTAATTAACGGCGACGTCTTCTAGTTGTATTTCCAGAATTACCATTATTATTGTTATTATTATTTCTCTTACCTAAGTAGATACCTAAGCCCAAAATGATTGCTAGAGCTAGAACACCTAGCAAAATCCATAGCCATAGATAGTTAGGCTTGATACCAGCTAATTTGTTGTATTTAGCAGCATCGTTGTTTGTAATAGAGAAGTCTTTTTCAAGTATCCAGCTCTTTAAACCACCACTTGTTTTATATGTTAGTTTCAAATGATAATTTCCTGATTGTAAATTTTTGTTACCCCAAGAAATCATATAATTGTAATTTGATGTAGGTGCAATATTTTGACCATTTTTTGTTTCAGTTATTTTAAAACTTTTATCGCCCTTTTTTGTAACAACTGCTTTTGAATCTAGTTGTCCAGAATAAGAGTTAGACGCGTTGTGAATATTGGCATAAACCGCCCCATGTTTTTTTTGACCTAAATTCTGTATGCCCGGTTTAACAGAAGTAATAGAATATTTTGGCTCTGCGTTCTCAGAACTTTTTTGATGAATTTGAATTGGAACCGAATAACTAAATTTATTTTTAATTAAAGTACCATTTGACGCAACAGTTCCTTTAGCCTTTTCTTTATATGGCCTTACATTAAATCCACCCATTAAATATCCAGTATATTTTTTCTTAGGTATAGTAATTTTAGCCGTCACAGTTGCCGTTGTTGTACCTGGAATTTTAATAACAGCATGATTAGGATCAGCTAAATTTCCTGTCTGTATCTTCAACGCTGAATCAGTAACTTTTCTTTTATCATATCCCAATCCACCATCATTAGTTGTATAGGCAGTGTTAACATTATATTCAAATTTTCTTGCATCACTTGATTTATTTATAATAAGCAGCTTAACTTCAACAGTTTGACCTGGATCTCCAGTAATCATATAACTACCATTATCAATATTAACGTTATCAGTATTTTCTCCACCAACTTTTAAAGCATATTGGCCTGAAGTTGCAGCACTAATATTAGTTTGAAAGTTCATCACAGCCATTAAAAACATGCAAAAAGATATTACCATAGAAAATAAGAATTTCTTTTTATTCATCATTACCCTCCCAATAAGTATAAAATGACTTACAAAGCAACTCTATTATAAAATAAAAACCACTACTAATAGTAGTGGTTTTTTAGGTATACTACCAAATTTTTAATTAACCCTCAGGAGTAGCAGGAGTTCCAATAGTTGCTTTTGGATTTGCATTTAAAGTCCATGTAATTACTGATTGATATGAGTTAACTGATGGATTCTTTACATCATTATTTGATACCTTTGGTACATACAAGCTTGCTGCATCTGCATCACTAAATGTTGTCTTCAAAGTACCAACTTTATATGATTTTGCAGTTGGTTGCATAACAATCTTACCATCTGCTGCTGCACCTGTTGATGTCATAGCTGCCGTTGATGTCTTAATAGGTGAAGCTGTTGTTGATGCACTTTCACCATTACCATCAAAAATTTCTTCAGGATTTAATGTAAGAACAAATTGATTTCCATTTGTGGCTGCTTCACCGTCAGTACCAGTAAATTGTCCCAAATTAGCTGAAAGTGTGAAACCAGGTGTTTCTGAACGAGCATCAATAACTGAAAGAACACCCTTATTATTACCGTCAACTGCAGTACCTGTTGCATTATTATCCTTCAATGAAACTGTTGAATCTGAAGCTGCTGAACCGAATCCAAAATCTGGAACTTGATCAAGAACTAAAACTCCAGATACAACTTTAACGTTAGCATTTGAATTTGCTGTTGCTGTACCATATGTTGAACCATCGCCACCATCAAAAGCAATTGCTGGATCTCCACTTCCTAATTGACCAACATCAGTGGATTCTGTTTGAGTAACCTTACCGTCTGATCCAACTTTACCTGTTGTTGTTGCAGCTTGTGCTGTAACTGCTGGTGCAACTGCTCCTAATACCATACCTACTGTTGCTAATGATCCTACTAGAACGTTTCTTGATAATTTCATGATATATCCTCCCTGATATAGAAAAATTATTTTTTTGTTTTTCTCTTTCTTGATTACAATTAGATAATAACAAATTTTACATCTCGTACACTTCATAATTTGTAAAAGTTATTTATCTAATTTGAATCATTTTGAAACCTTTGAAACATGTAGAACAACCAAGCTTTTGCGGAGCTTGTAACCGTAAAAAGCGAATAGACCAATCAAAATGGAAAAACCAGTTATGATCAATCCAGTATCATGTGCATCTCCCGTTTGTGGGTATGAAGACATGTTGTTGACGTTGACTGACGGTGTCTCATAACCGGTATTTTGCACCTTATTTTCTGATCCGGTGCTATCTCCGGTATTATCACTATTCAGAACAACGTTTGCGTTAGTACCGCCGCCACCTAGAAGTCCAGAAGATTCATCTGACTTACTGGCGACTACCGCAACCGGTGCTGACCTGTCAGCGCCACCTCCTGTCGTGCTGTTGGATTCGGCAATTACATGTGTAAGACCAAATCCTCCAATCACACCCAACAATATAACGGCAATTGCGAAGAAACCGACTACTCGCTTTTTGACATTGAGACTTTTTCTAGTTCTCATTCTTTTTTTCATATAAAAAACCTCTTCATCAAAAGTCTGTCTGTTTTCTCCTTACGCTTTGTATAGTACCATCTGTCTACCTCATAACTAGTCCGAAATTGTTAAGAATTTCTTACAAGAAGTGAATCATTTCTTCAAAAGGTAGTATTTAACCAGATTCGACTGCATTGCGTATGGAAGCGCTTGATTGACTTCATAAATATATTTAAACCCTAATGATTCCAATAAATTCTGTGGTGCCTGATTATCTTTTTCACTTGATGCCCAAATTTCTGTTAAATTCAATTCGTCAAAACCATAATCGATCAACAGTTGAACTGACTCTTTAGCGAAACCCTGGTTGCGAAACTTCCTATTAATTACGAATCCTACTTCCCTAGTTAACAACAAGTCACCACTTTCACCACGTTTGTTCATTTCAATTATTCCGATCATCTGATCGGTATTTTTCTTGGCAATGACAAAAGCGCCTTCTCGTCTTTGATACATTTCCAACAAGCTGTGGGCAAAACCTTCATCAGTCGTATATTCTAGTCCGGCCAGTTTATGATTATCTTTGTCATATACCAATTCTAAGAATTCCGGAAAATCTTTTTTTTGAAAATCTCGAATAATTATTTTGTTTCCTATTAGATTCATGGCTACATTCCTTGTCTTTTCAGTCTAATTTCTAGGTTTTTGATACACAGTCATTTATAATAAATTTAGTTCGAATAGAAAGGTGTGATTTGTATGGATTTAGATTTTAAGGGAAAAACAATTACTACTTATGGTGATCCTTTGACTGTAGGTGAAAAGTTCCCTGATTTTACTGTTCTAAATAAAGATAACAATGAGGTCAAGTTGAGCAGTTTCTTAGACAAGCCTCTACTTATCAGTGTTGTTCCAGATATCAATACTAGTGTCTGCAGTGTGCAAACTAAACATTTCAATGAGGAAATTGACGGACATTCTGATATCAACTTCGTTACAATTTCAACTAATACTCCAGAAGAACAATCTCACTGGTGTGCTGCTGAAGGTGTTAAGAATATGGTCATGTTATCCGACATCGACCATGACTTTGGTAAGAAATCAGAGATTTGGATCAGAGATATTAACATTTTAGCTCGTTCCGTTTGGGTCGTTGATAAGAATGGTGAAATCATCTATTCCGAAATCGTACCTGTTCAAACTGATGAACCTAGCTATGATAAGGTTCTTGGTCAATTAAATGAATTAGTAAAATAGAAAAAAATTAAGGTAGCCGTTTGACTGCCTTTTTTTAATGCTTAATTTAACGCCGACGATGCTTTACAAAAGTTACGAAATGCAAGATACAAGCCAGCAAGACAAAGAAGATCACTGTAAAACTGACGTAGTTCAACCAGAAGTTGTTTTCAATCCAGCCTTGAAGTGGTATCTGAATCCCCATCGTAATCAATGCCATTATTGCAATCATGAAGAATAGTTGAATATATCTTTTCACAGTTGAATCATCCTTTCTCTTTTTGACTGATATCTTTTTTGCATACTTGTGACACAGTTCTTTCTTATTATTAGGGATTTCTTTCATCCCAAAAGTATTTGGCAAAACTATCTCACCAACTTTGATCACGCCAGCAGCTGACATCACTCGGTCAATCGTTTTAAAACTCTCATCGGTGACACCAGTTAAAAAGTTCTCTAGCGTTGAGACGTAACAAGAACTGATACTTAAATAATGCTTATTTTTGAATTGCCCAGGAATCGTATCGCCATTTTCTTTGAAATAAACAAATTTTGGTCGCATACAATCGAAGAAATTCTTCAAAACACCGGATAGTTCACGAAAATAAGTTGGTGCCGCAAAGACCCAAACGTCGCTATCCATCAATTTTTGTGATAATTCATCCAAAACAGCATTTTTTTCATGATATTTATGTGGAGTTATCTCGTAATTTTCTAAATAGATAGTTTCAGTTTCGACACTAGGATCAACATTATCCAAAACTTCAGCTAACATTTTGGCATTGAGACCGTGTTCCTGATGTGAAGCTAATATTCCTAATATCTTCATATACTCTCCCCCTTTTTATTAATTTTAGTATAGACACATATAAGATACAAAAGACTAGCATTATCAAAAAATTGTTGCTACAGTATGGTTAACTAAGGAGGTTTTGAATTTTATGAAAGTTCTTATCATTGGTGCTCATGGAAAAGTCGGACACCTATTAATTGGAGAATTACAATCGAGAAACATCGATTTTGTTGCTGGATTGCGTAGTCAAGAACAGATCAAGGCCTACAATGAAAACAACATTGAAACACAATACATCGATTTGACTGCATCTTTAGATGAAATCAGTGAATCTATTGAAGAAAGTGGTGCTGATGTTATCGTCTTCTCCGCCGGTGCTGGTGGTGCAAGTGATGCTTTAACTATGGAGATTGACTTGGATGGCGCTATCAAGACTATGATGGTTGCTGAAGCTAATGATATCAAGCGTTATGTCATGGTCAGCTCGATGTTTAGTGACAACCGCGAGAAATGGGACTCTACCGGCATCAGACCTTATATGACTGCCAAACATTACGCTGACGACCATTTGCGTGGTACTAGTTTAGATTACACGATCGTTCATCCTGGCGCTTTAACTAACGACGATGGTATCGGTAAAATTCAGTTATTAGGTCCTAACGAGGCTGGTTCGATCCCTCGTGCTGACGTTGCTAAAGCCTTAGCTTTGATTATTGAGAATCCAGCTACGATCAAAAAAGAATATACTTTTGCTAGTGGTGACACACCGGCTGAAGAAGTTTTTAGATAGTTTGTCTTTTAGAGAAGTATTTTGCAATTTGTTTTGTGAGATGCTTTTTTCTTGGCTTGAGTAAATATAAATCTGAACAATATTTGATATAATTTTATTATTAATCGTCTTTTGGTTGTATTTTTTCATAATATCTGTAATACTTATGAAGTAAACAATAAAACCTTAGGGGGTTAATATCATGGAATCAGATCCAAATCTCAGTTTCATGGAAAAACTATTTCACCTTAAAGAAGCTAATACAACCGTTCGTCGTGAAGTATTGGCTGGCTTAACAACTTTTGTTTCAATGGCTTATATTTTATTCGTCAACCCACAAGTTTTAGGGGCAGCCGGAATGGATAAGGGGGCCGTCTTCACTGCTACTGCTCTTTCCGCAATTTTAGGTTCCGTCTTGATGGCGTTACTTGCTAATTATCCAATCGCCATTGCTCCAGGTTTGGGTGATAATGCCTTCTTTACTTATTCAGTCGTTTTAGCTATGGGCATTCCTTGGCAAACAGCTATGGCCGGAGTATTCATGTCCAGTATTTTATTCTTACTGATCTCTGTATTAAAATTACGTGAATTAGTCATCGATTCTATTCCACATGACTTAAAATTAGCTATGGCTGCCGGTATCGGTTTGTTTATCGCTTTTGTCGGTTTACAAGGTGGTGGCTTAGTCACAGCAAGTAAATCTACTTTAGTAGAAATGGGTTCTTTGACCGTTCCTACAACTTGGCTAACAATTTTCGGACTAGTCGCAACTGGTCTATTGATGGCCAAAAAAGTTCCCGGTTCAATTTTCATCGGGATGGTTTTGACAACTATTGTCGGTTTAATTACGAAATTAATTCCTCTTCCAAAACAAATCATCTCAACTATTCCTAGTATGAAACCAACCTTTGGTGTCGGGGTTGCCCACATGCCTGATCTCGCTAACCCACAGCTTTGGGCGGTCGTCTTAGTCTTCTTGTTGGTAGCGTTCTTCGATACGGCCGGTACTTTGATTGGTTTAGCTGAACAAGCTGGCTTCATGAAAGACAACAAGATGCCTCGTATTGGTAAAGCCTTAATGGCCGATTCTATTTCAATGCTTGGTGGTGCTGTCATGGGTACTACGCCAACCGCTGCCTTCGTTGAATCTTCTGCCGGTATCGCTGTTGGTGGTCGTACTGGTCTAACAGCTCTAGTTGTCAGTGTGATGTTTGCTATTTCAATGTTCTTCTCACCACTCTTGTCCATTGTAACTACCAACGTTACCGCTCCAGTTTTGATCATCGTTGGTATTTTGATGGCTCAATCAATGAAACAAATCGATTGGACTAAATTTGAAATCGCCATGCCAGCCTTTCTAACAATCGTTGGTATGCCTTTGACTTATAACATCTCTTACGGTTTCGCCTTTGGTATCTTGTTCTACCCTCTAACAATGTGGGCTGCTGGTCGCCGTAAGGAAGTTACTCCTATTATGTATATCTTGTTCTTTGTCTTTATCTTGTTGCTTTATATTATTAATATTTTACCTGGAAAATAAAAAATAGCCTTGCTAGAATGTACGTTCATTCTAACAAGGTTATTTTTATTCCCATCCATCATTATTATCAATTTTTATTTTCTTTAGAGAATCAGCTAAAACTTCCTCTTCACTAATTAATTTCTTCTTGCCTTCTTTTAATCTCTGACTTGCTTTAGACTCGACTTCTCTATCAAGGATTTCTTCATCCTTATCATCACTTTCTTGCATAATCATCCCTACCTTCAGTACAATTTGATTTCAAACGTATTATATATTTTCAAAATATTTTTAGAAACTTTTTTACTTACTCAGTTTAAAACTTTCTTTCACTCCAGAAACGTGTTATTTTTATGTTACTAACTTGGTGCGAAAGGTAGTGTAATCATGTCAGTCAAAGTTAAAGCAATCAATGGCGAGCAAGTAATAACCATTCCTAGTACCATCCACCCAATGGCAACAGAATATGAAATGTATCAAGGTTACGACGGAACAATCGTCTGCCTTCCTAAAAATAATGACAACAAAAGATCCGAAGCTGAATAATTTTGGCTTCGGATTTTTATTTGATTGATTAAATTAATTCTTTTGGATATAATACCTTTGTAAACGAAAAGAAGCCATGGGAATTGCGGTCCCATGACTTCAAACATCAGATGGAATAGATTTTTGTGGTAGCTAACCTTCGTGGTTAGCTTTTTTGATTGTCGCGATACCGTTCGCAAAATGCTCGAAAGCAATTGCAAAGATATACACTACAAAAGCGGTTTGCACCACACACACTCCAAACTTTTCCGATTGACATAGCAGGCACCTCCATCTTCCGGATTAAACGAGGGGTGCTGCTCTACTCAACATTCTGACTAAGCCAACCTGGGAGCTACCCAAGAATACATGACTATACAGTTAGTATATTTAATTTTGAGTGAATTTCCTAATTTATATCAAAAAAACTGACTCCGCAATTTGGAATCAGTTTTTTACTTACTTATTAAAATTGATTAATTGTAAACGAATGGCGTTCAATACAGCAATCAAAGTAACACCAACATCGGCAAAAACTGCTTGCCACATATCGACCATACCCAAAGCTCCCATTAATAAGAAGAGAACCTTAATTATTAAAGCAATGGAAATATTTTGGATAACGATTTGGCGGGTACGTTTGGCAATCTTCATTGCTTGAGCAACTTTGGATGGTTCATCGCTCATGATGACGATATCTGCAGCTTCAACGGCCGCATCTGATCCTAAGCCACCCATGGCAAAACCGATATCGGCTGTTGCTAGAACAGGTGTATCATTGATCCCATCACCAACGAAAGCCACTTTATGATTTGCTTGGTGAGATTTCTTTAACAATTTATTAACGATAGAAACTTTATTTTCTGGTAATAAATTAGTATAAACTCCACTCATCTTGAGCTTTTTAGCAATTGAGTGACCGACTTTTTCATTATCCCCTGTCAGCATGACCGTTTGCTTGATTCCACGGTTGTGCAACAAGTGAATGGCTTTTTGGGCATCAGTCTTGAGTTCGTCCGCAATCACGATGTGACCCCAGAATTTCTTACCAACAGCCACGTAAACAATTGTCCCGACGTCAGTTGATTTAACGAAATTGATACCAGATTCACGCATTGATTTGGCATTACCGACGATAACTCTTTGATCATCAACAACAGCAGTCAAACCGTGACCGGCAGATTCAGTGGCGTTTTCGATCGGTAAAATCTTGCCTGTATAAGCACTTTGAATCGAACTAGCAATCGGATGAGTTGAATTCTTCTCAACACTAGCGGCCATTTGCAAGAGTTGATCTTTGGTGATATCAGCGACTGGAGCAACTTTGACTACCGCGAATTTTCCACGAGTCAAGGTTCCAGTTTTGTCAAAAGCAACGGTATCAACTTTGTTCAAAGCTTCTAAGTAATTACTACCTTTGACCAAAATTCCTTGCTTAGATGCGGCCCCGATTCCTCCGAAGAAACTCAATGGCACCGAGATGACCAAGGCACATGGACAAGAAATCACTAGAAAAATCAATGCCCGATAAATCCAAGTATTCCAAGCTCCCTGCATGACTAGTGGTGGAATTACAGCCAATATCACGGCCAAAGCTACGACGATTGGCGTATATATTTTGGCAAATTTAGTAATGAACTTTTCGGCACCGGCTTTTTTGCTGCTGGCATTTTGTACTAGATCCAAAATCTTGGCAACAGTTGAATCGCTGTAAACTTTGGTAACTTTAATTTGTAAAGTCCCGTTTTGGTTGATTGATCCACTCAAGGCAGTGTCGCCAACTTGAATATTTTGGGGCATCGACTCCCCGGTCAAAGCTGAGGTATCAACTGATGAGCTGCCCAAAACTACAGTTCCATCTAAAGGAATTTTTTCTCCCGGACGAACGACGATAATTTGTCCGATTTGAACTGTGTTAGGGTCGACTTTTTTCATTTGGTTGTCGATTTTTAACATCGCAAAATTAGGTTTAACTTCTAACAATGCAGAAATTGATTTTTTGGAACGATTGACGGCAAGATCTTCGAAGACATTTCCCAATTCGTAAAACAACATGACGGCAATCGCTTCAGGATACTCTCCCAAAATAATGGCACCGATCGTGGCGATACTCATTAAGAAGTTTTCATCAAAAATTTCACCGTGAAAAATATTGCGAATGGCTTTATAAACAATCCGACTACCGATAACTAAGTACGCTGCGACCAACAAAATAACATTAATTGGACTCATTACCAGCGAACTTGAGCCTATTAGTAGTAAGATAAAAGATATCAACAGGCGAATAATAGTAAACTTAGTTTCTTTGCTAAATTCATTTTTGATTCGTTTGACTTTATTTTTTACTTTGTAATCAGTTTGGACATCGTATGATTTCATCGAGTTATCCTCCTTGAAAAGGTTTACATGTTCATTTGAATATATGAGCAATCATTCATATATAAATTATAATATAATAGGTTCTAATGAATTTCAACCTATTGCAATTAAGAGGACAACTTATGCCAGAACAAAATTTTGAAGTAGAGCACCAAAATGCACTCCATAATTTAAAACAAAATATCCCTAACGACGACGATCTCGAAGCGATGGTCAACATCTTCAAAGCCTTCGGCGACATGACGAGAGTAAAAATAATTCTTGCCTTGGCTGAAACACCATTAAGTGTTGGTGAAATTGCTGATACCCTTGATATGAGCCAGTCTTCTATCTCACATCAATTGAGTATTTTAAAACAGCTCAATCTTGTTTCTAATGCAAGACGTGGTCGTAACATCCATTACCGCTTGAGTGACCAGCATATTATTACGATTTTTAAGCAGACCAAAGAGCACATTATTGAAGATGAAAATGATTTTTAAGCCACTATTTTTTAGTGGTTTTTTCTTTGGGCAAAAATTGGCAGTTTTATTTTTTCAACTTTAATTGTTGATTATCAATTTCGTAAACTTCAGTTGCCGTAGCTTCAACAAAATAACGATCATGAGAAGTAAAAATTACTAATCCTGGATAATTTTTGATTAAATCTTGTAGAGCCGTAATAGTTGGTAAATCAATAAAACTTGTCGGTTCATCAAGAATCAAAACATTAGCCGGACGCAAGAAAACTAACGCCAAAGCAACCTTAGTAGCCTCGCCACCACTTAGATTTTTGACGGGTTCAGTAATTTGTTCATATCTAAAGCCTAAATTGTGCAAGACACTGCGAATAATTTTTTCTGGAAAATCACTTTTCTTCTCAATGAATTGCAATAAATTACTCGTACTGTTTAAATCGTAATCAGTTTGAGAATATTTTGAAAATTGCACTTTAGGTGATAATACGATGCTCTCTCCTTGAGAAACTATTTGATTCAACAAGGTTGTTTTTCCAATTCCATTGTCACCAACGATTGCGATCTTCTCACCATTTTTAAATTGAAAGTCAGTATTTTTTAATAAAATATTTTGACCAGCTTTCAAATTCAAATCGGCTCCCATAATTGGAAATTGATTGTGCAATTCTAAGGTTTTTGGTAGTGAAAAATGGACGACTTTGTCTTTAGTTGGAGATGTTACTTCTTTTAAGCGTGACAATTTTCCTTCAATAACCTTGGCAGTTTTTTGGACATTTTTTTGAATCGTATCTTTTTGTTTGGACGAAGATAGTCGATCAGGTCGGATATTTCTTTTCTTACGATTTGCTGAAACTTTGGACATCCGCGTTGCCTGTTTCTTTTTCTTTATTAAAGACTGCTCCAACTTTTGTTTTTCTCGCTGATAATTTTCAGATTCGTGTTCTTTTCGGGTAATAGCAGCCTTTTTTAAAGCCAAATAATCTGTATAGTTGCCAGCATATTCGGTGACTGTCCCATCTGCCACTTCCCAAATCTTAGTAGCGAGTTTATCCAAAAAATAACGATCATGCGAAACAAATATCAAAGTTCCGTAGTAATATTGCAGTTCACTAATTAATAAATCGACACTTTTTTCATCTAAATGCGTCGTGGGTTCATCCAAAATCAAACCCGGCTGGTAGTTAGACAGTACCTGAGTTAACCGATATTTTGAAGCCTCGCCACCACTCCACTTATTATTATTGCTTTTAGGAACGGCAAAACGAGATAGTAACTCACCATCCAAATTGTCAGACATCTGTGTGGTTTCTTCGACTTGTTTATAGTATGTAAAATCTATTTCTCTTTGAATATTTCCTTTTTCGGCTTTAAAATTCACCATTAATTAATTTGAGCAATGAAGTCTTACCAACGGCGAATTTTATAATCAAGTTAGCCACCTTAAGAAAAAATAAATAAAAAAACA
>OMJG01001210.1_pt1 | contig 15741 bp, 17 predicted proteins | sample 1646431 | NCBI WGS metagenome assembly OMJG01 (sample SAMN03771674, study PRJEB25209) | food metagenome | isolation source: Cotija cheese | place: Mexico:Jalisco,Michoacan | collected 2011-12-12
AACGATTTCCCTTGTCAAAATTATTTTGCAGCGTTTGCGTCTTTGAGACCGTATTATCTACTTTGTTGAAATTTGTTGATGCCTAATACTACCTATTTCCTAACTATCAACATTCTAACCATATAACAAATTCTAGTATTTCCTAAAAATTACTACTAAATGGATTCAAAATGAATTCAATCCGCCAGCGTGTGATACATATTTTGAAAAAAATTTACTTCTATTAAATGACTATTTTTAACAATCTTTCAAGGAAACTGTACATAAAAATACTTTTTTTCATTATTTCTATGAATTCATAAAGTTGATTTTAGAAAAATTACTAAGTTTTTTAATTAAAACCTGATCTACTATACCTGACCCAGCTCCAAAAATGGCAGAACGTTCTCCTTTTTCAATTGATATAATATTATTATCGTTTAAATAAGTAAGACTTTCTTGAAATAAAAGAAGTTTGGTTTGATTTAAATATACTTGATATTCACCCTTATCTGGCCCATCACAAATAAAATCTTTTACTTCAGGAAATTGATTAATAAATTCTAAAAGTAATTTAGTTGCCTTTTCTTTGAACCCATACTCTTCCTCAAAGTTTTTAATTTTACTTAAAAAATCACTCATATCTCCACCAGATATCAAATTACTATCTGCTTCAACTATGGTACCTATAGTTTTAAACAACACCCTTAGTTCATCTTCTCTATTAATTGTGATACCTTGTAACATTGAAATTGGTGGCTTAAGTTGCTTTAATTCTAAGTCAGTATGGCAAACAGGAATAACTTTAACACCTTTTGACCATCCCGCACCTATCTCAAAGTTAACCCATGATCTGTTGATTGATTCTTTGCTACATAAGGCTATCATTAATTCTGATTCCCGTAACGCCTTTTTTATTGTCTCTAGCCACTCCTGACCAGCTTCAATGCTTTCACCGTCAGAAGAAACAAAAATATCTACCATACCCGAGGTACGTTTTAAAATCTCATCTTTTAATATTTTGGCTAAGCTCGATTCTTCACTTATGTGACTAATAAATATTCTTTTTTTCATATACTTTCCACCCTTCAATCAAAAGAATATATCTTAAGATGAATAGTGTCAATTTTCTTAAATAATGTTGACTATCTAAACATTAGTAATAAAAAGCCACGCTATCCATTACGGATAACGTGGCTTTTTTTGTAGAGAACGATTTATTATATCAGATTTTACTTAGCTTCTTCAGCAATTTTTTTAATGTATTTGATCTGATCACTATCCGTATGTTCCCATGTATCGTAGCCAGCTTTTGTCATCATTGTTTTTAATTTTGTTAAGTGTGTTGGATTAGCGACATATGTGTACTTGTTTCCAACCAACAAATAAATTTTTCCATTTTCTTTGAACAATAACATAATATCTCCTACTTTCTTTTTTGTTTTATTTTGTGTAGTACTTTCTTTTGACGAATTACCCATATATTTCAATATTCCTGCAATATAATAAGCTCTAACCGCTTCTATCGCTTGACCATGCAATGCCCATGTACGATGTGGACACGACGTTGCGCTAAACTCTCGATGCAATTTGACGGTCGCTGAGTTAGGCACCATTCCCACAGATTTCATGTAGTTGGCTACATCTTTAAAACAAGCTTCTGAATTGCGTTCAAATCTTTCTTGGTCACCCATTGATTGGCAAATTTCCCAACCAACGTACCAATAATTTCCTTCTGTATTTGCACAATGCCAAGCGCAATTGTTGTATGATTCTGGTTGATATCGGGAATCTTTATCAATATAGACATGCGCAAACCCATTTTCTGCTTGGTGAGTTGGTAGCCAATTGCGGTAAAATTCAGCCGTAGCACCTGCCGAACCGGCATCGTTGTGGATAACAACACCTTTTGCTTTACCTTGACGAACACCGGCTACACCACTATAAAACAAGGTCATTTAATTCACCTCCTTCAATTTATGATTGGGGATAGATACCAGTTCATCTCCAACTTTGATTTTTGTAAAAATTTCGTTGCTACGTTCTACTTCAAAAACACCATCTAGCTTGAAAAAATCTCCAATTTGCCAACCATCGAAATTTTTCAATGTTCCATCTTCATTCAGTTCTTGAAATCCATCCGAACGATATTTCTCAGTTGATTCAACATGACCTTTTTCAAAAGGATCTAATTCAACGTAGCCATCTTTTATTTCCTTAACTAAAAAAGAGCCGATTATTTCGACTCTTTGACCAGGATCAAACACCATGCTATTCACCTTCTTCATTATTTTCTTTTGCTTCCTTCTCACTACTTTGCAGCCGTTTCATGATTGGTTCAAAAATGCTTGTAGCGACGCCTAATTTGTTTAAATTTTCGATGATACTGATTGCTTCATTCATCGTTTCCAACGCATAGACAGCCACAATTGCACTGATGGAAATTGACTCCGGCAAAACAATTGTCAGAGGGACAATAGCCACCAAAACCATCAGTAATGCAAACTTCTTAAGTAACCCAGTTGACATTTTTCCCGACTTCAAATTGTGATTAATATAAGCTTGGATAAACCCTGTAAAAATATCTACAGCCATCAACAGCAGCACGACCGCCAACCAAATCACAATTTTCCCATAATCATCCTTCATCATTGTTTCCGCCCACAAAATCATTTTCATATCCATTTATCTCACTTTCCTTTTCTTTTTTGACAAAGTAAAAAGCATACCCACGATAGATATGCTTTACAATTCCAACTGCATTACTAATTTTTCTTTCGCTTTTTGAGCCACAAAGTCTAAATTAATTTCTTCATCGCTCATGTCTACCGTCCCTGAAAAAACAACTTTTCCCGCATCATCTTTTAAGTTCACCGATACCTGGTAATTTTTGTTATTTGGTACAATATTCACCATTTCGAACTTCACGTTATCACCTCTAATCAATAATATATTGCAATCCACTAATACCCATATACGTGCATGCAGCCGCTGGTGTTGCAACAAAAATACCGGCTGGTGTTACCGCTAAACGTCCACCATCACCGGTATTTGTAGCCCCATAACCCATTTCCGTTCTATCCGGACGAATTTCCGTTGGAATAAAATTAGCCCCACCAGAGGCTGGAAATTGAAAAGGATAATTTGAACCCGTTGACATGCTACCGCTAGTCTTAGCAAATTGCCCCCTAAAACGTATCAATTTTGAGCCATCTAACTGCCGATAAATCCGATACTGACAAGGATTATTTTCGGCCGTAGTAAATCCGCTAGCGTAAGTTAGATTTGTCCAACTTGCACTTTGCAACGCTTCCGCTGGTATATACCCACCAACCCCACTATCCATAAGTAATACTTTACCTGCTCGTAAAGCCGCAAACTTTACATCAGTAGTTGTAGTTTTGTTTGTCGGAAAATAGGTGTCTGTTACACCCGTACGATAATCTATACTTGTTTCCCAATAGGCGCCTGTGGATGCCGTTCTTTTTATAAACAGACTGCCATCTTTTATGGATAATGTGCCTGTAAATGTAATACCACTTTCTGTGTAACTAAACGGTAACGTAAAACTCCCTGCAGTAATATCACCCAAATTGGCAATGATAGCCGATAATTTATCAACATCCATCATTGCTGCTTTGATTGCCCATATTTCCCACGAAGAGCTAGTGTAGCGATAGGTAATACCGTTTGAGGTGTTTAAATACAATTTTCCCACGTACAAATCAGTTGTCGGTGCAGTAGATGCTGCAATGATACCCGTTGAATCACCCTTTGGTCCTGTAGCTCCTGTATTTCCTTTTGGACCTGTAGGACCTTGCTCACCCATCTTACCAACCGAATAAAAAGTTGATGTGCTATTGTCCGTATACGTCATGACCGTTTTTGTCCATAGAAAGGAACCAGCTGCAACGGTAGGAACACTTGTAAAATAACCGCTTGTAGGTGCTGAGGTTCCTGACGTGGAAGAGGCATAAGTAGTATCTGTTGATTTTACTCCTTTGCCATCTGCTCCCTTCGCTCCTGTAGAACCAGTATCTCCTTTCGGACCTTGTGCTCCCGTGGCTCCTGTAGAACCTTTCGCACCTTGTTTAGCCACGGAATACCCTGTCTCAGTAGAATTATCCGTATACGTCCAGGCTGTCTTTGTCCATAAAAACGAGCCTTCTGCGACGCTCGGAACTGACGCCGTATAGCCTGATGTAGGAGCAGTAGTTCCGCTTGTCGATGATGCATAGGTAATAGTTGTGCTTGTTATCCCTACACCGTCTTTTCCTGCAACGCCATTTGTACCATTGTTTCCATTCGTTCCCATGTAGGCCACCGAATACCCTGTCTCAGTAGAATTATCCGTATACGTCCATACGGTTTTAGTCCAAAGGTAAGAGCCTTTCGCAACACTAGGGACAGATGATGTATAGCCAGATGTCGGAGAAGTGGTTCCACTTGTGGATGTTGCATAAGTGACTTCAGTTGATTTAATCCCGACTCCATCTTTGCCTGCTACACCATCCGCACCAGTTTTACCCATCATTGCAACTGAGTATCCAGTCTCGCTTGTGCTGTCTGTATAAGTCCAAACAGTTCGGGTCCAGAGGTAACTACCTGCAGCAACACTTGGTATCGTAGTACTCCATCCACTAGTTGGTTTTGTTGTGCCAGATGTAGATGCTGCATAATTTATGGTAGTTGAGCTCAGACCTACGCCATCCTTGCCTGCAATACCATCATCGCCTTTGTTTCCGTCCTTCCCAATTCTAGACACGCTATAAATATCTTCACTTGATGCATCGCTATAGGTCAGAGTGGTACGTGTCCAAAGATAATTGCCAGCTGAAACGCTTGGAATAGTTGATTGCCAACCACTTGTTGGCTTTGTCGTTCCGCTTGCTGAGCTAGCATACTGAATTGTTGTATCAGATATGCCTACACCGTCTTTACCTGCTACACCGTCCTTCCCGCTTGCTCCAGTATCTCCTTTCGGACCTTGTGCTCCCGTGGCTCCTGTTGCACCGGTTTTCCCCATCAAAGAGACGGTATAGGCTGACTCTGTCGTGCCATCGGTGTAATTCCAACTGGTTTTTGTCCACAAATAAAACCCAGCAGGAACGGATGGAATAGACGTAGACCAGCCACTGCTCGGAGTAGTAGTACCCGATGTTGACTGAGCATACAAAAAACTGGTGCTTGTAATGCCAACACCATCCTTGCCAGCGATACCGTCTGAGCCGTCATTACCATCTTTTGCGATATATGCCACTGAGTATCCTGTCTCGTTACTGTTGTCGGTATACCTCCAAGTTGTTTTAGTCCAGAGATATTGACCTTTAACAAGCGTAGGTACATTAGCATTCCAACCGCTAGATGGCGCTGAAATTCCAGATGTCGATAATGCGTATTGGACATTGGTATTAGTAAGACCTACGCCATCTTTACCAGGTGCGCCATCGTTTCCTTTGTCTCCCTTATCGCCTTTATCCCCTTTTTGACCATCATCAACATTTGTAATCGTGCATTGTTCCTGTCCACGTAACACATCATCTTTGTAAGCTTTTACGGTATATGTTGCTTTATTATTTACATCGTCGGCTGTTACTGTGATGGTTGTCGAGTCCGAGATAAAGACATTGTCCTTGTACCAGGCATAGGTAAAATCATCCGTAAGATCTTTACCCGTTTCGATAATCAGTGGTGATAGATCAGTCGTTCCTTCGTTATTTTTAAACTGTATATCAGCGCTTGATACGATATTCACAACATATTGTTTATTTTGCTCAATTAGCGTGTTCATGCGATCTAACAAAGACATATCTATTTCTGATTGTTTTTCCTCAACATTAGTTGCTACAATTTTACGATATGAAGTGTCTACTAAACTTTTTTCTGTTTCCGAAGCACGAGCTGTAAGGTAAAGAGTTGGTGTATATTCAGAATCTTCAATGTAAACTGTGTCGCCAACATTTACATCAAAGTTACCTTCAATGTCATAAGTAACTTGTGGAACACAATTTTTTTTAAGTTCAGAAAGCATATAACCAAGCAACGCTTCAGTTGTCGAATATTCAGTATCATCTGCATCATATCCAATGTATCGTTCTGTGTCTGTCGAAAATACAGTAGACGGAAACCGATTTCTTGCTTGTGGTGCGTATATTCTAGGTGAACCTTTCCTAGTGAAATATTCAAGGTTACCATCTTCGTCATACCATTCACGTTCAATGCTACTGATTGATAAGCCGTCTTTTCCATAACAACGGATTGCTGTATAGATGCCATTGATATCAGATGTTTTAGCAACACTTTTTAAACCTTTACCATAAAAGAAAGGAATGTCAGCTCTATCTTGTCCCATTCCTTGCACTGTGTCCGAATAAGCTTGATATACATTGACTGTGATACTTTGCAAGGAATAATCATCATTTAATTTCGTTACATACTCTAATTCTGCATCAAATAATGTAGCTAAACTAAAAAGGCGAGCATATAATGTCTGCTTGCCCTCCCATTTATTTGATATTTTTTTATCGGACACTTCGTTAATGCCTATTTGAATTGCGCTTTCGCTTTTAAAAACATTGAAATACTGTTCAAATGTCTTAGAAGTCCCCGAATAATCACCGTAGTTTTCGAAAAGCAATTCAAAACACGATGAAATTGCCGTTATCTCGAAACGTCTGCCATTCTTATATGCAGTTACAATGTTTAAATCATATTCTTTATTTTCGAAAATGAAAGCTAACTTATTGCCTTCGACTAAATATTGACTATCCTCGTTCTTAGTTAGTCCTTTCAAGACTAGTTTAGACATATTTCCTTTAACATATTCATTTAAGATACTATTTTTATAATGGAGCGCTTTAGGAGCTGAATTGTTAAAAAAGGCAAGTACTTCATCGTAAGGGTTTTTAATTGCAATAATAGGACTGCTCACAAATACACCTCCCTAAGACTAACTACCACATCTGGTCGTGGATCACTAAAGTCTGAATAATAAAATTGAACCTTAGTTTCGCCAGGTGGCACAAGAAAAAAATTACTTCCTAAAACGTGTGTTATAGGCTTGTTGTTCTCGTATACTTTAGATGATTCACCTTCAATGTAAATATCTGTACCTCCAGCAAATCTGTTAGGTATATTTTTCATATACTCAACGTTGTCTTTTCGAATTTTGACATATACCCAACCCATTATTTTCACCGGTGTGCTAACTCCGTGTCCTCCTGACATGATTGTTACATTTGTGTATGTGACAGTATCATCAGAATCATTTATTGTATGGCTACCACCATCTGGAAATTTAACAACAATTTGCTTCCCTTTTTTTGATATTTCAAACATTCCGCTGTTCCATGCAGTAAATTTATTGCTTAGTTCTGCAAGATTGAAATATTTTGAAGTGAATTTTGTGATTGCAGCGCCATTTGACGTTATAGGACCATCGAAAACAATCATTTTAAAAACATTTTCCCAGCGTCTATCTTTTTGAATCATGATGCCAGTGCGGTAAGTCCCATCAGCATTAGCCAAGATGATGCTTTGAACACCGCCACCCTCAACTTGAGAATTTGCAAACCAAGGCTTAAACTGGATTGCCCACCTATCTTGTAAAGACAATCCTGTCTTTTGCTTGGTAACTCCGTGATAAGCTGTACCGGTGCCGATACTAGACCAGTCAATGAATGTTTGACCATAGTTAGTCTTAGACCGCCATGACCCGATTTTAGTGAAGTCAGCAGTTCTAAAAGGCACATATCCAGCGTTAGTTGTCCAGCCATTTAAAGCGGTATAGCCTGAATCATTCACAACCCACGCTGATTTAGTCGCTGGGACTGTGTCAGTTTCGTCAACTTTGCCAAGTTGAATAATTCCGTGTTCTGAAACAATGCCAAGATAACCGTTTTCATTATTCATGTGTATATCATAATCTAACCAAGCTGATTCTGTACCTTCATTGATAACTGTTGCTTCTAAAATACCATCTGCACTAAGCGCAGCGGGGAATTGTTTAATTGTTGATGATCTAGCAATACTTTCAGGAATAATCCAAACTATAGAACCAATCCCACTTAGCCATGCCAACGATAAATTTAAATCTCCACTCGGTATTGCATAAAATACTCGGTTGGGTAGATTCCCAAAAATTAAAGGTTTGGGTTCATCCACATTTAGTATCTTTTGAATTTCATTAAGCTTAGCTGGAATTCTATTTTTGACTTTAAAATTCATTGCGGGTAGTGTTTTTTTCCCATAGCTTGTATATAGAAATTCTGAACCTCTGACTTCCCCGTCATTATCTTCGATCGTTGGATTCCAATTTGGACCACTTAGCGGAGTAAAGCCATGAATCACATCTATATATTCGTTTAATTCATAGCCATTAAACTTAACAGATAAACTCATCTAATATCCACCCCACTAAGCATGTCTTTGAATTTTTGATTTTTAGCTTGTTGGTCTGCCATATCGTCTGCAGTAAATAGCACTAATTCCCTTTTATCAAGATAAAACGAAGTATCTTTGTTTGCAATAACTGATAATAATTGAATCATTGTATTGAAATTTTGATCCATGTTGCCGATTTGATTTGCTACCGCTTGTTCCACATATCCCATCAAATCAGATAATGGTGCTACTGCTTCTTTACCTGCTTCGCCACCTGCCATTAAACTATTGCCATTCATCCCAAAAATCGTAGGCTTTGTTAGGATGCCTCCATTTGCGAACCAATCTATGCCCAGGCTGGGAATCTGTCCCTTCAATGGATTAAATGAGCCGCTGATTTTAAAATGTGGCAAAGGAATATGAGGAATAGATATTTCTGGGAACTTTAATCTGAAGTTAAACAATCCTTTTATCCTTTCGACAATTCCGCTTATTACTCCGATTGCGGATTGAATAGGACTAATCATAGCCGATTTAATACCATTCCACACAGCGATTGTTGTTGATTTAATGCCATTCCACACACCACTAACAATGGATGAAATACTATTTGCAACACTAGAAACTGTTGATTTTGCATTATTAATAGCACTAGAGATTACTGAAGTGATTGCGTTCCAAATACTTGATGCTGTTGATTTAATACTGTTCCAAATTCCTGAAATGAAACTCATTGCACTATTCCATAAACTTTTAACAGTTGATACACCACTTGAAACAAAGCTACTAATTGATGAAGTAATACTACTCCAGATTGCTGAAGCACTACTTGCTATACTGTTCCATAAATTACCAATCCAACTCGAAAATACCTGCCATACACCTTGAAGCCAATCAACTATTGCGCCCCAATTTTTAATAACCGCTATAATCCCAATAATCACACCAATCACCACAGCAATTATTGCAATTAGTGGCCCAGATATAACAGCAACTAAGGAACCTATAAAACCAACAACAGCCATGATAGCACTGCCTATTATAGGTGCTATTGTGACAATTGCTGCAATAAATGGTGCCAAAAGTGTAAATGATGTGACTAAAACACCTAAAACAACCGCAAGAGTTTTAACACCTTCTGGCATATTAGAGAATGTTTCACCAAGTAATTTTAAAATTGGAATTAAAGCATCTAAAATCGGTTGCAATCCTTCTGCAATGGTTGCGCCAATTTCTTGAAAAGATAATTTAGCGGTTTGTAAAGCCACATCTTGCTTGTCAATTGGATCAACCGTTGACTCAAACGTTTCTTTTACTTTCCCTTGTGCATCTTCTGCTGCATAGCCAAAATCACCAAGATTAATTGTTCCACGCTGTATAGCATCGACCATTCTTGTTGCGCCTTTAGTACCAAAAACCTCCGATGCAATTGTTAATGCTTCAGTTTCGTTTTTTGCACCCAATATCGCATCTATTGTACCATTTAAACCTTCTTGCAATGTTTTACCATCTTGCGCATACACTACGTTAGCTTTTGATAAACTGCTTAGTGCAGCAGAACCGTCAACTCCAGCTTGCTCAAACTGTCCGAGCATTTGTGCACCTTCGTCAAACGAAAGACCCAAAGCTTTGATTTGTGGTGCACCATCCACCGCTTTACTCATTAAATCATCTACTGATACACCTGTTTGTTGGCTGACGTAAGTAAATGTATCAAGTACAGAGCCTAAATCATCATAGCTCAAGCCATAGGTTTCAATTGCGCTTTTTGCGTTATCAATACTTGATTTAACATCTGAATTATTGATATTTGCAAACTGCATTAATTGAGTACCATAATTAGTTAATTTATCGCCAGTAAATCCAAATTGTTGCGTTAACGAACCTAATGCTTGACCTAGATCAGCAGTACTTTCAATTGGCATGGATGTATATATTGCATCAAATGAAGCTTTAATAGCATCCGAATTTTGACCAGTAGTTACAGTGAAAGTGTCCATACCATCATCAATTTCACGAAAAGCATCCTGCGCAGCGCCAGCGAATTCTTTAATCTTTTCACCAGCTTCTGAAAGGATTTCCGTTGCTTGCATCATATTGCCAGCAGTAATTCCCGAACCAAGCTTACCCAGTTCTTGATCAGTAGAGTTTGATGTTACTTTTAATTCTTCTAAGTCAGTTTTGACATTATCAATTGAGCCGCCATCATCAACTTTGTCTAACGACTGTTTCATTTGGTTTAAATCGGTTTCAGCTCCAAGCGCTTCTTTACCGATTTTATTTAATGCAATTTCTAATTGATCACTCGTAGCAGTACCGTTTTTAATAGCGTTAACCATTCGAGTACCTAAAATATCGGAATAATCATCTAGACTTTTGCCTGTAGCCTCAAATAGTGTGTCTAAGCGTTTAGTATTCTGAGAAAGTTTATCTTGTTCAGATTGCAAACTACTTAATTGTGATTTATAGCCGTTTAAACTTTGTTCAGTAGATGCTAATTCACGTTGAAATGCTCGATATTGTTCTTCTCCGATCTTGCCAGATTTGAATTGCGCTTCTACCTGTGATTGTGCTGATTTAAGTTGATTTAGCTTATCAGAGGTATTTTCAATTGATTTTGTTAGTAATTCTTGCTTTTGGGCTAATCCAGTAGCATTACTTGGGTCAAATTTTAAAAGTTTATTGACATCTTTTAATTCACTGTTCAATTTAACGCTCGTGCTATTTACACCTTTTAACGCTTTGTCCAACCCACTTGCATTACCATCAATTTCAATCGTAATACCTTTTATATTTTTTCCGGCCAACATTTCCACTCCTTTCCTCAAAAATAAAGGACCTAAGAATAAAATCTAAGGCCCTAAAAATTATTAAAATCTGCTTGCGTAGCTCGTCTAGATGAACTCTCTTTTTTGTCATCTTGACTGTTATCATCAATCCACTCTTGAATGTAGTCTAAGCATTGGCCAATATTCATTTCTGACAAATCATCAGCAGTTAATCCAATTCTTCGGCATACATAAAAAAATGATTCTTCTGTAAATACTTCATCACTACCACTTGTATCATCTACTTTTTTTTTGATTGAATAGAAGACTGTAGCAGATCAGCAATTTGAGGAAAAATATCAGCAATTGGCATTGAATCAAACTCATCTAGCCACGTCAACGGATCAGGAATAGATGGGTCTGCCGTTTTGGCCAAAACCCAAATAAAATTGTAAAGTGGTTCAAAATCTAAATGATCTAAATCATCATAGCTAATATCATTTAAATCAAACTTTCCGTCTGTTGCTTTGTTTGTCATTAGCTTAGACAATTTCAACATTTCAGAAAAATAGTCTTTGTTGAATTGAGCTTTGTATCTTAAAATTGTTGCTGCAGTACTTTTTAAACGAACTTGTTTTCCATCAATAATAATCGTCTTTTCCATTCAAAATACCCCATTCGTTTTATTTACCCGAAGATTCAGTTTTTACATAAACTGATTTAAACCAGTCGGTATATTTTGCAGATTCGGCACTTATAGTTTGTGTTTTTACTACTTTACGATCACCTAAAACAAGTTGTTTTGCTTTAAACGACATTTCAACACCGCTAATATCTTTTCCTGTCTTAGACCCTACTTTTGCACGACTTCCATTGCAGTAATACAACAAATGTCTAGTCTTTGTTACATCGCCGTCAAACTGGAAAAGCAAAGCAAATGGACTAAATTTTGCATCCGAAAGTTCTGTGATCGTACCATCAGTTTCGTCAAGCTGTTCCCCCAAAATATCAGTTCTGAACGAATAAGGCATGTTTGCAATTGTCAAAGTACCCTCGTAACCGTTATTTTCATCTTCAGCAAAATACTGACTATCGTTATCAGCAGCAAATTCTACTGAGTTCGTTGATGGTTCAAGAGCCAATTCCACAGATCCTTTTAATGCAACCGGTGTTCCATAAGTAGGCACACCATCAGCCCCAAAGGTTAATTTTGCATAATGAGCATTTTCTAAGCCATAAATAACTTTATTTTCTTTAAGTACCATGTTTGTATTCTCCTTTTTTTAAATTGTGATTTCATAAGCTACTTCGTACATATCTTCGGTATCTAGATACGTCTCATAACTATCATATTCAATGTGATTGCTATCTAGAATAGATTCGATTTTTTCTTCTAATTCAATGTCTTTTTCTTCTGAATACAATTCAATTGTAACGTTTTGAACTTTTGCATAATTATAATTATCAGCTTTTAGACTGCCTTCATTGCTATCTACATAAAATAAAATGTAGGGCAAAACTGGCGCCTCACCTACTTTAAATGCACGATATTTAACTGGAATTTCCATAGTATCGAGTAAAGTCCTTAGCTCAGCTAGTGTCATTTAACAATCCTCATTGCTTTCTGCTCAATTTTATCAATAGCACTTTTTTCAACTATTCCTATATGAGGTTGAGCTTTCGTTCTTCCGCCAGTACGTTTAGCGTGCCCTTTTTCTAGCAAATGAGTTAAGCGGTAATTTGTTGCATTGTGTAGAATGTATCCCTTTCCGTAAACCGAATTTACTTTCTTAATTCGCCAGCCTTTTGCATAATCCCCTCTGTAACCAACAGGACTAGTTGCCTTTAATTGTTCTAAAGCCTCTTGAGCAACCTCTTCTTTTACAATTTCCAGCTCTTCTTGGACTTCGCTTGTGTACTCTGATAAGGCAGAAACAATCGCATTAGCTAAATCCATTAACTCAACCCCTTTTTAGATTTGAGTTTTAACTCTATCTCTTCATTAGATATTTTATAAGTATTAACAATTTGATAGGTGATACTAGCAATTTTGACGAGTTGTTCTTGGGTATATTCAAAAGGATGAATAACAATAATCTTAGAAATTTCAATATTTGACTGGCCAGCAAGTAATAATTCACCTCTTGAAATAGGTTTTTCATATCCTAAAATATCTATTTCCTTGTACTTAGGCACTTTATCACCAATTTTATTGGTCACATATCCATCTTCTTGTAACAAACTAAGTTCTAAATCCCAGTTATTCATCGCTGCCACCACCATATTTGATTATCAAATTACGTAATCGATATTCAAGATTACGTGGCATAGCACCAGCGCCTTTATTTTCATAGCGAAAAACAGATAAATCTACTACAAACATCAAATGTGCTGTATTTTCTTCATCTAGTTTTATTCCTTTTTCGTCAATAAGTTCATTTCGAACACCGGCAATGATTTTTTTTAACAATTCATCACGAACTGCAGATTTATATCCTAAAGAAGCTTTAACTAATTCCAATGCAGATGTTTCAAACTCAGACATCTTCATTCACTTCCTCAATTAAAGGCTGCCCTCGTAAATTCTCAGTAGATAATAATTCATCAATTCTAGCTTTTTTAATACGTCCTTTTACAGGATATATATCGCCTTTACGATAAATATGTTTCGTTTCTTTATCAGTAAAATCAATCAAAACGTTATACGCCATCGATACTCTCCTTTCAATCAAAAGAAAAAGAAGGGATTAACTCCCCTCTCTTATCCTTCTGCAGGTGCTGCAGTATAGGTGATATAGTAACCTGCCTCTGCATCGGTTTTCTTGACATCATAGCGAAGCACACCAGCTAATAATTTACCGTAAATTTCATTTGCTACCCATTGAACAGATACTTTTTTCCGGTCAAAGAATGCCGTGTGAGCTTTCGCATCTCCAACGAAACCAACTAGATTTCCTGCTGTTGTTCCAATCACATCATCATCTAATACAACTAATTCTTTCCCAAACAATACTTTACCGCTGGCGGTTGTAATAGAATCTTGCAATAAGTAACGACCATTTTTATCTTTCAATTTATCAAGCTCCGAATAAAGTGAAGAAGAGATATAGAATTTCACATCGTAAACTTTTTTAATTTCTTTGTTTACTAAATCTTTTAATCCATCCACTCCGGATACTGCTTTAGGTTTCGCAGTCTTTAACACAGCAGCAATATCTTCGTTAGAAGTATTACGTCCTTGATCGTCAATCTCATCTACGATTAATCCAGTCACATCATAATCCGCATCATCAATTACTTCTTCGGAAACTGGAATATATCCTCGACGTGTTTCAATTGAGTAATCAATTTCTACAATTGTTGGTTTCGCAAGTTCTGGATTAGCTGCTAATTCTGCAACAGTATGCATCTTGCTGCCTGATTTCGTAATAACCGGAAACTTGCCAGAACCACTATTTACAGGAATTACTTTCACGTAATTTCTCAAGTCGACTACATCTTCCGGTGTAGTTTGAGCAGCCAATAATTCTTCTGGAATTAATGCACCACCCTCGATTGAAGTAAATCCATCGCGCTGTTCTCCGCGTGAATGCACGAATCCATTAATTCCTGAACGTAATTCTTCCATTTTTTCTGCATCTTCATTTGTTCTTACAGTCTTTCTTTTCATTGAGCGTTTGCTCCTTTCTTCCTCATCTTTTTTAGCAGTATCATCTTCATTAATTGCAGCTAATTCTGACTCTAATTCAGCTTTTTCATCTTCTAAATCAGAAATTTCAGCATCTAATTTTTCAATTTCTGCAGTTAATTCATCTGCTGATTTCTCCACTTCTTCAATATCTTCTGGTTTTTCAGCCTCAGTTAATGCTGTTTCTAATTCACCTTCACGTGTTTCTAAAGCTGAACGTTTTTCAAACAATTCTTTTAGCTTATTAGAACGTTCATTAATTTTTCTTCCCAAAATAAGTTGTTTTAATGCCATTTAATTTATCCTCCATTTTGTTTTTTTGGGCTTGAAAGGCCCTTTGCTGTGCATCTTTAATCTGTTTGCTACGTGCTTCAACTGCGGTATCTTGATAAGCAGGAAAGGTTACTACTGATACTTCATACAATTTGATGGATTTGATAATAAATTTGACCGTACCATCTGTATTTTGAATCATTTCTTCATTCAAGATATCAAATCCAAACGAGCATTGATCGACATCACCGCGCATTACACGTGAGTATAAGTTCATTGCTTCCTGATCTTGCTCGTTAATTCGTATTTCACCATACAACCCTTTTGAATCTACTGACAAACTTAAGGTAGATGCCTTCGTGCGTCCTAAAACTTTAGAAGTATCATGGTCAACAAGTGCCTTTACATCGCTAAAATCAATAGCTTGCAATGCTTCAGATGCTATTTCTTCAAAAACTCCATCGTACAATTCTGTTTCAGAATTACAGACAATAAAATAGCCACTGATTATTTTTTCAGTGGTTTCTTCTTTAATATTCAATTGTCCGATATCCCTCACCTGAAAGGAAGTTCTTGTTTTCATCACTCCTCACCTCCCTCGTAAAATATATTTTAGATACCTTTTAAGGTTCTTATTCTTCTAAATCTAAT
>OMJG01001211.1_pt1 | contig 15737 bp, 11 predicted proteins | sample 1646431 | NCBI WGS metagenome assembly OMJG01 (sample SAMN03771674, study PRJEB25209) | food metagenome | isolation source: Cotija cheese | place: Mexico:Jalisco,Michoacan | collected 2011-12-12
GACGTATCAGCAATGTGGAACTCGCGGCACGCGTGGGTCTCACCCCGGCTCCATGCCTCAGACGCATCAAACGGCTTGAGAACGAAGGTGTCATCACCGGTTATCGAGTCATGGTCGATCCCGTCATGGCAGGCAGGGCATTCTGCGTGTATATGGAGGTCCAGATTGTAGGTACGAGCAGGGAGATCGTGGAGCAGTTCGAAACGGTCGTGGCATCCTATCCTGAGACCACCGAGGTGCGCAGGCTTTTCGGCCCCGTAGATTACCTCATCAGGGTCGAAGTTGCGGACAGCGCGGCATACGAACGTTTCCAGACGGAGAAAATGTATCCTTTGCCTGCTGTTCGACGAATAGAGTCATATCCCACCATGCGCGTCATCAAGAGCAGCGTGGACGGGTGATGCCGCGACGATATCGCAGGGGCACGCACCGTCATGCGGTCCTGCACCAGTGCTCGGGCTGCTGCTCGGCGGTGATGTGGCTGTGGTCCGCACCGCTTTCGCAGATTGTGGTCGTGCCGACATCGCAATGAAGACCCAGATTACGTAGCTCATCGGCAAAGGCCTGTGCATACATGGCGCCGGGAAATCCCTGCAGGACGTCAAAGCCCATGGTGTTCCCCGCTGCGACCATATTCAGCGTGAGTCCCTTGATGCCGCCGCTGTACAGGTGCGTCGATTCCACGTATCGTGCGAAATCGTTGAAACGCATGCTTCCCGCATAGCTCAGTACATAGGTGTTCAGTACAAGCCGGTCGAACATCGACATCATGCGACGCTTGTCCTTGAGCGTGCTCATTCCATCGAGTTTGTCGAACAGCGCGAGCTGCATATTCAGCATTTCGTGGGCGGAGTCTTCTGAACGTTGTTCGGCGATCATCGACCGGTAGCTGCTTGCCACCTCGGACATTGCATCGGCGGACTCTGCTGCGGAATACGGCAGGCAGAGTGAACCGGTGCAGTTCCTTCTGGTGGGGGAGTCTCCGATGGCGAATCGCATATCGGCGGCCATATTGCATATCACCGGTGCTTCCGCATCGGGGTGCAGTGTCAGCACCGCCTTCGAGAACAGCATCGCCGCCAAAATGCCGGGGGTTGCACCTGTGCCCTTTGCCGCAGAGACGAACGCACCTTGGTTCACCTCGATAACCGTACGGTGGCAGTCCTGAGCATCGGGAGTGCTTTCGGGCAGCGCATAGCCCTCGGTGGTGATTCGTCTGCCGGTCTCCATGCTCGTGGCGAAGGGGCTGCTCGGCAACGGTTCCTCGTATTCACGGGGGTCGATAGCCGTGTCCAGTGTGAGAATCCCGCTGTCGTCGAAATGTTGCTGGTAGCGCTCGCGGCAGTAGTAGTAGATCAGCGTCTCCACAAAGGGCTTTACTCCTCTGCCGTCGCACAGGGCGTGGTGGAAGGCCACCCTGATGAGCTTTCCTGTGTAGGTGACATCAATCAGGTGATAGCCGCTTTCGAGGCCGCCCAAGGTGCGGAATCTGTCCGTATTGGCCACGTGCAATGACAGCGGGTTGGGATGCAGATAGTAGTCGCCGTCGCGTTCCACAAGTTTTTGGGTCATATCGGGGAAACGCTGTGCGGTGTTCGACAACGCCGCATCCAGGCAGTCTCCGCGCACCTGTTCCGTCATGCGGGTTTCGAGGATGGTGCTGTTGTATCCGTGTTGACGAAACAGGAATGATTGGCCTGATTGTATCTTCTGCATATATTGCCATACCTCTCACTGGGTGACGTCGAAGGCCCATGGTGTTGCGGGCCTTGCCTGGTAATAGGAGGGTATGCTGTGGGCGTTAGCCAAAGGTTCGAGATTTGTTGGGGTTGTATTAAAGCCGCTCAGCTGGGTGCAGCGAGGATAATTGCATCAGAAGTGCGGCAAACCGTGTGGTTCATGCAGGAAAGCTGCACTGTTGATGCAGTTATCCTCATGTACTTAGGTATTCGGGGATTGACCGCTGATCAGGTACTCGATGATGTCGTCGGACGGGCGCGGATAGTCCAGTGCGGACAGCGTGATTGAAAGCATGCCGGTGGCGAGAATGCGTCTGACCTCTTCGAGTGGCAGCTTCAGCTCGTCGTGCAGCAGGTGGCACATCTTGAGGAATCCCTCTCGGGCGAGAGGGCCGATCTCCTCGTCGCCGCCGCATGCGAAGAGCTGCGCGAGCAGTCGCATGTCGTCGGATTCGAATGCCAGAGCACTGAAACGTGTTCTGAATTCCTTCCGTTGCTCCTCGGTGTCGAGCGGCGCCGTCTCAAGGAAGAGAGCGGCCATACGTGTGCTCGCGCCGCTTGCCAGAGCGCGGATGAGGCCCTGTTTGCTGCCGAAGGCCCGCACTGCATAGGCCTGGCTGACTCCCGCCCTCTGAGCTATCTGGTCGGTGGTGATTCGTTGGAAGCCATAACGGCTGAAGAGATACAGCGCCGCAGAGAGCACGCGGTCGCGTCCTGATGGGATGCCTGGTGTCGTTCTTGCCATGCAGTCATGGTAGCTCGGATTGTCATCGACTGATTATATGTTATTGTTATCAGTCAATGACAACTATAACGTTCGACGTGCAATGTGCAACGAGCAACGAGAAAGGTTATGTCGAAGATGAGTGATGAAACAACACTGCCGACGAAGGGGTCGTCGGCCATACCCAGAAAAACAATGGTGCGTGCAGTGTTGACCGTCATGGTCTCCGCCCTGCTGACGGGAGGTCTGTTCAGTCTGTTCTACATAGCGGTGTTCAATGCGCCTGAACCCCACGAACTCCCTATCGCGGTTGCGGGAATCTCCGCAACCGGCCTGCAGGAACAATCGGGAAATCAATACAAACTCATCCAGGTGAGCGACCAGGCTGCCGGTCTCGCTCAGCTCAACAGACATGACGTGTACGGAGTCATAGAGCTCGACGGAGCGCAACGAACGGTGGTGTTGTCGTACACCAGCGTCGACGGGTCCTCGGTACTGGCATATATGCGGCCCTTGGCAGCTGGTATTGCACGGAGTGCGGGTATGACGTTGAAGGTCAGAAACACCACGCCGGAAGTCGCTGCGAATGCGACGCCTGGCCGCAGCGTATTCTTCGCGGTGTTCGGTACGGCATTGACCGGATTCGTGCTTTCGCAGGCCCTGTCGTCCCTGGCGAAAAAGCTGCGTCTATCGCTGCGGGCAAGACTCGGCATCATGCTGCTGGTATCGGTAATCGCCGGTCTCTTCGTGGCCCTGCTGCTCGACCCCTGGTATGGTATCGCGCCTGGGACATTCTGGTCGGCTCTGCCCATGCTCGCACTGCTCTGCATGTCCGCAGTGGTCACCGGAACGGCCTTGCTTGAAGCCGTCGGCCCTCTGGGCCAGGTGATTACGGCTGTTCTGTTCATCACCCTGGGCAATGCGACCGCCACCGGCATCCTACCCATGCCGTTCCTGTCGCCCTCATATCAGGTCGTCAGCCGCATCCTGCCCACCGGCAATGTGGTGAGAGCGGTCTTGTCCTCAGCCTATTTCGAGGGGACAGGTCAGTTCCTCGGCTATCTGGTCCCGCTGATCTGGGTCACTGTGGGAGCGCTCGCCCTGGTGGGTCTCGACCGAAGGCACAGAGCAGATTCACGCGGTTGAGCGATGCGGCATCCAGGCTCCCAAGCGCATATGAGGCGCTTGCATCCAAATCGACGTCCCTATGCGTTACGCGTGGCTGACCATGCCAATCAGAGCGCGGTGATGCAGGCGATCAAACCGAAGACGATGCCCGGTGCGTTCGTGATGGCAATCGGGTAGTCCTTGGGTTTCTTGAGCAGACCGTACGCCACCCAGAGTGAGCAGTTGAGCACCGCCACCAGAGGTTGAATCGGGCTGCCCTTGTCTCCGCTGAGGTTGTTCATGATCTGGGGAATGTATGACACGTACATGAGAATGCCCATAATCGTCGCGGCCCAGCTGAGTCGTGTGATCCAAACGTTGTCTTCCATACCGTTCACCCTACAGTCAAGTCTTCCCGACAATGAGATAACTGCAATAAAAGGACAGTAATTCGTCGAATAATTCCCGGAAAAGCTGTCCTTTTAGTGCAGTTATCTATGTTGGGCCAGCAGTGGGGACAGATAACGGCCTGTTATCGAGTGTGGATCGTCGGCGATCTGCGATGGAGTGCCGGTGGCGACGATGCGGCCACCCTGCTCTCCTCCGCCAGGCCCCATATCAATGATGTAATCGGCATTGGCGATGATGTCGAGGTCATGCTCGATGACGAGAACGGTCGCGCCGCGTTCGGTCAGCCGATCGAGAACCTTGAGCAGCGTGCGCACATCAAGAGGGTGCAGTCCGACGCTCGGCTCATCGAGCACGAACACCGCATCCGATTGGTCCTTGTGCAGCTGGTTGACGAGTTTGAGTCTCTGTGCCTCGCCGCCGGACAGTGAAGGGGTGGCCTCTCCCAAGGTCAGATATCCGAGCCCGAGCTGGTCGAAGGCATGCAGTCTGCGTGCCACGCGCGGCAGGCCCCACAAACGGTCTATGGCTTCGTGAATGGTCAGGCCCAGAATCTCAGGCAGGGAGATCCCGTCCAGGAGATAGTCGTGCGCCCGCGCCAGAAATCTCGAACCATGACAATCCGGGCAGGGTATGACCACATCCGGCAGGAACTGCACGTCGAGTGATATCTCACCCGTCCCCTCGCATCGCGTGCAGGCGAGCGAACCGGTGTTGTAGGAGAAGTCGGAGGCCGTCAGCCCGTCGTCTTGGGCGGCTGACGTCGCCGCGTAGGCTTTGCGCAGCTCGTCCATAACTCCTGAGTAGGTCGCTACGGTGGAGCGTACATTGATACCGATGGGCGTCGCGTCAACCACATGCGCCGTGGTGGTGCCGGCCGCATCGATGCTCCGAACATGTTCTGGCATCAGATGTCCGTTGCTGTCCGCATTGATGGCGGGAACCAGCGATTCAAGCAGCATGGTCGTTTTCCCAGAGCCGGAGACTCCGGTGATTGCGGTAAGCCTTCCTTTCGGGATATTGACCCGCAGGGGGTGCACGGTGTGAATCGCATCGGTGGACATGCTGATGCGGCCTTTGTCGAAGACCTGCGCGGATGGTATCCGTTCGCGTATGACGATGTCTTCGCTTCCGGCCAGAAATCCGGCAAGCCGTGAGCCGCCCGCTCGGGATTTCGCCTCTGCAGGTCCCTCCGTATGATTCTGAGCATGCCGTTGCGACGCGATAAGGTCATCAATCGTCCCTTCGGCGATGACCTGACCTCCCTGACTGCCCGAATCGGGGCCGATTTCGATAAGCCATGACGCCTGCCGGAGCACCTGAACGTCGTGGTCCACAAACACCACGGAATTGCCATCCGACAGCAGATCTCGCATCACGCCTATGAGACCTTCCACGTTGGCGGGATGCAGGCCGACCGATGGCTCGTCAAGCACGTACAGCACTCCGGTGGTCTCGTTCCGCACGGCACGCGCCAGCTGAACCCGCTGACGCTCGCCCGTCGAGAGTGTGGAGCCGGCTCTGTCCAGCGTCAGATAGCCCAGTCCCAGTTCCACAAGGCGCTGCGCCATGGATTCGAGGGTGCTCACCAGACCCAGCGCCATCGACTGCATATCCTCGGGCAGAGTATGCGTCACGGTCGGAGCCCAGGCGATTACCTCGTCAAGCGTCATGGCGCTGACGTCGGCCAGGTTCAGACCATTGATTCGAGGAGTTCGCGCCGTCTTGCTCAACCGGGTACCCTTGCAGTCCGGGCAGATGCCCTCGCTGAGGAATCGAGCCACCCGCTTGAGCCTGCGCTCGCTGTCCGCGCGTTCGAGCTCCTTGGTGACGGTGAGCCGTGCATTGCGGAAGGTGAAGTCGAGCTTGTGCACCCCTTTGACGCTGGTGAGGGTGATGTGTTTCTTCTCCTCCGGACCGGTGAAGACGATATCGCGCTCGTGGTCGCTCAACTCGTTCCAGGGAACGTCGGTGCGCACCCCGAATTCCCGCACGATATCGGGCTGGACGTTGAATCCGAACATTTGCCAGGGGAGCACTGCGCCCTCGTCGATGGTCTTGGTCGGGTCCGGCACCAAGGTGCGGTCGTCGACATCGCGTATCACGCCGGTGCCCTGGCAGCGTGGGCAGGCGCCTGCAGAATTGAAGGCTAGGGCTTCGGCGCCGGGGGCATCGACGTTGGCTCCGCAGATAGGGCAGATGATGGGCCGTTCGGCGGCGACGTTGATGGTGGGAGGTACATGGTGCCCGTTCGGGCAGACATGGCTGGAGAGTCGTGAGAACATCAGGCGGAGCACGTTGAGCAGCTCGCTGGAGGTGCCGAAGGTCGACCGGATGCCTGGAACACCGGGTCGTTGCCGTAGCGCCAGAGCGGCCGGGACATGTTGCACCGCGTCCACGTCGGCCCGGGGAGCCAGGGACATCCGTCTGCGTGTGTACGTTGACAGGGCTTCGATGTATCGCCGTGAACCTTCCGCATAGAGCACGCCGAGAGCCAGCGACGATTTGCCGCTTCCTGATACTCCGCCGATGCCGACCAGCTGATGCAGGGGAATATCGACATCGATGTTCTTCAGATTGTTCACGCGGGCCCCACGCACACTGATGTGGTCGGGCTCGCTGCCGGATGCGCTTAGCTTGGATACGTCATTCACAGTATCTACCGTAACGCCGTAGAGTTTGCCAGGCTTCCGGAATATTGATGTTTTGTGACTATTCAGGCCTTCGATAGGTTCATTCAGGCCTTATGCCGAGAGCGATGGATAGTGCACCCGAATACGTCGCCGTCACAAAATGCAAGTTTCAGCCCACCGGCTGACCGTCATTGTCCCGCGATTCGCGGATTCACCCGCTTAGACTCGGAATCGTTATCGGCCATGGGTGCCGCGGTGATGCGGAACGGGTCGATGTCGATACAGCATACGAACTCAATGAGGAGATGTATATGGCATCAGTAATCGTTCATGAGCAGTCGAAGCAATTCCATCTGACGAATGGTTCCGTGAGCTACATTATTCAGGCGGACAAGCAAGGCAAGCTGTTGAATCTGTATTACGGTTCCGCAGTGCCTGACCGTGATGATTTCAGTTATCTGGTCGAATACCAGCATCGGTCAACCGCGACCTGCCGCAAAGAGGGCGATCTGCTCTATTCGCTGGAACACTTGAGGCAGGAGTATCCGGAGTACGGTACCGGCGACTATCGTCGACCGGCGATTATCGTGACTCAGCCCAACGGTTCAAAAATCACCGACCTGCAGTATTCCTCGTATACCGTCAGCAAAGGAAAACCAAGCTTCGAACATCTGCCTTCAACCTATGTGAATGATGATGACGAAGCCGTCACGCTCGACGTCACGTTAAGAGATCAGATGTTGAGCCTCATTGTGGTGTTGCATTACACGATATTCAGCAACTCTCCGATCATCGCCCGCAGCGCGACGATCACGAACCAAGGCACCCAAGGGCTGGTGCTGAACAGGGCGATGAGTCTGAGCCTTGATCTGCCTGATTGCCGCTACGATATGACGGATTTCATAGGGGCATGGGCAAGAGAGCGTCATCCCCAGCGACACGGACTCCATACCGGTATCCAGGCCATCGAGTCGCTCAGAGGAGCCAGCGGCCATTTTGCAAACCCGACGGCTTTGTTCTCGCGACCGGGTACCGATGAGATCGCGGGGGAGGCCATCGGTCTCGCCTTCGAGTACTCGGGTGATTTCGATTTGCATGCCGAGGTGGACTCCTTCGATGTGACCAGACTGCAGATTGGCATCAACGATTTCAATTTCTTCTGGCAGCTTGACCCCGGGGCGAGCTTCCAGACTCCCGAAGCTCTTATCGGATATACCTCTGAAGGTTTCAATGATCTCAGCCACGGATTCCATGACGTGGTGAGGAACAACATCATTCGCGGGCCGTGGAAGAACAAGGAGCGCCCGATTCTCATCAACAATTGGGAAGCCACATACTTTGATTTCGACGAGGACAAGCTGGTCGCCATCGCTCAGCGTGCTCACGATGTGGGTGTTGAGCTGTTTGTGCTTGATGACGGATGGTTCGGCGCTCGCAACAACGACAAAGCAGGACTGGGAGATTGGACTCCCAATGCGGATAGGCTTCCCAACGGTCTGACACGTCTGGCGCGTCGGATCAACGATCTCGGCATGCAGTTCGGCCTATGGTTCGAGCCTGAGATGGTCAACAAGGACTCGGATCTGTTCCGTGCGCATCCTGAATGGGCATTGCACACACCTGGTAGAGCGATGTCGCATGGGCGCAATGAGTATGTGCTGAACTTCGCGGATAACGAGGTTGTCGACAATATCTACGAGCAGATGTATTCCCTCCTTTCCTCCGCCAACATCGCCTACATCAAGTGGGATATGAACCGTTTCATTTCCGAAGGCTACGACATCACTCGCGATGCCGCGCATCAGGGGGAGCTCTTCCATCGCTACATCCTCGGTGTGTATAGCTTGATGGAACGCTTGCTGCAGGCCTTCCCCGATCTGCTGATCGAGTCCTGCGCCTCAGGTGGCGGCCGCTTCGACATGGGCATGCTGCATTACTCCCCGCAGATCTGGTGCAGTGATGACACCGATGCGGTTGAGCGTCTGAACATCCAGTACGGCACCAGCGTGTTCTATCCTCTGGCGAGCATGGGGTCGCATGTGTCGATCACTCCGAACCATCAGACAGGCAGAGTCACTCCTCTCCGCACCCGCTCAAACGTGGCTATGTTCGGCACCTTCGGGTATGAGCTCGATCTCGGCAAACTTTCCGATGAGGAAGTTGACGAGGTGCGTCGCCAGGTACGACTGTTCCAGGATTACAGGAAGGTCATTCATCGTGGTGACTTCTACCGGCTGCTGGCGCCGTATGACAACCGCAAGGCTGCATGGATGGTGGTGTCCTCTGACCGCAGGCGTGCACTTGTGGGTGATTACAAGATTCTGCTGAAGCCGAATTCCCCTTACACGCGGGTACGGCTGTGCGGGCTTGACCCGCAGACCGTATACAGCGTCACATGCACAGGCCCGTCGACCATAAGCGGCAAGCATTTCAGTGGAGTTGAACTGATGAGAATCGGATTGGTCGACACCGATGCTTCGAGTGGAGAGATGGGCGGAGTCAACCCTCTTGGCACTACCGAGGACTTCGATTCCAAACTCTTCATTGTGGAGGCGGTGGGCGAACAGCAGACCGAGTAATCCGAGTTTCTGAGCGAAGAAATTGCTGAAGCGTGCTCAACACGCCTCTATGTTTAGCGTGCACATTCACTGTGCATATAGGTAAGGAGAAACAATGAAAGCCAAATCCAACAGTCTGGTGGTCAAGTCGGCGGTGCTGTGCATCTCGCTGCTCCTGACCAGTGCTCCGGCGATCAATGGCGCGCTGCCTTTGATGCGTAACGCACTTGACGTCACCAACGCGCAAAATGAGCTGCTGTCCACGGTTCCAAGCTTTATGGTGATTATCTTCATCTTCCTGTCAAGTTTGATTGAACGTGGACTAGGTATGAAGAAAACCATCTGCCTGGGCTTGCTGCTCGCCGGCATCGGTGGCGTGATTCCTATGTTCACCGCGTCGTACCCCATTATTTTCGCCAGTCGTTTGATTCTTGGAGCTGGACTTGGTGTGTACAACTCTCTTGCAGTCAGCCTGATCAATGCCTTGTATTCCGGCGATACTCGTGCAACGATGCTGGGATTCAGAAATTCCATGGAGAGCATCGGACAGTCCGTGCTGACCTTCATCGCAGGCCTGCTGCTGACGCTTGGATGGCACTGGAGCTTCGCCATCTACTTCCTGGCATTCCCGCTGATGGTCTTCTTCTGGATCACCGTTCCGGAGACCAGCACCCGTCCGCAGGACGACCCGACAAAGGGTGCGGAGCAGGCCAAAGAACGTATGAACCCCTTTGTGTATGTTCTTGTTGGATTCGCCATTATCCTGGTGCTGAACTCGCTGGCCATGAGCGTGCGCTTCCCGTCCATCGCAGCCAGCATTCGAGGAGACAACTTCAATTCGAGCTACCTGCTGTCGCTTATGCCCATCCTCGGTATCGTCGCAGGCTTCGTGTTCGGCATGATGAACAAACTTATGGGCAAGAAACTGCTGTATCTGGGTATCGCCATCTTCGCGCTTTCCGATCTGTTGATGGGGTTGGCCGCGAATAACTTCCCTCTTGCCATGGCAGGTCTGATTCTGTCGGGCATTCCGGGATCCTGGTGCTTCCCGTATATTTTCAACACCTTGGGAGACATAACGGGTCCTCGCACCAGCACGCTGGCTACCTCGCTGATTTTCGTGGGATGCAACATCGGCAATTTTGCGGCCCCTCTCTTCATGAGTGCTGTCCAAGCAGTCACGGGGTCGGATTCGCTGACGATTCCGTTCCCGGTGTTGTCCGCAATCTTCGTGATTATCTTCCTTGGCGTATTGGTCAGTGACATGCGAGGACACAAGAAGCCGGAGGTGTCGGCAAGCAACTAAGACGCGCACGGTCACCATGCCTATGCAGCAGTGAACTGCACATACCCATGGTCCTATTCAAGCATTGGATGTTGTCCGCCTGCGTCGCGCCGATTTGGCCAAACGCAGGCGGATGCGTGAGTAGAAGGTACAATCGGCGATACGACTCGAAGGACGTACTTATGGAGAACTCGCTCTATTACATTCTGCGTGCTCCGCATAAGCACAGTGGTGTGGCTTTCGCATTTTGCGGAGTATCACAGACCAGGCCGAACCATTCCTTCGGCCCGGCGCTACGCAACGCATACATCATCCATATCGTTCTCAATGGCAGAGGAACGCTGCGAATAGACGATACCGTGTATTCACTGGAGAAGAACGATTGCTTTGTGATCCAGCCCGATGAATCAGCGGAATACAGTGCTTCGGCAGAAGATCCCTGGACCTACTGCTGGTTGGGATTCACAGCCGACAACCCTGATGAGTATCTCTCGGCCATCGGCTACACGCCCGGCAAACATGCCTTTAGGGTCACTGCGGCGTTGCCGTTCCTGAATCTACTCACCGAATGCTTTTCGTACACCGATGGGTCCGTGCGCAGTGAGCTCAAGCTCAATGCGATTACCTTTGAACTGCTGTTCAGACTCGCATCCAATCGTGTGTCTCTGAACCCCAATCGTTCGACGCGGCATTTAGGCGAAACTATCACCAAGGCCATGCAATATATCGATGAACATTATGGGGAAGGCATCACCGCGACGGGCGTTGCGGAATATTTGCATATCGACAGAAGCTATCTGTCGCGAGAATTTCACGCGGCAAATGATATGACCATGAAAGAGTACATCGACCATATACGCATCGCCAAAGCATGTGATTTTCTGAGTATGACCGAGATGAGCATAGCCGAGATAGCGAAACGCTGCGGGTATGGAAGCGCCGAAGTGTTCTCCAGAAAATTCAAGGAATCACAAGACGCGACGCCTCTGCGCTATCGCCAACTCCGGTCAACCATCAACAATGATCTGGAGATAGATATCGATTTTCTGAGAGCCTTGTTCCAACATTAGGAATCAACTCTCGCATCGCCGCTGCTCCGGAAGGCGTTCCGGCATGGCGTGCGAATCATATCGCCGTCAGTGGCAACAGACAGTATCCAAGAGGATACGGTCGGGGTTCGCATCTCCGTATGTTGCCTGATGCGAACCCCGACAACGTCGAAGCTGTAGCGCTTACAGCAGATCCTTCACTGCCGGGTCGGCCAGGGCCAGTACCGCGTTTTTGGCTTCGGTGGCGGTGGAGGAGTCCAGCGCCGCTTGCGCCATGTCCTGACAACGCGAGAAATCATGCATCGCCAGCGAGGCCCTGACGGCGGCGACCTTCTTGGGCGCCATTGACAGCGAGGTGACGCCGAGGCCCGCCAACACCAATGCCAGCAGCGGGTCTCCGCCGGCTTCTCCGCATACGCCGATATGGCTGTGTGTGGCGGCTCCGCCTTTGCAGGCAAAGGATATCATCTCCAGAACCGCTGGCTGCCATGGGCTGAGCAGTCCGGCAAGGTCGCCGTTGAGCCTGTCCGCGGCCATCGTGTATTGCGCAAGGTCGTTCGTGCCGATGGAGGCGAAATCCACTTCACGCAGCACGCGGGAAGCACGCAGGGCAGCTCCTGGTACTTCGATCATCACGCCGACCTTGGGTAGTCCGAGCGCGCGGACCTTCTGTGCGAACCAGCGCGCCTCGTCGACATCCGCCACCATCGGCGCCATCACCCACACGTTGCCATGGGTCGCCTGGTACGCCCGGGAGAGCGCTTCCAGCTGCGTATCCAGCAGCTCCTGCTTGCGCATGCCCAGACGCAGGCCTCGGATGCCGAGTGCGGGGTTCTCCTCCTCGGGCATCTGTGTGAACGCCAGAGGCTTGTCCGCGCCGGCATCCAGAGTGCGCACCACGACCCGACGGTCACCGAAGGCCTGCAGCACGCGGGTATAGGTATCCGTCTGTTCCTCGACGCTCGGAGCGTCCTGTCTGTCGAGGAACATGAACTCGGTGCGGAAAAGCCCCGACCCCTCAAGGTCGATTGCCGCCGCCTTGGAGGCGTCCGCGGCGCTGCCGATGTTGGCCAGCAAGGCGATAGGCCTGCCGTCCTTCGTCAGACCCGGACCCTGGGAACCTGAGAGCAATGCCGTCCTGCGGGCGGAACGTTCGCTGAGTTCGTCGATTTCGGCTGCCGAAGGGTCGACCAGCACCGTTCCCGCGCCGCCGTCCAACGCGAGCTCGGAGGCTTCGTGCGCGGCCTCGACGATTCCCGATACCTTCACCGCCGCGGGGATGCCCAACTGCGCGGCCAGAATCGCCGTATGACTTGTGGGCCCGCCCTCCTCGGTGATGATGCCCAGCACGATCTTCGGATCCAAGGTGGCGGTCTCCGCAGGTGCCAGATCGCGGGCCACGAGGATGCTCGGCTCCTTCAGTTCCGGGACGCCGGGCGCAGCCTCGCCTCGCAGCTCGCAGATGACCCGGTCGCGCACGTCATACAGATCGGTGACGCGTTCGGCCATATATCCGCCGATCTTCTGCAGTTTGCCCGCGTATTCACCCACGGCGTTGTGCACGGATGCGGTGATGCCTTCGGCGTTCTGGAGATGTTTGGTCACGGTTTTCAGCAGCCCGCGGTCGGAGGCGAGCTGTGCGGTGGCGGTGAGTACGTCCTTCGAGTTCCCCGAGCTGCGATCCGCGCGTTCCTTGAGCTGTTCCGCGACATGGGTCATCGCGGCCTTGACCGTGGCGCTGTCGGCCTCCGCGTCATGTGACGGCGCTTCATTGCCGTCCACGCCGATGGCGGTGGACACGACAGCCACCGGACCGTGGACCGCCCCGGCGCTTACGCCGATGCCGTGAAGTGTGTGCGCGGTGGTTTTGAGAAGTGTTTCACTCAGCATCGAGATCACTGGCCAGCAAAGCCACAAGCTCATCCAGGGTCGACGCGTCGGCATCATTCGCAGTGCTGAGCGTCACCTCATCGCCGTTGCCGACGCCGAGCGTCATCAATTCCAGCACGCTGGAGGCATCGACGGTCTCATCGTGAAACGTGATGTCCACATCTACGCCTGAGTCTGCCACTGCCTGTGAGAAGCGAGCTGCCGGGCGAGCATGAAGACCTGATGCTGCACCTACGGTGACGGTTTTTGAAATCATGAGAATTCCTTTCTAAACAATCCAGTAGCAGTCACTACGGAAGAATCAATGCCGCCGTCGTCTGCAGGACGGTGGGTACTTAAGTCAGGACCCAGATCAAGGGGCTTCGCATGCGGCAGCCCCTAAGTTTGGTTATTGCCTGTTCTTGCTGCCGACCTTGGGCTGTTGGGCCACGCGGTATACATGCAAGGCAAGGTAGGCGATTTCGTCATCGGTGAGATTCACGTCGAAACGAAGTTCGACGATGGTCGCGAGTTTCTGCGCGCAATCCATCGCCTCTGGATAGCTTTGCATGATCGCGGTGGCGATGGGGGAGCGTTCATCGCCTTCGAGCTGCTTGTGCTGGTGTATACGCACAAAGAGATAGCGCAGATGCGTGATGAATCGACCGACATTGATGGAGCTCGAATCAAGTGTGACGTTGCAACTGCTTTCCACAACCGCCAACATCTGTTGAATGATGCCGGTCATCGTGTACGTGTAGGTCAGATCGCCGGATGAGAAACCGGCGTTCACCAGATGCAGGGCGAAGGCGATGGCCTCCGCCTTCGGCAGTACGTCGTTGAGTTTGGTATTCAAGGCATGCAACAGCTCGTTTGCCTTGGCATATTCTTCGGGGTACAGATGCTCCACTTCCGCCTGAAGCGGGTACTCGACCGCTATTCCCTTCTTGATGCGCTGCAGCGCGAAGCCGACGTGATCCGAGAGTGCCATAACCAGCATCGGTTTGTTCTGTGACAGATCTTTCAATCCGGAGGCCTGCATGGCGTCGGTTACGAGCTGGATGATATCCGGCGATATGCACGAGAGCATTTCGGCCATATGATCAGGATCGCGGCCATCGGAGGGAATGAATTTTCTGACGACTTTCGTCGGATCGACGTGTGCGCCGGGCTTCGTCTGAAAGCCGAGACCTCGGCCTGTGAGAATAACCTCATCGGCATGATCGTCCTTCGCCAACACCACATTATTGTTGAATACTCGAAGAATCTCCATGACGACCTCCCTTCAAAACGAAGCCCATGCGCACACCGTCAATCCCTTGTCTCAATGCTCCACTGCAATGATGGGATCGCCTATCTCCACGGTAACATCCGTTATCGGTTCAACGGCATGCAAGCGCAGCGTGTTGGTGACGGTGACGATGGTCGTCGTGCTGTAGCCTGCTGCGCGAACCGCATCGAAGTCAACGGTGGCGAGCACGTCGCCCTCGGTGACTCGGCTGCCCTTGGTCACGGCGACGGTGAAGCCCTCTCCCTTCATCTTGACCGTATCGATGCCGATATGCACCAGAACCTCCACGCCGTCATCCGTTTTGATGCCGAAGGCGTGACCGGTCTTGGCTACGCTGAGCAGTGTTCCCGAAACCGGGGATACCACCGAGGAGCCTTCAGGAACGATGCCGACGCCTTCGCCCAAGGCTTTTGTGGCGAATACCGGGTCACCGGTCTCGTCGAGAGTGATCACGCGCCCTGCGATCGGAGCGTGGACCACGGAAACAGGTGCCGCTGCCGTCGGAGAGCCGGATGATGAGGCCAGATCTCCTGGGGCATCCGCAAGCAGAGTGCTTGTCTGCTGGCCGAGAGGTGCTGGTGCGCTAATCGGTTCCTGTGCCGAAACCGTTGCGGAGACCTGCCCTTCGGCCTTCGCGAGAGCCGCTGCTGCCTCTGCCTTCTGCTCGGGAGTGCGATAGTCGCTGATGATGATGAGGACCATGGCCACTACGAATGCAACGGCCACTGAAATCGCGTAGACCCACATGGGGCTGAACACCGGGATGGTCAGCAGCGAGGTGAATGCGAATGCCCCGGTTCGGACGCCGCCGTAAGGCAGGCTCAGAATGGCGAGCGTAAGGCCACCGGCGAAGCAGCCTACGAGCATACGCGGGTAGATTCTCTTGAAACGCAGATGGATGCCGTAGAGAGATGGTTCGGAAACGCCTCCGAACAGACCCGCAACCAAAGCGCCGGTCGCGGTTTGCTTCATGACCTTGTCCTTGTTGCGCCAAGCGATGAAGAGCACACCTGCGGTTGCGCCGAAGCAGGCGAAGTTCCACGCGCCCATGGGGCCCTGGATGAAGTCGTAGCC
>OMJG01001212.1_pt1 | contig 15695 bp, 8 predicted proteins | sample 1646431 | NCBI WGS metagenome assembly OMJG01 (sample SAMN03771674, study PRJEB25209) | food metagenome | isolation source: Cotija cheese | place: Mexico:Jalisco,Michoacan | collected 2011-12-12
CAAGTCCCTACTGATGGAAAAATTTTAAATGGACATGCTGTATTAAACGAATCTGCCATTACTGGCGAAAGTATGCCTGTCGAAAAATCAAGTGGTGACATCGTTTTTGGTGGAACGATCAATCAACACGTTGCATTTTCAATGATAGTCACTAAAGACAGCTCGGAAACAGTCTTATCTAAAGTGTTGCACTTGGTAGAAGAATCGCAAAAAAATCTTCCCAAGGCTGCTACCAAAATTAAAAAATTAGAACCGACCTACGTTCTGACCGTCTTAGCTTTGGTACCTCTATTTATTGTTCTTGCTCCTTACATTATGGGATGGACTTACTACGAAAGTTTATACAGGGGCATGGTTTTTCTAACCGTACTGTCGCCTTGCGCCCTTGCCGCAAGTGTTGTTCCAGCTACGCTTTCTGGTATTTCAAATCTTGCTAGACATGGGGTCTTGTTCAAAGGTGGTACTTACTTAAACAATCTTGCCGATATAAAGGTTGTAGCTTTTGATAAGACTGGCACATTGACTAAGGGTGAGCCTGAGGTAACCGACTCTTTCTTCTTACCCTTTAAAGACCATAGTGAAGAGTTGATGATCAATGTTTTAGTCCAAATGGAACAAAGTGCGAACCATCCGTTAGCAGATGCTATACTCAACCATTTCTCACCCTCCAACCAGTTTGAATTATCGGTCTCAACGGAACTAGGAAAAGGGTTAACAGCCGTTTACAACGATCACAGGTATACCATCGGAAAGCCATCGAATCATTCAGAACTCCCAGAGAGTTTACGAGCTAAAGTAACCCAATTCAGTCAAGAAGGTAAAACAGTTGTCGTCTTTGGTATTGATGGTACTCCTGTAGGCGTTATCGCTATGATGGATTTGCCAAATAAGAATGCAAAAGCCGCCATCAAACATCTAAAAGACTCGGGCGTTCACACTGTGATGCTGACTGGTGATAGCACTGTAACTGGTGAAGCTATCGCGAATCAATTAGGGATTGATGAAGTGATTGGTAACATCCTTCCAGAAGACAAGGCGAGCATTGTCAAGGATTTACAAAAGTCAAATGGTTCAACTGCCATGATTGGTGACGGCGTCAATGATGCCCCTGCCCTCGTTCAAGCCGATATTGGATTTGCTATGGGAGATGGTACTGACGTTGCCATTGATGTTGCAGATGCGGTTATCATGCAAAATGATCTCAGACGATTAAGCTATGCAGTCTTAATATCAAAACGATTGAAATCGATTGTATGGCAAAATATCTTCTTCTCATTGGCTGTGATTGCTCTGTTATCCGTTTTAAATGTCTTAGGCAAAATGGATATTGGTTTAGGAGTCTTAGCCCACGAAGGTAGTACATTACTTGTCATACTGAATGGTTTAAGATTGCTAACAACACCTTTGCTAAAGAAACAAGCTTCTCTTCATTAACAAGCTTCTCTTCACTAATGACCTTCTCTTCATCAACAAGTTTTACTTTATAGAAAATAATTTAAATCAATTAATTTTAGCAGGCTATTGAATATTGACTAATTGTGATACCTCACACTTTAAACACTAGCTTCCATGTCTTTAGGAGACATGGAAGCTAGTGTTTTCGTTGCCTTACTCTACTTTTTTGCACTATCATTTTTTGCTTGCTTACGTTTCCTTATTCTTTTATTGAGTCGTTTTATTCTCTTATTGAAGCGTTTTATTCTTTTGTTGATTTGTTTCATTCTCTCATTAAGCTATGTCATTCTCTTGTTGTTCTTAGTGTTAAATCTGGTTCAAATGGTATACCATAGCTATGAGTGGAAATCATTAAACAATATATTAGAGGTGAGCCAAATGCCCTTATCACTACCAATCGCACTATCAATTATATTATTCCTGTTTTTATGCTATAGCTATCATAAAGATCGTACCAAATTAGCAAATGGTAATTGGTTCTGTCTCTTCATCATTAGTCTGTTGGTCTCGGTTGTAGCTTATGTGTCACAGAGTAAGACACAACTGGCACAATTACTTGCCATGGTTATTTCAACGCTAACACTCTTTTTCCTCGTGTTTGGGTTAGTATTTTTAATTGGACTGTTGCTCCTGAATTTTAAGATCGTCCACAAGCGCGAAAAATTGACACTAACTACTCTGATGACATTCATCCTTGCAATAGGTCTTACGTTGACGATTGCAATCACATGGGCTAATATATCAAATTTTCTACCCATCTCTCTACTCTATCGTCAGTTACTGTGGTTTTTACCGATATCTGTCCTTTATTTCATGAGTGGCTTTATCTCGTTTTTAATTAGTAATTACTTGTTTCAAAAATTTAATTGGCGCTATAAACCAAAGGCAATTATTGTTTTAGGATGTGGATTGATCAATGGGACGGAGCTCTCCACTTTACTGAAAAGTCGATTGGATCTAGGATTAAAATGGTTCAATAAAACAAACAAACGCAAAAGTAAGGTAACTGTTGTCTGTTCAGGCGGTCAAGGTCCTGATGAAGATATCTCTGAGGGTCAAGCCATGGCTAGGTATCTCTCAAAAAATGGTGTTCCAGAGACACAATTGATTATCGAAGACCAATCAAAAAACACTTACGAGAACCTACTGTTCACCAAGCGAAAATTGCTCGCACTTATTAAAGAAAGTCGACTAGAAGAAAATGCCACCATTGACCACAAGACCTTTCCAATACTGTTAGTCACCAACAATTTTCACGTCTTACGTGCAGCTATTCTAGCAAAAAAATTGGGTCTAACAGTACGAGGTGTGGGATCAAAAGTGGCACCTTATTACCTGCCTAATGCTTTATTACGAGAGTATTTTGGTATTATTAGCTCTAATTATAAACGCTATATAACAACACTTGCCATACTCCTTCTTCTATTTCTAATCTTACTAGTTATTTTAAATAGTTACTTTCCTGAATTGATTATCCAATTGACGTAATCATTCTTTGTCTTTAGTCCCATCATTCGGCTGTTGTGGCTGCTTTTTGGAACTAGGGGCCTTTTTTTCGTCTCCAAAATAGTCGTTTGAGATTGAGCTAGAATTTTTTGGTGTCCTTTTTTTGGTTATCATCCGCCACCAGATAATCGCAACAATCACAAACAGAATGCTAGTGATAATAATTTCCAAAAAATTAGTCGGCATGTTGTTCATCCTTTGGGGACAGCATGCTCAATCCTATTCGTCCTTTTTCCGCATCAATCTCAGTGACCCAAACTTTAACAATATCACCAACCGCTACGACATCACTCGGGTTTTTAACAAATTTACGACTTAATCTTGAAATATGGACTAACCCATCTTGTTTAACACCTATATCAACGAAAGCACCGAAATCTACGACATTGCGGACGGTTCCTGTTAACGACATTCCTACCGTTAAATCGGTCATCTTCAACACATCTGCTCGTAATATCGGTTTCGGAACATCATCTCGAGGATCACGGCCCGGTTTTTGCAATTGTTCAATAATATCATTGACTGTTTCTTGTCCCACTTGATTTTCTGCACAAAAAGAAGTGATATCAAATGTTTTTAAGTCCTCGTTAAGCTCAGCTGTCCCAATAGCACTAATATCTTTATCAATAGCTTTGAGAATTGCTTTTGCAACATTATAAGACTCTGGGTGAATGGCTGTATTGTCAAGAGGCTGGTCTCCACCAGCTATACGCAAGAATCCAACAGCTTGTTCATAAGCTTTTGGTCCAAGTCTTTTCACTTTTTTTAGGTCATTTCTTTTGGTAAACAGACCGGTATCCTCGCGAAAACGTACAATATTTTGCGATGTTGATTTGGTCAATCCACTAATGTGTTCTAGCAGTGATGGACTAGCCGTATTCAGATCGACTCCAACTTGGTTAACTGCATTTAACACCACAAAGTCTAACATATCTTTTAACGCGGTTTGACTGACATCATGTTGATATTGACCGACACCTACTGCTTTTGGATCAATTTTGACCAATTCTGCCAATGGGTCTTGGAGTCTCCTCGCAATACTAACAGCAGAGCGCTCTTCTACTTGGTAGTCAGGAAATTCCAACCGAGCGATTTCACTAGCTGAATAAACCGAAGCACCTGCCTCATTAACCATTACATAGTAGACTTTTTTTGGAATCTCTTTGATAATATCAGAAACAAATTGTTCAGATTCACGACTAGCTGTGCCATTACCAATCGCAACACAATCCACATCGTAGTCCAACAACAACTTCTTAAATTGAGGGACAGCTTCCGAACGTTTCTGAGCTGATGCCGGAGGATGGGGATAGATCACTGACTTGGTGAGAACCTTACCTGTTGGATCAACGATGGCTAACTTACATCCTGTCCGATAAGCTGGATCAAATCCCAAAACGGTAATGCCGCTCATCGGTGCTTGCATCAACAAATTCTTGAGATTTTCGCCAAATACAGATATTGCCTGTTTCTGTGCAATCTCAGTCAACTCATTTCTTATATCCCGTTCGATTGCTGGCCCAATAAAACGCTTGTAGCTATCCTGATAAGCTTTTTCGATCACATCCTTGGCGATTGTATCTTGATTCGTTATGAGTCTCCCAGTGAAGTAACGATCGACTGCAGCCATATCAACAGCTATTTTAACTGAAATCACCTGTTCTTTTTCTGCACGATTGATTGCTAAAATCTGATGAGGTAACAATTTTCGAACTGGCTGTTCGAAATCATAGTACAAACGATAAGTAGCAGACTCATCCTCTGCGCCCTTCTTAAGTTGAGTAACCAATAGTCCTGTTCTATGTGTAAATCTCCTCATCCATTGTCTAAACTTTGGAGAGTCCCCTATGATTTCAGCTAGAATCTCATGAGCCCCATTCAGGACATCTTCAACTGATTCAAGTTCTTTTGCCGAATCCATAAACTGACTAGCCTTACTTGAGACTGATTCTTCGTTTTCCGATGGATTACTCAAGAACCATTCAGCTAATGGTGCAAGTCCCTTATCTCTCGCAATAGTTGCTTTTGTTTGTTTTTTTTGCTTATACGGTCGGTATAAGTCCTCAAGGGCCTGTTGTGAGTCACTTGATTTGATTGCTTTCCTGAGTTCAGGAGTCAACTTGCCTTGCTCATCAATCGCCTTTAGTACTGTTTCTTGTCGTTCGAATAATTGTTCGTAAAAATGATGTCGATCTTGAATCGCTTTTATCTGAACTTCGTCTAGAGAGCCCGTTACTTCCTTCCGATATCTTGCAATAAATGGTACGGTGTTTCCTTCAGCCAAAAGCTTTAACACAGCGGTGATTGCATGAGGAGGAATTGTTGATAACTCCCTTTGAGTAGCTCTCACTACTTCTTTCTCTAAATCCGTCATAATACGCATCATCATTCCTTTCTACATTCCAATATCATAACTTTTATCAACCATTTTGACAAGTATGGGACTATTCACGAACGTTTTGACGAGTATTCAATTTAATGTTGCGTTTTTTATGTTAACAGGTATAATGAACTTATCTTAACTAATAACAGAAAGCGAGGACTTATTTTGTCTAATTATTTTAAGCTCAAGGAGTACAATACTACTGTCTCTAAAGAGGTGGTTGCTGGAATCACAACATTTTTTGCAATGTCTTACATCATTTTTGTCAATCCAGCTATTCTTAGTTTGACTGGCATGCCTAGTCAAGCAGTCTTCTTAGCAACTATTATTGCTACCGTTATCAGCACTTTATTCATGGGTCTGTTTGCTAACGTTCCTTATGCCTTAGCCCCTGGGATGGGACTCAATGCCTTCTTCACCTATACAGTTGTCTTTTCTCTCGGATTTTCTTGGCAAGAAGCATTAGCGATGGTTTTCATTTGTGGATTGTTCAATGTTCTTATTACCGTTACTAAATTCCGTAAAATGATTATCAAATCTATCCCTATCAGTTTACAACACGCTATCGGTGGTGGTATTGGTGTATTTATTGCCTACATCGGTATTAAAAATGCTAACCTTCTCCAATTTACTTCTGATACAGGCACTATCACCTCCATTAATAACGCGCCATACGATCCAGCAGCATCAGTTGATGGTGTGACAACTGTTATTACCAATGGTGGAATCGTTCCAGCATTGGTTAATTTCACTCAACCTGATGCAATTTTGGCAGTTGTTGGCTTGATCATCACGATTTTACTAGTAGTCAAAAATGTCCGTGGTGCTATACTGATAGGAATCGTTTCGACAACTGTCTTAGGAATTATCTTTGGTGTAGTTGACCTCTCGACTGTTAACTGGGGAGCAAATTCTCTTGGATCTGCATTTGACGAACTCGGAACTACTTTCATGGCAGCGTTCGGTTCAGAAGGTTTCATTTCATTATTTAGTGATCCTGCTCGCCTACCTCTTGTTCTCTTAACCATCTTCGCTTTCAGCTTATCTGATACCTTTGATACTTTAGGAACATTTATCGGAACTGGTCGTAAAACTGGTATCTTTTCTGAAGAAGATGAAAAGAGTATGGAAGAAGGATCAGGTTTCTCTTCTAAAATGGACAAGGCATTGTTTGCAGATGCTATAGGAACTTCTATTGGAGCAATCTTTGGAACATCTAACACAACCACTTATGTTGAATCTGCAGCTGGTATCGGAGCAGGTGGCCGAACTGGTTTGACCAGTGTTGTAACAGCTTTACTCTTCGTAGTTGCAAGTTTGTTTGCACCCGTTGTTGGAATTGTACCTAACGCAGCTACTGCTCCTGCATTAATTGTTGTAGGGATTATGATGATGAGTAGCTTTAAGGAAATCGATTGGAACGACTTCACTGAAGCTGTCCCAGCATTCTTTGCTTCAATCTTCATGGGCTTCTCTTATTCGATTTCTTACGGGATTGCTGCCGGATTTATCTTCTTCTGTCTTGTTAAGATCGTTACAGGTAAAGCTAAAGAAGTTCACCCAATTATCTGGGGCGCTACAGTTCTCTTCATCTTGAACTTTGTGATTTTAGCCCTTATATAAGATTATAGGCTTTCTACAAGATCCTATTGTAATCATCTATGGTCATCATTGACTACTATCACTCACCCATCACTCAAATTTTTTACTGCAATTTTGTTTATTATAATTGCAAAATCAGGACAATGTTCGCTATAATGATATTAGATATTGATCATAAGGGAGTAACTAGCAGCATTGTCTGCGACAACATCAACAACGTTAAGTAGTTAGCTACTGGTGTTGCCTTAATTAGTGAGACTTATGCATAAAGTGCTGTTAGCCTTTATGCATAAGTCTTTTCTATTATCAGAAACTAAGTTATGATCGTATTTAAAATGAAGGAGGAATTGTTGTTGGAAGAAGACAAACAAAAAAATAAAGTTGTCCCCTATTATACAATGACGGATGATCAAGTTTTAAAGTCTCTTAAGTCTGATCATCAGGGGCTAACAAGCGAAGAGGTCAAGGCTCGTCTCTCTGAATTTGGTTTGAATGCTTTAGAGGAAGGCGAAAGAAGGACGCTTGTCCAAAAGTTCTTTGATCAATTCAAAGACTTCATGATTATTGTGCTTCTCGTCGCAGCTGTCATTTCAGGAGTAATCGGTGAAGTATCAGATGCCATAATCATCTTACTCGTGGTGATCTTAAATGCCTTGTTAGGTGTATTCCAGGAAGCTAAGGCTGAGGAAGCCATCAATGCCTTGAAAAAAATGGCCTCTCCTACTGCTCATGTGCTAAGAGATGGGCATACGGTTAGCATTAATAGTGAAGAAATTGTTCCTGGCGATATCGTTTTACTAGAAGCTGGAGATGTTGTTCCAGCTGACCTTCGACTCCTAGAAAGTAATTCAATCAAGATTGAAGAGTCGGCGCTGACTGGTGAATCAGTCCCAGTTAATAAGGATATTACCGTTATCGGTGATGAAGATGCTGATCTTGGGGACCGAAAAAATATGGCTTATTCTAGTACTAATGTCACTTATGGTCGTGGTAGTGGCGTCGTTACCAGCACTGGAATGCGAACCGAAGTTGGTAAGATTGCCAATATGTTAGCAAATACTGAAGAGAAGAAAACGCCTCTTCAAAAGAACCAAGATGCCCTAGGCCGTTGGTTGACCATTTTAATCCTAATCATTGCAGTAGTAATCTTTGGAATAGGACTACTACGTGATGGCGATACAGTTAGAATGTTACTGATTGCTATCTCAATTGCAGTGGCTGCTATTCCTGAAGGGCTACCCGCTATCACTACAATCATTCTAGCTCTTGGTACCCAAAAAATGGCTAGTAGGAATGCCCTAGTTCGTAAATTACCAGCCGTTGAAACATTGGGTGGGACCGAAGTCATTTGTTCGGATAAGACTGGTACATTGACATTGAACCAAATGACTGTTGAAAAAATCGTTTACGATGATCAAATCCATGACGCTGATGACGCTATAGATCCTAAAAACCATGCACTAAATGCTATGATTTTAGCTAACGATAGTAAATTAGATCAAAATAATAAACTAATCGGTGACCCAACAGAAACTGCCTTAGTTCAATTTGGAATTGATCATAAAATAGATGTTCCTGCTCTGCTCAAGAAATGGCCACGTGTTGGTGAGATTCCATTTGACTCTACGCGTAAAATGATGTCTACTGTCCATCAAGATCCAGAAGGTGGCTTCTTCATCGCCGTTAAAGGCGCACCTGATGCCTTGATTGACCGTTGTACACAAATTGAAGAGAATGGACAAGTCAGAGAATTAACCGCTGCAGACCATGATCGTATTTTGAGTTTGAACCACGAGATGGCAACTCAAGCTTTACGTGTCTTAGCTTTAGCTTATAAAACGACAGATACAAAACCTACTGAATTAGAGAGCGATGCTGTGGAAAATGGATTGGTATTTGCTGGACTAGTTGGTATGATTGACCCTGAGCGTCAAGAAGCTGCAGATGCCATTGCGGTTGCCAAGAAAGCTGGTATTCGCACGATCATGATCACGGGTGACCATAAAGATACAGCAACTGCGATTGCGAAAAGATTAGGCATCTTACAACCCAACCAAATTGGTGGCGTGTTGACCGGTGCTGAATTAAACAAAATGTCTGATGCTCAACTGAAAAAAGACGTTGAGAAATACTCTGTTTACGCTCGTGTGTCTCCAGAGCACAAAGTTAGGATCGTTGAAGCTTGGCAATCACATGACAAAGTTGTTTCTATGACTGGTGACGGTGTGAACGATGCCCCTTCACTAAAAGCTGCCGACATTGGTGTTGGAATGGGGATCACTGGTACTGAAGTTTCTAAAGGGGCTTCGGACATGGTACTTGCTGATGATAATTTCCAAACGATCGTTGTAGCGGTAGAAGAAGGACGTCGTGTATTTGCTAATATTCAAAAATCAGTTCAATACCTGTTGTCAGCAAACCTTGGAGAAGTCATGACTATGTTTGTTGCTACAATGTTTGGTTGGACCATCCTTGAACCGATTCACATACTATGGATCAATTTAGTAACCGATGTCTTTCCTGCTGTAGCTTTAGGGCTTGAAGAAGCAGAATCAGATATCATGGAACACCAACCTCGTGGTAATACATCTAACTTCTTATCAAATGGTGTTCTGCCAAGCATCTTGTATCAAGGGTTTCTTGAAGGTGGTTTGACACTATTCATGTATTGGTATGTCACAGCTATAAAAGATGAACCAATCCCAGTAGCCGAAACAATGGCATTTGCAACACTTGGCTTGATCCAACTTGCTCATGCTTTCAATACAAAATCAGTCTTTAAATCCATCTTCTCAATCAAACCTTTTGGGAACAAACAATTCAACTATGCGATCCTTCTCTCAGGATTTATGCTATTAGGTGTGATTTTGATACCAGGTATCAAAGATTTCTTTGAAGTTGAAACATTGAATGCAGTCGAATGGTTTGAAGTAACGATTACCGCCTTCGCCATTATCCCAATCGTTGAAATCATTAAATTGATTCTTCGTAAAACTGGTGTAGCCGATCATTACGAAAAAGCAAAAGCTGTCGATTTGACTGAATAAGCTATTTTTTCCCTGATCCTTGATGACATTTTGAATTGGTAACCTGGTTTAGTTACTGAATTACTAAGTTTTCTTGGATAGAAGTACAAAAATAAAAGTACAAATAAGGTAATAGGGAGCTCATGATAGTTGAACAAACTATCATGAGCTCCCTATTTTTATTTCTAAGATTGACTGCTATTCATTTTTAGTAATCATGATTTAAAGAAGAACACTCCAGAAACAACCTAGGGTTATCTCATCGTCACAAATTCTTCTGATCCGGTGGGATGGATAGCTACTGTAGCATCGAAATCCGCTTTTGTTGCCCCCATTTTGAGTGCGACGGCGTACCCTTGAATCATTTCATCGACGCCATAACCAACAGCATGTAAGCCCACGATTCGCTCATCTTCTCCAACAGTTATCAATTTCATTTTGATCAGTTCCGGATGACTCGTAACAGCTGTAAACATTGATCGAAATGTTGAGGTGTATACCTTTATCTTGTCATCATTATAAAGTTTCCTTACTTCTTTCTCACTCAACCCCACTGTTCCTACTGCTGGATTGGCGAAAATCACTGTCGGAATTAAATTATAATCCATTTTAGCATTTTCTTGATGATTGAATAGTCGTTCAGACAACAATCGACCTGCTTTAATAGCAACTGGTGTCAATTCTTTCTGTCCTGTGACATCACCAATCGCGAAGATATTTTTGACGGCGGTTGTTTGAAACTCATCTACTAAGATAAACCCATCTTTATCAATGGCTACGCCGACATTTTCTAAATTGAGATCTTTTGAATTAGCTTTGCGCCCTATTGCTACTAAAATATCCTGATGTTTTCCTATTGTACCATCACTAAAAACAGCTACTTTCTCCTGATTTTCATCACGGTACACTTTCTCCAATGTTACATTTTGATGAACGATAACACCTTGTGCAAGCAAATTATCATAAACGGTTTCGCTGATCATTTCATCAAATTGTCTCAGAGGATATTCATGCCTAATATAGAGATGTGTTTCTGTTCCTAAAGCACATAAAACATCGGCTAATTCTACTGCGATGTATCCAGCCCCTATAATACCAACCGATTTAGGCAACTTGTCATAGGCAAAAAAGGTATCAGAATCCCCTAGCAATTCTTTTCCTGCTACATCCGGAATACTGGCTTTAGCACCACTTGCTAACACAATATATTCTGATGTAATCTCTTGACCATTGATTGATATCGTATGATCATCTACTAAAAAACCATAGCCTTCTATGACAGTCACTTTGTTCTTTCTGAATGTCCGAGTATAAGAGGAACGCGCTCTCTCGATATAAGCCTCACGATTCTGTTTTAAACGCTTATAATCGAGTGGTGGTACCGTGACATCAAAGCCATAATGAGGTGCATATTTTTTCAAGGTGTCAGCCACCTGGGAAGCATACCAAGAGATTTTTTTGGGGACACATCCTACATTGACACACGTCCCACCCAGTAGACTTCCTTCAATCACTGCAACTTTTGCACCATGTTCAGCAGCGCGATTGGCAGTAGCAATCCCACCACTACCTCCGCCTATAGTAACTAAATCGTAGTCATAAGATGTCATAATGTCGATCCTTTCTAGAACAATGTCAAAACATCGTCAAACAGTTCTTTGTTATCTTCAATTTTGGCTGCATTACCAACTACGACAGCACTACTTTCATCTAGTGTATGCCATAGAGCATCAGCTAATTGAACTAGGTCATCACTAGTGGTACTCAACACCTCTTGCCTCAACTCGACCCGATCATTATAGGTCACATTCGTCAAAGCCATGTTGATTGCCAATTCGCCTTGGTCAGCTGCAGATAATGGTCTATCTAGTGTACTTAAGGCTCCGATGATATATTTCAAAACATCTGGTTCCTTTAAAGTCAGTTTTGAAATGTAGTCCGGCAATTTATTATAAGCCTCAAAGGTTTCCTTTATGTTAGGGTCGCGATAACTTGCCAATGTGAAAATACCATTTCTTGTGACCTGATTAAAGCATCCATAAGCGCCACCTTGAACTCTGATGGTATTCCACAGGTAATCGAAATCGATGACATTAGACAATACTCTCAACTGACCAGAATAAGGGGTAAAGGCTTTAAACAATCCTGCTTTAGCAACATAATTGACATCTTGAGAACACTTGAAGGCTTCTTTTTTCGCTGTTACCGGAATCGGCTCACTGCTATCTTTCAGCGGTAATGTAGCAAATGATGTCAATAACTCATTAAGTTTCGGTTTGATCGCATCATATTGTTCATTACTTCCAGTGAAGGTGAAGAAGACTTTTGAGCGACTAAAAATGGTGTGTGCCAAATCTTCAAATTTCTTGACCAATTGGCTAAAGGCTTGATCATCTTCTAAATCTGATAGAAGCTTTTTAAGATAGTAATAATAGTCGATACCACTAACTGCTTCTTGGTATTTGACACCACTAAGCAAGTGAGAGACTGCCCGTTGTGCACTGACAATATGAGCTCTATAGTTCACTTTTTGCTCAAAGCCTGAGATATTACTATGGATTACTTCTAAGATATTGCTCTTATGATCAAACTCAGTTGTCAAGATGATTTCTTGAATCAGGTCGACTAATTTCGTTGCATATTCACTCAATGACTTTCCTTTGACAACGAAATATGGCTTATAAGTCCCGTCAGTTTGAGATACAACTTTAACAGCAGTTCTGATACCACCAGTTGAAATATCAACCGCCGTATGTAATTGAGCGACCGAATGCTTGGCAGTTGGTAATTCTCCAAGCACATCTGACAATAGACTAATCGTAGAAATATCTTCATTAGAAAGATCGCTAATATCAAAATAAAGGGATGTATAGTCAATCCCTGACGTAAACAACGGCACTAGATAGGTTTGACGATCATCAATTGTGTCAATTTCTAGAGGAATATCAGCGACACTTGCCGATAGGTCACTCTTTTCTAGTGTTGGTATTTTGGCTAAATCTTCTGGTTTGTCTGGTGTTTGTTGTCGCTTGATCAAGGTTTCTGTTTGCTTAACTAATCCTTCTAACTCATCACGAGACAATTTATTCTTATAGTCTTTCAACTTTTCCAACAATTCTTTTTCCAATCGATCACTCTTACCAGGCTCTGGAGCTAACTTAATAGTTGTTGTATGGGTATTATCCAACAACTTATCCTTAATCAATGTTTCGAAATAGCCATCTTTGGCATCCGCTTTCAATTCATCTATCACACTTGTGAAGCTCAATGCCTCAAAAGGACTCTCCCCATATAACCAAGAGCCAAGGCTAGTGATGCCATAGATGACGCCTCTTGGGAAGCTTTCAGAAATAACAGTTTCTTTTAATTTGAAAGACAATTTATTGATGGCAGCTGTCACTAGGCCATCTGGAATGCCGTCAGTCACTAGACTGCTAAAGACATCATGAATTATTTCTTCAAATTGGTTCACCTTATCCACATCGGTATATTTGAGCGTTACTTCAAAGGGATGGACATAGCCTACTTCATCATGACCACCATATACATCTCCACCAATACCAGCATTTAACAGGGCCTTCTTTAAAGGCGCACTAGTTGACCCTAGCAAGATCTCTTCTAGAATATCTAAGGCAACTACTTCTTTTTGATGATCAGCAGTAGTAACATGCCATGCTTTCGTTAGGTAGGCTTTCTTAGCGACTGATTCTCCTTCAGTGATTGAATACGTCTCATCCACCAAAACGGGTTCATGTGCCTTCTGCTCAGGTTTTACCTCAAATGTGATAGGATCTTTTTGTGTGAAGTTATCAAAGTATTCGCTGAGTTGTCCAAAGGCATTCTCGGCATCAAGGTCGCCATATAAAATAGTCAAAGAATTACTTGGATGGTAATACTTGCTATGAAAATCCACAAATTTTTCTTGCGTCAATGTTGGAATACTTGCAGGAGTTCCGCCAGACTCGTGCCGATAGATGGTTTCAGGATATAATGCTTTCCCCTTGATTTGCTCTAACTTCGCTTCTGCAGAAGCTAAAGCCCCCTTCATTTCGTTATAAACGACACCCTTATAAATTAAATCGTCAGACTCGTTAGGTAAATGATAGTGCCAACCTTCTTGTTGGAGGATTTGAGTATTCTCATAGAATTTAGGTTTAAATACAGCATCCAAATAAACGCTCACAAGGTTACTAAAATCTTTTTGATTAGTTGAAGCAACCGGATAGATGGTTTTGTCACTAAAAGTCATGGCATTAACAAATGTATTAAGAGAACCTTTGATCAACTCAACAAACGGTTCCTTACTTGGGTACTTTTCCGATCCATTCAATACAGAGTGCTCGGTGATATGTGCGACTCCATTGTCATCGTATGGTGGTGTTTTAAATGCGATTGTAAAAGCTTTATTAGGATCGTCATTTTTGAGATAAAGAACTAACGCACCCGTTAGCTCGTGCCTATAAAGTGATGCTTCTGAATTGATATCATCCAAAAAATGTTCTTCTACAAGTTTGAATCCTTCTGGTATAGTTGCCATTTACAAAATCCTTTCCATAATTCCTTTTTTACTGATCCATTTATACTTATTTTGACTCTTAACATTAAACTTTTTTAATTCTCTATGATGTATCATTACCTAAAAAAATATGTTTATGATTCATTATAGACATTTAACGATGCTATTGTAAAATAATCGACCCTAACATACAGCTTTAGATCAGCTAATAGTTCAATAAATTTTGAATAGTTCATTTCAACTTACTAGAGTCCTTTTGATTCTTAGACAGAAGTTTTCTATTTTTCTTGCTGGAAACCTTCTAATTCCAAAAATATGATCACGATAGCTAGGGATCCAACAACCAGTAGGATAGCTTTCTCAGCAAAATACTCTGTCAAAAAGGAGCTAGTTGCTGCCCCAAATAAAAATATGCCAATCACCGATAAATAATCGATGCACGTTCGTAATTCCTTCTTTGTACCCATTCTGAGATAGATCATCAAATGAACCAAGGCAGATCGCAAATTGCCCGTACACATCGTCGAGGCATAGGGTTGATTTTTGATTCTTGGAAAAGACTGATACTGAATCGCACACAAAAATGAAATGACTATGGCGACAATTTCATTAAAGGATTGATTTAAAAAAGCAATAATGAATAAGGCAACCAGTGTTACTGCCAAAATGATTTGACGCCATCTAATTAACGACCTTCTTTGGTACTTAAAAGTGAGATAGTCAGTCAACATGATTCCAGCTGTAAATGCTAAAACTGGTACTAGGTAATGCCCCACCTTTGTCCAACTAGTATTAGCTAGATTAACCCCTAATAACACAATATTCCCTGTTTGAGCATTTGCGAAAACACCACCACGCACCAAATAGGTGTACCCATCCAAAAAGCCACCGTTAAATGCTAGCATAAAACTAACGATGTATGATTCAACTATGGCTGGTCTGCTAACTTGTGATATCATTTTTTTGATCGATCCTTCGAGGCTAAAATATTGAGTTCTCGCCTATATTTAGTAACCGTTCTTCTCTTAATTGAGATTCCTTTGTCTTCTAATAATTTTGCGAGTTTGGCATCTGAATATGGTTTGTCTTTCGGTTCTTCTTGTATCACTTTTTTTAGGGCATTTTTTACTTCTGAATCACTCTTGCCTTCCTCAGTAACTTGTTTTGCCAATAAGTCTTTCATCGGAAAAACCCCAAAGTCAGTTTC
>OMJG01001213.1_pt1 | contig 15687 bp, 16 predicted proteins | sample 1646431 | NCBI WGS metagenome assembly OMJG01 (sample SAMN03771674, study PRJEB25209) | food metagenome | isolation source: Cotija cheese | place: Mexico:Jalisco,Michoacan | collected 2011-12-12
GGCCCGGGATCGCGCGGAGGTGCCCCACGGCACCGCCCTGGTCGGCGTCACCAGTCCCAGCCAGGGGCTGCGGACGGCGCGCAGTGCGGCGCGCACGACGACGGCGTCGTCATACCGGGTGTGGTGAACGGCGACCACGACCGGGCCGTCGGGAAGCGGTTCGCCGGTGAGGTCGACCTGTCCGCCTGTCCAACGAGGCAGCCGGCTCATCGCTGTTCACCGGCTCTGTCCGTCTCGCGCGGAGCCGGGGCGGGCGTGCCTCCGGGGCGGGGGCGTCGCCATCGGGAGAGGTCCTTGCCCTTGAGGTTGCCGTACTTGACGCGGAATCCGTAGACGTCGACGTACTGCTGGCCGCCGAGTCGCTGGATGGCGTCCATCACCTCATTGGTGACCCATCTCAGGACGGCGACCTCGTCCTGGCGGCCGGCCAGTTCCGAGAAGTGGAGGGGTTCTCCGATGATGACGCCGGGATGCCTGACGGTCGGGATGCCGAACCTGCCCTTGACCGGCTCGGTACCGATCAGCGCCACCGGGACGACGGGGACGTCGGCGTGCAGGGCCATGCGCGCGACCCCGGTCTTTCCCTTGTAGAGCTCGCCGTCGGCCGATCGGGTGCCTTCGGGGAAGATGCCGATCAGGCCCCCCTCGCCCAGCCGGGTCAGGACCGGGGCCATCCCCTCGACGCTCCGCTTGCCGCCGGAGCGGTCGAGCGGCACCTGGTCGACGGCTTTGAGGAACCAGGCGACGATCTTGGACCACAGGCCGTGGTCTCCCTGGAAGAGTTCCTTCTTGGCGGGATAGGTCATCTGGCGGTCGAGCATCGCGGCGACGATGATGGGATCCAGGACCGAGATGTGATTGCAGGCGACCACTGCGCCGCCCTCCCTCGGAAGATTCTCCTCACCGACGACCCATGGCCGCCACAGGGCCCTGACGCCGGGTCCGAACAGCCCGACCTTGAACACCTGGTACCACATGGGGCCCCCTTCCGGACCGCTGACATCCGCGCGGACCACTGTATCGGGCCTCGCCGGAACGGGCCGGGCGGACGGGGCCACGAGTCACGGGCGAGGCTCTGAACCCTGCTCGACCGGAGCGCCGAAACCGCTCGTGAAGGTATGGAGGATCGGTCGCCTGCGGACGGTCCGCCTGGGATGACGCCGGCGCGGCCAGAATCCGCGGGCCGGGCCAGGGGGCTCGGCGATGGAGTGACGCGCCAGGTCGGCGGCGCCGATGAGCCCTGCGTCGGGGCCGAATCGGGCGTGCTCGATCTCGGCGAGGGGACGGAATCCCCGCCCGGTGAGGTTTCTGGCGAAGGCCGTCCGGGCCGGCCCCAGGAGGAGCTCCCCGGCCGCGCTGACACCTCCGCCGATGACGAAGAGGTCGGGGTCCAGTGCTGCGCCGAGCCCGGCCATGCCCTTGCCGAGCCAGGTGCCGACGTCCGCGATGAGTTCGATCGCGGTGGCATCGCCGTCGACGGCGGCAGCGGTGACGTCGGGGCCGATGAGCTGGTCGGGGTCCCGACCGGCGACGTGGTCGAGGAGACCCTGGGCGCGCGGAGATCCCTCGGCGATGAGGGCTTTGGCGTCGCGGACCAGGGAGTTGCCCGACGCGTACTGCTCCCAGCAGCCGCGGTTGCCGCAGGGGCACCAGTGGCCGTCAGGCACGACTGTCATATGTCCGAACTCTCCGGCCATCCCATAGCGGCCGCGGAACATCCGGCCGTTGATCACCAGGGCGCCGCCGATGCCGGTTCCCAGGGTGAGGCACACCATGACCCGGGACCCCTGCCCGGCGCCGAAGCGGTACTCGGCCCAGGCCGCCGCGTTGGCGTCGTTGTCGACGAGCACCGGGACGGAGATGCGGGTGGCCAGGCGGTCGCGAAGCGGCTCGTTGCGCCATGCCAGGTGCGGCGAGAACCTCACCAGCGCCTGCTCGGTGTCGACCCAGCCGGCCGCCCCGATGCCGACGGCGCCGACGCCCAGCCCCACGGACAGCTCGGCGACCGACTCGACGATGGCGTTCTCCACCGCCTCGGGGCTGTGCGAGGGGGTGGGGCGCTTGAGTCTGCGGAGGATCGTCCCCTGCTCATCGACCACACCGGCGGCCACTTTCGTGCCGCCGATGTCGATGCCGACGCTGAGCACCGGGTCAGCCGACGTGGCGTGCGCCGGTGATCGGCATCTCGCCGACCGAGGAGATCTTGATGCCGGCGCTCGGATTGGCGGCATGGACGATCTGCCCGCCGCCGATGTACATGCCGACGTGGCTCGGGCCGGAGTAGTAGAAGACCAGGTCTCCGGGCTGAAGGTTGCTGGTGGAGACCGAGGTGCCGGCGCCGAACTGCTCCTGGGAGGTGCGCGGCAGGCTGACGCCGGCGGCGGCCCAGGCGGCCTGCATGAGGCCGGAGCAGTCGTAGCCGGTGGGGCCGGTACCGCCGTAGACGTAGGGGCCGCCGATCTTGGACTTCGCGAAGGCGATGGCGGTGGCGGCGCGCCCGGACGCCGAGGTGTTCGACGAGGAGCCCGAAGGGGATGCGGGGGAGGCCGAGGTGTCGCTGCGGACCTCCGAACGGGAGTTCTGGGAGGCGGCGTTGGCGCGGGACTGCGCGGCCGCAGCCTGTTCGCGGGCCAGCTTCTGCTGCTCCTGGGCGGTGAGGGAGGCCAGCACCTTCTTGGCGTCGTCCTCCTTGGCCTTGGTCTTCTTGAGGAGCACGGCCTGGGAGTCGCGGCTGGCCTTGATGGTGGTCCGGTCGCTGGCGGCCTGCTTCTCCAGGGTCTGGAGGCGGGCCTGCTCGGACTGGAAGGACTGGAACCTGCTCTTGGTCCGGTCGGAGACGTTCTGCATGGTGGTGAGCCGGGACAGGAACTGCCCGGCGTCACCGCTGGTCACCATCTGGGCGCTGAGGCTGATGTTGCCGTTCTGGTAGTCGTTGGCGGCCAGGGCGCTGAGGGTCTTGCGCATGGAGGCGACCTTGGCCCGCTGGGAGACCAGGTCCTTCTCGGCGGACTTGAGGCTCTTCTCGGCCTTGTCGAGGTTGGCCTGAGCGGTGGTGTACTGCGCATCGAGCTTGTGGCTCTGGGCCTCGATGGCGGCCAGCTCACTCTTGGCCTCGGAGACCGTGTCAGGCTCGGCGGCGGCCCTAGTCTGCCCGGTGACCAGCCCGGACACGACGATCGCGCTGCTCAGTGCCGTGGCCGCCAGACCCCGTCCGAGCCTGCGGCCCTTCTCGGCGCCGCGTGTCTTCGAGCCGGCCTGTCGATTCTGTGCCACGTTGTGTCCTTCGCGTCCTCGGCGGAACCCCTGGAAGGGCCTCACCAGTCGTCACGTCCATCGAGCCGTCGGGGAACCATCCCGTCTAGCTGAGAAAATCTTAGATGATGCTCAGGAGAAAGGCAAACGTCCCAAGAACTTCCCTTATTCCCTTGTCAGAGCCGGTTCACCAGCGGTACCGCAGCGCGGGAGGTGACGCCGCCCCCAGTTTTTCCTCAGATTCGTGAGAACTGTCGGTCATCATCCCTACCGTGTCCTCCATGACCGCCCAGGATCTCCAGCCCTCCTTCGATGATCTCGGCACTCCGCTCTTCGACGTCACCTTCTGCGTCGTCGATCTGGAGACCACCGGGGGGTCGGGGGACGATGAGATCACCGAGATCGGCGCCGTGAAGGTCCGCGGAGGCGAGGTGCTCGGCGAGCTGGCGACCCTCGTCCGCCCCGGAAGCCACATCCGCGGATCCGTGCAGATGCTCACCGGCATCACCGACGAGATGGTCGCAGACGCCCCGTCGATCGGCTCCGTACTGCCCAGCTGGCTGGAGTTCAGCCGCGGATGCGTGCTGGTGGCCCACAACGCGCGATTCGACATCGGCTTCCTGAGACGGGCCTGCGATGCCCACGACCGGCCCTGGCCCGGGAACACCGTCCTCGACACCCTCGCGCTGGCCCGCTCCTGCCTCGGCCGCGACGAGGTGCACGATCACAAACTGGGCACCCTGGCCCGATACTTCTCGGCCACCACCTCGCCGTCCCACCGGGCCCTGGACGACGCCCGGGCCACCGTCGACGTCATGCACGGGATCATCGAGCGGGTCAGCGGCCTGGGCGTCACCACCCTCGAGGACCTCCTGGAGGTCACCCACAAGGTGGCCCCCGGCCGCCGCGCCCGCCGTACCTGGGCCGACTCCCTGCCCGAGAGCCCCGGCATCTACTGGTTCCAGGCGGACCGTCCCACCGCCGGCCAACCGCCCGAGGTGCTCTACGTCGGCACCTCGGTCAACGTCCGCCGCCGCGTGAGGCAGTACTTCACCGCCTCGGAGACCCGCCGCCGGATGGACGAGATGGTGAGGGTGGCCACCGGCGTCGACGCCCTGGCCTGCGCGACGACCCTGGAGGCCGGCGTGCGCGAACTGCGCATGATCGACGCCCACTCCCCCCGCTACAACCGCAGATCACGGCGGCAGAACGCGGTGAACTGGGTCTGCCTCACCGACGACCGGTACCCGCGGCTGTCGGTCGTCAGGTCGACCAGCCGCACCGATCGCACCTACTGGGGCCCCTTCACCAACCGGCAGGAGGCCGCGGACGCCGGGAGCCTCATCGCCGAGTTCGCCGGCATCCGCCAGTGCTCCGGGACCCCCGCGAGCCACCCCCACGGCTGCCCCCTGGCCGAGATGGGGCGCTGCGTCGCGCCCTGTCTGACGGGAGGAGGGGACGACCCCTCCACGCTCGCTCAGGCGCTCGCTGCCTCCCCGACCGGGTCCAGTCCGCGACCGCCCTCCACCGACCCCTACAGAGGTGCCGTGGACCGGGCGCGCCAGGCCATGACCGTGGACGTCCGCCCCCTCATCGAGGCGGCGTCCACGCGGATCGCATCTCTGTCCCGCCAGGAGCGGTTCGAGGAGGCCGCCGCGCTCACGTCCAGAGCACGCTCCTGCCTGAGGGCGGGACGCCGACGGGCCAGAATCGCCTCCCTGGCCGACTGCGCAGAGATCGTCGCGGCGCGCCCTGTTGATCGCAGCTGGGAGATCCACATCGTTCGCCACGGGCGACTCGCAGCCGCCGCCCACAGCCCCGCCGGGCAGAACCCGGTACCGACCATCGAGACGGCCCGGGCGACGGCCGAGACGGTCACCGCCTCCGCGCCCGGCATCCCCGCCTGCACCGTCGAGGAGGCCGAGCTGGTCGCGGAGTGGCTGGAGACCCCCGGCGTCCGGCTCGTCGACATCGACGGCAGCTGGGACTGGCCGGTGCACTGCGCGGCCGAGGACCGGGCCCTGTCCGACGCCGTCGCCATGGCGTCCGCCACGATCTCCGATCAGGAGTGCGGACGCACCGCCTGAGCCCCTAATCTGTTGCCATGTTCAACGCCATCGTGCTCATCCAGGCCAGCTCCAACAGGATCCCGGAGGTGGCCCAGGAGGTTCTGGCCCTTCCCGGGGTGAGCGAGGTCTACTCCACCGCCGGACACATCGACCTCATCGCCATGGTCCGCGCCTCCACCATGGAGGAGGTCGCCGAGATCATCGCGGACCGGATCAACAAGGTCGAGGGAGTGGTCGACACCGACACCCACATCGCCCTGCGCACCTACTCCGAGCACGACCTGGAGGCGATGTTCTCAATCGGTGATTAGAGGAGAGGGCAACCCCTCCACGCCGCTTCGCGTCCTCAACAGGGGGGACGACCCCCAGCGGGTCTGGTCAGGTGAGCCAGGTGACGACGAGGGCCGCCAGGCAGACCCCCACGATGACGGCATAGGCGATCCGGCTGCGCCCCCTGGTGGCCCACCGGTTCCTGGACCACACCCAACCGATCACGGCGCCGATGACGATCGCGCCGATATCGGCGGTCCAGTCCCTGGCGCCGGCGAGGATGCCCCAGATCACGAACAGCGTGATGAGGATGATGTCCCCGCGGATGTCCTGATGTTCCAGGTGCTTGATGACCGCCGTCGCCGCCAGGATGCCGAAGATTCCGCAGATGGCGCCGGAGAATGAGGCCGGTACCCCGGTCAGCGACAGGGCCGTGGCCCCGCCGAGCCCCGACAGAAGGTAGACCGCGGCGAAGTCGGCGGACCCCAGGATCGGCTCCAGGCTGCGGCCCACCAGGACCAGGAACACCCCGTTGATGATCCCCTGAAGGATCGATCCCGTGGTGAGGCCGTAGAGCAACGGCCGCCACACCTGGAAGTCGAAGACCGGACTCGAACCCGCCGCCAGCCAGGTGGCCAGCGGCACCAGGTTCGACAGCACCGCCACCACGAGGGTCGCTGCGGCCAGCACGATCGATGCCGGGCTGTCACTGCGCCCGGGACGGATCGGATGCTCCGCCCACCGGTCCCCCATGTTCTCCACCTCCTCATCGGCGGGCCCTGCCGGTGCACCGGCGACGTCGCCGTCGCTCAGGGTGCACCGCGAGGATCCCGTCAGGCGATCTCCACTGTCTCGATGACGACCGGATCCGCAGGACGGTCCATCCGATCGGTCTTCACCTGGGCGATCTCGTCGACGACCTTGCGTGACGCCTCGTCGGCCACCTCGCCGAAGATCGTGTGACGCCGGTTGAGGTGCGGGGTCGGGGCAACCGTGATGAAGAACTGCGAGCCGTTGGTGCCCGGGCCCGCATTCGCCATGGCCAGCAGGTAGGGCTTGCTGAAATGGAGGTCCGGGTGGAACTCGTCGGCGAACTGGTAGCCGGGGCCGCCGGTCCCGGTGCCCAGCGGGCAGCCTCCCTGGATCATGAATCCGTCGATGATCCGGTGGAAGGTGAGGCCGTCGTAGAACCGGCCGGTCGTCTTCTGGCCGGTCAGCGGATCGGTGTACTCCTGGGTGCCGTCGGCCAGCCCGACGAAGTTCTTCACCGTCTTGGGCGCCTGGTCCCCGAAGAGATTGAGGACGATGTCCCCATGATTGGTGTGCAAGGTCGCGGTTGATGCCACGTGGCTGCCTTCCTGATCCGATGATGGCGTCCGGACCGTCGACGGGCCGGATCTGCATCCCACAGTACCGACCGGGATGAGATCGGTCCGGCCGGACCGTGCCGATCATCGCCCATACCTGTCGCGACTCCCACCCCGCGGCTAACGTGGAGACTGCTTGATCACAAGCCACACCACAGCAGGAGGAACTCGTGTCCCGCAAGAAGTCACTGCACGAGGCCGCCGACCACACGGCCGCCTCGGTGAAGGAACAGAGGGCTCAGGCCCTGGAGAACGCCGCGGCCTATCTGAGCGCTGCTCAGGCCAAGGCCGCTCCTCTGGCCGCCCAGGCGGCCGAGAAGATCGGCCCCCTCGGCGAGGAGGCGCTCAAGGTCGGCGAACAGGCGTGGAAGCGCGGATCGAAGGCGGTGGCCGAGACTGGCGACCGGATCGCCCCGGCGATCAGCAGCGCCCGTGAGGTCGCCGAGAAGAAGGTCGGACCCGCCATCCACCAAGCCTATGACACCTTCCAGAAGGATGTCCTGCCGGAGATCGAGGAGAAGGCCGCCCAGGTCGCCTCCCATCCGGCCGTCGAGGAGGCCACCCGGCGCAGCCAGGCGGCCCTGGCCGCCCTCAAGGGACAGGTCGCCGACGTCGCGGACACCGCCCAGGACAAGGTCGAGGTCGCCGCGAAGAAGTCCCGCAAGGCCACCAAGAAGGCGAAGAAGGCTGCGAAGGCCGCCGCGAAGGACGCGAAGAAGACGGCTTCGAAGTCCACGGACCTGGTCGCCCCGAAGAAGCAGCACAAGGTCCTCAAGACCCTTCTGGTCCTCGGCGGGCTCGCCGCGGCCGGAGCGGTTGCGGCCCGCAAGTTCCTCGGATCGGCCGATGACGGCTGGACGGCCCGCGAGCCCAGCGAGACCTACTCCTGGACGCCCAAGGCCCCCGCCCCCGGGACCTCGCCGGCACCCGAGCCCGAAGCGGCGCCGGAGGCCCAGCCTGCCGCCGCGACTCCCGAGCCGGCGCAGTCCCCCGACTCCGCGGCGGCGGAGGCGACCATGACCGAGGAGGGCGGTCCGGCCCCCGAGGGTGCGGAGACCACGGCCACGGTGCCGTCCTATGTCGGCGACAATCCGCCCGAGGGCTTCGTCATCAAGGGCAACGACCGCTCGAAGAAGTACCACGTGCCCGGCTCCGGCGGCTACGACCGCACCATCGCCGATGTGTGGTTCTCCTCGGAGGAGGACGCCCAGGCAGCTGGATTCACCAAAGCCTCGAGGTGATCGCAGGGGCGACTCCCCCCTCACCCGAACAGGCTCCGGCATGACGGCACCAATTGCTGAGAGATTCCTCACACCTGTCACAAAGAGGCCTTCCAAAAGCACTTCATCTGGTTGATAGTGACCACATCACCGAGATGCGGCGCTCCGCCAAGAGGTCAAGGGAGGACCCTCGATGACAACGCCAACCCGCTGTACGCCGTCCGGCCTGCCCCTGGAATGGGTCTGTGCACGGGAGTTCGCCGTTCATGTCCGTCACATTTCCAGCGCCTCCGGGGTCCCCTGGCGGGTCCTGGCTCTGCTGGCCGGGGTCTCCAGCAGGACGGTCGGGCGGCTGGTGGGCCGCGGCCGTCCGATGCGTCGGATCAGGGCCGTCGACGCGGAGCGCCTGCTCATGCTCACTCCACTGGCCATCAGCGCCGCCGAGCAGCAGTTCGTCGACCCCGTCAGCACGGTGCGCCGGGTCCGCGTCCTGCTGATGAACGGACACTCGGTCAATGACGTCGCCGCATACCTCGGCGTGTCCACCGGCGGCCTCGCCCGTCTGATCACCGAGCCCGAGCCGCGATGCACCGCGATGATGCGGGTCCGGGCGAGGGCGGCCTGCGAGGCCCACCATCTGTGGTGGGCCGACCAACCCGCCGAGCTCGGCGCCGACGAGCCGGACGTCCTGCCCGAATGCGCGGCCTGAGGTGTGGGCCGTCCTGGGTGCGGCGGTCTCCGCGGTGCTGGCCCTCGGACATCTCCTGGTGGCGGTGCCACGACTTGCCGAACCCTCAGCCGACGAGGTGGAGGGCGATGTGCTGGCCGTCAAGCCGCCCTACCGGGACCTGGCGACTCCCCGCAGGGCCACGGTGGTGACGGCGTTGGCCGCGGCGTGCGGGGCACTGTCGGTCCTGGCCCCCGGATGGGGACGCGGTGTGTGGTGGGTGTGGGCGGGATCGGTGCTCACCCTGGTCGCCGTCGATCAGGCGACGACCTTCCTGCCGCGTCGACTGTGGTACTGGTGTCTCGCCGAGTCGGTCCTGGCGCTCGCCGTCGGCGCCGTCATCGGGCACCCGCCCGCCGGGCTGCTGGCTCTGCCGGTTCTGGCCGTGGTGACGATGGTGCCGTTCTGGCTGCTCTGGAGGTGGGGCGGAGGGCTGGGATACGGCGACGTGAGGTTGGCCGGCGGGATGGGCCTGACCGGTGGCGTCCTCGGCACGGCGGGGTGGACGACGTCCCTCCTGGCCGCGGCCCTCGCCGGCGCGCTGCTGGCCCTGGGCATCGCGGCCCTGCGCAGGATCCGCCCCTCACCGTGGGGCCGGGTCTTCGCCTACGGTCCCGCGCTGTGGGTCGGCCCGTGGGCCGCCCTGACCCTCAACCTGCTGTGACCTCGATCCAGCGTGCCAGCTGCTCCCGGGCCTTCCCCGAGTCGATGGCCGCCGCGGCCCTGTCCAACCGCGGGGCGAGCTGATCGACCAGCGGCGCGTCGACGTCCGGCCCGTCATAGGCCAGCAGTGCGGCGGCGGCGTTGAGCAGGACGATGTCGCGCACCGGGCCGGTCGCACCGTCCAGAACATCGCGGACCACCTGGGCGTTGTGGGCGGGGTCGCCGCCCACGAGATCATGCGGCTCGGCACGCGGGATGCCGAGATCGGCCGGGTCGAGGGAGGTCCGGACGCAGCGCCCCTCATTGAACAGCCAGATCTGGGAGTCGGTGGTCGTGGTGAGCTCGTCGAGCCCGTCACCGCCGTGGAAGACCAGCCCACGGGATCCCCGATCGGTCAGGACTCCGGCGACCAGCGGCGCCATTCTGGCATCGGCGATGCCGATCGCATCGGCCCGGGGCCGGGCCGGGTTGGTGAGGGGTCCTAGCAGGTTGAAGGTCGTCTGGATGCCGAGCTCCTTGCGGGCGGGGCCGGCGAATCGCAGCGAGGCGTGGTACAGCGGGGCGAAGAGGAAGACGATGTGGGCGGCGTCCAGCACGCCCGCCTGATCCTTCGGATCCAGGGACAGCTTGACGCCGAGGGCCTCGAGGCAGTCGGCGGTGCCGCAGGCCGAGCTGGCGGCGCGGTTGCCGTGCTTGACCACCCTGGCACCCGCCCCGGAGGCGACGATCGCGGCCATCGTGGAGATGTTGACCGTGTTGGCGCGGTCCCCTCCGGTGCCGACGATGTCGACGGTCTCCCGGTCGAGCTCCAGTGGGGTGGCGCGCCCGAGCATCCCCTCCGCGAGACCCGACAGCTCCTCGACCGTCTCCCCCTTGGCGCGCAGCGCCACCGCGAATCCCGCCACCTGGACGGCGCTCAGATCCCCGGACAGCACCTGATCCATCGCCCAGATGGAGCGCTCGCGGTCCAGATCGTGCCCGTTGACGAGATCGGTGAGGAGATCGGGCCATGTCTTCTGTGCGACCGGGGCCACCTCACACCTCCGCGGCGGCACGGACCACACCGGCCACCACGCGGGGCAGCTCGACGGGATCGACCGGATGGGTGCTGATCGCGTCGGCTCGCGACCAGCTCGCCAGCCAGGCATCAGCCACCCTGGCGACCAGCAGCACGACCGGCGGGCAGTCGGAGACCTCGTCCTTGAGCTGATGGCACAGGCCCATGCCGCCCGAGGGGACGGCTTCGCCGTCAGCGATCACGACGTCGTAATTTCCGGAGTCGACGGCATGGATCGCGGCGGGCTGGGTGGCGACGTCGACCACCTCGATCTCGGGGAGGTCGGGGGAGATCCGTCTACCCAGCGCGAGACGCACCTGCTCTCGGACCTGACGGTCGTCGGAGTACACGAGCACCTTGAGAGTGGGCCCACCGCTGCTCTGGTCTTCAGTCATCCCTCGTCCTTGTGGATCGTCGCTTCGCGCCGTGGGGCCCGTTCCGGCCCCCCGGACGGGCCTGATCGAGGGCATGGTATGGCGGCCACCCGTCGATCGACCCGACATGCATTATCTCATCGGCCCCTTCGGGGTTCATCACCGGATCGACATTCGAATGCCGAAGAACATGACCAATCGCACATTTCCCGACATAATGAGCCCGTGGCCACTTCAGCGAAGACGTCAGAGCGACCGTCAGGTGCCATCCACCCGATCGCCCCCTCCCGACTCAAGGCTCCCTCCGGGCGCCCTGACCTTCTCCCGATGGGCGTGTGGATCTGGCTGGCGAGCGAACTCATGTTCTTCGCGGCCCTGTTCGCCGCGTACTTCATGATCCGTCAGGTGACCAGCGACAAGGCGGCCGCGGGGGCGCAGACCCTGTGGCAGTCGGAGTCGGCGCATCTCGACATCCCGTACGCGGCCGTGAACACCCTGATCCTGGTGCTCTCCTCGGTCACCTGTCAGATGGGTGTGCACGCCGCCGAGCACGGCCGGGTGCGTCGCACCAAGGGCCTGGCGGCCGTCACCGCCTGGGGGATGCGGGAGTGGTACACCCTCACCTTCGTGATGGGCACCGTCTTCATCGCCGGGCAGGCGCTCGAGTACGCGAACCTGGTCAGCGAGGGCCACACCATGCAGTCCAGCGTGTTCTTCTCGCTGTTCTTCATCGCCACCGGGTTCCACGGACTCCACGTGACCGGCGGCCTGGTGGCCTTCCTGTTCACTCTCGGCCGCACTTATCTGGCGCGCCGTTTCACCCATGAGCAGGCGGTCACGGCGATGGTGGTGTCCTACTACTGGCACTTCGTCGACGTGGTGTGGATCATCCTGTTCTCGGTCATCTACATCATCCGGTGATCAATCGGACGAGCGCGGGGGCGCCGGCCCGGCAACTACCAGAAGAAAGGTCGATCCAGTGAGGTTCCTCTCCATGAGACGGCGGCATCCGGCGGCGAAGCCGCTGATGCTGCTGCTGGCCCTCGTTCTGGTGGGTTGTGTCTACGCCCTCGTCAGCCCCGCGGCGTCGAGCACCGCGGATACCAACGTCTCGAGCCAGGCCGCCGCGGGCAAGGCCATCTTCGAGACCAACTGCTCCTCCTGCCATGGGATGAACGGGGAGGGCACCACCCAGGGGCCCACCCTGGCCGGTGTGGGCGCCGCCTCGGTCGATTTCCAGATGGGTACCGGCCGTATGCCGATGGCCCGGCCGGAGGCCCAGGCCCCGGCGAAGCGCACGAACTTCACCGATGAGGAGATCGCCCAGGTCGCGGCCTATGTCGCCTCACTGGCCCCCGGCCCCTCCGTCCCCGACGCCGAGCAGTACACCGGCAAGGGTCTGAGCGCCGAGGAGATCGCCCGCGGCGGAGAGCTCTTCCGCACCAACTGCTCGGCCTGCCACGCCATCGACGGCCGTGGCGGCGCACTGCCGAACGGCTCCTACGCACCCTCCCTGGTGAAGACCTCGGACAAGCACATCTACGAGGCGCTGCGCACCGGCCCGCAGCAGATGCCGGTCTTCTCCAAGTCCGCGCTGACCGATGACGACGTCAAGGAGATCATCGCCTACCTCAGCAGCGTCCACTCCCAGCCCAACGACGGCGGCTTCTCCCTCGGCGGTCTCGGACCGATCTCGGAGGGCCTGTGGGCATGGATCATCGGCATCGGCACATGCGTGCTGGTGGCCTTCTGGCTGGCGAAGAAGGGAGCCCGGGCGCGATGAGCACCGATCAGAGGAACAATCAGCAGCCGGTCGCCGATCCGGGCCTCGAGCCCTACGTCGAGCGGTACTCCGACGCGGATCCGGCGGCCGGGCGCCGCGTCTACCACCAGATCCTGACGCTCTTCGGGCTGGTCCCGGTCCTGGCCGTCGCCTTCGTGGTGCTGTACTTCGCGGTTCCGCGCGACATGGTGGTGAAGTTCGGCCCGCTGCACGCCAACGCCCTCCATATCGCTCTGGGCGCGACGGCCGGCTTCGCGATCCTCTTCATCGGTCTGGGATCGATCCACTGGGCCAAGCAGGTCATGGGCGACCATGAGATCGCCGAGGAGCGTCACCCCGCCAATTCCAGCGACGAGGATCGCGCGGAGATGGCGAGGGTCTGGAAGCAGGGCGCCGAGGAGTCGGGGCTGGGGCGTCGCAAGCTGATCGGTTTCGCGGCCGCGGGCGCGATCGGGGCCCTGGCGCTGCCGGCGGTCGTGAGCCTCGCCGACCTGGGGCCCAAGCCCGGCAAGGGGATGCGCAGGGCCACCATCGAGCGCACCATCTGGGCCGAGGGCACCCGGCTGGTCAACGACGTCACCTATGCGCCGATCAAGGCCTCCGAGATGGAGATCGGCCAGCTCGTCAATGCCGAGCCCGAGACCATCAAGGACCTGCACGACGCGGACTTCCAGCGGGAGAAGGCCAAGTCGGCGATCATCATCGTCCGGATGGATCCGGACTCCATCAAGATCCCCGACTCGCGGAAGGACTGGCAGGTCGGCGGCATCCTCTCCTACTCCAAGATCTGCACCCACGTCGGCTGCCCGATCAGCCTGTGGGAGCAGCAGACCCACCATCTGCTGTGTCCCTGCCATCAGTCGACCTTCGACCTGGGCGATTCCGGTGTCGTGGTCTTCGGGCCCGCGGCCCGCTCCCTGCCCCAGCTGCCGATCACGGTCGACAAGGACGGCTACCTGGTGGCGCGCAGCGACTTCACCGTTCCGGTGGGGCCCAGCTACTTCGAGCGCGATTCGCGCCACGATTACAAGAAGGGTGACAACTGATGGCCCGCCCAACCGGAACCGCAGACACCTCACCCGCCGTCGAGTCCCAGGTGCCCGACGACGCCGCCCCCAAGAAGTCCTCCTCGGGCCCGCTCATCTGGGCCGATGACCGGCTGGGGCTGGCGAAGCTGGGCAAGGCGGGGCTGCGCAAGGTCTTCCCGGACCACTGGTCCTTCCTGCTCGGCGAGATCGCGCTGTACTCCTTCATCGTGCTGCTCATCACCGGCGTCTTCCTCACCATCTGGTTCAAGCCGTCGATGGCCGAGATCGACTACCAGGGCTCCTACCAGCTGCTGCGCGGCGTGCCCATGTCGGAGGCCTTCGCCTCCACCCTCGACATCTCCTTCGACATCCGCGGCGGACTGCTGGTCCGCCAGATCCATCACTGGGCCGCCCTGCTCTTCGTGGCTGCCGCCATGTTCCACATGCTCCGGGTGTTCTTCACCGGCGCCTTCCGCAAGCCCCGCGAGATCAACTGGCTGATCGGCGTCGGCCTGTTCATGATGGCGATGATCGAGGGCTTCGCCGGATACTCGCTGCCCGACGATCTGCTGTCGGGCACCGGCCTGAGGTTCGCCGACGGCCTGATGCGATCCATCCCGCTGATCGGCACCTGGGTGGAGTTCTTCGTCTTCAACGGAGAGTTCCCGGGAACCGCCATCGTGCCGCGCCTCTACATGGTCCACATCCTGCTGGTGCCGGCACTGCTGCTCGGCCTGATCGCGGCACACATCTCGCTGGTCGTCTACCACAAGCACACCCAGTACCCGGGGCCCGGGCACACCGAGAAGAATGTGGTGGGCTACCCCATGTTCCCGGTGTACATGGCCAAGGCCGGCGGCTTCTTCTTCGTGGTCTTCGGGGTCATCACCCTGATGGCCACCTTCATGCAGATCAACCCGGTGTGGAAGTACGGCCCCTACAACCCGGCACAGGTGACCGCCGGCTCCCAGCCCGACTGGTACATGGGCTGGCTCGAGGGTGCGGTGCGCATCATGCCGAACTGGGAGTGGCACATCGGCCACACCACCTGGAGCTGGAACATCTTCCTGCCCGGCGTCGGGCTGATGGGGATCCTCGCCGTCATCCTCGTGGCGTGGCCCTTCGTGGAGCGCTGGATCACCGGTGACACCGCCGAGCATCACATCCTGGACCGTCCCCGCAATGTGCCGACCCGCACCGCCCTGGGCGTAGCGGCGATGACCGGATACGCCATGTTCCAGCTGGCCGGCGGCAATGACATCATCGCCACCCACTTCCACCTGTCCCTCAACGCCATCACCTACTTCATGCGGGCGGCCGTCTTCGTCGCCCCAGTGATCGCCTACCACATCACCAAGCGCATCTGCGTGAGCCTCCAGAGGGCCGACCTGGAACGTCTGGAGCACGGATCTCCCTCCGGTGAGATCGTGCGCAGCCCCGACGGCGGCTTCGTCGAGAAGCACGAGCCCCTCAGCCAGGAGGAGGCCTGGCGGCTCACCCAGCACAAGGAGTACCCGGTTCTGGACGCCACGGTCACCGGCGATGAGGGCATTCCTGTGCGCGGCGGGGTATCGCGGCGCCGGGCCCGGCTGCTGCGCTGGTTCGTCGGTTCCAACGTGGCCAAGCCGACCGCCGACCAGATCAAGGGTGCCGACGGGCATCGGTCGGTCGAGGGCGCCGAGGCCCGCCCGGAGGTCGAGTCCTCCCGGTCCGAGGACGCCGGCGCCGAGGAGCGGACGCCCATCGGTCACTGACCCGTCTCACGCAGGAGGGGCTCCACCGTGCTACCGCGTCCCGTCGCCCGCGGCGGCCAGCTCGCCGCGGTACCGCTCGCCCAGAGCCGCCAGGTCGGCACGGGCGACCGACATGCGGCAGGC
>OMJG01001215.1_pt1 | contig 15674 bp, 13 predicted proteins | sample 1646431 | NCBI WGS metagenome assembly OMJG01 (sample SAMN03771674, study PRJEB25209) | food metagenome | isolation source: Cotija cheese | place: Mexico:Jalisco,Michoacan | collected 2011-12-12
TTGAGTGTACCATAAATGCCTTTTTATTTTTCTAACTTAATTTTACAATTCGCGGGATAAAAAAAGAATTATAATAAATCAAATGATTGATAATAAGATAGCTGAATTGATGGAACTTGAGAGTTATAAAAAAGCTCTCATCTACGAATACGTAACAGGTAAAAAAGAAGCCTAGGAGGTGATTCATTTGGTAGAGAACAAAGAAATTCGTTTTGAGCAGGATATTGAGACTTCACTGACTACGTATGGCAAATGGAAGAAAGAAACATTCAATGAATCAAACTTTGATCCCATAATTGGTTTGGATTGTCAAAAATTGCTAGGCTTTGTCCAGAAGACTCAACCAAAACAGTGGGTACGTCACCAACGAAACTATAACAATGATGGAGAAGTCAAGTTCCTTCAACGCTTTAATCAAGAGGTAGAAACCCACGGCATGTTACATGTATTGCGCAATGGGATCAAAGACCGCGGTGTGCGCTTTAAAGTAGCTTACTTCAAACCTGCTTCAGAGCTGAATGATGAAAGGATGGAAAAGTATGAAGCAAATAGTTTTACCTGTACTCGCCAGTTTGCTTACAGTCCTAATAACCATAAAACCATTGATATGGTTTTGTCGTTAAATGGTATTCCGCTCGTTGCTTTAGAATTGAAAAACCAGTACACTGGTCAAACAGTAGAAAATGCCAAACTCCAGTTTCAAAAAGATCATGATCCAAAAGAATTGGTATTTCGTTTTAATCGCCGCTTCTTAGTCTATTTTGCGGTGGACCATACAGATGTTTATATGACGACAAAGTTGGACGGTAAAAAAACGTACTTCTTGCCATTCAATCAAGGTTCCAATGGGCCGGGAAGAGTTGGTGGAGCAGGCAATCCGTCCAATAAAGATGGCTACCCAACTGCCTACTTGTGGGAAAAGGTGCTTACTAGAGACAATTTGATGGATATTATCCAACGTTTTATGAATCTAGAGATTAAAAAAGAAAAGCAAGGCGACAGAGAAGTCACAAAGAAAACGTTGATTTTTCCTCGTTATCATCAGTTAGATGTGGTTCGAAAATTGGTTGCAGATGTAAAAAGCCATGGTAGTGGAGAAAATTATTTGATCCAGCATAGTGCTGGTTCTGGAAAATCTAATAGTATTGCATGGCTGGCATACCATTTAGCCTCTATTCATGATCAACTGAACTACCCAATTTTTTCATCAATTATTATTGTGACTGATCGAACAGTATTGGATCGCCAGTTGCAAAATACTATCATGAACTTTGATCATCAGACAGGTTTGGTAGAAACGATTGACGATCGCAAATCCTCTCAAGATTTAAAAGAAGCCATTAATGATGGGCGTAAGATCATTATTACCACTTTGCAAAAGTTCCCAGTGATCTATCAGGAAGTAGATCAAGTGGAAGGTCGTAATTTTGCTGTGATTGTGGATGAGGCACATTCTTCACAAACTGGGAACAGTGCCCAGAAGCTAAAAGCCGCTCTTTCGGACAAATCTAAATCCTTGGAAGAGTATTATGAACTGGAAGGCGAAGTTGACGATGTATTACCAGATGCTGAAGATGAACTAGTTCAACAATTGGCAGCACAAGGTAAACATCAAAATTTAAGTTTCTTTGCTTTTACCGCTACACCGAAAGAAAAGACATTGGAAATGTTTGGTACGAAACAACCAGATGGGCATTTCGAACCCTTTCATGTTTACTCGATGCGCCAGGCGATTGAGGAAGGCTTTATCTTAGATGTGCTGAAGAACTATATGACCTATAGTACTTCCTACAAAATTGCCCGTGAAATTGAAGATAACCCAGAATTACCAAAGAGTGAAGCAACCCGAGCGATTGTTCGTTTCCAATCATTGCATCCTTGGGCAGTTGCTCAAAAGACGGCTGTGATGGTTGAGCAATTCCGAGCGGTTACTCGTACAGCTATTGGTGGGCAGGCAAAAGCAATGGTCGTTACCGCATCACGCTTACACGCTGTTCGCTATATGAAAGAATTTAAAAAATATATAGCGAACAAAGGTTATAATGATTTGAATGTGTTGGTTGCTTTTTCTGGTTTGGTAGTAGATGGAGAGACTGAATATACAGAAACGAAGATGAATGTCACAAAATCTGGTGAGAATGTTCGGGAGAATCAATTAAAGGAAGCTTTCCATACAGATAATTTTAATATCTTGATTGTTGCTGAAAAATATCAAACGGGTTTTGATGAACCGTTGCTGCATACCATGTTTGTCGATAAGAAGTTAAAGGGTGTTAAAGCTGTTCAGACTTTATCACGACTCAATCGAACAATGCCTGGGAAGAAGGATACCTTTATTCTTGATTTTGTAAATGATGTTGAAGATATTGAAGCTGCTTTCCAACCCTTTTATGAACAAACAAATTTGAGAGAAGAAATCAATGTTAACTTGATTTATGATACTCAAAGCAAGCTACGAAAATTTAATGTTTACAATCAAGGTGATATTGAACGTGTCATGAAATTGGTGAAACAAGCCCAAAAGCAACAGAATGAGCGCTTGCTTGGACGAATTTCTAGCATGTTTAAGCCGATTATGGATCGCTATGAGGAAATGAATAAGGATAATCAGTACCAGTTTCGGGTGACTCTACGTAACTTTAGCAAGTGGTATGATTATATTTCACAACTTGATCGGTTATTCGATATGGAATTATTGGAGGAGCGGATTTTTACTGGATACTTGCTGAAGTTTCTACCTAAAGAAACACGAGAGAATATTGATATTTCTGATAAAGTAAAGTTGGAATATTATAAGTTACGTCAGGATTTTTCCGGTGAAATTCATCTAGTGAATAAAGAAGGCGAGCTAGTAAATCCAAAGACAATTGATGCAGGAATCAAACCGCCGGATGAACGAGACTCACTAGAAGAAATCATTCATAAAATCAATGAACGATTTCCTAATGATTTTGATGAAGGAGATCGATTATTAGTAGAGATTTTGTATCGGTCATTTGCAGATAACCCAGATTTGAAGGTTGTCAGCATGGCTAAGAATAACGATGCTCAGATGTTTGAAAAATCGCTGTTCCCTGATGTATTTAAAGATAAGGTGATGGAGCAGTATGAGAAAAACAATGCAGCTTTTGAGAAAATGTTTGGGCATGATGATAGGTACTTTGATCTAGTATATACATTAGTTGCTAGAGATTTATACAAGTTATTACGGACAAATAACTTGTATAAATAAGGATTAAGCAATACAATTTCTCTCAAAAATAAAGGAGAAGTTGTATTGTTTGCTTTTAAGAAAGCGCTGAAAAATTTGTTACATACTAAATTGTCTGAACTCTGTCATATCAGCTATGTTAGAATAAAGGAAATAGATTTATTTTTATAAACAGTGTTGTCTCGGAAGTTTAAAATATGTCAACCACAATTGAAGTGAACAAACAAAGCGTGAAGCAGTTTCTTGAAACTGGGAAGATCAAAAAATTTGTTATTCCAGAATATCAACGTCCCTATGCTTGGACTGACGAGCAAATCCAAGTACTGTTTGATGATTTAGCGGAGTACACAGCAAACAATAACGAGAGTACTTACTTTTTGGGAAGCATTGTGGCTTATGAAAATGATCATAACGAGCAAGAAATCATTGATGGACAGCAAAGGATAACTACGCTATTTTTATTTTTGAGAGCTATCTATGCTAAATTAGAAAATAGTTGTGAAAAGGAAGCTTTATTCTTGAAAAGCCAAATTGAACCTGCGTTATGGGAACAAGATGACTTAACAGGTGAGGTTAAACCAGATAAAATTCTGATTATGTCTCGAGTAATGTGGGACGAGGGGAATGAAGAATTTGCTAGTATTCTAGTAAGTGGTGAAGCAGATGTTAAATCAAAAAGTAATTATTCGAAGAACTATATTTTAATTCAACATCTATTAAATGAGTATGCAACAAACGAACCACTATCATTTTATCGTTTTATCAGTAAAAAGGCGATTTGAATGAATTATTCCGTGTCCATTTGGAAAAAGCTGTCAATACGCTTCTCAAAACGGAGTTAACGGCTTTCCTCGATTACGAAAAGTACGATCGCATTGGTTTTAACACGGGTAATTCTCGTAACGGCTCCTATGACCGTACGGTCAAGACCGAGTACGGGGAACTTCATCTCCAGATTCCGCGCGACCGCAACGGCGAGTTCAAGCAACAGACTGTTCCTGCTTATAGACGGACGAATGATACCTTAGAGGAGACCGTCATTCACCTCTTCCGAAAAGGTATTACCATGTCGGAAATCGCAGACTTGATTGAGAAAATGTATGGGCATCACTACACGCCCCAAACCATGTCCAATATGACTAAATCATTTACGGAAGAAGTCACTTCATTTAAGGAACGTGAGCTTCATGACCGTTATGCCGCTATTTATATGGACGCAACCTATATCCCTTTAAAGCGGAAAACCGTCGCCAAGGAAGCCATTCATATCGCAGTTGGCATTCGCCCGGACGGTTCAAAGGAAGTGTTGAGCTATGCGATTGCACCAATTGAATCTATCACGATTTGGGAAGAGATTTTAATAGACCTCCAGGAACGTGGCGTGAAAAACGTCCTCCTTTTCATCACGGATGGCTTAAAGGGGATGGCAGGGGCCGTGCAGCGGTTCTACCCCAAAGCCCGTTTTCAACATTGCTGTGTGCACGTTTCCCGTAATATCAGTCACAAAGTGCGTGTCGATGATCGTAAGGAAGTCTGTGATGATTTTAAAATGGTGTATCAAGCGTCATCTAAAAAGGCGGCATTGGAAGCACGTGGTGCTTTTGCGGAAAAATGGAAAACCAGTTATCCAAAAATGGTGGAATCGATCCTTTCGAACGATTACCTGCTCACTTTCTATGATTTCCCATTAGCCATACGCAAGACTATTTACTCTACGAACTTGATTGAATCCTTTAATAAGCAAATCAAGAAATACAGCCACCGCAAGGAACAGTTCCAAAATGAAGAGTCGATGGAACGTTTCTTAGTCTCGTCTTTTGATACTTACAACCAAAAATTCCTAGGTCGCAGTCATAAAGGTTTCCAACAGGCCGAAGGCGAGCTCGAACAAATGCTGAGTCAACCGATGGAGAATTAGAAACAATCTACAGTAGGGAAGAACCATTTACACAAAATTATTGACGCTCCCAAAAGCATTGTTTTTAGCAGTTTAATATTATTCTTTTTCAATTAGACTGACTTGATTTAGTTACGGAATAGATACTTTAATGTGTTGAAGAAGCAACGTCCCGTGTTTATTTACTAAAGCATCCAATATTCTACCGAATATTTAATATTCACATTAGCCCTAAAATAATTGTCATACCATGTTACATTTGATATAACAGCGTTCATTTTAAAAATAGCTGTTAGTGTGACAAAACATTAAACCAAGTGTGACAAAAAACGTGATGAAAGCTTTCCGGAAACGTATGTGAACAAGTATATAATGATTTTGTCAGGAGGATAGTCAAAATGAATAAACGAATTCGTGAAATACTCAAACTGATTATTAAAAACCCTGAAATGAAACTTTCCACTTTAACAAGTGAACTTGATTTGACACGTCGTCAAATCAATTACGCGATCAATCAATTTAATGAAGAATTGAAAACAAAGAACATTCCGTTAATTCAGAGAAGTCATTCTGGAAATATTACGGTACCAATCGAGGTTATCCAAATGATATCACAGCCTGATTACGACATAGGTGATGATCAGGAACTTGTCGTTCTCACTGATAGTGAAAGACAAGCATTGATAGTGATGACTCTGATCGCTAATATCGATTACATCAGTCTGGATCATTTGGTAGATGCGGTTGATGTTAGTAAGACGACTGTTATGGAAGATATCAAACGAACGGAACCGTTCATCAGAAATTATAGTCTGACAATTCGATATAATCGGATGAATGGTTACCAATTGGTTGGTTCGGAACACCGTATCTTACAGCTGTTATCGGATCTAGTAAAACGGTATCCGATTTTTCGCCGAGAAATGATTCGCAGAAAATTGGCACAAGATGTTTCTGAAGAAGAAATCGTCCATTTGATCCATAACATGGAACAAATGTTGCATCTTAGTTATTCTGATGAGTCGGTAGACTATTTGCAGACATCAGCGAGATTTTTAGTAAGCCGTGGGATCAAGATGTCAGATAAGCACGCGTTTTTTCCCGATGATGTGACGGATACTCCTGAATTCCGAATGCTGATGATCTTGGTACATGAAACAGGTTGGAGTCTATCCAAAAGTTATATGGAGTGGTTCACGTTATTATTTTTAACTTCCAATATTTTTGAGAGCAAAACTACTCAAAATTATGATTCGGATCAAGAATTGCGAAAATTGATCAGCCAAATGGTTGAAAATTTCCAAAATCAAACGTTGATTTTGATCGATGACCGAGAAGACTTTGAACGTAGGATACTGAGTCATCTGCGTCCAGCCTGTTTTCGAATACGCTATAACTTGAGTTTAGGAGTTTATTCAATAGATAGTCTGATCAAGGATAGTAATCATGCGATTTTGATTGATTTGATGAAAGAATTGATTATTCCTATTGAGAATTGGCTAAATAAGGCCTTTCCAAATGATGAATTAGATCTTTTATCCTATTACTTTGGCTATCAATTAAGTAATCATAATAAATTGAATAAGCAACGACAAAGGGCTGTAGTTGTTTGTACTAATGGTGTCATGGTCTCAAAGTTAGTACGAGCCAATATGGAAAAACTTTTTCCAGAGATCCATTTTTTAGCTTCCCTATCTGTGCGTGATTTCTACAAATTTGAAGCTGATTATGATCTGGTCTTTACTACGACGCCACTAAAAAGTTCTATGCTGCAGTTTATGATCGAGCCAATCATGACATATCAGCAACAAATCAGTTTACGATATCGAGTTTTGAGTGATTTAGGAATTACTAAGGTTGATCGAGCAATGGATGAATTGTTAACAATCATTAGGAAATATGCAAATATCACCAATCCAGTTTCGTTGCGAGAAGAACTGCAGTACTTTTTGATCAAGGAAGATGGAAGCACGCCGCTGGACAACTTCAAGGCATTGCCTTCATTGACTTATTACTTGCGGCCGAGTTATGTACAAATCGTTGAAGAAGAGATGTCTTGGGAACGAGCAGTGGAGGTGGCTTGCCGACCGTTATTGGAACATCAAATCATTGACTCGCGTTTTATCGCTGATTGCTTGGATCAAATCAGACAACCGGGATATGCAGGTTACTTGGGAATGAAGACTTGCATTCCCCATACAACGGTCGATAAAGGTGTAATCAGTGACGGTGTCAGCATTTTAGTTTGTAAAAAGCCGATACGATTTCCTAATGGTGAAGATGTCAGCTTGATTTTGCCGCTTTCATTTTTTGATTTAACGAAGCATCTGCGAGCCATCAATCAAATCGCTGATATCGCCAAAGATGATTCATTGATTGAGCAGTTATTGATTGCTGATGACGAAAAGACAGTTTATCAACTATTAAGACAAAGATCTTAAGGAGGAAAACATGAGACTAGCAGATTATCCTAAATTGACAGTGATCATGCGTGGTTATACTTTTGATCAGGCAGATGCTATTTTACAAGCAATGCAGGAATTTGACCATCAATTTGCCGTAGAGATGACAATGAACACAAAAGGAGCTCTTGAAAATATACATGAACTAAATCAACGTTATGGTGACACGACTTATATCGGCGCTGGGACGGTAAGGACATTAGAACAAGCCCAAGCCTGCTATGAGGCTGGTGCAAAATTTTTATTAGGACCACATATGTTCACAAAAGAAATGTTGTCTTACGCCAATAAGAAAGGATTATTGGCGGTACCTGCCGCAATGACTCCTTCAGAAGTCGACCGTATGTTTAAAGAAGGAGCTGATATTGTAAAAGTATTTCCTGCAGCGGTTGTTACTCCGCGTTTTTTCAAGGATATTCAAGCACCTTTAGGTAAGTTACCACTAATGGGGGTTGGTGGAATCAGTAAGGAGAATGCGAAAGAGTTTTTTGAACAAGGTGCTAGCTATTTAGGTCTTGGTTCCGGTATGTTCAACAAACAAGACATCGAAGAGCTAAATGTTAAAAACTTAGCACGTTCGATGAAAGAATTAATTGAGGTTATTAAATAGGAGTGAGGCCTTTGGAACTTTATTTGAATGAGGAACTCGTTTTTCGAAATGTTCAAGCAAAAACAGATAGTGAAGTCTTAGCGTTTTTGGCAAGCGAGATGTACAAAAAAAACTACGTGAAGGAGGAATATATTCAAGCAATCCAAGAACGGGAAAAAGAATACCCTACTGGATTACCATCAACACCACCAGGAATCGCAATTCCCCATGCAAACTATGAAATGGTCAATAAAACAACTTTAGCAATTGCGACTCTTAAAGATCCGGTCCTATTTCATAATATGGAAAATAACAATGAGCAGTTACCAATCCAAATTGTGATCATGATGGCGATTGGGGAACCACATGGGCAAGTTGAAATGTTACAAAAAATTGTTGGAATCATACAAGATGAGCCACTGCGGCAAGAAATGATCAGAGCAGGCAATGATACTGAATTATTAGAACTATTAAAGAAAGCGGTTTTTTAATATAAGGAGGAAATCATAATGAAACGAATTTTAGTAGCATGCGGAAATGGTATCGCCACTTCAACAGTAGTAGCAACAAAAGTTAGAGAGTATTTGCAACAACATGGCATTGATGTTTCAACGACTCAAACAAAATTGATGGAAGTTCCAGGAAAAGTTCAAGACTATGATCTATTGGTGACGACTGGTCAATTTGATGGTCAAACAGGTGGTGTACCAGTAATCAAAGGGATGCCGATTTTAACAGGTATCGGTGCCGATCAAACAATGGAAGAGATTTTGAACTTACTGAAATAATAGCTGATCAAAGGAGCTGAAAAAATGAAAATCATTATGAACGTCTTTAACTTCTTTATTGACGCTGGACCAACAGTTATGTTGCCAGTCATCATCACGATTATTGGTTTGATTTTTGGGTTAAAGATTTCTCGTGCTTTTAAATCAGGTTTGACATTAGGTATCGGTTTTGCCGGGATCAAGTTGATATTGGACTTTATGACGACCAATGTTGGACCAGCTGCCAAGGCGATGGTTGATCGAACTGGTGTTAAACTAGATGCTTTGGATGTTGGGTGGGGTTCGATTGCGGCTGTTACTTGGGCATCGCCAATCATTCCAATCTTGATTTTTGCCATTCTATTGGTCAATATCGTTTTGCTGATTTTGAAACGTACACATACGCTGGATGTTGATATCTGGAACTATCACCATATGGCAATCGTTGGTGTTATGGTGTATTTTGTGACTAAGAATGTCTTCTTAGGTGTAGGTGCATCAGTAGTGATGGCAATTGCGACTTTTAAGATTTCAGACTGGTCGCAACCGATGGTAGAAAGTTTCTTCGGAATCCCTGGTGTTTCTTTACCAACTGTTTCTGCGCTCTCATCACTGGTTATTGCTTGGCCGTTAAATTGGCTGCTGGATCGTATCCCGTTATTCAGAAAATCAAAATTCACCATCAAAGATGCACAAAAATATTTGGGATTTTTTGGTGATTCTATGATCATGGGGTTAGTTATCGGGATGGTGATTGGTGTTTTAGCCGGCTATGATATCAAAGCGGTTTTACAATTAGGTGTCAGCATGTCAGCTGTTTTGGTTTTGATTCCTAAGATGACTTCATTATTTATGGAAGGATTGATGCCAATTTCAGATGCTGCACAAAAATGGTCACAAAAAAAATTCAAAGGTACACGTTTATTTATCGGATTGGATGCTGCAGTTGTTGTAGGTAATCCAGATGTTATCACAACAGCATTGATCATTATTCCACTAACGATTGCATTAGCTTTAGTATTGCCAGGAAACCGTGTGTTACCATTCGCAGATTTAGCGGTTGTTCCTTTCCGCGTGGCAATGGTCGTTGCCTTGACTCGTGGTAATTTATTAAAAAATATCATTATTGGCTTAGTTGTGACAGCTTCATTGCTATGGTGTGGGTCAGCTACTGCGCCAATGCTGACAGCAATTGCCAAATCGGTTGGTATTAACTTAGGAACTTCTTCAATGTTAATCTCATCATTTGCTGCGACTTCCATGATCCAAAGTTATTTGGTATTTATCGCATTTGCTTACAAACCAATCATCGGTATTCCAGTGTTGTTATTAGCCTTTGCGGGCGCATGGTATTACTTCGATGGTATCAAAAAAGTTAATCATGAAATGGATGAACCATTGAAGGCACAATAGTAGGAGGGTTTAAATTGAAAATTTCAGATGTCACAGTGTATAAAGTAAAACCAAGATGGATTTTTGTTAAGATCTCGACTGACGAAGGAATCGAAGGCTGGGGAGAAATGATCTCAGGAACTAAAACAGAAACGGTTGTTGCTGGAGCTTATGAGATAGGAAACCGGCTGATTGGACGTAATCCGTTTGAAATCGAGCGCCTCTTCCAAGAAATGCATCGATCTTTCTTCCGAGGCGGTCCTATTAATGGAACCATCGTTTCGGGTTTAGAAATGGCTCTGTGGGATATCAAAGGAAAAGCGTTTAATGTTCCGGTTTATGAATTATTGGGCGGTGCAGCACGTGATAAAATCAAGGTTTATTCTTGGATTGGTGGAGATCGACCAAGTGAAGTTGCAGAACAAGCACAAGATCGGTTTGATCGGGGCTTTACGGCCGTCAAGATGAACGCGACAGAAGAGCTGCATTATATCGATTCCTACCAAAAAGTTGATGAAGTGGTGGAACGAGTTGCATCTATTCGCGAACGTTTTGGTGATGCAATGGATATTGGTGTTGATTTTCATGGACGGGTCCATAAACCGATGGCAAAAGTGCTAGCAAAAGCTTTGGAGCCATTCCATCCAATGTTTTTGGAAGAAGTCGTTTTACCTGAAAATGAAGAACACTTTAAAGAAGTAGCTGATTCTGTGGCTGTACCATTAGCTACTGGTGAACGCTTGTACACTCGTTGGCAATTCAAGAACCTCTTTAAACAAGGTACTGTTGATATTATCCAACCAGATGTGGCTCTTTGTGGGGGAATCTTGGAAACCCGTAAAATCGCAGCGATGGCGGAAGCTTACGACATGGCTGTTGCGCCTCATGCGCCATATGGTCCTGTTGCACTAGCAGCAACTCTGCAAGTAGACTCATGTACGCCAAACGTCTTTATCCAAGAACAAAGCTTAGGGATCCACTATAACAAAGGTTTTGATCTGTTAGATTTTGTGAAGAACAAAGAAGTTTTCCAATATAAAGACGGCTACGTAGATCTACCTTCAAAACCAGGTCTGGGCTTGGAAATGGATGAAGACAAAATCAAAGAAATTGCACAAGAAGGTTTGATTTGGACCAATCCGCAATGGAAAAATTATGACGGTACGATCGCTGAGTGGTGATAAATGAAAATAAAGGATGATGAAAGATGGCAGAAGCACTTATGATCACAGTTTTTTTAGGACTGCTGATTATTTTGCAAATAATCGATCAAAAGAAAATTATCGTGTTTGCTCAGAGTAGTCCTGTAAGGAAGAGTTTGAGTATTTTACTGACAGTCGCCATCCTGTTGATTTTCTGGCCGGAACATCTTACTGATCAGATTAAACTGGTTGCTTTTGCTTCTGTCATTTTGATCAATGGTTTTTTGAAGGAGGGTCTAGCAAAAGATTCTGTTGTTAGATTTGGAGTATTGAACGGTAACTTTAATCGATATCCTCAAGTCCAAGTAGAAAAACTAGGTGACGATAAATCATTTATTTCATTTTACAAAAGCAAGAATAATTCTTTTTCAATGATTTTTGATAAAGATCAAACTGAAATGATGGATGTCTTTCAAGAACTTGATATCCATTCCAAAATTACTTTAGATCAAAGTTCGGAAGAAAAAAGAGCAGTTGTAAAAAAAGATAATGAATGATTCTACTACCGAAATTATGATTTCTTTATCACGAATAATGAAACTTGTTTTAATGAATCATATTGATTGAAGTATACAATGTATATTAAGTTTTGGAAAGAAATAGATTGGTACAAGATATAGCAGGAATCGATTACTCGATCCCTGCTTTTTTTAACTTCCTTTGCAGCAAAAAAAGCTCGTAATCTAAGAGATGATGGATAGTTTTTAGAATATATATATTTTCTTCAATTCCAGAAAAAAATGACCAAGCTAGTATGCTAAAAAAGTACGATGCTTCTATGATCTTTTTTCCGTCTTTATTAACAGATGTTTTAATTGATCAACGCATATTGTAATCTACCCTAATTTCCATAGTTCTTCACCACTTTTAAAAATAGTAAAACCCCTACAAGTATGCTATAGTAAATTGCTAAAGAAAAACCAATAAGGTGGGAGATGTATGCGCGATCAAACAAGCGGAAAAATGATTCGTTTTTATTATACAAGTTTGCAATTTCTCTATTTCGATGATGTTTTGTTCTGTCTATGGGTTTGCGACATTGTTTTTGATTTATTTCAAGATTGATCCAGCTAAAATTGGAGGGATCTTAGCATTGGTCAATATTGTTTCAACGGTGCTTCAGCCTTTTATCAGTCAAGTGATCATCAAGAAAAGAAAGATCCCACTGATCACCGTGCTGAAGACGATGATAGCAGGATTAGGAGTGATTCTCTTAGCTGGGGTATTGATTCCGAATTTGCCGATCATTACTTATATCTTGGGTGGGATTTTAGTAGTTTCTATGCAATCATTTCTCAATGCGCTGGCATTTGAGTATTCAAATACCGGCTACAGGATCAACTTTGGCTTTTCAAGAGCTGGTGGTTCATTTTCTTATGTTGTAACTTCTTTTTTACTGGGACAGCTGTTAGCGATTTATTCTGCCGCGATTTTGCCGATCTTGGTTATAGTTGAAGCAGTGATATTTTTCGTTATTTTGCATCTGCTGCCGGATGTAAAAAATCAAGAAGTTTTTCCTATGACAAAAGAACAGGATCGCTCAGTTTCTTTGAGAAAAAAATATCCTTTCCTGATTTTGTTGTTTTTAGGTTTCAGTTTTCTTTTTACTTTCCACACCATGATCAACAGCTTTTTGGCACAGATCTTTGAAAATATCCACGGTGGCAGTAAAGAAGTTGGCATCGCATTGATGATCGCCGCTTTATGCGAATTACCGGGAATGATCTTTTTTGAACAGCTTGTCAAAAAGAAATCCAGCAAATTTTGGCTGTCTGTTGCCAGTATTTCATTTGCTGTCAGAGGATTCATGATGCTACTGGCCAGTTCGATCCTGATGATGGAAATGACGCATCTCCTACAAGCCTTCAGTTTCGCTTTGTTTATTCCAGCTTCGGCTTATTTGTTCAATCAATTTCTGGCGGATGATGATCGTGTATTTGGACAAACGATGATCATCATCGCCACAACTCTTGGTGGGGTGATAGGAAATGTCTTGGGCGGCAGTCTGCTGCAGCATTTCGGTGTATGGGAGATGCTGATTTTCGGTACTGGTTTTGCGGTGCTGGGTGCTTTATTAACTATTTTGGGCATTCGAAAAATACCGAAGTTATCTGAGGATAGCGGAGACATTACTAAATAATTGGAAATACACAAGATCATTTTATTGGATTTTTGTTTAAAGGAAGCGTCCCGACGCTTCCTTTTTCGTTTGTTTTTAAGGCATGATAGGTTCTATGTTGTCGTTCAATAAGCGCAAGAAGGTCAGCATTTTTTTCTTAGAGTATGCAAAATTGCTTTCTACCCAATGATTTAAAACGGAGAGGCACCCTTGGATATGGTAGATGGTGAAGTAACGCATTTCTTCTGTGATCACGGTTTTTTTGTCTTCTTGTAGCCAGATTTTTAAATAATTTTCTTCGATCAGATTATTTAATCTCTTTTGAAATTGGATATCTCCGTGGTTGATGACGAATAACTTGTATACGAACGTATTCGTATAGACATAGTCGATCAAATGAGCGTATAGATCCTCGTAGCTATGTGTCGTATCGTAGGAAATGATTTCATCCAAGTCTTGGAAAAAGCTATTTTCCAGTTTTTCATAAAGATCATAGATATCCGTATAATGTGTATAAAATGTCGAACGGTGAAGATCAGCAGTTTCGGTCAGTTCACGGATGGTGATGTTTTGAATTTTTTTATCTACTAATAATTTTGATAATGCTTCTGCTAACGCTTTTTCTGTTTTTTTGACGCGGCGATCCTCTTTTTTCATTTTGCAGCCTCCTAATCAACATAATCAAGGAATTGTGTCGGTTATCCGACAATTTCACCGCTATCTGAACATAGATAACCGACACCTTGTCTATTATAATATAAGTATAGCATATCAATATTTAAAGAATAGGAGAATAAGTGATGGAATTAGCCTTTAAGCAACTGGAAAAGAAAGACTACAAAAAAGCCATTCAATTCGCGATTAAAGGTATGCACTTTGATTGGTATACCAAGAACAAACTCCTTTTGAATCTTTATGGAAGATACTTTTGGTATCTAGAATTGAATCGCGCGACACAAATCATTGCTTTATATGCGGATGATGAGCTGGCAGGTGTTTTATTAGCAGACATCAAAGGAAAATCAAAAAAGCATCATTCATTTAGTCAAAAGTTATATGTTAAACTATTTGATTTCTTACAAAATGCATTTGTGAAAGACAGCAAAGGCGGGTATGACGACACCAATGAAGAATTGCTTTCAGACTATTTAAAAAAACATTCCCCAGATGGAGAAATTGTCTTTTTAGCTGCCAACCCTGATTTAAAGATCAAGGGGATCGGTAGTAAATTATTAAAAGAATTTGAACGCCGAGAGCAAGGAAAAGAAGTATTTCTGTTCACGGATAGCGGCTGTACGTATCAATTTTATGAACGACGCGGTTTCGAACGGAAAAAAGAAAAAGATATCGTCATGAAGATCCTTAATAAAGAAGTAGATCTCCGCTGTATGTTATATAGTAAGATCATTCAGTAATGTTTTTTACTATCAGAAAGCAGAAGTACCACGAAGGTCAATGGAAAAAGCGAGTAATTGATCCATTTAGATGAAGATAGGTGTAGTCTCAAAGATATTAGCTGGCAAAGATATCCCCAGTTAAAAATAGATTTCTGTATCCAACAATAAAAATATTTTTGTATTTATTAGTATATATACTTTACAAAAATTTGTATATATACTAATTTTTTTGTAGGATCAATGAAATGAGGGGAAAATATGCCAAAATATAAAGAAATAGCCTTGGCTCTAAAAGAGAGGATCGTTGAGGGAAAATATCAGGAAGGTTCTAAATTACCTGAGCAAGAAAGTCTGGCTAGAGAGTTTAAAACAAGCTGTGTTACTATCCGCAAAGCTATACAACTCCTTATTGATGAAGGTTTGTTATATACGAGACGTGGATCTGGTACTTTTATACGAAGCAATATCAGACAGGACAATGAGAATGTCACTCAAGTAAATAATGTATTTGGCACTTCATCACAAGAAAATACAAATGTGACAAGTAAAATAATCCGTTTTGATGTCCGGTTTCCGACAGATTATGAAAGGCGGCTTTCTGCAACCTACTTCCGATCCCCTTCCTGCAAATCATGGGT
>OMJG01001216.1_pt1 | contig 15672 bp, 15 predicted proteins | sample 1646431 | NCBI WGS metagenome assembly OMJG01 (sample SAMN03771674, study PRJEB25209) | food metagenome | isolation source: Cotija cheese | place: Mexico:Jalisco,Michoacan | collected 2011-12-12
ACGCCTCCTTCCGGATGCGCCGGACCTGGCGCGCCTCCTACTGCTTCATCCCCGCCCGCCCGGGCGCCCCGGCCCCGTCAATGTTGAAGAAGCCTGTCATCTGTGAAACGCGAGCCGCCTGCTGCATATTGTGGGTCACGATCACGATAGTGTAGGTGGCCTTGAGCTCCGTCATGAGGTCCTCGATGGCCAGAGTGGAGATGGGGTCTAGCGCCGAACATGGTTCGTCCATTAGGAGCACGTCAGGCTGAACCGCGATAGCGCGCGCAATGCACAACCGCTGCTGCTGACCACCGGAAAGCGAGGAGCCGGGACGCCCCAGCCGATCCTTGACTTCCTCCCACAGGTTCGCCCCACGAAGGGAGCGCTCCACGATCTCATCCGCATCCGACTTCTTGAGCTTCTTGTTGTTCAAGCGAATACCCGCCAAAACGTTATCGCCAATGGACATCGTAGGAAATGGATTGGGGCGCTGAAACACCATGCCCACGTGCCCGCGAACGTCCACGGGATCGATCCCGGGCGCGTAAATGTCCAACCCGTCAATTCTCACCTCACCCTCCACGTACGCACCGGGGATCACCTCGTGCATGCGGTTGAGGGAGCGGAGGAAGGTGGATTTGCCGCATCCTGAGGGGCCGATCAAAGCCGTGACCGAAGATGGGTTGATATGGACATTCACGTCCTCCACGGCCTTGTGCTGGCCATAGTAGATGCTTTCGTTTGTTACATCGATGCCTTGTGACACTGGTGTCCCTTTCCGAGAAACTTGCCCATCATTATTACCCCTTGGGTGCGAACCAGTGGGCAATGAGCTTCGCGATGAGGTTGAGAATAAGTACCAGCACTACCAAGACGAGTGCCCCGCCCCATGCCAGCGAGAAATTGCCGGCAACGTACTGGTTATAGACGAACACTGGCAGAGTCATCACCCTGTCGTTGAATAGTGAGAAGTTGTAGTAATCGGTGGATCCCGCGGTGATAAGGAGCGGGGCAGATTCACCAATGATTCGGGCGGTGGCAATAACGCATCCGGATACGATGCCCGGAAGCGCTGTGCGTAACACAACCTTGACGATGGTTCGAGATTTCGTGACACCCAAGGCGTAGGCGGCCTCGCGCAGTTCGTTCGAGACTAGGCGCAGCATCTCTTCGGTGTTTCGCACCACGAGTGGGGTCATGAGCACCACGAGTGCAGCCGCGCCCATAAAGCCGGATCGGTACCCTGGATCGCCCACGAGGAGGGGCAACATCGCGGCGGCGAATAGCCCAGCCACAATTGAGGGAATGCCCGTCATGATGTCCACGAGGAACGTGATGACCTTCTTCAGCCATCCGCCCTCATACTCGACGAGGTAAATGGCTGTGAAGACGCCGAGTGGAATCGCGATGAGCGCCGTGGAGAGAGTAACCTCCAACGTGCCGATGATGGCATGGCCGGCACCGGGGACGGCCCCCTCTAGCGTCATGCCCTCTGTGGTGTGGTTGAGGAACGCGCCAGACATGACGCCAAGACCGTTCACCACCACTGTGTACAGCAGCGAGAGCAGAGGCACCACGGCCAGCAGAAACGAGCCTCCGATGAGGGTTGTTGCTAGGCGATCTGAACTGTGGCGCGCACCTTCGTAGTTGCGGGACAGGATGAGAATCGCGGCCAGATAGATCAGCACCGCCACTATCGTCATTCCCATGATGTTGGACGTCCCATCCGGGCCGCCGAAGGCCAGAACAGATGCCAGTGCTGACACGGCACCTACGGCCCACGGCACCCACTTGGGTAAACGCTTGGTCCCGGCCTTCGTAGGGTCACCTACCTTGGGTTCCGCATCGTTTCTAACCGCGACGAATTCCGATTCACTCATGCGTTCGCTCCTGAAAACTCTGAATAACGGGCCATCACGCGGCGGGCAGCAAAGTTCACCACGAAGGTGAGGATGAACAAGAGCAGGCCGAGCCCGATGAGGAACTGGCGTTCAAGGCCACCTTGGGCTTCGGGCCAGTTCAAGGCAATCTGTGAAGCGATCGTAGAGTGCTGGCCCGGGGACATCACGGAGAAGTTCACTTGGAGACCAGCGGATAGAACCATGAGGAGCGCCATCGTTTCTCCGAGCGCACGGCCGAGGCCCAGCATCGCGGCCGAAACTATCCCAGATCGGCCAATAGGCAGCACCGTCATCCGGATCATCTCCCAGCGGGTAGCACCAAGCCCAAGCGCTGCCTCTTCAAGGAGCTTGGGTGTTTGCAGGAATACTTCCCTGCACAGGGAGGTAATGATGGGAAGGATCATGATCGCCAGGACTAGGCCACCCATCAGGATGTTGCGTGCGGGCGGGACGAAATGAACGAGGTCCGGGGTGAGCGGCCACCAGTCGAAGTTGTCCGCCATATAACCCATACCTGGGATGTTGCCTACCCACCATTCCATCGCGGGAGTGAGGATATCGGAGATCCACGCAAAGATCGGACGGATCACCGGCTCTAGGGTGTTCATTCCCCACAGCCCGAACACTACGGAGGGAATCGCGGCGAGGAGGTCTACAACGTAACCTAACGCTCCGGCGAACCGTCGCGGGGCGAAGTGAGAGATAAAGAGCGCGATTCCGATGGCAAATGGTGTGGCCACCAAAAGGGCGATGGTCGCTGAGAGGACCGTGCCGAATAGAGCTGCTCCGGCGAACTGCCAGAAGCTCATACCGCGAGTGAATCCCACCTCGCTCTGAACGGTCTCATCCGATGCGATGAAAGCGGGGTAAGACTGCGATACAAGGAAGAAGGTTACCGCACCAAGCAGCAGGATGATGATGATTCCTGCGCCCTTCGCGATACCGGCAAACACGGCATCGCCGCGTCCCTGAACGGCCTTCTTCTGTGGCCTCGTCGTTTTCGCTGGCGTTGCCGCCGCGGCCCCTTCAGACGCGTTCTTCGCTTTCTCAGGTAGTTTCACGATTGTCTCTGCTGCCACATGTACTCCTTGTGCGGCGATGGGGCTGGATACTAGCCTGTAGTACCCAGCCCGGCCAATCACTCAATGGTGTCAATTGCAGCCTGCACCTCGTCGCGCAGCTCATCGGAGATCGGGGCGTTTCCGCCACCAGCCTTCGTTGCAACTTCTTGGCCCTCGGCCGAAGCAACGTAGGTGAAGTAGGCCTTGACGTTCTCCGCCACGGCGGGATCGTCATATGTCTGGCAACCAATCAGATAGCTGACCATCACGATCGGGTAAGCATCTTCAACCGAGCCGTCGCGCACCAGATCATAGGAGATGATCGTGTCGGTTGCGTCCTCGGCTGGTGCCGAGTTATCAACGATTGCCGCAGCGGCCTCCGGCGAGTACTCGAGGAAATCTCCGCCCACCTCAATGTTTGCATGCTTGAGATCGCCAATCTGAGAGGCATCCGCGTAGGTCACTGATCCCTCAACTGACTGCGCGAGCTGGACAACACCCGAGGTCTTCTCAGCCGACTGCGTTCCGGTGCTTGGCCAGACTTCTCCGGGCTCTTCCGTCCACACATCCGGTGCCGCCTCAGCCAAGTAGGCCGTGAAGTTCTCCGTGGTACCGGACTTATCCGCACGGTTCACGGGGATAATATCCAGATCTGGGAGATCTGCGTCAGGGTTATCCGCTGCAATGGCCGGGTCGCTCCAGTTCGTGATATCTCCAGCGAAGATACCCGCCACGCTATCGGCGGAGAGGTTCAGCTCATCTACGCCCGGAAGGTTGTAGGCAACTGCAATTGGGGAAATGTAGACGGGAAGTTCCACGACCTCCCCACAAACGTTCTGAGCTTTCTCTAGCTCGTCAGCGGAGAGTGCTGCGTCCGAGGCGGCAAACTGCACCTGGCCGCCAAGAAACTGCTCGCGGCCCGTGCCAGATCCCGTGGCCTCGTAGTTGACGGTGATTCCGGATTCGACTGACGAGAAGTTGTCGCGCCACGCCTGCTGTGCATTAGCCTGTGACGATGCTCCGGAGCCGTTGATGGTTCCGCCAGCGTCAGATCCGGAGGCAGCGGAACCACCTGTTGTGGAGCCGCCATTTGCACCGTCACCCTGTGGGCCAGACGAGCAAGCAGAAAGCGTCAGGGCGATTACACCGGCGAGAGCCGTTAGCCCTGCACCCTTGAAGCGTTCAGTTTTCACGATGTGCATCCTTTGATGTCGCGAGGAGCGCACGGTGCGCTCACGAGCAACGATAAGGATGTACTGTAACCGGGCAGCCAGCGGCTAGTGAACGGTCAGTGAACGTTCCCGTAAGGCGGGCCCGCGGAGGAGACATTGCCCTCCCCGAAACACATTCTTGACGCAATCCCGGTGAGCTTGTTCAAGGTCTGACGCAATCCCGGTGAGCTTTTTAGAGAGCTGACGCAGAATTTGGATTGCCGGGCTAGCGGGCGATAGTCCTATCGAGTGGTGGGGCGATACTGCTCCACCGCTACCACTTGTGCTGCCCTCCCATAGGGATGCGCCACATGCGCCACAAAAAGCTCACCAGTTTTCAAATACGGATCCTTCGCCGGGATCTTCTTCGATAATCCGTTGGGCGATCGATCACTCACCGATTTGAACACGCTGGGGAGCGTGGGCCTATGCAGACACACAACTACGGTCTCCTGCGCTTCCCTAATCAGATCACGCACCGCGCGAGCAACGGGCTTTTTATGCTTGGAGTACGCGTGCTCGGTCAGCTCGGGCCTCTCGATGATTCGCAGATGTGCGGCATCGGCGTACGGCTGTAGCGTATCCATGCATCTCAGCCACGGCGAGGACGTTACTTGCCGCGCACCATACGCGTCGAGCTGACGCGCGATTACCTTGGCTTGCTCCTTGCCACGGGCTGTCAAGGGGCGGGTCTCTTCCGTGCCCTTGCCCTTTTGCCAGTTGGATCTCTTCACCGCCCGGGCGTGACGCACCAAGATGACTGGCGTCGTATCCAGCTTACCGTCGCTCCACATATCAACAACGCGGCCCAGAACCTCACGGTCCTGCTCGGAGGTCAGCATCACCATGGCCTCGGAGAGCGGAACCCACAACACCTGATCAATTTCATTCTTAGAAGCTGGCTTAATCTTCGGCCGCGCCTTGAGAGCCGGATGGCTAGACTCCAACTCATGGCATACCCAGTAGGTCACTTCTTTAAGTAGCCCATTAGCCAAGCGGTATCTGATCGTCCCTGCCGGGCGGCTGAGCGCAACGTTCAGCTGGGTCTCCTCGGTGATCTCGCGGATTGCACACGTGCGAAGATCCTCGTTTTCCTTGATCTTTCCTTTTGGGAAGGACCAATCGTCATACTGGGGACGATGGATCAGTACAACCTCGAGCCGTCGCCCACGTCTGCGCCAGACGATACCGCCCGCTGCACGCAGGTCAGATTTGGTGCTCTGCGTTGGCTGACGCCTGTGTGCGCCACCCGCCTTTTCATCACGAAGTACGCTATCCGGCTCCCCCGGTTCACCATTCGCCTCAACCTCAAGATCTCCGCTCATCGCTACCGACCCGCTACCCGCGAGCGCGCCTGACGCATGAGGAGCTCCTGAATGTCCTGAAGCGGACGGCCCTTTGGACTGAGGTGGTGGCGGACCCACCCATCAGGCTCCAAATGCCAGGAGCTGGTGGTATCCGCACACGCCACATCCAACATGTCCACGAGGGTCTTGATCATGACCGGATCGGTGATCCGGATGAGCGCTTCGATGCGGCGATCGAGGTTGCGATGCATGAGATCGGCGGATCCGATGAAGACGTCTGTGTCGCCGTCGTCGCAAAAAGCGTAAATACGGGAGTGCTCCAAAAAGCGACCTAGAATCGAACGTACCCTGATGTTATCGGAGAGCCCAGGGATACCCGCGCGCAGGCCGCAGATACCGCGAACTTGGATATCAACGGGCACGCCCGCCTGACTGGCTCGGTAGAGCGCGTCGATCGTCTTCTCATCGACGAGTGAGTTGGCCTTCAGCTTGATCCACGCGTCTTTCCCGGCCTTCTTGTTGGCAATCTCGCGCTCGATGCGATCTATCAGGCCGGCGCGGATTCCCGTGGGTGCCACGAGCAGACGGTGGAACTTGGCCTGCGGGGCGTAACCCGAAAGCTGGTTGAACAGCCGAGTAAGATCTTGGCCGACGTCTCGGTCGCACGTGAGCAAGCCGAGATCCTCATAGCCACGCGCAGTCTTGGGGTTGTAATTGCCGGTGCCCACGTGGCAGTACCGCCGCAGTCCCTCGGCTTCCTGGCGTACCACGAGGCAAAGCTTACAGTGAGTTTTTAACCCAACGATCCCGTACACAACGTGCACGCCCGCGTGCTCCAACTTGCGGGCCCATTCGATGTTGGCCTGCTCGTCAAATCGCGCCTTGATCTCCACCACGGCTAGTACCTGCTTGCCGGCACGGGCCGCCCGAATCAGGGCATCAATGATCGGCGAATCTCCCGATGTCCGGTACAGGGTCTGCTTGATGGCAAGCACATCCGGATCATCCGCCGCCTGCGCAATGAACTGCTGGACCGAGGTAGAAAAAGATTCGTATGGGTGATGCAGAAGAATGTCGTGGCTGCGGATCGATTCGAAGACGTCGCCCGGCTTCGCCGATTCCACTTCTGCCAGCCCGTAGGAGGTGACGGGAACGTAGCGCGGATACTTCAGGTTGGGGCGGTCAAGATCATGCACAACGTTAAGGCCCGTGAGGTCTAACGGTGCGGGAAGCTCAAACACGTCCTCGCTGCGCACTCCCAATTCGCGTACCAAAATGCTTCGCACATGCGAGGACATCTTCTGCTCGATTTCTAGGCGCACCGCGGGCCCGAAGCGCCGGCGCACCAGCTCCTTTTCAAGGGCAGTCAGGAGGTTCTCAGCATCGTCCTCTTCAACCTCTAGGTCCTCGTTTCGCGTAACCCGGAAATTGTGATACTCCAATACCTCCATGCCGGGGAAGAGTTGATCGAGGTGTGCGCCAATCACTTCTTCTAGTGGCACATACTTTGTGCGGCCTTCAACGTCCACCGGAACGTCCTCCGGCTTATATGGACGGCCCTCTGCATCCACGGCGATGAAACGAGGCAGCAGTTCCGGCACCTTAATCCGGGCAAACAGGTTCTTGCCGGTCTTCGGATTGCGCAGAACCACGGCAAGGTTCAGGGAGAGACCCGAAATGTACGGGAAAGGATGCGCGGGATCCACGGCCAGAGGCGTCAATACCGGGAAGATCTGCTTCTTGAAGAACTTACGGAGCCTGCCCGTTTCCTGATCCGGCAGGTCCTTCCAGTGCAGGATATCAATGCCTACATCAGCCAGCTTTGGCTGAATATCTTTGAGGAACACGTCGGCATGCCGGGACATAAGCTCCTGAGCACGCTCGATAATCCCGTCGAGTGTTTGCCGGGGGCTGAGGCCCGAGGCACCCGGAACGGCCACGCCCATCGCGATCCTCCGCTTGAGCCCAGCTACGCGAACCATGAAGAACTCGTCTAGGTTCGAGGCGAAGATCGCTAGGAACCACGCACGCTCCAGAATGGGAAGATCCTGATCCTCCGCCTGTTCCAGCACGCGCTCGTTGAACGCCAACCACGAGAGCTCACGATCCGCAAAACGCCCCTCGGGCAGCGTCGACTCATCGAGCGAACGCCGCGAGCGCTTTGCCTCCTCGCGCGCCTGACGCGCCATATCTACCAGTGAGGTTGTTGAGACCGCAGAACCGAGGCGAAGGCGTGCCTTTCGGCGAGCACGCTCGGCAAGCTGCTCATCCTCATCCACCACTCCTAGGGCAACCTCTTCATCCTCCAGATCCGGATCTTGCTCGTCGGTCAGCTGGGGCCCGGGTGCGCGGTGCGCCTCCGGAGCCGTCACCTGATCCGCGTCCGCCGGAACGACCTGCGATCCCTCATGAGCCTCTGGCGCAACGGCCTGTTCGGCTTCCGGCTCTGGCTGTCGCGTCGCTTCGGTGTACTCATCTGCCACGAGTGTTTCCCCTAGATTGCTGGATTCGGAATGGATTCAAGTTCTGATTCTTAGAGCGTATTGGCCCATAGAAACACCTCGACTAAGAAGCATTCTCGGCCTTTCGCCGCTACTCCAGAAGCCCCTCGGATGCCAGGGCAGCCGCGTGCCTAAACTCCGCCGAAGTTGTGAGCATGGCCCGATCACGCCGCGTGACCGCCGTTGCCAACTGGTCCTCGTCAGATTCAATCCATTCGGCCTTAACTTCCCCGAGGAAATTCGTGATCCGGGCCGAGTCCGTCAGGACATCCTCGAAGGCGCCCTCAAATGTTCCCGCCAGCACAGTGTTCCACTCTTGAAGTACGGTGCCCGGCTTGGGAGTCATGGACACCTTCAGCTCACCGTCCGCGCCCTGAGACTTCATGAGGTCAACAACTTTTTCAAAGCGATCAGATACCGCGCGCCCATTGCGCCGTATCCACTCCCGCAAAAGGTAGCCTCGCCAGAGGATGCCCGGCAGTGTGTCCTCGGGAGATTTGACCCATGACTCCGCAAGAACGTCTACCCCTTCATCGTCCACGAGCGCGATAATGCGCTTGACCGCCTCAAGGTCTTGCTCCGCCCGGGCCTGGCCAAGCGGCACAAGTGCCTGAGCTGAGGTATGTGCCAACTCGGAGTTGTAGGCTACATCCGAATCGCCTTCGATGGCTTCAATCTGTTCCGCGTCTAGCTGCGCCGGACGCCGTGGTGTTCTGCTCATGGCAACCTCCTTCAGTGCTTTCCCTATTGTCTCGCAGATCACGTACTAATGGGAAACTTCCACCAAATCACCTACACGGGAATACCCTGACGGATCCCGCTCGGATAGCCACCCACCATTAGGCGCAAGGTCACGCCGTACCAATGTGACGCGGACACCCGCGGCGCGTATCATGGTAGCGCTGAGCCTCCGCATCATGCAGGGTTCGGCAAGGGCCTATAGCTCAACGGCAGAGCATCGGACTTTTAATCCGCTGGTTCTGGGTTCGAATCCCAGTGGGCCTACCAAAAAAGTAGGGACCCCGCCGTGCGAGATCTCCACCTGATTGCTTTAGCTGATCGCCCTAGTTGCGACGCTTATCAATTTCTTCGTCGACGCGATCCTTGACTGCCTTAGCGCCAGCCTTCGCGTCATCAACGAATTCCTTGGCCTTGCCCTCGGCGCCCTGCACCTTACCCTCGGCCTCTAGGTCCTTATCGCCGGAAACCTTTCCGGCAGCTTCCTTTGCCTTGCCAGTGAACTGATCGAACTTATTATCTTCGTTCGCCATGGGATTCCTCCTGTATCGGTACGTTCTTACACTCTCGAATGTATGTCCGCTCACACTTGTGTGCAACCGTTTCAGCTTTGAGCCAGTTTTTATTGAAACGACGACGGCCGCCAGTTCGTCGTCGTCAATAAAACTACGGTAGGCGGTGCACCCACTCTTTCGTGGCAAACTTCGTTTCGCAACGTTCCTCCGCAACGGCCAGATCCGCCTCGGTAATCTCTCCGGGGGTAGCCCCATACTTTTCTGCGAAGTGGTTGATGAACACATCGAGGATATCCTCGCGGGCCATACCCGTCTGGCTACGCATCGGATCCACACGCTTAACCGCGCTCCGCAGGCCCTTATCACGGATCTTTTCGCCACCGATGCGCAGTACGTCCATCATCTTGTTGGCATCGATATCGTAGGACATCGTCACGTGGTGAACCATGTAGCCATTGGCCCAGCGCTTCTGCGCCGCGCCTCCGATTTTTCCTACCTCAGAGGCGATATCGTTGAGCGGGACATAGCGCGCGTGCACGCCTACCTTTTCCAGTGCCTCCAAAACCCACTGATCGAGGAAAGGATAGGACTGGGCGAAGCTCAGGCCGTCAACCAATGCCGTGGGAACCACCAGCGAATACGTGACACAGTTGCCCGGCTCCATGAACATCGCACCTCCACCAGTTACTCGGCGAGAAACGGTGATGCCATGCAAATCCACGCCTTCCTGATCAATCTCATTCTGATAGGACTGGAAGGAGCCGATGACCACCTGAGGGGCATTCCACTCCCAGATACGCATGAAGGGCTTGCGGCGGCCCGCGGCCACTTCTGCCGGCAGAGTTTCATCCATCGCCACGTTGAGCATCGGATGAACCGTCGGGCCGTGGATGACCTCGAAATCAATATCGTCCCAGCTCATTGCTAGGCCAAGCGCACGGCGCACGGCCACACCAACGGCTTCTGGCGTGATGCCGAACAGGACGTCCGTGGGGAGCACGGCATGCTCAATCCGTTCAGCAAGCTGGCTGGACGTGGAATCGGCGGGGGCACCCTCAACGGCACTCACAATGCGCGCCAGGGATTCATCGGGCTCCAAGAAGAAATCTCCCGAGAGCTGGACGTTAGTAAGGACGCCTTCCTTGACGTCACAATCGATTACAACGAGCTTGCCATCAGGAACCTTGTATTCACCATGCATGCTTACCATTGTGGACCAAGGCTCCAACGGTCAGGTAATGGCGCTGGTCACGCCTCGGCTTCTTCTTGAGTGTGGGAGGTGGCCAGTGCCACTGCGATCGAGACGAGAATTAGTCCCGTCACCTCCGCCCAGTTGGGGATTTGTTGGAGCATGACAAGTCCAACTAACAGGCTAGTGACCGGGAGCAGTGAGGTGAGCAGAGCCATCGTGGGAGCAGGGATCTTGCGCATGACGATTTGATCGATGCCGTACGGGAGGGCGGAGGAAAGAGTTCCCACGGCGAAGAGCGCGAGGAGCAGCTTCCAATCCGAGACGATCGGGCCGATGCCTGGGGCGCCAAGCGGGATGTAGACCAGTCCGGCCACCATCATGGCCCACGACAGGGAATCGAGTCCGCGCCCACCGATGGCCACCTTCCGGCCGATCCAGATATACAGTGCCCAGAAAAGGCCAGCGAGCAGAACAAAGCCCACGCCCGCGGCAACGCTTGGATCCGACATATCCACGCCGGCCCAAGAGATGAGAAAAACACCAAGTGCGGCAAGCGTGATACCAGTCCGAACCCGCCAACCGCGGCCAGTCAGTGCAGCCAAAAGTACCGGCCCGATGTACTCGATGGACACGGCGGTACCCAGCGGGATCCTGTCAATTGCCATGTAGAAGTTGAGATTCATCCCGCCCAGAACTATGCCGAACAGCGCCGCACGCCCCAACATATGCCAATCGAAACTGCCGTCGGGACGGCGCGGAAGGGCGCGGCGCCAAACCAGCATGATAATCGCGGCCGCAGCGATACGTCCCCAGCCCACCGAGATCGCGGGGGCCACAGCGAAAAGCCCCACGGCGAAGGATGCGCCAACGTATTGGGAGATCCCCGATCCGAGCATGAGCATGGGGGCCCAGATACTGGCCCTCCCGCTCTGCGATTGCGGACTAACCGCATCTGACATTGTTGCCTCACATATGGAAAAGGAATGCGATGAATAAAGTGATGACTAGGCTGGCCAGTGTGGACAAAATGTTGGCGTCCCGGGCCAGCTCGATACCAACGTTGTAGCGGTGTGCGTACGTAAACACGTTGTTGGCCACGGGGAAACCTCCGGCAATCGTGACGGCCATGAGGGAGGCGCCTTCCATTCCAAAGGCTGTTCCCAGACCAAACGCCACAATGGGGCCCGCGATACACCTGAGGAACACGGCGAAGAACAGCGGCGCCGATTCGCGCCCGATCTTCGGGATGTGGGATCCGCGCCAGGAGATGCCCATAGCAAGAAGAATCATGGGAACCGCGGCGTTCGCCATTACGTCCACGGGCGCGGCCACGAGGGCTGGCACGCGAACACCCGTGAGCGCCACGATCAGGCCAAGCAGAACTCCAATGACGGGTGGATTGAGAAATGGGGCAAGCAGCGTCTTGATCCAGCTCCTGCCCTTCACTCCCGTCTGCCGGTCAAGAATCGCGAAGGCAATGGGAACCATCACGCACAGCTGGAACACCATGATGGGCGCTGATGCGGCGGCGTCCCCGGCCACTGCCACCAAGAAGGCCACACCAAGGTTGCCCGCGTTTGTATAGGACGCGCAGAGTGCCCCAATCGTCACTTCACCCCCACGCAACTTGAATACGTAGCGGGCAACAATCGCATAGGTCGTGGTCAGAATCACGGCCCCCAGAACGTTGGCCGCCGCACCCGCCGAAAACACTTCGGCAGGATCCGAGCTTGCCACCGTGTTGAAAAGCATCGCCGGCATTGCGCCAGCAAAGCAGATGCGCGTAAGGGCCTTGTCAGCTCCCGGGCGCGTTACGTTATACCGCGCTAATAGGTAGCCAACGATCATCACTGCGATGAGTGACCAAAACGCAACAATAACGTCGCCCATCGTGTACCTCCACCAACGATGAGCATTGCTCACCACGCCACTTGTTCATCGCCGGGGCCGCGCCCCCGGATCATTCCCAGCCTCTGGCTCAATCTCCGAGATCAGCGCGCGGTGATCCGATACTGGCATGAGCACAGCCTGACTGCCGTGCACTTTCAATCCTTGCCCGATCACATGGTCGATTTGAGTGCGCGGCGAATCGCTGGGAAAAGTATCCCCTTCTCCGAGTACCGTATAACGGGTTTCGCCACGGAGCACCTCCGGCCTTATGTTGAGATCGCCCATAATCAGGCGGGGTGCTCGGGGCATCTTTGTGCTCCGAGCTAGGTTATCGAGGCGTTCCTCGAGCCAATGAAGCTGGCGGATACCCAGCCCGGCCGTTGGGGCAAGATGTGTGCCGCACACAAATACTGGCTGGCCGTTCTCCCGGACCAGCGCAACAATCGCGCGGCGCTGCTCCTCGAACCGAAACCGCATGCCGTTAGGCGTTTGGCGTATCGGTGAGTGCCAGCTGGGCAGCCGCCAGATCCAGGATGCCTCCACACCCAGCATCGAGTACATGACAATCCCGTAGCGCTTCTCAGTTCGCACACTATGCGGAGTGTAGAGACGCTGCGCTAGCGCAGTTTCACTCCAACGCGCGCTAGAACCGTGGACAAACGTCAGGCCCTGATATCCACGTACTTCCTGAAGGCAGACGATATCCGGGTCAAGCTCCACCATCTTGGCAGCGGCCGCCATCGTTGCCTCGTCGGTTGTCAGCTGGCCGGTACCCCCGTGAGGGCTAAGGCCATTTGGTTGTCCACTTTGAAGATTGAAGGTCGCTACCCGCATCTTACTTGTGGGCCGTATCTATCTCCGGATCGAACGTGAGAGACACCGAATTCATGCAGTAGCGCTGGCCTGTTGGTGTTTGGGGAGCGTCCGGGAACACGTGGCCAAGATGCGAATGGCAGGTGGCGCACCGTACCTCGACCCGCGCGTAGCCGAGTTTGTAATCCACATCAGTTTCCACCGCATCCGATTCCGCCGGATCGTAAAAGCTGGGCCAGCCGCAACCGGCATCAAACTTCGTTTCCGAGCGGAATAACTCGGCCCCGCATGCTTTGCAGCGATAGATGCCTTCACGCGATTCGTCTAAGAGCTCTCCGGTAAACGGACGCTCCGTACCTGCCTCGCGCAGCACCTGAAACTCCTCCGGCTGGAGGACCTTACGCCATTCTTCTTCGCTCTGGGGAAGCATTGGTTTGTCACTCACCTTCTCATAGTCCTCCACGGACACACCTTTATACAAGGGAGGCAGCTCACCCCTTACCGGGATCCTGCTCCATCTGGGTAGTATTTTCGGCCGCATCGTCAGTCTGAACTGGCTCCATGACCGAGGTCTTGGTGACCTCGGTCTCTGCCGGGGTTTCTGCGCTCTCGGCCGCAGTACTATCAGCGTCGGTTCCTTCTGCCTCACCGTCCGCTATATCGTCAAGCGACATTACCTGAGTCTCTTCCGCCAGCTTCCGTTCATATGCAGCATCGCGCTCGTGGTAGGCCTCTTCACCCGGCCCGGAAAACTCCTCCGCACGCTTCTCCGCGGATTCGGAACCGGTGAACATCGCTGATTGATGGCCAGTGGTGTGAGTCTCTGTATCTTCCTCCTCCGCAGAATCAGACGTTTCCCTTTCCTCAACGGGGACGCGGGCCGGATACAGCAGAGGCATATCCGATACATCGATCACCTGTGTTGCCGTCACATCTTCCACAGTTGGGCCGACAGTCGCGGTTTCAAAGGTATCGGAGGGTTTGCGTACGTCGTCGTCGCCAGAATGAAGGACGTTACCATTTGGATCAACGAGACCACTGGAATCCCCAGAATCTCCCGAATCTTCTGTTTCTACGGACTCTTCCCCACCTTCGGACGCTTCGGCCTGACGCTGAAGCCATTTGACCATCTCTTCGCGGATGTACAGCTTCAGATCGGAAACTTCCGCCGAATTGCTGCCGGATACTAGGGCAGCTAGCTGAATCCGCCCGCCCGCGGTGTCAGTGACTTGGAGAATTCCCGTCTCGCCATCCCACAGGTTCGTGTGTTTGAGGAGCACGTTCAGCTGCTTGCGCATACCGTCGATCGGGACCTTCCAGTCAACATCGAACTCAACCTTGCCGAGGAGCTTTGGCGAACGCCGCGTCCAGTTCTCGAACGTGCTGCCCACCATCTCTTTTGAAGGGACGATTAAACGGCGCCCGTCCCACGACTTGAGGACAACATAGGTAAGCGTGATCTCCTCAACCGTAGTGAACTCCTCTTGCCACACCACGATATCGCCCATGCGGATCGAATCCGAGAACGCGAGCTGAAGCCCGGCAAACACATTACCCAGCGTTGACTGGGCAGCAATACCAACAACCACAGAGAACAAGCCGGCGGAGGTAAAGAGGGCACTACCCAGCGTCTTTCCCCAAGAGAACGTCAAGAGAATGGCACTGATACCAAACATCCACACTACTACGATGAGGATCCTGTGGAGAATCTCCAGCTGCATCTGTTTGCGCAGGTACCGCGAATCTCCCCTCCGCTTCATCCCGTTGAGCATCGTGGCCTCGACGCTAGTAAACGCACGTGCCACAAACCATGTGACTGCGAGGATAAACAGAATCTGTAGCCCATGATCAGCCAACGCACGCCAGCGCGTTCCTTCCGTGCCCGAATTCTCCGGCCACGCTATGCGCATCCCAATCCAAGCGCCCCCTACACCCAACACAAACTCGAGGGAATTAGCGGCCGAATGCACTGTTTCGCGCATAAAGGAGTGCTTACGCAAGGCGAACCGGGAAATGAGTTGGATGATCACCGCGATCAGCACACCTACCGCTATGCCGATACCTACTCCAAGCAAGACGGTCACAACGTCCACCGTTGCGCTGACAACTTCATCAGTGTCCACACCATCCGTTGAATCACTATCAGCCAAGACCCTTAGCGCTGCCCATACATTCCCCATACTTCAAGGCTAAAGCAGGACCCCGATGTTTGGGGATGGCAATCTGTTCGCCCTGTGGAAAGCTGGCCAAAATGCGACCGTTATTCGGTTACCGCGCCGGTGATCCAGTCCACACGATCTCGATTCGACAGAGCCGAGCAACACGGTCTAAGCTTTAGGAGTTCCACCAAGCGGAGACGTTAGGAACGCGGTTCGTCCGCAAGGCCCCCATCGTCTAGTGGTCTAGGACACCGCCCTTTCACGGCGGCGACACCGGTTCGAACCCGGTTGGGGGTACAGGTTCCATCCTGTGGAGCCAGAGGTCAATACCTCAAAGTATTGGCCCCGTAGCGCAGTTGGTTAGCGCGCCGCCCTGTCACGGCGGAGGTCGCGGGTTCAAGT
>OMJG01001220.1_pt1 | contig 15581 bp, 10 predicted proteins | sample 1646431 | NCBI WGS metagenome assembly OMJG01 (sample SAMN03771674, study PRJEB25209) | food metagenome | isolation source: Cotija cheese | place: Mexico:Jalisco,Michoacan | collected 2011-12-12
CAAGGCTGGTATCATCCATGCCCCAATCGGTAAGAAGAGCTTCGATGCTGACAAGTTGCTTGAAAACTTCAAAGCAATGAATGATATTGTGCTGAAGGCTCGCCCAGCAAGCACCAAAGGTATTTACATCAAGAGTTTGACGTTGACCTCAACGATGGCACCTGGCATCAAGGTTAACCCAACAGACTTCTAAAACATTCATTGAATATTTTAAGACTCGCTATGACTAGCGGGTCTTTTTCTTTTGCGGTAAATTAAGTCTGAACCGTCAAGTTACGAAAAGAGGTCTTACTATGGAATCGTTCACGATCCGTTCGCTTCGACCCAATGATGAGGATGCATTTAATGAGTTTCGGCGCGATGTTTTAAATTTCGATCAGCAAAATCCTTACAGTCAAAATATTGTTCGCGAATTGACGCCTGCAACCGACTTTACGACAAGGTTGGCAGTACTAACCGCCGATCAGAATCCCGAAAAACCCGAGCTAGTGCCGCAGTTTGCTTTTTTCATGTTTAACTCGGAAAACGTCATCTTGGGGCGGGTTCGCTGCCGGACTGAAATGACACCGATGCTAGCCAGAACCGGTGGGCATTTTGGCTATCATGTGGCTCCGTCTCAGCGCGGCCACGGTTATGCGAAAAACTTGCTCAAATTTGCGTTAGGCTATTATCAGCAACGCCGGGAACCTTATGTCATTGTGACGGCAAAATCGGCTAATTGGGCGAGCCGCAAGACGATTGAGGCCAGTGGCGGCGTTTTACAGGAAATTTTGCCCGGACAAAACACTGAACCGCTTGCCATTTACCATATTCAGTTAGCTGCTGCAACGGGTATTTGAGCCCGACGACTTGTTGATAGCGGATTATTCGGTGCTTGTTGATACGATAATTTGCCAGGCAATCTGTCGTCGAAGGTTCATCCGCTGTCTTGGAATTTATCCGGTTGGCATCTACCCTCTGAATAAGCTATGATTAAGTAAGGACACGAAGGGAGCGTTTACAAAAATGGCTTATCAAACCGTTGATCCGAACACGAACACGTTGGAGAAAACTTATGCGAACACAACATCGGCACAAATTAGTGAGATGTTGACGGCGGGGCATGCTTTTTACAAGCAGCAGCGTAATCTTGACCCTGAAACGCGTAGTGCAACATTGCATGCGGTTGCTGCTTATTTCCGCGACAATGCCGATGAAATGGCGGCTATTATTACCAAAGAAATGGGTAAGCGGACCGAAGAAGCGTTAGGCGAAGTTGAACTTTGCGCTGAAATTGCGGATATGTACGCTGATCGGGCTCCGGCATTGTTGCAGCCGCAACCGCTTAACAGTACTGCAGGGGCTGCGGTGGTCAATCACGTTGCCAGTGGTATTGTGTTTGGCGTTGAACCGTGGAACTTCCCTTACTACCAGTTAATGCGTGTTTTCGCACCAAACTTTATGGTGGGGAATGCGGTGATCATTAAACCTGCCAGCAATGTTCCGGCTAGCGGCCTTGAATTTGAAAAAGCAGTTCTGGCTGGCGGCGCTGACAAGGGTGCTTTCCAAATCGCACTTATCGGGCATGATGATACCGAGACCTTTATTAAAGATCCGCGCGTTGCCGGTGTCTGCTTGACGGGTTCAGAAGGTGCGGGTTCGCATGTGGCGGCGTTGGCAGGTAAGTATTTGAAGAAGTCGCTGATGGAATTAGGCGGTATGGATGCTTTTCTGGTCTTGGACGGGGCTGATCTTGAGCACGTGATTCCAGAAGCCATTAAAACTCGCCTCATGAATTGCGGACAGGTTTGCACCAGCTCCAAACGGTTTATTGTGTTGGATAAATACTACGATGACTTTGTTGCCGGCTTGAAGAAAGGTTTTAAAAACGTCAAAATTGGCGATCCGAGTGATCCATCAGTCAATGTGGGTCCGTTGAACAGTCAAAAGGCAAAAGATAAGCTGCAAGGTCAGGTTGATACTGCCATTGAACACGGAGCCAAAGTTGTTTACGGCAATACACCGGTTGATTTGCCTGGTGCCTTCTTCCGGCCGACTATTTTAACGGATATTGACAAGGACAATCCGGCGTATCGGACAGAATTATTCGGCCCGGTTGCCTGCGTTTATAAGGTGCATAGCGAAGAAGAAGCGATTGCGTTGGCTAATGATGTTCCTTATGGCCTTGGCGGAGCAGTCTTTGCCGGTGATACCAATCATGCGGCAGAAGTCGCTGCGCAGATTGAAACCGGTATGGTCGGTGCCAATCAGAGTCAAAGTTACAATGCTGAGCTTCCATTTGGCGGGGTCAAGAACTCCGGGTATGGTCGTGAACTTGGCGATTTAGGCCTGTATACGTTTGTCAATGAGCAAACGGTGACCCGGGCGCTGCGTCAGTGATCTAGCCCGCACGAGTTTCAAGTGAAAAACCGCCTTTGTATCATAACGAAACTTTGAAAAGACTTTGTTGCGCATTTGGCGTGATAAAGTCTTTTTTAATGGTCAGAAGCATGAGTCAATAACTGGAATTTGGCGCGAAAAAATTTGTAGACCAAGGAACAGCTTATGGTGGCATGCTTTTTTGGTGATGAATCGGTTTTTGGAAAATAATTTTCGAAAATTTTTTTTAACCTGTGGATGGCTGATATGGCGCTGATTATAAAGGGGGATGGTGCAATATGCTCGAGGAAAATTCAAAAGTGGAATCGATTTCATTGTATTTATATATTAACAAATTTTTTAATGCTAGTATTGTATAAGTAGTCAGAAATTAGTGTAGGGTATGAGTTAAATTCTAGCCAGTGACGGTTCTGAGTGGCCGACGTGTTAGCACCTATATTGGATAGATAACGCTTCCGGGGGACAAGGTTAATTAATAGTCAGAATTCGTTTCATAACTAACACAATTTTTCTCGATAAGTTTATTTTTGAGTCTAGGAGTGATTGCTAGTGAACTATTTCATCAATTTCGGTATGCCTGCCAGCAAATCGGGTATTGAGCATGCGCAGATAAAGCGCAAGCGCCTATTTGATAAGCATGGTGAACCTTACGTATTTCTTCTACGGGATTGGGAACGGGATCTACATACTAACACTGCCAATGCAGGAATTACGGATGATCACCTCGTTAACATGTTTGATTACTATCAGCACGCCTGCCATGTTGACGCGGTCCGGTTGTTACCGGAGCAGGTAGACCTGGGACTTAAAGATCTTCAATATTCCGATGATTACGAGCACAATCGTATGTTGGTTTCACGAGCTGATGGGCGATTGGCTGCGCGGATCAACTATGTTCGCGGCACTAGACAGGTGGTTTCTGTCGAATTGTTTGACGGAGTTGAGAATCTATACCAAGTTGAATTTTATGATGTTCGCGGATTTAAATCATTGGTTCAGTGGTATACCCCAGACAATAAGGTTGGCAACGAGGAATGGCTAACGGTGGATGGCCGTCCGGTAATCAGAGCATTTAACAAGAAAAATGAAGATGGCAAGCTTAAGCAGACTGGGTGGATTCTGACAGATCGCAAAGGTAAAATTTTTCAGTTTGACACGATTGATGCGTTTTTTGAACATTTTATTAATGACATGAATGAAACTGGCCAGAATGTCTTTATCCTTGATCGGTCTTTATTGGCGGATGAAGCGCTTATTCATCTAGAGAAACCCGCTTACACGATTATGCACCTACATAATTCACATGCTGGCGATGCGCAACGGCCAATGGATTCGATTATGAATAACAATTATGAATTTGCATTAGTTAATGGTGCGAAGTATTCAGCATTTGTTTCTGCAACTAAAAAGCAGGCAGCTGATGTTCAAAGACGCTTCCCTTACATCAAAAAGTCCTTCCATGTTCCTGTTGGCGTGGTATCGGATGACGTGCTTCACCGCCAGCGAATTCTGTCGGAAAATCGAATATTCGGCAAAGTCATCGCGGTTGCTAGGATTGCACCGGAAAAAAATCTGAATGATCTGGTTCGAGCCATTGCCATCGTCCACAAACAAATACCGCAAGTGACGCTGGATTTGTATGATTACCCGGATGCAACGAATCATTATGCTGAAAAACGAAAAATCGAAAAAACAATCCAAGAACTTTCATTGGAAGGGGTTGTGACTTTTAAAGGCTACACGGAAAATCTGGAAAGTGCGTATGATACTGCCCAGATTTTTGGCTTAACTTCTATCATGGAAGGTTTTGATCTCTCATTACTGGAGGCGATTTCGCATGGTGTTGTCGGCGTGACCTATGACGTTAACTACGGTCCAAACGAAATCGTGCAAGACGGCATCAATGGGTATGTCACTCCGTATGGCGATATTCATGCCTTAGCGGAGAAGATTCAGTTATTGCTATCCGATCGTGACAAGATGCAGCAGATGAGTACGAATGCATACGAATCTGCTAACAGATATTCTGAAGAAAATGTTTGGAAGAAATGGCACAAAGTTTTAATGGATGCACAAAAGAGTGAGGGGAAGGTGACGAAATGATTTACATGGTTGGTGAAAATGTTTTCACATTTAATTCCGGCACTGAGTTCTCGCAGCTGCAACGCCTGAAAGCCTTCAATCAAAATGGCATTGAATCTAAACTGCTACTCCGGAACTATAATCGCTTCTTGTATCGGGATGCCAAGCGTGCAGGAGTTAACAAAGATGCATATATCAACATGTACGATTATTTTCAGGGTGTTGTCGGGGTTGAGCGTAAAGAACAGAAGTTACGCTTACTCGAATCGATTCCCCTGACGAAATATCATGTCGTTGGGATTGACAATAATACGACAACTATCGATCTGTTAGGTCGAACGCTTGCAAAGATTACTGTCATGCCAGAGACGGTCGGATTAGTTGGAAGTATTGATTATTATGATCGCTTTGATCACAAAGAGTTAACCGAATTCTGGGATTGGCGCGGGTTTAAGTCTATGGAACAAAATTATAATCCCGATGGAACCGTGGCTGCACAGAAGTTTTTGGATCAGAAAGGCCATGTGGTTTTGGAGATTATCCACATGAATAAAAATGGTCAGCTTGCACCGACAATGTGGAAGTTGGTTCATTATCAAGGACATGATTATGTATTTGATTCCGAAGATGACCTGTTCCGTTTTTTCCTGAATGAAATTAGTAAAGGCAATCCGGGAATCATGATTTCAGATCGCAGAACGCTTGATGCTGCCGTCAAGCAAGTTAACCATGCAACTGCTAAGCTCGCTTTTATTCATGAAGGTGACCTGTTCTTGAAAGGAGAAGGGAAGAAGCGCGTACCTAATGTCATTTACAACGAGGTACTAAGCGAGCAGCATCCGTTTAGTACCGTTATTTTTCCTACGCATGATCAAGTTAAAGCGATTGAGACTCAATATCCGCACTTAACCATTGCGGCTGCCCCGGATACTTATGCACAGACGCCGAAAGCCAAGAAAATACAACCCGATCATCCACGATTGGCGTATATCGGGCGTCTTTTTCCAGATAAACAGATTACGGATTTGGTTGATGCGTTTGAACGTGTACACCGAGAACGTCCGGATGCTGAACTGTTCCTCAAAGGTTATTTTTCAGACGAGGCCTATCGCCGGGAGATCCGCGATAGAATCCACAAGAAAAAACTTGATGATGCGATTCATCTGGTTGCCTATAGCAATGACAATCAGGATATTTTGGACAAGACGACGCTGTTTGTTTCTGCGGCGAAGTCAGAAGCTTTCGGTATGAATAGTCTTGAGGCAATGTCGTATGGCATACCAGTGGTTGCATACGGATGCCACTTCTTGAAGCATAACCTGTTAGTGAACAGACAAAATGGGGTGGCGGTTGTTAATATGACGCCTAGCGAGTTAGGCAAGGCGATTTTGGTCGTGTTGCAAGATAATCGGCTTTATCACAAATTACAAGCTGGTGCTTTAAGTACTGCAAAACAACATTCAGAAGCTGATTTCATCGGTGCATGGAAGTCAGTATTATCAGCGTTCTTTTGAGATGACTCCCGGTTCGCTTTTGCTTGCAAGTACTCAGGAAAGGGGATGATCGCACCACGAGAAACTATTTAAACAGTTCTAAGCCGGATTTTTAAATACAAGTAAAAAATCAAGTGGGTTGCTCATTATTTATTGAGAGGATCTTGGGTATGAAAAAGATAAATAGAGCAAATGTTTTGGTGGAGAAAAAGCGTTTCAAGATGTTTAAGGCAAAGAAGAAATGGTTAATTGCTCCATTATTCTTCATCGGCATCGGTTTGGGGACCGCCTATCAGACGAATTTGGTTAAAGCTGATGCTCAAGCGCCCAACAGTTCAGAGTTTACCGAAGCGCCTTCATCGGGAGCCAGTAGTGGTCAAAATGGAACAAATAGCCTGAAATCAGCAAGTGCAAGTGTAGCTACAGCCAGCAGCAGTGCGAGCGATGGTCAAGCCAAAGCGAGCACGGCTAATGTGGCAACGACCACTAATAGTAAAATTGGCGGCAGTCAAAGTAGTGCCAACGCAGCCAGTGCGTCTTAAAGTAGTGCTAGCGTTGAAAGTAGTGGCCAGATCAAAAGCACTAGTTTAGCCAGTGCTGGCAGTAACGGCGAAAAAGCGACCAGCGCTCTAAGCAGTAGTGCAGTTGATGCCAGCGATGGTCGTGCGAGTCAGGGTGTTGGCGGCACGTCAAGTGGTAGTTCAGATACTACGAGTCAGGCAAATGAAGGCAACAGCGCCGCCAGTGTAACAAGTGCAAGCGCCAATAGTGCCTCTGCAACAAATACATCTGAAGGTCAAACTCCAGTTAATGAAGCGGTATCAAACGATGCTTCTAGCGCCGATGTCAGCACCGCGTCAGAGTTTGATGCAGCCATGGCCGATTCAACGGTAAGTGTCATCAACGTACAGTCCGACTTTGTTATGGATGTTAGTGGTGATCGCCAATCGTATGCTTATCGGCCAAACCTAATTATTAATGGCAATAACCACACAATTGATTTTCAAAAGAAGTATTTCGAAGCTGATCCTACAAGTAGTCAGAATGAATCATTTACCATCAACGATTTAAATATGTACGGTTACAGTTGGTGGGGCCCGGTTACTATCAAGGGCAGTAAGCCGAAAGACGGCATCGATCATTCGGTAGTGTTCAATAATGTCACATACACAGGTGCACAACTGATGTATGGCATTTATACAAAAGCCTTTATTAAGGGGAATACAAAGATTCAGTCAGTGGGCAGTTATGTTTCCCCGCTGGACGGATCAACCCAGACAACCCAAGGCTTAGGCAACCAGCAAAACTTTCAAATTAGTTATTTAGAGGTTTTGCCTGGCGCTACTTACACGGGGACAACTACTGGTGGGACTAACGTTGAAGTATATGATGGCGGTTCATTTATTGTTGACAAGGGAGCAACCGTTAACTTACAACGCACGGATGCAAGCAAATCGAATGAACGTGGTACGAATGCATTGATTGATACACAGGGAGGTAACGTTGAGTTTAAGGATGGATCAACCGTTATCCTTAATAAAAATGCACTTGTGAAAGATGGCTTTGCACCAATCTATATTGAAGACGGTGGTAATCTAACCGTTGATAAGAATGCAACGGTATCCATTACCGGTGCAACTGGAAACATCCCGGTAAGAATTGACGGTACCGGAACTGTCAACCTCAACGAAGGATCGCACATGACGATCACTCAAAATGGTGCGCCTAAACTTGGCTATGGCTTTATCAATATTAAAGGTACCGGAGGCTTCTTCGTTGCAAGTGGCAGCACTTTGGATCTTAATGTAACGGGTACAGGGACAAAGAGTGTCAATGCAATTAATGTAGCAAATGACGGTCAACTGAGTTTTGCACAGGATGCTACGGCCAACTTAACCATTGACGGTGGCACGGGCGAAGCGCATTTGTTGAAAGTCGGTGACGATGCCAACATTAACATCTATATGCCGAAATCCGTTCTTTTTAAGATTACCGATAACGATGACGCAGACAGCAGTTTATTTAAAGTCAGTGGTACCGGCACGCTAACAGGTCAATATGTGAAAATCATTCCGGATGACGGGAATGCCTATGGGCCATATAAGTCCGCTATCTATACACTAAAAGGGAATGGCTCTTCTTCAGATACCGCTACGGTTGAAGGTGAGACAGCAGAAGATGAACAATCCGGGAAAGCACTTGCCGACACGTTTGCGACTGACAAAAGCTTGGAGTTCGTCAGTGCCAGTGATAATTTTATTAAGGTAAATCCAGTTACTGATGAAACCACAACGCTTACAGGTAAAACCACTGCCGGAGCCTATGTAACGATTTCAGGTTTAAAGGGGATTCCAGAAGGCAGCTTAACTGCGAATTCCTATGATAGTACAAAATATTTGGTACAGGCGGACAAGGACGGTAATTGGAGTTACGAACTGCCGACTGGGGTTTCGTTACCTGCCAATGCTTCATTTGAAGTTATTTCGAGTGCTGGATTCATTGTGAAAACAGCGACGGTAGTGATCAACGATGCCGAAACGCCAAAGCAGGCATCCAGTGCAGCTGGCAGCTTAATCAACGCCAATAGTGCTGCTGATGTCACAGCTTCACAGGCAAAGGCTACAAGTGCTGCTGCTAGTGATGCGGCGAGTTATGCAAGTGAAGCGCAATCGATTGCTGGCAGTCATGCTGATAATATGGAAATCAAGTCTCTCGCCAGTGATGCTGAGAAGCAATCGCAAATTGCTTTGGCAGCTAGCAAGTCTGCTGCGGCTAGTTCCAGTGCGGCAGCGTCCGCAGCAATCGTGGCAAGTAGCGCGGCTAGTGAAGCGTCATCTGCAGCTGCTGCCGTAAGTAACGCTGATGCATCAGCAAACTCTGCAGCCGCTGCTTATGATTCCTACGCTTCTGAGGCCAGTGCCGCTTCTGCTGCTAATGATAGTTCGGGATATGCCACTGCATCATCTGCAGCAAGTTCCGCTGCGGCTGCCATGAGCGCAGCGTTATCGACAGCGCAAGTTGCTGCCAAGGTTGCAGTGAGTGATGCAGCAGCAGCGGGTAGTGCAGCTGCTGTTGCTAGTGCAGCTCAAAGCGACTCCAAGAATAAACAAGCGACTGCAGCTACAGCAAGAAGTCAAGCACTTGATGATTTGAATAAGATCAAGTCTCTAACTGATTACGCAAGTGGCGCAAGCTCCAGTGCCAGCGAAGCGGGTCAAGCATCGACTGCAACATCTGCGTATGCTAGTGCTGCAAGTTCGAGTGCCAGTGAAGCCGGTTCATATGCTCATCAGGCAGGCTCCAGCGCCAGTGACGCTGTCGGTCAGTCCGGCAGTGCAGCCCAACATGCCAGCACCGCTGCGAGTGCGGCATCCAGCTATCCGAAGGATAGTGGGATTCAGTCACTAGCCAGTCAGGCTGCAAGCGAGGCAGCAAAGGCAAGCAGTAACGCGAGTGCCGCAACCAGTGCCGCTGCGGTTGGTTCCAGTGCTGCCAGTGATGCAAGTGAACAGGCGAAGACGGCTGCAAGTGCCGATGTGGTGGCAAGCAGTGCGGCCAGCACGGCCAACAGTAATGCGAGTGCCGCAGCCAGTGCGACCAAGGCTGGTGATAGCAAAGCCGCAGCAGGATTCTCGAGTGCAGCGAGTGCTGCAGCAAGCAGTGCCAAGGGTGCAGAAGCAGTTGCCAGCGAAGCGGCGAGTGCCGCGGCATCCGATGACTCGGTAGCTTCCAGTGCCGCCAGTGCGGCTGCAGGCTTTGACAAAGCTGCCAGCGCTGCGGAAGGCGCAGCTTCAAGTGCCGCGAGCGCGGCTGCTAGTTCAGCGGCAGCTCAAGGCACACGAGGTGGCGCAAGCTCCAGTGCCAGCGAAGCGGGTCAAGCATCAACCGCAACATCTGCGTATGCTAGTGCTGCAAGTTCGAGTGCCAGTGAAGCCGGTTCATATGCTCATCAGGCAGGCTCCAGCGCCAGTGAAGCGACTGGCCATGCAAGTAGTGCTACAAGTCAAGCAAGTGCCGCATCCAGTGCTGCGTCCAGGTACCCAAGTGATAGTGGGATCCAGTCAGATGTAAGTATTGCGTCCAGTGCAGCAAGTACTGCATCCAGTGCCGCTAGTGCCGCACAAAGTGAGGCTTCGACGGCATCGTCGGCTGCAAGTCATGCTAGTGAACAAGCAAGTATTGCTTCCAGTGAGGATGTTGTATCAAGCAGTGCTGCGAGTGTCGCGTCCAGCGCGGCCAGTGCCGCATCCAGTGCTGCAAAGGCTGGTAACAGTAGTGCTGCGGGTATATACTCTCATGCAGCAAGTGCAGCTGCAAGCAGTGCTAAGAGCGCTGAAAGTCAAGCAAGCAGTGCCGCCAGTGCTGCTGCTTCTGATGATTCGGTAGCTTCTAGCGCTGCCAGTGCCGCTTTGTCTGACGATGCTAAGGCAAGTAGCGCCGCCGATGTAGCATCCAGCGCTACAACTGCTGCCATTAGTTCCGCCACATCCTTGGCTGATCAGAGTGCCACAGGGTCAACCGCTGGCTCCCATATTTTGCCAAGTACTGGTGGAGAGACGACAGGTAGTATACCATCGGGTCAGACGCCAACACAGACGAAGCCAACACAGACGAAGCCAACACAAACGAAGCCAACACAAGCCGGTCAAACAACCCAGACAGGTTCATTACCGCAAACGGATCATGCAGGGAGGCATATGCTACCGCAGACCGGTGATGATGCTGAAAGCGGTACTTCTGTTTTGGGTTTGCTGATTGTTAGTCTGATGGGATTGTTTGGTCTTGCGGGAACCAGACATCAGAAGGACAATAAGCCATCAAAGTAATATTGGATCACTAATGTCGCCCATACACTGGTGATAAACCAAAATCTGATGGAAATAGCTAGTGGTGTAAGAGATGATTATTCTCTTGCACCACTTTTTTGTTAAGCACGTTTTTTTATGGATTCTGTGTGACAAATGTTTGAAATTGATGTGGTTAAATTGGTTTTGCGGGTAATCTAGCCACTTTAAGAAATAATCCATGGCCACAAAGAAAGGCGTACTGTTTTTAGTACGCCTTTCTTTATGATTATTATAAACTGTCTCTAACTAACTATCTTGACGACTGAGTGAAAAACCATCTTAGTATACTCTACCGTTTTCCTATAAAGAAAATGAGCTTTCAATGACAGCTACTGTTTCGCTGCAGAAGTTTCAATGGTGTCAGCTAACTTAACGCCCATAGTTTCTTTACCAAGGAAAATAATCGCAACAATGGCAATGAGGATAGACGCCGTGAAGATTCCGAAAATACCCGTGACGGACCAATTAGCGCCTAGTAGGTGACCGACTAATAACGGACCGACAATGCCGCCGATTCGGCCGATACCTGCAGCCATGCCAGAGCCGCTGCTACGAACAATGGTTGGGTATTGTTCTGGCGAATAGGCATACAACGCGCCCCACGCACCGAGGTTAAAGAAGGAAAGTAGCATGCCGGCAGTCAAAAGCATCGGTAAGCTGGTTGCCATGCCAAAGCCTAGCGCGCTACCAGCAGTGCCGAGAAGAAAAAGGCTTAAAACAGTTTTTCGACCCCATTTTTCGATCAACCAGGCAGCCACAAAGTAACCCGGTAACTGTGCAAGGGTCATGATCAGCACATAACCGAAGCTATTGATGAGGCTGAACCCTTTGAGCACCATGACACTTGGCAACCACAGGAACATGCCATAATAAGAAAAGACCACCATGAACCAAACAATCCACAACATGAGTGTTGAACGAACATATGGTGGCCGCCAGAGGGTTGTCAGGGTTTTGATTAACCCCGGCCGCGCCACTTTTTTGAACGCGCGCGATTCATGGATGCCTTCACGGAAGTAAAATGCGTACAACCCGGCTAGTCCAGTGGCAAAAATGGCGACCCGCCAGCCCCAGAGTGGCATGACAAAGTATGAAATGATCGCTGCCAGTAGCCACCCCGCAGCCCAGAAGCTTTCAAGCAAGACGACGCTGCGCCCGCGCTTTTCAACCGGGACGCTTTCGGAAACCAACGTTGAAGCAACAGGTAGTTCGCCGCCAAGACCAGCGCCAATAATAAATCTTAGTACAAGAAAAATACCATAACCCGTGGCAAAAGCAGATATGCCACTGCCAATCGAAAAGACTAATAATGTAAGGATGAGAATGGCTTTGCGCCCGAAACGATCTGCCATCATGCCAAACAAGATGGCGCCAACTGCCATTCCGATTGAACTAACACTTCCGATCCAACCCATTTCAACTGTACTCAACTGCCATTCCTTATGTAAAGCGGCAATCACAAAACTCAGCATGCCGACATCCATGGCATCAAACAGCCAGGCAATGCCGATTCCGATAATTAACCGCGTATGGCTAGGTGCTTTCTTTGACATCGTTATCCCCCTTGAGAAATCCAACATTAATTAGGTGTCTTGACACCCTAAAACATGTTACTTATTTCACCAAAAAAAGGCGGGTCTGTCAATGAAAATTTTCATAGTAAGCACGTCTGAGGTGAAGAAGGGATCGTGGCGTTAACAAAAAGTAGCGAGTGAAAAGCCAAATAATTTTCAAAGCTTGGAGGATTCAAGGAAAAAGCAATCGTGAGGCATGGTAAGATAAAACGACATTGTAAAAAGTGAGGAAGGCAATAATTGATGAAGAAAATCATGGAATGGTATTATGGTATTTCACTTAAGGATCGGTTCAAACAGCGCACTTATGACGCCATTATGGGCCGCAATATGCTAACCGCCGAGCTTATGTTAGTTATCGCAAGTGTCATTGCTGTTTTTATCGACGCCAATAGCCTTAAGCTAATTACTGCCAGTACGTGGATTTTACTGTTAGTGACGGTGGCAATTGCGTTACTGAACGTGACAAGTTTGTACTACTATCGTTTGCAGGTAATTGAAGCGGACACACCGGAAGCCTATCGCCAATATGTTTGGTTTGCGGTTGCGCGCGGGGTTTTATCAGCACTGTTGCTGGCCGTGATTATTTTTGCAATCGAAATGGCTTACGAAGCCGCGCTCGATATGAATCCATTGCCGCAGTATTATCTGACAAACCATTTTTGGATCGGGGTTGTGGTTCCGGTGATTTATGGTGTGGCTCGCTTTGCTTATGGGTATATGCACTTGCACGGCAATCAGGAGCAGGAAAAGGATACCGATCATCATGACTAATTTGAATCACGCGGGCTGCCGCGAGGTTACTTTAGCTGACATCCGGCCGCTGCTGGAAACAGCCGATGACTGGACGAAAGGACTTTTTGCCAACTCAGCGGCGACTTTGCTGGGTTTCCCAAAAACCGGTCCGATACAGTTTGCGGCAGCTGTATGGCAAAACGCTTATCATCATCATGCACTATATTTTAATGTCATCGGTCAAAGCTCATGGCTTCCTTTATTGCTCACCAAACTCAAGAAAATGACGGACGAGCAGGATCGGCTGCAATTTAGCACTTATACTGCAGCATCGCCGTTGACGCAGCGATTGCAACGGACAGGGTTTGAGCTTATCCGACACACAGCGATGAGTCACTACCGGAAAATTGCAGCAGCGACTTCTAATGATACCGTGGTGGCACGGTCACAGCTATCCGAAGCTCAGTGGCAAGCCGTGGTTCGGTTAAGTTATCAAAATTATGTGGACGCGCATACCGCTAATCCGGCCACGATGACACAGACGCAATTTGAACAATCGTTGCGAGAAGCCGATCCGAACCAGCCGAGCTTTTTGGTTGAAGGCGGCACCATTTTGGCTTATGTCTTCTGGTTTGAAGACGAGCCAGGTGAACTCACGAGTGCTTGGCTCGGTGGAACAGGGCTTGCTGATACGCTTCGGCTGATGCGCGCAGTTCTACCGCGGCTTCAGGCAGCATTCTCGGTGGTGAACGGTGAATTTGATGATACTGATTCATTCGCGTGGGCCGTTTATCAGCAGCTGGCAGTACCGGATCCGCATCCGCTGATGACCTGGCAAATGAAACTTGATTAATTGGCACAAATCGCATGCAAAAAGCGGCTCTAGTTTAAGTGCTAGACCCGCTTTTAGTGATACCGATGTGCAGTTATATCTTGATGAAATGCGACCTTATCGCTATTCCTGTTGTCGTGGCCGGCTTGACCAGATATGAGGGATGAAGATCCAAACCATTGCAAGGTCAAGCGCTAGGCATAATGCAGTAAAAATAAAGACGCCATTGTAGTCAAAAATGTTGGAAATAAAACCACCGGCCAGTGAACCTGCCATTGAGCCGAACGCCTGAGCACTCTGATTCCAACTAAACACGGTGCCGGTATAGCTCACCGGTGTCATTTTCGAAAGTAACGTCTGAATCGTTGGGAATAAGGCACCGTCTGAAACCCCGATCATGAGGCGAAGAAAGCCTAATGCCCAAATACTGCCGACAATACCTTGAGGGATGTACATGATCACGGCAAAAATCAATCCGCTGACCAGAATTTTTCCGGATCCGATCCGATCGCCCAGCTGCCCCAAGCGTGGTGCAGCCATCAGATTTGAAATACCTGGTAATGCGGCAATGATACCAGCGACAACTGTGATCGGCCCGACATTATGCATCAATTCCTTGACATAAAGACTGATGATTGGGTAAATAGACATGTTTCCGAGCTGAATGATGGCAGTTGAAATCAACAACACCATGATGGCCTTGGGATTGCCGACTTGAGTGAGCAATCCGGGACGTTTTTGCTTGTTCAGCAAGCGCGGATCAGGCGTATAGTGTTCATGCACCATGGTTAAGCTGAGCACAAAGACAATCATGAGTAAGGCTCCGGTAATAATGAAAGTCAGCCGAATTGAAAACGTCTGGGCCAAAAATCCGCCTAGAATCGGTCCGATCAGATTACCGGAAACATAGCCAGTTGTCAGAATTCCAATGGCAGTTCCGCTTTTTGCTTTCGGCGTTTCGGTGGCAATCAGAGCGCTGGCATTAGGAATGTAACCAGCTGCCAATCCTTGTAAAAAGCGTAATGCAATGAGCGCATAAACATTATGCACAAACCCGCACGCACCAATAATGATTGCCATGCCGAAACTGGAGCGCAGCAGCATCAGTTTACGGCCGCGACGATCCGCCAGTCGGCCCCAAAGCGGACTGACAATCGCAACTACCATAAAGGTGACTCCAAACGTAATACCGGAGTAGATACTGAGTTGGCCTTTGGTAAAATCGCCGAGCTGGTCGACATAGAGTGAGATAAACGGCGAAACCTCACTAAAACCCATGCCGGCGATGAAGGTGCCAAGCCATAAGACAGCCAAATTTTGCTGCCATGGCTCGAGACTTTTAAGTTTACTTGGCAAGATCGCCAACTTCCTTTCAAAAAATTAGTTACCTAACTAATATAACGCAATCTGTGAGTGCTTACAATTCAACGTGTCAGTTTACGATTGTTGAAGTCTCGGCATTCGCACAAAATATATTTTTGCAGAAACACTTTGACATCAACCTCCGACCATGGTATTCTACTCGTTGTGATTAGTCACTCTGCCTAAGACTCAGGGGGCGCAAGCCTTAATCATCCTGCCGAGGTGGTATCGGAAACAGTAGATACCTCTATGTCTTGGTAGACATGGAGTTTTTTTA
>OMJG01001221.1_pt1 | contig 15565 bp, 10 predicted proteins | sample 1646431 | NCBI WGS metagenome assembly OMJG01 (sample SAMN03771674, study PRJEB25209) | food metagenome | isolation source: Cotija cheese | place: Mexico:Jalisco,Michoacan | collected 2011-12-12
GAAACATGCGTAAACGGGCACGACTTATTTATAACCCGACTTCTGGACGTGAGGCGTTGGCCCACGATTTAGTTGAAATTCTTGGTATTTTTGAACAAGCTGGTTATGAGACTAGCGCATACGCAACGACACCAGCTCCCAACTCGGCGGCTGATGAAGCGCGGCGCTGTGCCAAGGATGGGTTTGAACTGATTGTAGCAGCTGGTGGCGATGGGACCATCAATCAAGTGGTAAACGGGTTAGCTGGGTTGAAACGGCGGCCTAAGATGGCAATTATTCCGGCAGGTACAACCAACGATTATGCCCGGGCGCTGCGGATTCCACGTAATGATCCGGTTGCGGCGGCTAAGGTGGTTTTGAAAGATCAGACGGTCGAGATGGACATTGGTCAAGCTGGCGAACAGTACTTCATTAATATCGCGGCGGGTGGCATGCTAACCGAATTGACCTATGACGTGCCGTCACAATTAAAATCAATTTTTGGGTATGCGGCATATTTAGCCAAGGGGGCTGAGTTGCTTCCCCGGGTAAAACCGGTTGAGATGGATTTGAAGTATGATGGTGGCCATTATCAAGGCAAGGCTTCGATGTTCTTCCTAGCACTAACTAATTCGGTCGGCGGCTTTGAGCAATTGGTGCCAGATGCATCGTTAGATGATGGTAAATTCACGATGATCATTGTGAAGACGAGTAATCTGGCGAAGATGCTACACCTGATGACGTTAGTGCTCAATGGTGGCAAGCATATCAATGATCCCAGCATTATCTATGTGAAGACAAGCAAGGTCGTTGCTAAGCCGGTAGATCAAGATCGGTTGATGATCAACTTAGATGGTGAATACGGTGGTGATGCACCGATGACGTTCCGTAATTTGAAGCAGCATATTGAGATGTTTGCGGATACGGACCGAATTCCAGATGAAGCGATCACGGATACGGATCCAGAATTAGAAGATGCTGAACGGCATTTTGTTTCGGCGGTTGATCAGTTGCCAGCAGCGGCTGAAGACGACGAAAAATAGAATAACTTGCTTAAATTACCGTTTACCGATACAATGGTGGACGGTAATTTTTTTAAGAGCGTGGCTTTCAGCGAGGGTGCGGAAGCATTATCTAGCCAGTGAATGATTACGATTTTGGTAATGATCTACTGGCGTAACCGGTGGCATGCACGGCTGAGATTACACGTTTTGGCAGTTAGAATAGCAGTGCGAGCGGTAAGTTTGATGAACCTGGTTTTATAAAATACGCTGTGAAGTACCGCATCAACAAGTTGAGATACCACTAGTTGACTGGAGCAGTGGCTACTAGTCAGCAATTAAAAATAATAAGGTCACTAACAAAGAAAGCAAGAGGAAACAAATGAAAGTTAATTTACCAGTGCATAAGGGTGAAGTCTTAGACGTCACTATCATGGATTTAACCTATCAGGGCATGGGTGTTGCCAAAGTCGATAACTACCCAATCTTTATCGAAAATGCGTTACCGGAAGAAAAAATCACGGTTAAGGTCACGAAGACAACGAAGAACTTTGCGTTTGGCGACGTTGAAAAAATCAATCAAGTGAGTCCACACCGGGTCAATCCAAAAGGTCGCGTTTATCGGCAAACGGGGATTGCCCCACTGCAACACTTGGAATACAGCGAGCAGTTGAAGTTCAAGCAGCACCAAGTGGCTGAACTATTTGCTAAAGTCCACATGGATGACGTGGAAGTCTTACCAACGATTGGGATGGCCAACCCGACCCAGTATCGGAACAAGGCCCAAGTACCAGTACGCCAAGTTCAAGGACAATTAACGACTGGATTTTATAAGAAAAATAGCCATCAATTAATGCCAATTGAAGATTATTATATTCAAGATCCCGCAATTGATCAGGCCATCGTGGTGGTTCGCGATATCTTACGGAAGTATCATGAAGCCGCTTATGATGAATTCCATCATAGTGGGACGATTCGAACGATCATGGTTCGGCGTGGCTATTACAGCCATGAGATGATGATCGTGATTGTGACGCGGACGAAACACTTGCCAATGGCTGACGTGGTCACACAAGAGATTCAGGCGGCGTTACCAGAAGTCGTTAGTGTGATCCAAAACGTTAATTCCAAGAAGACTAACGTGATTTTAGGGCCGGTTAACAACGTCTTAGCTGGTAAGTCGACTATCGATGATCAGTTACTGGGCTTAACGTTTGCGATTTCAGCGCAATCTTTCTACCAAGTTAACCCACAACAAACTGAAAAGCTTTATCAATTAGCCATTGATCAGGCTGGTTTGACTGGTAACGAGACGGTGATTGATGCTTATTCTGGTATCGGAACGATTTCGTTAACGATGGCCCAACATGCCAAGCAAGTTTACGGTGTGGAAATTGTACCGGCAGCGATTGATAATGCGCGGCAAAACGCGGATAAAAATGGCATTACTAATGCCAAGTTTGTCTTAGATAGTGCTGAAAAGGCCATGGCAAAATGGCAGGAAGATGGCATTAAGCCCGACGTGATCGTGGTCGATCCCCCACGTAAAGGCTTGGATGCTGACTTTATCAAGAGTGCTGGTGAGATGGCCCCTAAACGGGTGGTTTACATTAGTTGTAATCCATCGACCTTAGTTCGGGACGTCCAACGGTTCGCAGAATATGGGTACCACATTAGTGCCCCGGTTCAACCCGTGGACCAGTTCCCACAAACGCCGCATATTGAATCTGTGACGGTGTTGGAACGGGAACAATAAGATTTTAAAATTGTTGCATTAATAAACTTATAAAAAGTGTGCTGGTCGTCTAATGTTTCGTTAGACGACCAGCACACTTTTTGAGTCATTTTGTTATTTCTAGTTCGTGAGATTAAGTTGTGACACCAATAAGGCACTAATGATTTTAGCGTTCAACGTAATATAAGGAAAATGGCCAGTAGTAGTAGTTTTAGTGCAAATGCGATACAGTAGACTTATAGTTCGGAAGTTAACTTGGCGGAGTGGTTCTAATGAAATTAAATGACCTGCTAAATTCGACATTAATGATTATCAAATTATGGAAGCTTGCATTGCCCAATTGTCCGTGGGTCGGCAAGCTGAGACGCTAGAGCGAGCAATTAGTAGCCGGGTGCTTTTCGTCGGTTGCGGTCATTAAGTGACGATTTGATTGACTAGATCAATGGCACCAGTTTGAAGAACAAGCCTATCAGAATATGGCCGTTATTTGGTGTGATGGCATGATGTGGCTGAAGAATAAACCGAACTTTTTAAGATGGGGTGCTTGAAAAGTGTTATTTATAGATCAAGCTATTAGAGACCTTAATTATAGAGACCTTAATTAGTAATAATAATTGCTGAATTAAATAGGTGATTTATTAACGAAAGGAATGCAGCTTAATGGCAGCGCAAGATTTACGTACCATCAAAACAAACCGGGACCTAGAAGCAGGGTTTATTCAAGCTTGTCGAATGAAACCCTTTGCTAAGGTCACGGTTAACGATATTTGTAAAGCGGGGTTAGTGGGACGCAGTACGTTTTACCATCACTATCAAGATAAATACGCACTACTGGAACACTTGGTCACAATGCAAGCGACTAAATTTGAACAACTATTGGGACAACGAATGACCGTATTAACGAATGATGCGGGATTAATTGCTTTATATCAGGCATTGGTTGCAGATGAAGCATTACTTAACGTACTATTAACGATTCATACTGAGCATGCGGATTTGAGTCAGCGCTATTTAATTAGCCTACAACACTATTTAAATCCACTGCTACCAGATCTTGAGCTGGAAGTACCACGTGACTTTGTCTTACGACTTTATGCCAGTAGTGCTCTAACCGCGATAACTTGGGCGCTAGCGCATGGTGATGCGACTAATATTGCGACTTTTATGAATCGACTTGTAAAAAATATGCTAATACGGTAATGACAAGACTTGTTGATCAGTTTGAGGATCATGGTTAGCTAGTGCTGCAATACAATTTTGACGGTGGGCTTGCTCCCGTATCCATCCGAGTGAGGTAATGGCGGCTTTACGGCTTGTACAAATTCCCGGTGTCAACATCTTCTCCCAAGAAATATTAGCGTAACCGGTATCGGCTGCAAGCAAGATAAAATGCCCATCTGCTCCGCGAATCAATGTCGCAGCCATCCCGTTAGCGTGACCAGGGGTATGCACTTGTAAGACACTACCGTCACCAAATACATCGTAGCTTTCGCCAATAGGTCCGATACCGGTTTGAGAAAAGTCGTAGGTTTGAACCTTAACACCATGCCATTCGTGCGGTAAGTAGACGAGTGGTAAGCGATTGGCGATTTGCCATTCTGGCTGAGATACAAGAATGTGTTTGGCAGTTTGCACATGCTTTAAACCGCTAACATGGTCACAATGTAGGTGACTGAAAAGCACGTAGTCTAAATCTTCTGGAGTGTATCCAAGAGCTGCTAAGCGTTCATCGATGGCCCAACCGGCTGGTAAATAACCAGTGTTGATTTGGACTTGTGGACCAAGTTCTTGCCAATTACTCTTGCGAACCGTCTTATGCCAACCGGTATCGATGAGTAATAACCCTTTAGGATGCTCAATGAGGTAACTGGAGACGGGTAGCGTTATTTGATTGCGCGCACTTCGAAATAGACCGGTGAAGGCCAGTGGGTTGCGATACTGACCGTGGAATGGCAAAGCCTTGTCCACTTTGACAAGACCAGTATGAAGTACGTGAATTTTGATTTGTTGAGTTGTCATTTATATTCCCTCGCTTTAGTTTGAATATGGTTATTATAGAGTGGTTAGGATTAGATTCCTAGAATCAAAGTAAAGCATTGTTGACCAATATGGGACAGGCAGTCCTCAGAATGTCTCATAGACGTGGAAATTGTTTGGTTAGTAGCTAACACAACTAGTGTTAATTGCTGGTTACGTGGAATTATATGGATTTAATGTTAAGTTTTGTCCTAGTTGTAATATCAAATAAATGAGTGGCATCGGCCAGTATTGTGACGAGATTATGAGTGGTTTCATTGTTTGTTGCCTATTGTGAATGTGTAACTATTTAGAATCAACTAATGAAACAACTAATTGATAATTATAATTATCGATTTAAATAATTTAATAAATATTAGACTGTAATCAGTGTAAACTAATTTACTACCGCTATTCTGATCATAATTGGTGGGCTTAATTAGATGATTGTATTTATTGGTCAAAAAATAGCCACAAAACCCATCAATTATATTAATTTCGATAAAAATATGCGTTTCATCTCGGTTTTTGAACAGTTTGGGTTATAATGATAAACGAAATAAACCGATAAATGGGGGAGCATAATGGTAAAGAGAAGAACACTGACACAGGCAAAAGTATTAGCAACAGCTAATCAGTTAATTGAGAGTAAAGGAATTAACGGGTTAACAATTCGGGATCTAGCGTTAGTTTTGGATGTGCGGCCACAATCGATTTATAATTATGTTGATAGCTTGAGTGATTTATTGGATCAGGTTGGCCTCCAATTTGTACAAAATGTTGCGGATCGCTTAACGGAAAAAATTACGGGGATTGACGGTGATGAAGCGTTGATGGCCTTTGCCCAGGAATTCCGGGCAGCTTGTGTACATCATCGTGGCTTGGCACCGTTACTACTAGATTTGAATGACAATCTAAGAATTCCACGTTCTCGTAAGGCAATTGTTCAGTTATATCAAGATATGTTTAAACCATTACAGTTGGATGATTCGGCTCGCGTAGAGAATACCTTATACCGTTCCACGCTATTTGGATTCATCATTCAAGAGATTGGTGGCTTCTTTAAGATGCAAGATGCCGAACTTGACGAACGGTTCACGAAGGTTATGCAGTTGGCGATTGACCAGACTCATTTGCCAGCCGATGGTGCAAAAAATTAATTAATAATGTAAGTAGCGACCATCTCAACGGATGGCCGTCTTTTTATTTTAAGTGGTGTTTGTTCAAAAATGGGAATCAGGGGGCGCTGAGCTGAAGTAAAGATGTTGGTGACGATTAGATGATGGGCGTGAGTACTGTAGTTATTGTGACTAAACATAATGAAAAGCTTAATTCTGCACGGTAAACATCAAATTAGGGCGTTATTTTAGCCTTAGATTAAAAAAATCGTTTACAATAAGATTAAAGTTACGGATTGTGCTAGTTAATCATGATTCAGACTAAACAATAATTAGCACGATGCGTTAAAGTTAATTTTAGGAGGCGCGCCATGTCAGAACGTTATTTATCAACAATTGAACACGGGTTAACGACTGAGGAAGTTGACCAGCGCCTGACAGCGGGCCTGAAGAATGAACCGTTACCGCCTTTGACACGTTCCGTCAAACAAATTTTTCGTGATAATTTACTGACGCTTTTTAATTGTATCAATGTGTTGTTAGCAGGATTAGTCTTGTTGACAGGTAGTTATAAGAATATGTTGTTTTTGTTCGTTGTGATTGTCAATACAGCGATTGGAATTTTTCAAGAGATACGAGCCAAACGACAGGTCGATAAGCTTTCACTGTTGTCCGCAACCAAAGTTCAAGTCCGTCGTGATGATCAGAAGGTGGCCATTGGTCAGGACGAAATTGTGCAGGATGATTTGTTATTAGTGACCCGTGGTGAACAATTACCTGTAGATGGGCTCGTTCGTGAGACAACCGGATTAGAAGTGGATGAATCGCAAATTACCGGTGAGGCCGACCCGGTCATTAAAGGGCCAGGTGATGAACTGGTCTCGGGGAGTGTCATTTTAGGTGGTCACGGGGTCGTTCAAGCAACTCAAGTTGGCCACGGCAGTTTTATTAAACAGATGGCGCGGGCGGCAAAACAAAAACGCCGGACACCTAGTCAATTGTTAACAATTATTAATCGAATTATTAAGATTTTGACGTTCACAATTATTCCCCTCGGGGCCGGACTGTTTGTTTCGACGATGATGCGGGGTGAAAGTCAAAACCGAGCAATTTTAGGCACGGTAGCTGCAATGGTTGGCATGATTCCAGAAGGGCTCGTCTTGTTGACATCGGTTGCGCTAGCGGCTGGCGCGTTTACCTTAGGTCGGCATCAAGTCTTAGTACGTGAGTTGCCGGCGATTGAAGCACTTGCGCGCGTGGATACGTTGTGTCTGGACAAAACGGGCACGATCACAAGCGGCAAATTAGTTTTTGAACGGGTCGAACCATGGGGCCAGCATGGGCTCCCAACTGTGGAACGCCAACTGGCCGCATTAGTTACAGCTATTGACGACGATAATGAGACCGCACAGGCAATCAAAACTGCTTTTGGCCAGCCGCACGTGCAGCCAACGGAAGTATTACCGTTTTCTTCAAGCCGGAAGTGGAGTGGCGCGACCTTTGACGGACGAACGTATGTCATGGGGGCGCCGGAGTTCATTTTTGAAACGGTACCTGTTGAGTTGCAGGCGCGAATCAAAGCCCTCGCACAACAAGGTTACCGGGTATTAGTGCTAGCAGAAGTTACGGCTTTAACAACGCCAAAACCAGCGCAGCCGATGACGTTAGGGCTAATACTAATTACAGATGAATTGCGACCGCATGCGAAAACTACGTTTGGTTTTTTTGCTAATCAGGATGTGGCATTAAAAGTCATCTCAGGAGATAATCCAGTGACGGTTGCTAGTATTGCCCAGCGTGCAGAAATCAAGAACGCGGATCAACTAGTCGATATGAGTCAGGTTGGCGTTAAACCGGATTATGATCAACTAGTTGCAGATTACACGGTGTTTGGCCGGGTGACACCGCAACAAAAAGAGCAACTGATTAAAGCTTATCAGCGGGGTGGCCATACAGTAGCGATGACCGGGGATGGTGTCAATGATTTGTTGGCGCTAAAACAAGCGGATTGTAGTATCGCCATGGCGAGTGGGAGCGAGGCAACTAAGAGTCTAGCTGACTTTGTCTTGATCGATTCGAACTTTGATGCGATGGTCCAGGTGTTGAATGAGGGGCGGCGCGTTATCAATAATATTGAACGAGTCGCTGCACTATACTTGATCAAAACGATGTATTCCGTGGCACTGACACTGATTTTTATCTTTATGAGTCATAGTTATCCGTTTGAACCGATCCAGTTAACACCAATTTCGTCGTTAATGGTTGGTATTCCAACATTTTTCTTGGCTTTGCAACCAGATTATACCCGCATTACTGGCCGGTTTATGAAGCAAGTCATGGAGATTGCGGTTCCCGCAGCGATTTGCGTGGTCGGTTATATCATGGTGATTATGATACTGGGTAACAAGTTCCAACTTGATTTTGAAACCACCGCGACGTTGAGTGTGCTGATGACAGGAATCTTTAGTTTGAATGCGTTACTGATTGCAGCACGCCCGTTGAATCGATTTAAAATTGGATTGGTCGTTCTAATGGCAGCCTTGTTCGTTCTCGTCTTTTTATTTGCAGGTCAGATTTTTTCCTTGGTAAATTTGCTTGATTGGTCGTTGGCGGTGATCTACTTACCACTGATGATTAGCGCGTATCCGGTCTTCATTATCTTGCAAAATGGGTTGGGAAAACGAATTCTTAGTAGGATTAATTGGCGGTAAAGCAGTTATACCTAGAAATTAAAATTGTTTTGGACCAAGCCGATCTTAGTATGTTTTTTCTATCAATATGGTCGGAACGTGACCCGAAAGGTTGCTTGCAGAGCACCCTTTGGGTCACGTTTTTTTGCATCATGGAATGGAACGTGGATTTGAAAAAAGTGTTGAACCTTGATAGCGCTGTGGCCGGATTATGCAATGATGGTTGAGATGGCTTAGCTAGTTAAAGGGCCTAGCAATGGTAATGATGAGATACAAGGTGATTTAAAAAATTGAGGATATTATTGTCAGACAAATTACTTTGACACGCACAGTAATCGGTGGTATATTATGTTCATCAAATTACTGTGTGTCACAAAGTAGTTAAGAAGAGGTGTTGGCAGTGAAACCGGAAATATCTAAGGACACGATTCGGGGGCATACAACGACCATCGTGCTCAATATTTTGAATCAGGGTGACAGTTACGGCTATGCGATTGCTAAGACCATCAAGCAATTGAGTCATGCGGCCTATGTTATCAATGAAGCAACGTTATACACGGTGTTTCGACGCTTAGAGAAGCATGGCGATATCAGTAGTTATTGGGGAAGTGAGACGCAAGGTGGTCGGCGAAAGTATTATCAAATTACGACGCAAGGACGGACCACACTACGACACAATATCGATGAGTGGAATTTTGCAAAACAGGTTATTGACGACTTGATTTTAGGGAGGCTTGACGACAATGTCAGCAAAGATTGAACAACTTGTGGCGATGCGGTTAAATACTTATTTTAAGCAGCAACCAGTGACCCCCGCCTTAACGGAACTAAAAACAGAATTAGCAACTGATTTGAATGAAGCGGCCAACGATAAAGAACGTGGCGGCTTAGATCCTGAAGCGGCCGTTGCGGAAGCATTTAGTGATTTTGGGGATATTAATGACCTGATTCAGCAAGTGAATACTGAGAATGGCGATACAGACAAGGTTCGTAGACACCAGATAACGGTGGACGAAGACGGGATTGCCATTGATAATGGTGAAGCTTTAAAGATTAATGCTGAGGGTATCTCCATTAATAATGGGGCCATTAAAGCTGATGCGAATGGCTTAAAAGTGGGCCGTTGGACTTTGGATGCTGATGGAATCAATGAACAAGAACCCGCCAATACGGCAGCGCCCAGTTCCCGCCCAGTTAATTTGGCTGGTGAATACGTGGAACGGTTACCGCTAGTCAATGAACAACGTGTGGCCGTGGCTGACCTAGCAAGTGTGACCATTAGTTACCGGTCTGCCACAGTGAAGGTGCTGCCAACGCGTGGTACAACGGATGAAGTAATTGTGCGTGAATACATGAATTACAAGAATCCTGCTTATCAAGGACAAGTTACGCAGCGTGGTACTGATGTCCAAATTGTTCAGGGAAAGGTCCCATTTTTAATTCCGTTACGGGTACACGTTCAAATCCTGATTCCAGTACAGTTCAGTGGTAAGCTGGCTTTGAACAGCCGCTCAGGTAATGTTTTAGTAGGTGGTCTAAAACAATTGATGGCAGTTAACCTGCAAGTCATTAGTGGTAGTGCTCAAGTGACCGCCATGGCAGCAACATCAATGGTAGGTGAACTGACATCTGGTGGTTTGACCATGGATGATGTTCAAGTTACTGAACAACTTGAGTTAGCAGTTAAGAGTGGGCGCATTCGCTTGAGCAGCGTGACTGCAGGCGCATATGCGGTCAGTGCAACGAGTGGTAGTGTTACCGGTCAGCAGTTACGTGGCGGTGGTCGCTGGATAGCTAAGTCCGGGAGTATCAAGTTAGGTTTTGCTACTATTGCTGGTGATATCGACTTAACGGCCAACAGTGGTTCAATCAAGGTAACGACGCCCGTGGATAGTAGTTATCGCTACGAGTTGGAGTCGCAAAGTGGCCGGGTACTCGCACCGAAACACGCGACGGTCGAACATCAGGCGGATGGGTATCAAACGGGACGAGTTGGTCAAATAGGAACTTACTTGATTCATGGCCGGGCCCGGTCTGGCACGATTCATTTAAGTTAGGACTGACTGCTAATCATTTCGTTTGGGATAACCATTAGCTAGATTGTTGCTAGTGCGCCCATGATTAATTTAATAATTGTGAAATTTACAAGCGGCCGTTTAACGATGATTGATCAGTTAAACGGCCGCTTAGTTTGAGTTATGTGAACTGGGGATTTCTCTAAGAACATCGCGGGTTCGTTGATTAGTACACTGATAGTTAGGGACGCTAAATCCACATTAGAATGAGCCAAGATGAGTATATCTAGAATTTATGACAGATTTTCGTAGGCAGATGTGATCAAAACAGCTTATAATGAAGACCAGTAGATTACCGGAATGGGGGCGTTGTTAGTGCGAATTAATGAACAACAATTAATTCAGCGATTAGTACCGCGGTTGCTAAGGGTACGACAAACTAACTTCTATCGAATCATTCAGCGAACCTTGATGTTAACGTTCCCGTTTATTTTAATCGGGACGTTTAGCCAGATTATTCAGCTGACTGTTTTGACGAAAACAGGTTTTATAGCTAGTATTTTTCACTTATCAAAATGGGTCCCATATTATCGTTACTTGCACTACCCGTTTGATAGTTTAACTGCGTTGACATTAAACGGCGTTGCTGTGGTAGCCGCGTTTGGGGCGGCCAAGTACCATGCCAAGTTGAATCAACGTGATGACCAATTAGCGGGACTGACCGCGGCAATGGTATTACTGATTATGGCATATCAGTATACGAATCAAAATCAGGTCGGTATTTTTAATACGTTATTAATTGGAACGAATGGGTTAACGGGGGCCTTGATTGTTGGTGGCTTGACTGGTTTATTCTTTAAATGGTTCAGCAAACCGGTGCCCGAACAGAGTAGTCCGCATACCACGGATATTCTGGCACGAACGTTTGGTTCGTTGTTACCGATGGCGTTGATGTTAGTCATTGCTTTGGCTGTGAGCCTCGCTTTGAACTGGCTGATGATCGTCACGTATTCAGCAGAAAGTTGGTCGGCGTTTCAAAAATTTGCGACGACCAGCCATAGTTTGTGGCTGACTTTTGGGATGGCTGCCTTAACCTTACTGCTAGAAATTCTAGGACTGGCTGGTCCTTATCAAGAACGACTAGTGACTAATAGTGCAACCATGACGGCTAACTTAAATTACGCCTTAACACATCACTCTGCGTATCATGTACCATATCCGTATACGGCCAATACGTTGTATCACGCTTTTGGAACCTTTGGTGGGACCGGGATGTTATTAGCGCTAGTTATTGCGATTTATATTGGGAGCAATAATCATAATTATCACGTGGTCGCACGCTGGAGTCTATTGCCCGCACTCTTTAATAGTAACGGCCCGTTACTAACGGGATTACCAGTTCTGTATAATCCGATTTATCTAATTCCGTTTATTTTAGCCCCCTTAGTTAATATGGGCGTGGCAGCACTGGCAATTGGCTGGCACTGGATTCCACCGGTGGTTTATCCGGTTCCTGTGGGGACACCGGGACCGTTAATTGCCTTTATTGGAACTAATGGCAATGTGGTGGCACTGTTACTGGGAATTATTGACTTAGCCTTGTCAGTGGCGATTTATTTACCGTTCATGCGGCTGGCTGAAGCTATCGTGCAGACAGCCCAAAAGCAGGCGGGAGGTGTTGAGCATGCGTAATCATCCTAATTGGCAACGCCGTCGACGTAGTCTGTTAGTTCTCATCTTAGGCCTACTGTTTTTGGGCTTTCTGATTCGCCCGTCTTACCAGTGGACCCAGGCGAACGTGGCCGCAATGGCTGGCCGCCATGATTCACAACTGTCGCCAATTATCATGATTCCTGGCAGTAGTGCGACGCAGAATCGGTTTGATACCTTGGTCAAGCAGCTTAACAAGGCTGATCATCGCCAGCATAGTTTGATTAAGCTGACGGTGATGACCAACGACACGATTAAAATGACTGGGACGTTGCGTGCGCGGGATAATGAACCAGTCATCGTGGTTGGTTTTCAAAATAATCGGGACGGCTATGACAACATTAAGCAACAGGCGCGGTGGTTTTCACTGGCTTTTAAAAAATTAGCTACCAAATATCAATTTAATAATTTCAAGGCAATTGGACACTCGAACGGTGGCTTGATCTATACGTATTTCTTTGAACATTATTTCAATCGGGACGACATCACCGTCAAACGGATCATGACCATTGGTTCGCCGTATAACTTCTCGGAAGCTAATTTGAACCATAAGACACAGATGTTAGCTGACTTTATTAAGTATCGGGACCGGTTACCTAAGACGGCGACCATGTATTCAGTTGCGGGTACGGAAAATTATGATTCGGATGGGCTTGTACCAGCGCGGAGTGTCGAGGCTGGTAAGTATATTTATCAAGGCCAAGTCAAACATTTTACGGAAATTACGGTTACGGGAACGGATGCCCAGCACTCCGACTTGCCCCAAAATGCACAAATTGTGACTTTGATTCGAACGTATATGTTAGACAAACCAAAGCAGAATCGCAAGGGTTTAGTGACGGCTAATACGAGCGAATAGCAACTTACTTGTGCCGATTGACGTATTCAGTCCAATACGTGGTTGGCTGGGGTGGCCGTGGTTATTAGGAAATTTAGGGTGTTATTAAGAATTGTGGTAAAATTTGGTCATGGAGGTGGCTGAAATGTCCACACAAACACCAGTACATCGCAATCGGGTCCTGACCTTAATTCGTTCCTATTATCCGAATTTAAGTGTGACCGACCGTAAAATTGCCGACTATATTATTGCCGACCCTGTCAAGACGGCGGCTCAGTCGATCTCAGATTTAGCGGCCGCAGTCGGCGTTTCAACGGCCACGGTTTCGCGGTTTGTCAAGCGAATCAGTTTTAGTAGTTTCCGTGATTTTTCGCGTGAACTAACTGCGGCTGAACCGATTGAACAAACTAATGCGGAAGCTTTTCAAGATGTCGAAAAACAAACAACTTTTAAAGGAATTGCCGAATCAACGTTCAATAGCATTCGTAGCTCGCTCGATCAGACGAGCCAGGTCATGACGGAAAGTGATCTTAAGCAAGCGGTGGAATTACTATTAAACGCGCGTTCAATTGGCTTTTATGGTCTTGGGGGGTCTGCTGTGGCGGCCTTAGATGGTTACCATAAGTTTGTTCGTACCGGCATTCCGTGTGCGCATAATAGTGATTATGATATGCAGCTCATGCAGGCGGCCCAGATGGACGCCAATGACGTGGCGGTGGTTATCTCGCATACGGGTCGTAATCAACAAACGCTACAAGTGCTATCGACTTTAAATGCGCAAGGGGTGCCAGTGATTGCACTGACCAGTTTTGGTAATTCACCACTGGCTAAGGATAGTACCGTCGCGTTTATTTCAGTAGCTGAAGAAATTAATTATCGGTCAGAAGGCCTGACATCGTTAATTGCTCAAATGAGTATTATCGATAGTCTTTTCTTGATGACTGCCGTACATGGCAATATTGAGATGGCAGAAAGTCTTGGCCGAGTTCGCGAGGCTATTAGTCAGACGCGAACGGAGCTTTAACGCTGTAGGCAAAGGATTGATGAGATGACAAAGCGACAACATTATCGACCGGTATATGCGAAAACGCGCTGGGCGCGGTGGCGCCATCGAATTGGCTGGTTATTAGTCTTAGTAGTCGTCATTGGAAGCGTCTGGGGCGGCTTGCTCTGGTTACGGTGGCGTAGTAACGCTGTTGTAAGTGGCTTTGATGTGCGTGGGGTCGCCGTTTCACAGAATGACGGTTATTTAGATTTTGCCGCCTTGCAAAATGACGGTCTTAAATTTGTCTATTTGCATGCTACCCAGGGTGCCAGTTATACGGATGATAACTTTTCCAGTAATTATGAACGCATTGTCGGCACGGGTCTTGGGGTGGGCGTCGTTCATACTTTTAGTTTTTCATCGACGGCTGCGGCTCAAGCGGCCTATTTTGAAAAGACCGTGGGTGACAGTGTAGGGAATTTACCGATTGCCATTCAGGTGCAATATTACGGTGACTATACGGATAAGACGATTGCGGTCAGAAAGAGTCGTGCCAAACTTAAGGCCTTGGTTACGACGCTGACGCAAGACTATGACCGCGCATGCGTGGTTTGGTCAACACCAGCGGTTGCTAAGCAGATCGTTAAGCCAGCACTTAAACATACGGCTTTGTGGCTTGATACGGCTAAGACACATCAACAGGGCCAGCGCGTGATGTTCATGCATTATTCTGATCGGGCAGTGTATCGCCAAAATGGCACGCGGCAAGAATTTACGGGCGTTTTATTCAACGGCAGTACTGAGGCGTTCAATAAAGTTGTTGCGCAGGGGCTGAATTGAAACGTGTGACCAGCATTATCTGATGAGTCGATAACTGGGTAGGCTAGTAGTTTGTGCGCTGCCATAGCACTGCCTGAAAAGTTCACTTAATCGCAGAAGGGCGCGTGAACGGCAAGCCAATTAGCAAGTCCGCTTTAATCATGATCGGTAAATTGACAGCATGTGGTTACTTAAAATAGTTAAAAATAAGTCGCAAGTGCAGGCAAATAGCCTAACTTGCGACTTATTTTATGAAGCATTCGGTGATAGGATAACGTAACTACGATCATCAGCTTCATCGAAGAGGGTCACGGGACGTTGTTCGTTAGCGCGTACCTCAAGGTGAAAGCCATATTGGTCAAGTAAGACGAGCGCACTTGCCGAGATTGATTCAACAGTTGCTGGCATTGAGCGCCCGTCGATGCGAATCATCATATTGGGGTCGATTTCAAGGATATGATCCCGGTGATGTGCTTCGTCACGATAGGTCCAAGTCCCAGCGTAAAAGACTGCCAAGTCACCATCAGCGACTGTACTAGGATGTCGTTTGCGAACTAATGTACTGGAGAGCCCTGCTAGCAATGATAAACCAAATAAAATTACACCACGCCGCTTCACTGGATCAACCTTCTTTCTGAATAAATCTATAGTTAAAATAT
>OMJG01001222.1_pt1 | contig 15565 bp, 9 predicted proteins | sample 1646431 | NCBI WGS metagenome assembly OMJG01 (sample SAMN03771674, study PRJEB25209) | food metagenome | isolation source: Cotija cheese | place: Mexico:Jalisco,Michoacan | collected 2011-12-12
AGGACAGCAATGTAGCGATAATTTCTCCGAAAAGCTGTCCTTTTAGTGCAGTTATCGTATTCGGGCCATACAACCCAACATAAGCGGCGCTCTTGTGAGGTGGCGGACTTTGCATTGCTGCTGTCGAACCGGTTCGATACAATTACGGCTGTATCTGCCGACGTAGTCAAATGCGGTCGGGACAGGTACGCGTGGCACATAACAGACGTTGCACACAACGATGTGACCGTTTCGCTAACGAACAAGGAGGTCCGATGCTGAACAAAGTACAACTCATCACCTATGCCAACAGGCTTGGCGATGGAACAATCGAGTCAATGACGGAGCAATTGCGAAGCAAATTCGCAGGCGCATACGAAGGTGTCCACATCCTTCCCTTCTTCACGCCCTTCGATGGCGCCGATGCCGGTTTCGACCCGATGGACCACACCGCGGTAGACCCGAGACTGGGGTCATGGGACGATGTCGCGGAGCTCTCCAAAACACACAGCATCATGGTCGATGCCATCGTGAATCACGTGAGCTGGAAGTCCGCACAGTTCCAGGACGTCCTTGCCAAAGGGGAGGACTCGCCCTATTACCCGATGTTCCTCACGATGAGCTCCATCTTCCCCGATGGCGCCACCGAAGAGGACCTTACCGACATATACCGCCCGCGTCCGGGTCTGCCCTTCACTCACTACAATTTCAACGGCAAGACCAGACTCGTGTGGACCACCTTCACGTCTCAGCAGGTGGATGTGGATACCGATTCGGATGCAGGGTGGGCTTATCTGATGTCGATTCTCGACAAGATGGGCCAGTCGCACGTGTCCTCTCTGAGACTCGACGCGGTCGGCTACGGTGCCAAAGAGGCGGGAAGCAGCTGCTTCATGACACCCAAGACCTTCCAGCTGATCGGACGTCTGCGTGAAGAGGCCGCGAAGCGTGGTCTCGAAATCCTGATTGAAGTGCATTCCTATTACAAGAAGCAGGTCGAAATCGCCAGCAAGGTCGACTGGGTCTACGACTTCGCGCTGCCGCCGCTCCTGCTCCATTCGCTGTTCACCGGCTCGGTGGACGCCCTGGCCAAGTGGGTGGAGATTCGCCCCACGAACGCCGTCACCGTGCTCGACACCCACGACGGCATCGGCGTGATAGACATCGGCCCGGATCAGATGGACCGCAGCAAGCAGGGCCTTGTTGACGACGAGGCAGTGGACCGTCTTGTGGAAACGATTCACGAACGCACGCATGGCCAGAGCGCCGAAGCGACCGGGGCTGCGGCATCGAACCTGGACCTGTATCAGGTCAATTCCACCTTCTACTCCGCCTTGGGTGCCGACGATGAAGAATATCTGGCGGCCAGAGCGGTGCAGTTCTTCCTGCCTGGTGTGCCACAGGTCTATTACGTCGGCGCGCTCGCAGGCGAGAACGACATGGAACTGCTGAAGAAGACGAACAACGGACGTGACATCAACCGTCACTTCTACACCAGCGAGGAGATCGACGAGAACCTGCGGCGTCCGGTGGTACGTTCCCTGAACGCCCTGTGCCGGCTGCGCAACACGCTTGACGCCTTCGACGGCGAATTCTCCTACGAGGTCGACGGAGGGTCCATCGCGCTCGCATGGTCCGGTGAACGCAGCTCTGCGAAACTCACCTTCACGCCAGGCGACCATGCCCGGCTGAGCAAGCTCGAATGGTCCGATGAGTCGGGAATCCACAGCAGCGACGACCTGCTGTCGAATCCTCCGCAAGTAGATTGATGTGATGGCGCCACGTATGCAACGTGGCGCCAAATTCGTGGTGTTCTGAGGAGGTACGGTGTCTGCTGACAACCACAACGGTGATGGCGCTGACGAAGACGTCGAAAAGAACGTTGGCGACAGGAACGACAAGTCGCATCGACGACGCAAGATATCGGGAGATTCGTCGCAAGCGAGTCCCGTCTCGACCACGACCCAAGCCGAGACCCAGGGTATACGCATGGTGGCCGAGACGGCACCGGCGGTGGCTGCCGCAGGCGCGGTATCGCCCTCGCATTCGGTGGATGCAGCGGTCCCGGACAGGGAATCGGCGTTCATGGATATGCGCGATCCGATGGTCAGCGCCGATGGGCACCGCCCGAACCGCAAGGAAATCATCAGGCTGACCCTCGGATTCACGCTGAGCGCCGTTGCCTGTGCCATTCCCTGGGTGGCGCTGAGCTCCCTGATTCTGCCGCAGTTGCTGGACCAGATTGACCCCGGCACCCGCGAAGCCATGATCGGGACCATCAACGCCGTCGGATCGGTGGTGGCGCTGTTCGCCAATGTCGTCTTCGGCACTCTGTCTGACCTGACCCGTTCCCGTTTCGGCCGACGTTCGCCGTGGATTATTGCCGGCGGTCTGCTTACCGGTCTATGCATCTTCGGCATAGGCTTCACCACGTCGCAGACGATGATTCTGCTGCTGTGGTGCACGGCTCAGCTCGGGTACAACATGATGCTGGCGCCTTTCGTGGCCACGATGTCCGACCGGGTGCCGGACAAGGTGCGCGGTACCGTTTCGGGGTTCTACGGTGCGGGCATAGCCGTCGGGCAGACCTTGGGCTCCCTGGTGGGTTCTCAGCTCATCGGGCATATCCAGGGAGGCTTCTTCATGGGTGCGGCGGTGTTCGCGGTTATCGGCATGGTCACCGTCGTGGTGTGGCCGAGAGAGCGCTCAAGCGTGAACATGGTTCGCAAGCCCTTCAGCGTGAAGATGCTGCTCCTGAGTTTCCAGCCGCCGAAGAACGCACCGGATTTCTATTGCGCGCTATTCGGCCGCACCTTGATGATGGCCGGATACAACATGGTGACCATGTATCAGCTCTACATCGTGAAGTATTACGTGTTGAAGGACTCCGGATTCAATGAGTCCGACCTGGCCGCCCATGCGGCGACCATCATCGCCACGATGTCGATTATCACCTTGGTGGTGTCCTTGGTGGCGGCCCTGGTCGCCGGGCCGATTTCGGACCGTCTGGGCATGAGGAAGGTGCCGATTTCGCTGTCGAGCTGTCTGTTCGCGGTCGGTGTGGCGATGCCGTGGATTCTGCCCAATGCTCTGGGCATGTACCTGTTCGCGGGTATCGCGGGATTCGGCTATGGCGTGTACAACGCCATCGACCAGGCTTTGAACGTCGCGGTGTTGCCGAATCCTGAGGAAGCTGGCAAGGATCTGGGCATTCTGAATCTGGCCAACACCCTGTGCACTGTGCTTGGGTCGATGCTGGCATCGGGCGTGGTGCTGATGTCGGGACGCAACTACATGTGGATATTCCCCACGGCCATCGTGGTCGTGCTGATGGCGGCCGTGCTCATCATGCGCATCAAACACGTGAAGTAGAGCGGACGCGTCATCAAGGAGATAACTGCACTAAAAGGACAGCTTTCGGTGATGATTTCCCGCGAAAAGCTGTCCTTTTAGTGCAGTTATCGTATTCGACCCGTATTCCGGCAAGTGCAGAGTCCGTCTCTGTCCACATTGTGGACACGCGATAGCGATGCGTGATACCACGGACCTATGGTCTGTTGCAGTCCGGTTGAGAGACTTCCGGTGATGAATGAAAGCGAGGTGTCGACATGATGAAGAGCTATCTCCAGCATGTGGATTGCACGCTCGTGAACGTTCATCGTGAAGAGCTGCGAATTATTAGCCCGTCTTCGTTGGCGGACTGAAACAGCATTCACACTGTTCGACCCCACCACGAAGAGCGGGGTTCTGAGCAGACCGGACGATTCCCTTCATGCACATGCAGATGTGTCATAGTCTCGTTCATCATCATTCTCAGGTTGAAACCCCGTTTCCCAAGCGGGGTTTTGTTGTATCGCACGTCGGAACACGACAGGCGGTACCTGATGAGGAGATGACAAGGATGACAACAGTCGACGTTTCGGCTGATACGAGCCTTCCGCAGACCGACGGAGCCACCACGACCGGGGCGCCCGAGGCCTTTGTCCGTGGGGAACGTGGGGAAAAGGGGCTGGCACTGGGCGCGAAGATGTCCACGCTGGCCAGGGACTCGGTGAAAACCGTAATCGGTGCTTCGATGGTTGGCACCGCCATCGAATTCTATGACTTCTACGCGTACGGCACCGCCTCCGCGAATTACTTCCCCAAGATATTCTTCCCCGAGGCCAATCCCACCGTGGGGCTGTTGGCCTCGCTGCTGACCTTTGCCATAGCCTTCATCGCCAGGCCATTGGGGTCGCTGCTGTTCGGGCATTTCGGCGACCGCATGGGCCGCAAAACAACCTTGGTGGTGTCTCTGCTGCTGATGGGTTGTGCGACCGTGCTGATTGGCTGCTTGCCGACATACGGCACCTGGGGCTTGCTGTCCGTGGTGCTGCTGTGCGCGTGCCGCTTCGTGCAGGGCATCGGGTTGGGCGGCGAATGGTCCGGCGCGGCGTTGGTCGCCACCGAGAACGCGCCTGCCGACCGTAGGGCGCTCTACGGTTCCTTCCCAGAGCTGGGTGCACCGATCGGCTTCTTTCTGTCGAACGGCACCTTCTTCCTATTGGAGATGTTCTGCACGCCACAGCAGATGCTGAGCTGGGGGTGGCGCGTACCCTTCCTGCTGTCCGCCGTGTTGGTCGTCATCGGTCTGACCATCCGTGTGCATATGGAGGAGACCCCTATATTCCGTATGGCTCTCGAACAGCAGAAAGTCGTGAAGGCTCCCCTTGCGGAAGTCTTCCGCACAAGCTGGAAACAGGTATTGCAGGCGACCTTCCTGGTTGCGGTGACGTACACACTGTTCTACACCCTGGCCACATGGTCGCTCGCCTTCGGCACCAAAGCCAAGGGGCAGGGCGGTGGCGGCCTGGGCTTCACCACCCAGGAATATCTGCTGATGCTGATGGTCTCCATCGTGGTGTTCGCAGTGTTCATCGTGCTGTCCTGTGTGTATGCGGATCGTCTGGGCCGCCGCAGGGTATTGGTTGCCAGCTCGGTGGCACTGGTGGTGTTCAGTCTGGTGTTCCCGTATCTGCTGATGGGATACCGTAATTTCTTCCAGGTCATGGTCTTCCTGTGTGTGGGTTTCGCCCTGATGGGCGTGGCCTTCGGGCCTATCGGCGCCATGCTCCCCGAGCTTTTCCCGACGAACGTGCGGTATTCGGGGGCCGGAATCGGCTACAACCTCGCGGCGATCGTTGGTGCGGCATTCGTGCCGACGATAGCCACCTGGCTGTCCTCTCATTGGGGTGTGCGGTCCGTGGGGCTCTATCTCGCCTTCATGGCGTTGTGCTGCCTGGTTGCGGTACTGAGCTGCCACGAGACGAAGGATATCGATTTCAGCAGATAACGACACGGCTGCCACGAACGCCACGGCAGCAGCAGAGAGCGGGGTGTCGCCTATGTAATCGGCGAGAACAATGAACAATCCGACAAACACAACAACATCCACGGAACTTAGTGCACCTGATATATTCCGCACAATATATTTTCCACACAATGAAATAGTCCACACAATGAACTTGGGCGGGTGTGCACGGTAGAGTCGGGTAGAATCAACAACGGCTACCATAAGACTTTATTTCGGTTGGAGTCGAACGGGACAAAATCTCGGGGTCACCACCGATAGGCAACGACTGTAAGTACACGACAACAAACGGCATGGCAGCAACCGTATTTCTGCCGAGAAAAATTAATAATAAGGAGTAGTGCATTCATAATGGCAGCACAAATCTGGTATGAACAGGATGGCGATCTTTCGGTTCTTCAGGGGAAGAAAGTGGCCATCATCGGCTACGGCTCACAGGGACACGCCCACGCGCTGAACCTGCGTGACTCGGGTGTCGACGTGGTCGTCGGACTGCGTCCGAACTCGAAGTCCGTCGAATTCGCCAAGGAGCAGGGACTTGAGGTCAAGTCCGTTCCCGAAGCGACCGCCGAGGCCGACGTGATCATGATCCTGGCACCTGATCAGTACCAGCGCACCATCTGGACCAACGACATCGAGCCGAACATCAAGGAAGGCGCAGCGGTCGCCTTCGCACACGGCTTCAACATCCACTACGGCTACATCAAGCCTTCCGCGGACCACCCCGTGTTCATGGTTGCCCCCAAGGGCCCGGGCCACATCGTTCGTCGCGAGTATGCGGCGGGCCGCGGCGTCCCCGTGGTGGTTGCGGTCGAGCAGGATCCCCGTGGTGACGGTTGGGACATCACCCTGGCCTACGCCAAGGCTCTGGGAGCTCTGCGTGCAGGAGCCATCAAGACGACCTTCAAGGAAGAGACCGAAACCGATCTCTTCGGCGAGCAGGACGTGCTCATGGGTGGCATCAACCACCTCGTCGAGTGCGGCTTCGAAGTGCTGACGGAGGCTGGCTACCAGCCGGAGATCGCGTACTTCGAGGTCTGCCACGAGCTGAAGATGCTTGTGGACCTCATGAACGAAGGCGGCCTGAACAAGGCTCGTTGGAGCTGCTCCGACACCGCACAGTATGGTGATTACATCTCCAAGGTCGTGGACGATTCCACCAAGGACCGCATGCGCTACCAGCTCAAGCGTATTCAGGACGGCTCCTTCGCCAAGGAGTTCATCGACGATCAGAACGCCGGAGCTCCTAAGTTCAAGGAACTGCAGGAGAAGTACTCCCACGAGAAGATCGAGGAAGTCGGACCGAAGCTGCGCGCCATGTTCTCCTGGAACAAGGGCGAAGCTGCAGATGCCGATGAATCGCAGTCCTTCACCGGAAAGATCGCCCGCGCCCAGGTTCAGTAAGTCTGGCTCGGTTCACAGGTAGCGTTAAACCCACCTGACTCTCGTAGCGTGTAGGCCGCAACCCGAAAAGGTTGCGGCCTACACGTATTTCGAGGGCCGTCAGACGAACTCCTCGGCGCAGCTGTGCAATATGGCACGTGTGACGCCGGTATTCAAGTGATTGCCGTGCTCTTGCGCACAGTTCGGCGCTGACGGATGTCAATGGAGCGCGGAACGGTGCGCAACGGCACATCAAGCCACGATGTCGGTGGGTGTGTCGTTCGATGCCGGGCGGCTGCGTTGAGGTCGCCGCACGGTGCGAAGAATCCCGATTCCGGCGACCAGCAACAAGGTGCCGATTCCGAGAGGCCAGACGACGGCACTGCCGGTGTTGCCGAGTTTGCGCGTGGATGCCGACTGTGCCTGCCGTTGCCCAGGGTGTTGCAGGGTTTGCTTGCCGTCGCTGCCGGCCGGTGTGCCGGTGATGCCGGTGGATGCCGATGGTCCGGGCTGTGAGTCGGGCGTCTGCGGAGTCGGGTCTGCAGTGGGTTCAGGCGTGGGTGACGGCTGGTCGTCCTGGCTGCCGATGGTGTTCAGCGAGTATGACAGCGCATTGCGGCCATCGGTGCTCACGCGGATGGTGGATTGCGTATCCGTCGACAGGCGGAGCATGGTGTAGGTCTTGCCGCTGCCCGGAATCGTGAATTCGACGCTGCTCTGGTCCTGCAGGATGTGCATGGTGAGCGAGCGTGGCGATGTGCTGCCTGCGCTGGCTGCGATGACCTTGGTGTATTCGTATACGCCGTCCTTGTCGCTGAGTCTGGTGGTCGAGCGGGTGGCGGTATAGGTGGCGGCGTCGGCATCATAGATGATGGTAACCGAGGAATCGGCCTGTTCCAGGGTTATGGTGATGCGGCCTTCCACGGCTTTGTCGCCGTCGGTGTTGGTGAAGGTCAGTTTGGCGTTCTGCGCGGACGGGCGCGAGATCTTCAGCAGCTCCTTGTTGCCGTCGGCGCTGCTTGCGGTGCCCGTCAACGCTTTGCCGAACAGCGCAGTCGGCTCCACGAAGGCGCTGTCGAGTGTGTAATTCCCGGCGGAGCCGCTTAGGGTCAGGTGCCGGGCCAGACTTATCGAGCCGAGTTTGTAGGTGATGCCATTGTCGTCGCTGATGTCTTTGGCGGAATATCCCCAGTTGCCCATCCACGCGAGTGAGGTGATTCGTGCATCGCCGTCCTGCATGAAGTTGGCGCCGTAGTAGTCCGAACCGTCATCCACGCGTTTGGGCTGCTGTTCGGTCACGAACACCCTGTTGTCGTCCAGATGCCCGACCATATAGTACGTTCCCGTGGTGCTCCCGTATTGATATCCGTTGGCGCCGAAGAAGAGGATGGTCTTCTCCTCTCCCGTGGCGGGGTCCCGGAGCGTCTTGATATTGGGGCATTCGACGGTTCCCAGATCCTTGCCGTTCAAGGCTCCCGCATTCAGTATCGTTGCCCCGACGTACGAGAAGGTGATGCCGTCCTTGCTGGCGTAGGTGCCGATTTTGTCCCCCTCGGCGAGGTACATCATCATGGTCTTCGAAGCGGAGTCATAGGACATGTAGGGGTCGCGGAAGTCTGTGTGGTCGTTGGGAGCGCTCATGATGGCTGAGTCCCGGTATGGTTTGAAGCTCGCCCCTTCGTCCGTCGAGTATGCGATGAACTGTTTCTGGACGCCTTCGATGTAGCTGGTGAAATAGGCGACAAGGGCGTCTTTGGGCAGGTCGGTGAAGGGGCCCTGGCTGTTGTCGATGATGGTTCCTGTAGCCATCGAGAACCATACGCCGTTGAACTTCGGTATGGATACCCCGACATCGGTGTAATGCACGAAATCCTTGGTTTTGACGTGGTACCACACGGTTCCGTCTCCATCGTGCTTGTACATGGGATTCTGGATGTACATGAAGTGGTAGTATCCGTCCCGCCCTTTCCAGATGCTCTGGATGTCATTGAGAAAACCCTGAGGGGTGTTGTAGTGGTATAGCTGGTCGAACTGGCTGCTGGTGAGCCCGGCCGGCGTGGTGCTTTGCGTGATTGCCGTGGTAACTCCTTCATGGTGTTCGCTTGCGTCGGCCTTTGTGCCTGACGTGATGCCGATGCCGAGCGCAGTGACCAGACAGACGATGCTCGCGGTCAGGCGCATGGTGGCGCGGGCTGCCTCCGAGCGGGAGGGCGGATGGTTGCGGTTTGTGCCGTGATTCGACAGCAATGTGTTCATGAATTCCCCCAAAATCGTGCAACAGCGTTGTTGCAGGTGTGCCTTCGACACCAGTGGAAACTGTATTGCGTCAAACGTTTGACGGCAAATTCATGGGAAGTCAGAACGACGTCTTGGAGGTTGTCTCAGTCGCCTGTCGTGGATGCATGATGGCGGTGTTGGCGCGCCGCGAAGGCGCCAAGCAGCAGCAACAGCCAAATCGGCCCTACGGCCACAGCGATTCGGTAGCTTGGGGAGAAGCACATGAGCACCACCACCAGGGCGAGGAACAGCAAGACGAAGATATTGCTTGCAGGATGCACCGGCATCGGGAAGGCCAGCTTGCCCAGTGCCTGCTTGCCATGCAGCCCGGAAAGCCTGTTCGGTCCGAGTCCTGCCGAGACGTGTTTGCGGAATTTCATCTCCGTGATCATGATGATGGTCCAGTTGATGATGCCTGCAATGGTGGCTATCGACATCAGATAGTTGAAGGCGAATTCTGGCCAGAGGAACACCACCACGACGGCTATCGCGGTAATCGCCGCCGAGGTGAGCACTCCGGCCGCAGGAACGCCGTTCCTGCTGAGACGACCCAGGTATGCAGGGGCATTGCCTTGCCGTGACAAGGAGTACAGCATGCGGGAGTTGGCATACAGTCCGGAGTTGTACACGCTCATCACCGCCGTCAGGCATACGAAATTCAACAGACCCGCAGCTGCGTGGATGCCGACGGAATCGAATATCTGGACGAAGGGGCTGACGACGGTTCCCCGCGCGTTCGGTACGCCGATCGTGTTCCACGGCACCACGGCCATGATGATTCCCAGAGCGCCTACATAAAAGACCAGGATGCGCCAGATGACATCGTTGGTGGCCTTGGGAATCGTCCTCCGCGGGTTCTCGGTCTCGCCTGCGGTGATGCCGATCAATTCCGTGCCGCCGAAGCTGAACATCACCACGGTGAGCGCCATCAGCAGACCGGACCAATGCCCGTCGGCACCGCGCGACATCAGACCATGCGGCAGTGCCCCGCCGGCCAGCCCGAACCAATTGTGGAAGGATGCGGGGATGCCGCTGCTGGTGGGCAGATTCAGCACGAGTATCGCTATCCCGCCGAGAATCATCGCGATGACCGTGACGATTTTGATGATGGCGAACCAGAATTCGAATTCCCCGAAGCGGCTCACGCCGAGCAGGTTCGCGCAGGTGATGACGACCAGAAATACGGCTGCGGACAGCCAGGCGGGAATCGACGGAAACCAGTAGTTGACGAATGAACCGACCACCGCCAGCTCGACCATGGAAACCAGGATGTAGTTGAACCAATAGTTCCAGCCGGAAATGAAGCCCGCACGTTTCGACCAGTAGCGGCTGGCGAAATAGCTGAACGCACCCGCTTTCGGGTCCTCCACACTCATTTCGCCCAAGGCCCGGACGATGAGGAAAATCACGCCGCCGCCGATGAGGTATGCCAGCAGAATCGCGGGACCGGCAAGGGATATGGACTCGCTCGAGCCATAGAACAGACCTGTGCCGATTGCTCCGCCCATGGCTATGAGCTGGATGTGCCGGTTCTTCAGCGTACGATGCAGAGCGGTTGCAGGATGGTTGCCCGTCACATTCCCCGTGCTCTTCTCTTCGGGTGTGCTGGAATCCACGTTACCTCCCCTGGCGTATGCGCAGACTCCCCTTGCCTGCGTGCGATACGATGATGTCAGGAATGGGGCGTGCCCGTTCGTGGCCCCAAACCAACTGCTTTTGAAGCATAGTCTCTTGTTGCGCCAAGAGGCCTTGGTACATCGTCGTCGTGGACGCTGCCGCAGCGTATCTCATGCAGCGTTGCATATTACGGCGCATTTGCGGCGTTGCGCATGCGTGCTGCATCAGTCGAGGAGGATACGTTGGCCTACATCGAATTCAGTCATGTCGTCAAGGAATACCGATCGGGCGGGGGAAGCATCCGCGCCCTCGACGATGTGAGCTTCTCCATAGCGCAAGGCAGTCTTACCATCATCCTCGGTGCCTCCGGCGCAGGTAAAACCACGGCCCTGAACATTCTGGGGGGCATGGATACCCTGACTTCCGGCACGGTGACGGTCGACGGGCATGACATCTCATCGCTCGGTCGCAAGGAGCAGACCTTGTATCGACGTAGCGACATCGGTTTCGTCTTTCAGTTCTATAACCTCGTCTCCAGCTTGACCGCGCTGGAAAACGTGGAATTGGCCTCCCAGATACGACGCGAGCACTTCGACCCCCGGGAGACGCTGGAACAGGTCGGTTTGGGACACAGACTCGATAACTTCCCCAGCCAGCTCTCGGGTGGCGAACAGCAGCGGGTGGCAATCGCCCGTGCCATAGCCAAACGCCCCAAACTCCTGCTGTGCGACGAGCCCACGGGGGCTCTGGACTATGCGACCGGCAAGCAGATTCTGCAGTTGCTCCAGGATATCAGCCGGGAACAGGGTATGACCGTGGTCATCATCACCCATAACACCGCAATCTCCCCGATGGCCGACACCGTGATTCATTTCCGCAGTGGGCAGGTGCAGCGCAGTTCGGTGAATGCGCACCCCGTACCCATCGCCGACATCGAGTGGTAGGTGCGACATGACGGACAGCAATGCGCGAAAGGGCCGCCATGGCTTGCGTCGTTACGGTGCCGCGGTCAAGGATATGTGGCGCACCTCGTTGACGAATTGGAAGAGATTTCTTTCCATCGTGCTGATAACCATGCTTGGCGTCGCCGTGCTCACGGGCATCTATGCCGGATGCAGGGACACCTTGCTGTCGGCCGACCGTTTCTATGATGCTCAGCAGCTTTATGATATTCAGGTCGTCTCGTCGGCGGGGCTGACGAACGATGACGTGAAGGCCCTGGCCGCCGTGAAGGGTGTGCAATCGGTGCAGGGCGAGCATGCGGGTGCCGCCAGCGTGAAGATCGGCGGCACGCAGCACCTCGCCACCATCAATGAACTCGGCGGCAACAGGCTCAACCAGGTCGCCGTGCAGCAAGGCGCATTGCCCACCAAAGCCGAAGACGTGGCGGTGACCAAGCGCTTCATGGTCGATAGCGGCGCGCGACTGGGGGGCCGTGTCAGTCTGACGAGCACCGATGCCGCAACAGGGCGGGCCATCACAGCCGAATACACCATCACCGCGGTCGTGCTCAATCCCACGGATATCGCAAATCCCGAAGGCTACAGCACCGGCACCTTCCGTTCGCAGCAGACTGCCAGCTATGAATTCTTCGTGCCTTCGGGCAGTACCGATGCGGCGGTGTATTCAGCCGTCTCCATATCCGTCACCGGCGCGCGGCAGCTGGACACCTTTTCCGATGAATACGATTCCCGAGTGCAAACCGTCATCGACCGTATCAACGATACGGTGACGCAGCGTAGGGAGGAGGCCAGAAGCCAGGAGCTGGAACGGGAATCGACGCTGCTGCGGCAGACGGCATCGCAGTCGGACGGGGCATCGTCCGCGGACGACGGCGCGAGCACTGTTGAGAGCACTGTTGAGAGCACTGTTGCCAGCACTGATGCGAGCGCCGCAGAGGTGCAGTGGCATATCACCGATCGCGCATCCATCGCCACCTTCTCGAATCTCAAAGGGGATCTGAGTTCCATCGAATCGATTGGGCGTGCCTTCCCCGTGGTGTTCCTGGTCGTCGCCATTCTGATGAGTCTGACGGCGATGACGCGCATGGTGGAAGAGGATCGCGGGCTCATCGGCACGTACCTGGGTCTGGGGTATGGCAGAGTCCCCATCGCTTCACGATATGTGGTGTTCGCGCTCGCGGCGTGCATGGTCGGCGGAGCGCTGGGCAATGTTCTCGGATTCATTGGTATCCCGGCGTTTCTGATGAAGGTGCTGGAAGGTCTCTACGTCATCCCGAACACTGCATTCTCCTTTGATGCGCTCTATGGCCTTGGAGGATTCGTGCTGTTTGCGGTGGGTGTCGTCGGTGCGACCCTGTTGGCGTGCAGGGAGGAGATGTCGCAGATGCCCGCCCATCTGATGCGTCCCAAATCGCCGAAGGTCGGCTCTCGCGTGCTGTTGGAACGTTGGGGGTGGCTGTGGAAGCGTATGAGCTTCCTGAACAAGGTGACCGTTCGCAACATCTTCCGCTTCAAAAGCCGACTGTTGATGACAATCGGCGGTGTCGCCGGATGCACGGCGCTGATTGTCTGCGGCTTCGCCATCAACGATACGGTGCAGACTCTGGGGGCAAAGCAGTATGGCGGTGTTGACCGCTATGATCTGCTGAGCATCGCGGTCTCGGACGATGCCGCATCGACGATGCGGCAGAAGCTTGCCGACGATGGTCGGGTGAATCGTTCGGTCGACTTGCGGGTCGAAGGGGCGGACCTGCTCAATGCGGCCGGAGAGAGCGAAGCCGTTCGGTTGATAGTGGTTCCCGACGGGGAGGATATCGGGAATATGGTGGATTTCCGGCCCTCGGCTGAAGGCTTGAGTCGCACCTTCGGTTTCTCCGCCGAAGCGGGCTCCCGTCCTCGATTGACATTGGGCAAGAGCGGCCTGCTCGTTGCCCAGAGTGCGGCCAATGCCATAGGGGTCAGGGCTGGGAGCGCCGTCTCTCTGCGCAGCGACGCCCACGGCCAGCACAGCGTGAAGGTCCAGCAGGTCTATCGCAATCTGATCGGCAGCGATGTGTTCATGTCGGAGAGTCTGTACAAATCTGTTTTCGGCGTGGCGGCGCAGGACTTCGCCACGAATGCGGTGATGGCGACGTTGAAGGGAGACGGAGACGCTCAGGTCAGATATGCCAAGGACCTTGAGAAGTCCACTGCCGTGGCCTCGGCGAGCAGCACCGTTGCGATGGAGCGAGGCTTCTCCTTTGACCTGATGAGCGCGGTGGTCGCTCTGATTGTCGCCCTGGCCGGCTCTCTGGCCTTGGTGGTGCTCTTCACGCTGTCCAGTACTAACGTGTCGGAGCGCATACGGGAAATGGCGACGTTGAAGGTGCTCGGCTTCACCGATCGGGAGGTCCACATCTATGTGAACAAGGAGATGCTGTTGCTCGCCTTCTTCGGTACGCTTCTGGGCCTGCCGCTGGGTCGTGTGGTGGGAGGCATGCTTACGGGGGTGCTGAACATGTCGGGAATGTTCTTCGAGGTTGAGGTGCATTGGAGCAGTTATCTGATTTCGGCCGGTGCGACGATGGTGTTCGCGTTGATCGTGCAACTGTTCACCAACGTGGTGCTCAATCGCATCGACCCGGTGAGCTCGTTGAAAAGCGTGGAATGACGACGCTTGGGTGACGGTTGGCGAGGCGTTTCCAGTCGTTACAGGATAAGCCGTTACCGGATAAACAGTGAGCCCGGGAAATGCCGCGATACCAGCGCTGTACGGTCATTGCGGATTACAGCGCATTCGAAGGGGAAGCTGCGGCTCAGGGTGTCCGGGTCGCAGACGAACAATGCGGTCGAGAGCCCGTCCGCCACGGCGGTCGGATAATTGCCGAAGTCATGAACATCCAGTGGTGTGGTGCCTGACGGGTTCGGTGAGGTCACCCAAGTGGCCATGACATCTTCTACAGGCATGCCATCTATGGCGTTGAGCAGATGATGCAGCGTGACCAGGCCGGTCTCATGGCCAAGGTGCTGCTCGTCGGGCTGCTCCCCGGTGCCTTGGCCTTCGAGCTCCGCGGTCCAACGTCGTCTGCTCGGGGCCGAAGCGCAGAGCGAGCCGTTGAGTATCTCGGCGACACCCACTGCATCCTCGTCGTCGCTCGGGTCCTCGAGCGCGATGCTGACCGGTGTGGCGGCACGGATATTCAAATCTCCTCCGGCATCGATAAGCAGATGTTTGCTGTGCTCCGCGCAGCGTTCACTGAGCAGATCCACCAGAAATCCCTTGCCGACCGCTCCGAAATCACATTGAACGGCCTGCCGGGTTATCAGGGTGGTGCCGTGGCGGGTGACGGCTTCGTCCCAACGCGCTCTGCCGTGGACCCATCCAAGGGATTCCCGAACATCGGGGCGAGGATGGAAACTCAGATCCGGACCATACCCGAGTTTCACCAGGTCGGCACCAACAAGAGGGTCGATGCTGCCTTGGGTCGCCGCGAACAGCAGGTCGACTATCTCGAATAGTGGATTGAGATAATCGGGAAAATCGAAGCTGCCGCCATGCTCCGCCTTGGACATCTGCTGCACCAGAGAGTCGTCGCGGAAACGGGAAAGCACCTGCTCGTATGCTTCGATCATGGTGCCCATATCCGACAGCACCTGTGTATCGAGTGCGGATTCGGTATGCATGACGATTCCGGTGCCTAGTGCTTCAGGGAAAGACGCGACATGTCGCAGACTGCCGACTGCGGGATTGTCGGTCGCTGCTGATGCTCCGGAATGGTGCTGCATATACGCAACTCTACTCATGCATCGGTGAAATGAACCGGTTTCGCGTCGCTCCGTGAATTGTGGTCACGATGGCAATATTAGGGCTTATACACCACAAAATTGTGAAAAACAAGACTGCACATTCTGGTTTTTTTCAGCTATTTTTCTAACTGGTGATTTCCCTCACACTGCTTCTTCACATAAGAAAACGGAAAGAGTCACAGCATGCAGTCACGTATGTATTCATTTGCGA
>OMJG01001223.1_pt1 | contig 15561 bp, 15 predicted proteins | sample 1646431 | NCBI WGS metagenome assembly OMJG01 (sample SAMN03771674, study PRJEB25209) | food metagenome | isolation source: Cotija cheese | place: Mexico:Jalisco,Michoacan | collected 2011-12-12
CGCCGACTCTCCGCACCGCCTGCCTCTCAGGCCTGGACGTCGGGAGCGACGTCGATGAACGGCGTCACCTCCCCCACCTCGCCGCGAACCCTCTGGGCCTCGGCCTCCGAAGTGATTCCCTCAGCCTGCTGCTCGGCCTCGCAGCGGGACCGGTAGGCCTCGATCTCAGCCCGGCGGGTGGCCTCGTCCCAGCCCAGCAGCCCGCCGGCGATCTCGGCGGCCTCCTCGGCGACGCCCATTCCACGATCCCGGTGCTCATAGGTGAGCCGGGTACGCCTGGCCAGCAGATCCTCCAGATGCAGGGCCCCCTCATGGGTCACCCCGAAGGCGATCTCCGCGCGCAGGTACTCCGGGGCCGCCGCCAGCTCGCGACCCAGATCCGGATCGGCCGAGATGGAGTCCAGGACCAGCGAGATGTCGGAGCCGTAGCGGTCCAGCAGGTCCTCGATGTGGTCGACGCTCAGGCCCGAACGGGCGGCGATGGCGTCGCGACGGCTCCACAGTGCGTGGTAGCCGTCCGCCCCCTGCAGCGGGGTGTTCGGGGTCACCGAGGGGCGCTTCCCGGCGCCCTCCTCACCCAGGATGAAGTCGACGGCGTCCTCGGCCATCTTCCGGTATGAGGTGAGCTTGCCGCCGGCGATCACCGTCAGCCCGGGCGCCGCCTCGGTGACGGTGTGTTCCCGCGACACCTTGGTGGACTTCGAGTCGTCGCCGTCCATGGTGCCCGGCTGCAGCAGCGGCCGCAGCCCGGCGTAGGTGCCGATGATGTCGCCGCGGGTCAGCGGGCGGGCCAGCACCGAGTTGGCGTGCTCGAGCACGTAGTCGATGTCCTCGGAATCGGCCACCGGTTCGCGCAGGTCCTCGTGGTAGGCGGTGTCGGTGGTGCCGATCACCCAGTAGCGCTTCCACGGGATGATGAACAGCACCGACTTCTCGGTGCGCAGGAAGATGCCGACCTTCGAGTCGATCCTGTCCTTCGGCACGACGATGTGGATGCCCTTGGAGGCCAGCACCTTCAGGCCTCCGGAGGTCCCGGCCAGGGACTGCGACTTCTCGGTCCACACGCCGGTCGCGTTGATGACGTTGCGGGCCGCGACGTGCAGCTCGTTGCCGGTCTCCAGATCCCTCAGGTCGGCGCCGTCGACCCGCCCTGAGGCGTCCTTGGACAGGCCGATCACCTGGGTCCGGTTGGCCGCCAGGGCGCCGTAACGGGTGGCGGTTCGCACCAGGGTGGCCACCAGTCGGGCGTCGTCGACGCGGGCGTCGTAGTAGACGATCGAGCCCGTCAGCGCTTTCGGGTCGATGGCCGGGGCCAGCCTCAGCGAGCCCCGTCGGGTGTGGTGGCGCTGGGTGGGCACCGATCCGCGGTGCGCCCACTGGGCGAGGACGTCGTACATGCCGACGCCGACCGCCGAGTAGGTGCGCTCGATCACCGGCATCTTGAGCGGCCACAGGAAGGGCTGGGCCTTCACCAGATGGGGTGCGGTGGTCGTGAGCAGCAGGCCGCGCTCGCGCAGCGACTCGGCGACCAGCGGGAAGTCCAGCTGGTAGAGGTAGCGCAGCCCTCCGTGGACCAGCTTGGAGGAGCGCGAGGAGGTGCCCGAGGCCCAGTCCTGGGCCTCGACGATCCCCGTGCTCAGACCACGGGTGGCGGCGTCCAGGGCGATGCCGGCCCCGGTGACGCCGCCGCCGATGACCAGCACGTCGAGGGGTTCATCGCCGGCCCCCAGCCGGGCCAGATGCTGGGAGCGGGTCTCGGGTGAGAGTGTGGGTGACGGGATGGTCATGATGCTTCTCCCTCGAAGTCGATTGCTGCGGTCCGTCCGGGCCGCACCTTTTTCGTGCCTTCACTGTTGCGTAAATCACCCGACGATTCCAGGCCTTCGAACACATGTGCGACAAGGACGGATCCTCGTGACAGGACGTGAATCACCGACGCCCGGGGCCCCTGGGGCGAGGCGCGCGTAGCCTTGGCACATGCCGACCAATGACCGCACCGCGACCCGCGACGAGCGCCCCTGGGCCCTGGTGACCGGAGCCACCGGGGGCCTGGGGCAGGCCTTCGCCGACCACCTGGCGGCCCGCGACTACAACCTGGTCCTGGTGGGCCGCCGGGTCGGCGTTCTGGAGGAGCTCGGCGACCGGCTCAGCACCCGACGTGGCATCCAGACCGTGCCTCTGGAGATCGACCTGGCCTCCGACGACCAGTGCCGCACCCTCATCGACGAGCTCGGCTCCCGGGAGATCACCGTCGACACCCTCGTCAACAACGCCGGATTCGGGACACTGGACGACGTCGCCGACATCGATCCACGGCGTCTGGGCGCCGAGGTGGCCGTCAACTGCCGTGCCCTCACCGAGCTCACCGCCGCCGTGCTGCCCGCCATGATCGCCGCCCGCCGAGGCAGCATCGTCAACGTCTCCTCGGCGGCCGCCTTCCAGCCCATCCCCGGCCTGGCGACCTACGCGGCCGCCAAGCGTTACGTCCTGGACTTCACCCGGGCCCTGTGGCACGAGACCAGGGGCACCGGGGTGCGGGTGACGGCGATCTGCCCGGGCCCCACGCAGACCGGTTTCTTCGAGCGGGCGGGCGACCGCGACGGCACGATCCCGGGCCGGCGTCGCCGCCCCGAGCAGGTGGTCCGCACCGCCTTCCGTGCGCTGGAGCACCATCGCCCGGTCGCCGTCGACGGTCTGGTCAACAAGGCCCAGGTGGCTCTGGTGTCGCTGACCCCCGACGCCCTCACCTCCGCGGTCACCAACAAGATGTTCCGGGCAGGGCGCTGAGGGACTGCGCTCCGAGGGGTACTGGGAGATTCGGCGCTGAGGAACGGGCGGCTCAGCGGGACGCGTTGACGGTCCGAGTCACCGACGTCGCCCCGGTCGCGACGACCAGCCGCCACTGCCCTGTGCCCTCGGGGATCCGCACCATCGCGTGCCACGGCGTCCGGCCGTCGACCGCCCGACCGAGGGTGACGGCCCCCTTGGCGACCGGACCCGCCGCCTCCCCCTTGTGGAGGGACCAGGTCAGCGATCTCAGAGAACTGTCGGCGGTCCCCGAGACCGGCAGAGGCCCGGGCTTCACGGTCTGGCCGAACTGCGGCGAGTCGACCCACAACGGCCCCAGACCGGCCGCCCCGGCTCTCACGAAGTCGGTGTCCGGCTTGCCGATCAGGGGCAGGTTGGGAGACCCGTCGACCAGGATCTGCACAGTCCTCGACTGGGAGCCCCCCACCGCCGCGGTGGCGGCGTAGACGAGCTGCTGGATGCCCTTCTCCTCATCGGCGCGCTTCTTGAACTGGGCGAAGGCCGACTGGGACAGGTCCAGGGTGATGCGGTCCCCGTGGACGGTGGCGCTGTTCACCTGGCCGCCCGACCATCCCGAGGTGTACTCCGGATCCTGGGGCGCCACATTGAGCACGGCCGCCACGGCGGTACCGAGCCGGTCCCCCAGGGTGGGCAGGTCGCGCATCTCCCGGTAGAGCAGCCCGTCGTCCCGTCCCAGGTAGAAGACCTGGATCCCGGTCTGCACGGTGGGCACCGAGGCCTCCACCGAGGTGGAGCCCCCCAGCGGCGTCCGCTGGGTGGTCGGCGGGGTCTGCGAGGTGGTGGATCCCGAGGGCCACAGGAAGGACGCCAGGAAGCCGAGCACCAGCGCCCCGGCCAGCATGAGCACGACACTGCGATGCCCCCGCGGGCGCTTCGTCCCGGAGTCGCGGGACAGCTCGAGGATCTCGGCGGACCGGTCGGAGGGATGGACGGCGTCGGCCCTGGCCTCCAGGGCCGAGCGCAGCATCGCCTCCAGGCGCGGGTCCCGGTGGCTCTCGATGGGCTGACGGCCGCTCATCGCTCGCCCTCCCCCGAGTCGTCCAGGGCGGCGGCCAGCCCGGCCATGCCGCGCTCGGTGCGCGAGCGCACCGCCCCGTAGGTGATACCCAGCGCCTCGGCGATCTCGGGGGTCGAGGCCTGCGCGTAGTACCGCAGAATGAGTACCTCCTGCTGACGTCGGGGAAGGGTCCTCAGGGCGGTGAGCACCTGGATGCCCCTGGCGGCGCCGACCCCCGATCCCGCGTCACCGGACAGGGCGTCCTTGTCGGCGTCGGCCAGCAGGGCCGCCTGACCGGGCTCCGAGTCGTCGCGACGGTGCACCGCGGCCCGCACCCCGTTCACCACCGAGGCGCGCAGATAGCCCACCGCATGGGGCCAGGAGTGGAGGGTGGGGTCTCGCCGGTACATGGTCACCAGGGCGTCGCGGACGATCTCCTCGGCGGTCGCGGTGATGTCCGGACCGCCGAGCAGTAGCACGGCCAGCCGCACCATCGGCTCCCACTGCTCCTGGTACAGGCCGGGAAGCCAGATGTGCCGGTCGGTGTAGGACTCGTCGGGCATGGGCGGCTCAGATCCCGGCGTAGGAGTGCAGGCCGTTGATGAACAGGTTGACCCCGACGAAGTTGAACCAGAAGCAGGCGATGCCGATCAGGGCGACGACGGCGGCACGGGTGCCCTTCCAGCCGGCGGTGACCCGGGCGTGCAGATAGCCGGCGTAGACCACCCAGGTGACCAGGGACCAGGTCTCCTTGGGGTCCCATCCCCAGAACCGTCCCCACGCGTACTCGGCCCAGATGGACCCCGCCGCGATGGTGAAGGTCCAGATCGGGAAGCCGAAGGCGTGGGCCCGATAGGCCACGGTGTCGATGGTGCGCGAGGCCGGCACCCTGGCCATGAACCCGGAGACAGGGACGCCGGTCCGCTCGGCCTTCCGCTCGGCGCGGGCCCGGAACAGGTAGAGCACCGAGGCCACCGCGCCCACATTGAGCGCGGCCGCGGCCAGACATGCCGCGACGATGTGGATGATGAACCACACCGAGTGCAGGGCCGGCACCAGCGGGGCGATGCCGACGTACAGGACGGTGGCGGCCAGCCCGTTGCCGACGGCCAGCAGCAGGGTGACGCCGATCCCCAGCCAGCGCAGATTGCCGCGGGCCACCAGGATCAGGTAGGCGAGCACCACGAAGAGCAGGGCCGCCGTGACGAACTCGTACATATTGCCCCACGGGGCGCGGTGGGCGGCCAGGCCGCGGCACACCACCCCGAGGGCGTGGCAGAAGGCGCCGATGATCGTGAGGTTCAGGCCGAGCCGCCCCCAGACCTCCGACCGGGTCGCCGCGTCCGCACGGGTCTGCGCGGCGTCCGCCCCGGCCTCCCCGGTTGCCGGCGACACCCCGCGCAGCCCCGCCCACTCGGCCACATGGGCGATGAAGGCCAGCAGGTAGACGACGGCGGCCGTGACGATGCCCAGCGCCGAAAGGTTCGACAGGCTCATGAATCCTCCTCGCTGGTGGTCGGGGACACTGTAGCCCCGGCACCGGGATGGTCGGCCTTCTCCGGATCCCCGCCGACCGCGTCGGCCAGATCCCCGCGAGCGGCGTCGACCAGGTCATTGACGTCGTCGTCCAGACCCGCCCGCGAGTCGGCCCTGTCAAGCCCCCCGACCTCGATCGCCAGGCGTCCCCCCTCGCCGCGGCGCACCCGCAGCCAGAGCCGTCGCGGCCGGGTGAACAGGCTGACGCACAGCCCGGCCACCGCGATGAGCAGGGAGCCGAAGGCCAGCGGCAGGCCGGGGGCGCTGGACACCTGGATCTTCGCCCAGCGGTGCCAGCCGGTGAACTCGATGGACCCCTGGCCGCCGGGCAGCTTGTATCCCTTGCCCGGGGACAGCATGAAGCTCACCGGCTTCTTCCCGTCCTTGATCTGGGTCAGGCCGGTCTTGTCGAGGACGTAGACGTTCTGCGGGGTGCCGGTCTCCTTCGCGGGGGAGCCGGCCCACGCGTTGAGATAGAGCTGCGGATTGTAGGCGTCGGGGAAGACCGACACCGGCCCGGACTTCCCGACCGTCCCGGTGGGCAGGAAGTAGCCCTCGAAGGCGAGTCGCTGGGGGCGGGCGTCGGGCACCTTGATGACGCCGATCGAGGTGAAGTTGCCGTCCTGGGGGACGAAGGTCACCGGGCCGGAGTAGGCCACATTCCCGTCGCCGTCGGTCACCTTGACGGTGGCGGCGTAGCCGTGGCCGAGCAGATGGATCTTCGTCGATCCGACGGTCAGCGGCTTGTTCACCGTGAGGGTGCGGTCCTGAGTGCCGTTCTCAGTGGTGAGCGCCACTTTGCCGGTGAACTCGCGGGCCGCCCCGCGCTGGACGGGGCCGGTCTCGAATCGCGCGATGAAGCTCTTGAGCTTGAGGGAGAAGGGTTGCAGGCGGTCGGAGTTCACCGCCGCACCGGCATGGAACTCGTCGAACTGGGTGATGTTGTTGGAGAACCCCTGACCCTCCACCACCACCGCATTGCCCTTGTACCCCCACAGGGTGTTCCAGGCGATGGCGATCAGCAGCACCACCAGGAAGACGTGGAAGACGAGGTTCCCGGTCTCGCGGTGGCGTCCCCGCTCAGCCCGCAGCGACCCGTCGGGGTCGGAGACGACGCGGTAATGGTTCGCCTCGAGCCAGGTCCGGGCGCGCTGCCCGATCTGCTCGACGTCGTCGCCTCCGGTGCTCGTGGCCCCTTCTGCCGCAGCCTTCTCGGCGTCAGGTTCAGCGACCTCACCGGTCCGGACCTCCACCGACCGGTGACCGGGCAGCCTGTCCAGGCGGGCGGGCACCCTCGGGGGCTCGCGGCGCAGGGCCTTCACCTGGGTGATCAGGCGGGGGACGATACAGCCCATCAGCGAGATGAACAGCAGCAGGTAGATCGCCGAGAACCACACCGACGTGTACACGTGGTACATGCCCAGCGGCTGGTAGATCCTGTCGAGGGCCGGATGGGCCTTGGCGAAGTCGGAGACCTTGATGGAGCTCTGGGAGGACTGCGGCACCAGGGATCCGGGGATCGCGGCGGCCGCCACCAGGAAGAGCAGCACCAGGGCGGTGCGCATGCTGGTGAGCTGTCCCCACAACCAGCGGCCGGTCTGGCCCAGGCCGAGTGCGGAGGCCTTCTCAGCCATCAGATCACCGCCCCGAAGCGGGCCGCCCAGGAGCGCAGCGCCGCCATCGCGGCACCCCACCAGCCGGTCATCAGAGCGACGCCGACGGCCATCATGAGCACTCCTCCGATTCTCTGCACGCCGCGCTGATGGGCCTTCACCCAGGTGACGGTTCTCGCCAACCGGGCCAGCGCGGCACCGGCGGCCAGGAAGGGCAGACCGAGCCCGAACGCGTAGCAGGCGGCCAGCACCGCCCCCTTGAGGGCAGAGCCCTGGGAGAAGGACAGCCCGTAGACGACGGTCAGCGCCGGGCCGATGCACGGCGTCCAGCCCAGACCGAAGACCACCCCGAGCACCGGGGCGGCCGCCAGCCCGGCCCGGGGAAGCCGGTGGATGCGGAACTCCCGGCGGCCCAGCGGCACCAGGCAGGCGAACATGGCGCCGAGCAGCACGGTGAGGGCCCCGACGCCGATCTCGATGGCGCGCTGATGGCTCACCAGGGCCCGCCCGAGGCCGCCGACCAGTGTTCCGGTGGCCACGAAGACCACCGCGAAGCCCAGCACGAACAGAGCCGATCCCAGAACCGCGCGGCGGCGTCGTCCCTCCGCAAGCTCGACGGCGCTCTGGCCCGTGGCGTAGGACAGGTAGCCCGGCACCAGGGGCAGCACGCAGGGCGAGAAGAAGGACACCAGGCCGGCGAAGACGGCCACCGGGATCGCACCGATCATCGAACCCTCCAGCATCCCGGCCGCCCAGGAGCCCAGGTCCAGGGGGATCACGACGTCTCCTTGGCGATCTGCGCGACGACCTGGGCCAGGCTGGTCGCGGTGACCTCGCCGAGGAAGCGGGCGGCGGTGCGGCCTTCGCGGTCGACGATGAGGGTCGAGGGGATGGCCTTGGGGGGAAGGTCGGAGAAGCGCAGCAGCAGCTCCCCGTCGGGGTCGTAGAAGCTCGGCCAGGTGAGCCCGAAGGCGCGCACGAAGGCGGTGGCCGGCGCCCGGTCGAGATCGCGGGTGTTGATGCCGTAGAACTGCGCGACGCCATTGGTGCGCTTCGCGGCGTCCACCAGAGCCGGCGCCTCGTGGCGGCAGGGGGCGCACCAGGATCCCCAGACGTTGAGGACGATGACCTTGCCGCCTGCGTCGGCGGTCGACAGTTTGCGGCCGTCCAGCCCGGTGCCCGTCAGCACCGGCGCCTTCTCCCGCTTGCCGGCGTCCAACTGCGAGAAGGACCCGTCGCCCACCGCGAAACCCTTGTCGGCGTCCGCGCTCGGATTGGAGGTCGAGCAGCCGGCAACCGGGACGAGGAGCCCGAGCCCGGCTGCTGCCAGCAGAGACCGCCGCGCGATCAATGTGCGGCGCCCGCCCCGACGCCGGACGCATCGCCCGATCCGGCGGAGATATTGGCCCGGCGATCCTTGGAGGGCACCAGGTCGATCGCCGGCTCGGCGTAGTCGACCCGCACGATCCGCCCGTCCAGCACGCCGATGCTGGTGACCGAGGCCAGGCTGCACTGGCGCGACCGCGGATCGTGGGGAAGTCGGCGTCCCTCGGCGGCGCAGCGGGCGATCCAGATCGGCAGCTGATGGGAGACGATGAGGGCCTGGCCGCCGGGACCGGCCTCGTCGGCGGCACGCAGCACCGCGCGCGTCATGCGGGCGGCGATGGCCTTGTAGGGCTCCCCCCAGGAGGGACGCAGCGGATTGAGCACCAGCCGCCAGTTGTGGGGATCCTTGAGGGCCTTGTTATCACGGCCGAAGACCTGCCCCTCGAAGGCATTGGTGGCCTCGATCACATCCTCGTCGAGGCGCACCTCGACGTCCGGGTGCAGGGCCGCGACCGGGGCGATCGTCTCGCGGGCGCGCTCCAGAGGGGAACTCACCAGCACCGACAGCGGCACCTGGGCGAAGTACTCGGCGGCCCGGGCCGCCATCTGGCGCCCGAGCGGGGTGAGGTGGAATCCGTCCATCCGGCCGTAGAGAACACCGGTGGGGTTGTCCACCTCGCCATGGCGCAGCAGGTGGACCGTCGTCGTCCGGCTCATGTCCCGCTCCTTGTGGTTGTCGACGTGGTTGGCGAATGACGTGGCCGCGGAACGGCGACCACCCGGCACCAATCTACGCACCCGTCCTGTGCGGTGGGCGCTGCCGCGCTGGACCTGATCCCGGGCGCTGCCGCGCTGGACCCGATCTCGAGCGCTGCCACGCTGGATCTCACCGGGAGGAGGGCTGCCGCCCTCGCCGCTTGCGCTGGGAGGGCCGCACCACCGGCCGTCCACTGGCCAGCAACTCGTCGCGACGGCGGGCCGCGAAGTCGGCCAGGGCGTCGGCGAGGCTGATCGCCTCCGGCTCGGGAGCAATGACGTCGACCTGCAGGCCGTGCTCCTCGCAGGTCTCCGCGGTGCGCGGACCGATCGCGGCCACCACGGTGTGCCGGTGTGGCTTGCCGGCGATGCCGACCAGATTGCGCACCGTCGTCGAGGAGGTGAAGACCACCGCATCGAAGGCACCGGTCTTGATCGCCTCCCGGGTGTCGGCAGGCGGCGGGGCGGCCCGGACGGTGCGATAGCCGATGACGTCCTCGACGTCCCAGCCCAGCGCCGAAAGATCCGCCGACAGGGACTCGGTGGCGATATCGGCGCGCGGCACGAAGACCCGGTTGATCGGGTCCAGAGCGTCGTCGAAGGCCGGGAAGACGGCCGCCAGGGCCGCGGTGGACTGCTCCCCGGAGGGCACCAGATCGGGCTTGACGCCCCACTCCGCCAAGGTCTTGATGGTGGAGTCGAAGATCGCCGCGATCCGCAGCCCCGAATAGGCGCGGGAGTCCAGGCCCAGCCCCTCGAGCTTCTCGCGGACCGCCCGCACAGCGTTCGCGGAGGTGAACACGACCCACTCGTATCGACCCTCGACCAGGCCGCGGATCGCCTTGTCCATCTGCTGGGGGGTGCGCGGCGGCTCCATCGAGATGGTGGGCACGTCGAGGCTGTGGGCCCCGTATCCCTGCAGCCGGGACGGCAGCGTGGCCGAGTGGTCGCGGGTCCGCGGGATGAGCACATTCCAGCCGAACAACGGCTTGGACTCGAACCAGTCGAGTCGGTCGTCCTCGGGGTCGTTGAGCACATGGCCGATGACGATGTGCACCGGCTCCTCCTCCCCCGCCCTGGCCACCGCCGCGGGCAGCGCCTCCAGGGTCGTGGTGGTGGACACCTGCTGGGTGGTACCGCCGTTGCGGGTGATGACGGCCGGCTCGGTCTGGTCGCGTCCCGAATCGATGGCGTGACGCACCACCCTGTCCACCTGCCCCGCGGTGGTGGCGACCACGACGAGACCGGTGGCCGCCCACGAGCGGCCCCTGCCGCCCAGATCGCGGCGGCACGCGTCGGGCCCGATGATCTGGGCATCATGACCATTGAGGGTCACCCCGGCGTACTCGGGGATGGCGGTCATCGGGGAGACCCCGGGAATGACGTCGACGTCGTAGTCGGCGACGGCCAGGGCGGCGGCCTCGGAGGCCACGTCCCCGTCGAGGAAGGGATCCCCGGGGACGAGCCGGACGACGTCCAGCCCCTGTCGGGCGGCGTCGATGAGGGCCTCGATGACCTCGACCTGAGAGGCGGCCTCGATGACCTCGGCCCCGACAGCCAGGCCCACCTCGTCGGCGTCCAGCAGGGCCTTCTGGTCGGGGGAGTCCACCACGATTCGCTGAGCCCGGCCGATGGCTCTGCCGGCCGAGAGGGTGAGCAGTCCGGGATCACCCGGACCGGTCCCGATGAACTGCACGCGGGCCTGCGCGCTGACACTCGGTTGGCTGCCAGGTCCCTGCCCGGTCACGGAACCTGGAGGCGTCTCAGTCATCCTGTGTTTCCCTTCGTGGGGTGCAGCTCTACGGCACGGCTCTGGACGGCGCGCCATGTGGCCCTCAGCCCTGATGGCTGACGGCCGGCACTGGGCCCGGGCCCCCGCATCGGGGCACGAGTCAGTACGCTACACTCCCGCTCACTTGCCAGACTTTTCTCTCAAGCATCCTCGCCTGAGTCAAGTCGAAGGACCAAATGATCCACCCTGGCGTTCAACGCTCGTGGATCTCGTGATACACGAGCACCTGCATCTCACCGGTGAGATCAACGGCCCGCACGGTCACCGAGGCCGGCACCTCCAGGGGCTGGGCCGCGAAGTTGAGGATCCGCCTAATACCGGCCGCCACCAGCGCGTCGGCGACCCCCTGGGCCTCACCGGGCGGGGTCGTGATGACCCCGATCACCGCATGCCCCTCGGTCACCGCCTCCGCAAGTTCATCGGGCGGGCGCACCTCGACGCCGGTGATCCGGCTGCCGATCACATCGGGGGAGGAATCGACCAGACCCACCAGCCCGAAACCCCTGTCCCGCAGCACCTTGTGGTGGGCCAGCGCCTGCCCCAGATGCCCCACCCCCACGATCACCACCGGCCAGGTGAGGCGATCCCCCACCACCCGTCCGATCTCCCGGATGAGCGTGTCGACGTCATAGCCGACGCCGCGGGTGCCGTAGCTGCCGAGCTGGGACAGGTCACGGCGCAACAGGGCGGGATGGACGCCGGCCCGGGTGGCCAGCTCCACCGAGCTGATGACCTCGACGCCCGACTCCTCGGCCTCATGGAGCGCCCTCAGATATCCGGGCAGCCGGCTCACCGTGGCGCCGGGGAGAGCGGTGACATGAGGCTCAGACATGGCGACACGCTACCAAGATGTGAGGAATCTCACAATCATTTCAACAGGGGGGACGACCCCCCTGCGCTCGCGCAGGCGCTCGCTGACCCCTCGAGGCGGCGGATCCCGCACCCCGCACGGCCGCCTCGCAGGCCACCCGCAGCGGGTCCGGACTGTGACCGCATCCAGGCGCTCGCCGACACCCCGGCGCTCGCCGAATCCAATTCTGTGAGTTTGCCTTTCGCCAGTTACTCCCACGTTGGCCCTCTAGCAAGAGGGCCAACGTGAAGTTGGAGACGCAAAGCCAGGACACAGGTCACGGTTCGGCCGCCGCCGAGGGCCAGAATCAGTGCCGCGGGCCGGAATCAGTTCAGGGGACGACGGGGACCGGGGTGGGGCCGTCCTCCAGTGCCGAGACGAGAGTGTCCCGGTCGAGGAACCAGTACGCGATGAGCACACCGTCCACGAAGGTCACCGGGACGTGATCACCCCACCGGGCCTTCACCTGCGGGTCCTCATCGACGTCGACGACCACCACCGGGTCCGGCAGCAGGTCGGGACGCTCGACCGCCACCCGACTGCACAGCGCCAGGACGTCGTCGCACAGATGGCATCCCGAACGGCCGAGAACGACAACGTGCCCCTCGACCGGAGGGTCGGGGGGACGTGGTGTGTTACCGACGAGTGGCGACCGTTCGTCCTCGTCAGCGCGCTTCCCGGGGGTCGTGCGCCGACGGTTGCGGCGGATCACGGCCGCCCGAGCGTCACTTGCCGGCGCGACGACGCTGGATGCGCGTCTTCTTGAGCAGCTTGCGGTGCTTCTTCTTCGCCATGCGCTTGCGACGCTTCTTGATGACGGAACCCACTGTGGACCTCTTCTCGTTTCAACCCGGTTGTACCCGGGCCGCTATGCATGGGCCCCGAAGGACCCGACACGTGATCATTGCCTGCCCGCCGTGTAGAGGACCCGGGCCGCCAGGCCCCGCTCGACGCGACTCGCACGCAGACAGTCGCCCATCCTACTCGGGGCCACTCCCCCGAGCCAAACCTTGACGGCCGACGCCCCTCGGGGCCCGGTCAACCCAGACCGGCCGCCTTGTCCCGGCACGCCTCCAGAGCCCGGGCGAAGGCCGTCCGGACGCCGTGGCTCTCCAGCTGGTCGAGTGCGGCGGCGGTGGCGCCTCCCGGAGAGGTGACGGCGCCGCGCAGCACAGCGGGGTGCTCCCCGCTGGTGGCCATCAGCTCGGCCGAGCCTCCGATCGTGGCGATCGTCAACTCAGTGGCCTGGGGACGCGGGATGCCCATCGCCACACCGGCGTCGATCATCGCCTCGGCCACCAGGAAGATGTACGCGGGGCCCGATCCGGAGACCGCGGTCGCGGCGTCGTGAAGGCTCTCGGGCACCTCGACGACGGTGCCCAGCGGCTCGAGCAGCACCCTCACGGTTCCGGCCGCGGCCAGCGCGCCGGGGGCCGGGGAGAGGATGAAGGTGCCCCTTCCCACCTTGACCGGCGTGTTCGGCATCACTCGGATCACCGGATGGTCACGACCGCCCAGCGCCTCCTGGAGTGTGCTGATCGTCACCCCCGCGGCGATGGAGACCACCACTGCGCCGGGCTTCAGGACGTCGGCGACCCCGGCGAGCATCTTGGCGGCGGCATAGGGCTTGACACCGATCAGCACGATGTCGGCCCAGGCCGCGGCGGCGCGGTTGTCCTCGGTGGTGGACACGCCGAAGTCCGCGGCGATCCTCTCGCGGTGCGCGGCCGATCGGGCCGTGGCCACGACGTCATCGGCCGGAAAACCGGATCTCAGCAGTCCGGAGACGATCGACCCGGCCATCGTGCCGCAGCCCAGAACGGCGATGCTGCTCATGACAGTGCCCCTTCCTCAACTGCACCGACCGCGCCGCCCTCCGCGCCTGCACCGACGGCGCCGCCCTCCGCGGCGACCAGCTCGGCGATCTGGATGGCATTGAGCGCCGCACCCTTGCGCAAGTTGTCGGCGGTGCAGAAGAACACCAGGCCGTGCCCGGCCGGGGCCGACTGATCGACACGGATCCGCCCCACCAGGGAGGGGTCGATGCCCGCCGCGTGACGGGGGGTCGGAAGGTCGGTCAGGACGACGCCGGGAGCCCGAGACAGCAGCTCGGTGGCCTCAGCCGGGCTGATCTCCGAAGCGAACTCGGCATGCACCACAAGGCCGTGCCCGGAGAAGACCGGGATGCGCACGCAGGTACCGGCCACCAGGAGATCGGGGATATGGAGGATCTTGCGCGACTCGTTGCGCAGCTTCTGCTCCTCGTCGGTCTCGCCCGTGCCGTCATCGACGAAATTGCCGGCCACCGGCACCGCGTTGAAGGCGATCGGGGCGACATAGGGCCCCAGGTCCGTGTCCGGATCGATGCCGCCCGCCAGCGCCAGGGCCGCCGGGTCGGCGATGGCCAGGGACTGGTCGGCCAGCGTCCGCACACCCGCGAGGCCCGACCCCGAGACCGCCTGGTAGGTGGCCACCACGAGCCGGGTGAGACCGGCCTGCGCATGCAGCGGCGCCAGCACCGGCATAGCGGCCATGGTGGTGCAGTTCGGGTTGGCGATGATGCCCTTCGGGCGGTTCGAGACATCGCCCGGATTGACCTCGGAGACCACCAGCGGAACCTCGGGATCGCTGCGCCAGGCCGAGGAGTTGTCGACGACGACCGCACCGGCCGCGGCCACCTTCGGGGCGTACTCCCGGGAGGTGCCGCCACCGGCCGAGAACAGCGCGATATCGATGCCCGAGAAGTCAGCAGTGGCGGTGTCCTCGACGGTGACCTCGGCGCCCTTCCACGGCAGCTTCCTGCCCGCCGAACGCGACGAGGAGAAGAACCTCACCTCGTCAGCGGGGAATTGACGCTCGTCCAGCAGGGTCCGCATGACCCCGCCGACCTGCCCGGTTGCTCCGAAGACTCCGACTCGCATGGGCCCGATTCTATTCGTTGAAGCTCAGACGGCCCGACGCGCCCACGAACGCCCGGTCAGGACAGCCAGGGGATGCGGCCGACCAGGAAGGTGTAGCCCAGGAAGGCCACGACGTCGATGGCGGCGTGGGCCACGATCAGCGGCAGCAGCCGTCCCCGCCTCACGTAGATGAGCCCCAGGACCGCCCCCATGACGATATTGCCGACGAAACCGCCCCACCCCTGATACAGGTGGTATGTGCCGCGGATCAGGGCACTGAGCACCACCACGAGGGCCGTGTTCCAACCGAGCTGACGCCATCTGGTCACCAGATAGCCCACCATCACCGTCTCCTCGAGGACGGCATTCATGATCGCCGAGAGGATGAGCACCGGCACCACCCACCACGCGCCGTGCAGGCCGGCCGCCTGCACCGTCGTGTTGAACCCCAGCTCCTTGCTCACCACATAGAGCCCCAGGCCGGGGACGCCGATGAAGGTCGCGATGACCAGGCCGGACCCCACGTCCTGCCCCCATCCCGGCGAGATCAGCCCCAGACGCCGCCGCACCCCGCCACGGGGCGGCGAGATCCGCGACATGAGGAGTACCGCCAGCAGCGCCGGGACGACGCCGAAGGCGATGTCCGAGAGCTGGTAGGTGAGGTCGAGCCAGGGGCGGTCGGGGGTGACGGAGGTGTTGAGACTGGATGTCTGGCCGGACAGCGGGGTGCCCCGGGTGAGCCTCTCGACCATCCGCAGGATCGAGTACCAGGCCGACTGCCCCAGGCTGAGGGCCAGCACCAGGAGGGTCTCGACGAGAAGCAGCCGTCTGGCGCGCACCATGGCGCGGCCGGGATCGGCGGGCAGGGCGGCATCACGGGCGTCACGGGCATCGCGGACGTCGCCCCGGGCACCGCTGGCCGACGGGCCGGCGCTGCGGTCGACGGCGTCATCAGGGCGGTC
>OMJG01001224.1_pt1 | contig 15560 bp, 16 predicted proteins | sample 1646431 | NCBI WGS metagenome assembly OMJG01 (sample SAMN03771674, study PRJEB25209) | food metagenome | isolation source: Cotija cheese | place: Mexico:Jalisco,Michoacan | collected 2011-12-12
TAGAAGTCATCCGAGCCGAGCTGGATGGACTCCTCCCCGCGGGAGAGCGTGATGACGGGGTCAAACTGCGGCATGAAGGACCTCCTCCTCTCGTGTCAGGCGGCGGATCGCCTCCGCCACCTCCTCGGCCGTGTACCCGTGGACCTCACCGATCTGCACCCCGGCATTCATCCCTCCAGCGGTCCCCTGACGCACCGCGAGCGCGAGCTCGTGGAAGTCGGTGAACTGCTGGTTGGTGAGGACGGCGTCGGGTTTGCGGACGCGGTGTGCGACCAGCTGCGCGGATCCTCCGGTGTCGGAGAGCCAGCCGCCGCCGTCGAACAGGGTCGGGACGGGGTCGACGAGGCCGCCGGTGAAGTAGCCGCCGGCGCGGCCCCACCCCTTCCGCAGGTCGCCGTATCGGGCGAGGGTGTAGCGGATGGAGGCGATGGCGTTGTCGACCGGGTCCAGGATGTTCGTGTGACCGGGCATCATGTAGGCCTTGAACGTCGACCCGGTGACCTGCATGAGGCCCTTGGAGGGGTCGCCCTTCTTGGCGTTGCTGTCCCAGTTGTTGACGGCGTTCGGGTCCCCGTTGGACTCCTGCATGGCGCGCTTGACGCCTGCGGTGAGGGTGCGGGGCCCGAGGTGGCCGGTGATGGTCAGTGCCTTCGTGAGCCAGGCGGTCACCTTGGCGGTGTCGCCGACCTTCTCGACGCCGTTGGAGATGAACTCTCCGACTGCGGCGATCTTGTCGCTGACCCACTGCGTGGCTTCGGAGAGCAGGTGCTTTCCGGTGCCGAAGGCCATCTCCGCCCACTGGCGGCCGCCGGGGAACTTGGCCTTGAACTTCTCGGTGAGGCTGCCGAGCAGCCCCTCGAGTGGGTTCAGGATCCCTCCCCCACCGCCGCCGCCCGGGTCGCCGTAGGTCTTCACGTTGGCGCCGGGCTTCCCGTAGAGGTCCACGAGGGCCTGGTAGTCGCCTGGGTGCGGCCAGTTCCCGCCGGTCATGAAGTGGTCCATGATCGACGAGGGGTCGCGGGCCGGGGTGTGGGCCAGGCCGAGGGCGTGCCCCATCTCGTGCACCAGGACGCCGAGGCGGCGGTTCTGGGGGACGCTGGACTGCATCCAGATCGTGTTCCCGGAGTAGAACCCCCACCCGCCGTTGCCGCCGGTGCGGAACGAGCTGATGCCCGGGGAGCCGTTGCCCATGCGGATGTCCAGGGCGGAGCGGCCCATCCACGCGCGGGCCGCGGCTTCCGTGTCGACGCCCATGAAGTTCGTCTTCGGGAAGTACATGTGCCCGGCGCGGGCGGCGGCCACCTGCAGCTGCCCCCAGACCTCGGTCCCGGGCCCGTGGGGCGGGACCGCGGCGAGACCCTCCAGCAGCTTCCCACCGGAGGTGACGGCGCCGCGGCGGTTCATCGCGGACCCAGCGTGCCCGGCGGTGTTCAGGGACTCCAGGAAGCCCGGGCGCTCACGACGCAGCTTCCGGGTGGACTCCCGGTCCACCACGAACTCTCCGCCGTGCACGACACCGGCCGGCTGGTACTTGGACCCGTCGCCGGTGTAACCGCCGGAGGCGAAGCCCTTCGGGTGGAACTCGTCGAGCGGCTTGACCCCGATGACCTTCGCGATCGTGTTGAAGGACTTCACGATGCCGCCGTTGATCACCGTGTCGATGACCCACTTCACCGGCGTCTTCGCGGCGTCCTTGAGTCCCTCCCACCACTTCTTGATGTTCGAGACACCGGTCTTGAAGGCGTTCGCGACCGCGTCGACACCGCGCTTCATCGCCTCCCACGCGGGGCTGACGACACGGTCCCAGACCCAGCGGATCGTGTCGCCGACACCCTCCCACAGGGGCTTGATGATCGAACGGTAGATCCACCGGAACACGGGTGCCAGGACGTTTTCCAGGACCCACTTCATGGAGTTCCAGATGCCCCGGATCACGGTCCACGCGCCGTCGATGATCCACTTGATCGCGTTCCACACGGGGGTGATGACCGAGTCCCGGAGCCACGTGAACTGCTGCCCGAGGACTTGGATCGCGACCTTCACCCACGGGACCAGGGTGCCGGAGAACCAGGCGTAGAACCCCTGGATCTTCGACTGGATCCAGTTCCACACCGGCAGGATGATGTTGGTGTAGAGCCAGTTCCACACGCGGCCCAGCCACTCGATGGCGGCTTTCAGGAACGGGACCAGGGTGGTGTTGAACCAGTCGTAGAACCCCTGGATCTTGGTCTGGATCCAGTTCCACACCGGCAGGATGATGTTGCTGTAGAGCCAGTTCCAGACGGGTGCGAGGAACGTCTGGACAGCCCAGACGATTCCCTGCCAGATCGTCATCAGCACGGCCGCGACCAGCGCGATCGTGAACTTGATCCCGTACCAGACGGGGTCGATGACGTTGGTCTTGAGCCAGGAGAACGCCTGTCCAAGCCAGTCCAGGGCGACCTGGAAGGCCGGGAGCAGCACCGTGGAGAACCACGTGGCCACGGCCTGGATCGCGCCCTGGATCCCGCCCCAGGCGGGGACCACGACCTCCTGCCACAGCCACACGAAGAACCCGCCGATGGCCTGGATGGCCACGCCGAGGCCGGGGAACACGGTGGCCACGATCCAGTCGATCGCCGCCCCGAGGACGGTGATCAGGAAGTTCGCGATCGACGCGATGACGGTGATGAGGACGTTCAGGACCGGGACCAGCAGGGACACGACCGTGGTCACGATGCTGAGGATCGGCGGCAGCAGGGCCACCACCACGCCGATGATCGCGGAGAAGATCTGGATCAGCGGCGGCAGCAGGGTCGTCACCAGGTTCACGATCACCGGCAGCAGCTGGGACACGATCGTCTGCACCAGCGGCATCAGCGCCAGCAGCAGCTGCCCCACCGCGGTCACGATCTGCCCGAAGACCGCGGACAGGCCCGGCCCGACCGAGGACATCAGGTCCTGGAAGACGGGCAGCAGGCCGGATACCAGCTGACCGCCGACCTCCATCAGGGAACCCACGACATCGCCGAGCGCGCCCTGCAGCTCCTGCGACCCGGCCACAGCCGAGGCGATCAGGGTGATCAGCATCCCCCACGGGCCACCCAGGACACGGAACGCCCCGGACAGCTGCCCCAGCAGCGGGGAGAGGATCTTGAACTTGTCCGCCAGCTTCCCGGACGCGAGCGCGCCGGAGAGGATCTTGGAGGCGACCAGTCCGATGCCGCCGCCGATCGCTGCCCACTGGCCGCCGGTCAGGCCGGCGAGGAAGTTGCGGGTCGCGTCCCAGGCGCCGCGGATCTTGAAGGCCAGGGCCTCCATGAGCCCGGGGAACCCGGATGAGGTGATGTCCCCGTCAGCGGCGGCGAATGCGGCGCCGAAGGCGCGGATCCCGCCGGCGAGTTCGGCGAAGGCCGGCTTGACCTTCTCGGTCATCGCGTCGATGACGGTGGTCATGCGCTGGAAGACGCCGGTGACCAGCGGCAGGAACGGCTCGGCCGCGGAGGCTCCCAGGCGGGAGAGTGCGGCGAGCATGTTCTTGAACGAACCGGTGGTGGTCTTGCCCATCTCCTCGGCCGCGTTGCCGACGCCGTTCTTCATGGCCGCGGCGAACGTCTGGAAGTCGATCTGGCCCTTGGAGACCATGTCCGAGACTTCGGCGGCGGTCTTGCCGGTCTGCTTCGCGAGGAACGCGAGCGCGGGGACGCCGGCGTCGGAGAGCTGCATGAGCTCGTCGCCCTGGAGGTGGCCGGTGGCGGCGACCTTGTTGAAGATCGCGCCCATGGAGTTCATGTCGGTGCCGGCGATGGCGGCGGAGTTGGAGACGGTCTTGAGGACGTCTTCGAGTTCCTCACCGGGCTTGATGCCTGCGGCGACGGCGGAGGCCGCGGTGGTGGCGGCTTCGTTGAGGCCGAAGCTGGTGCCCTTCACGGAGGCGAGGGCGTTGGACATGATGACGTCGACGTCCTCGGCGGAGTTGCCGAGGCCGGTGAGTTTCGCCTGGGCGTTCTCGATCTGCAGGGCGCGGTTGATGCCGCCGGTCAGGGCGATGCCTGCGACACCGGCGGTGATCGCGCCGAGGGTCTTGCCCGCGGTGAGGCCGAGGCCGACGACGGACCCGGCGAGGTTCTGCACGTGCGGGCGGACCCCGTCGAAGGCCTGGGAGGCGGAGGCGCGGAAGTTGCGGGCCCCGGACAGGGCGGTGGAGAAGGCCCCGCCGAGGGAGCCCATTCGGCCGGAGAAGGAGGAGGCGGCGACGTCGGCGTCTCGGGCGCCGGCGACGAAGTTCGCCATCGGGGCCGCGGCCTTGGAGGCGACGCGCCCGGCGGCGGTGCCGATCCGTCCGAACCCGGATGCGAACTGCCCCTGGGCGGTGCCTGCGGTCTGGAAGGAGGCCTGGAACGCCTGTCCGAAGGTGCGGGCCGGGGCCGCGGCGCGGGTGATCCGCTCCCCCAGCTGTCCGATGCCACCGTGGAGGCGGGCCACGGCGCCGCCGAGGGTGCCCATGCGTCCGGTGAGCTGGGACGCGGCGGCGTCGGAGCTGCGCATCCCTGCGGCGAAGGTGCCGGTGAGGCCGCGGATGTCCAGGGCCTGGGTGGCGGCGCGGCCGAGGTCCTTGAACAGGGTCCCGGTGGCGCGGGTGGTGCCGGCGAACGCGGACGCGAACGAGCTGCCGGATGCCTGGCCTGCGTCGCGGCCGGCACGGTCTGCGATGGGGGTGAGCTGCTTGGTGAGCTCCCGCTCCATGCCGCGCATGGACGGGAGGATCGGGACGTACGCGGTGGCGAGTTCGACGGCCATGTGCACCTCCCGGTGTTAGACGGGAAGGCCCCACGACGTCATGCCGTGGGGCCTTCCCTGGTGGTGGTTCATGCTGCGATGGCCTTGGGGCCGTCGTCGGGTGGGACGTCGATGAAGTCGCCGTTGAGCCAGTCGAGGATCTCGTCGGCCGGCAGGGCGGACTCCTTGGAGCCGATCGCCTCCACGTCGCGGTCATCCACGCCGGGCCGGGGGATCTTCGGCGGCCGGTTGCGGCCCTCCTGCCCGTCCTCGGTCTTCGCCCACATGAGCAGGCGCAGCGTGTCCACGGCCTCGGCCAGCAGGAGCCGATCCATGGTCCACATGCGCTGCTCGGGGGTGGTGCCGTTGACGGAGCGAGTCAGTGCCGAGTCCTCCGGGTTGTCCTTGACGATCGCCAGCAGGTCCGCCCAGGTCAGGGCGGGCGTCCCGACGTCGCGCAGGTTCAAGCCCAGGCGCAGCAGATCCACCTGCAGCGCCTGGCCGTGCTCCTCGATGAGCTCGAGGAGCCCCGCTATTCCCCCAGGCTCACCCCGGAGGACTGCTGCCACCGGCGGAAGAAGTCCGCCAGCTCGGTGAGGCTCAGCTGGTCGAGGGCATCGAGCTCGTCCTCGTCGCAGAGGTTCTCGAGCAGGGTCCAGATCCCGTCCGTCTGGTCCAGGTGCCGCATCCGGCGGAGCAAGCCGCCGCGCAGCTCGGAGAACACCGGTAGGACGATCTCCGTGCCGTTGATGGTCTCGACGAACCAGGTGCCGTCTTCGTCCTTGCGGATGTTCTCGTTATCCAGGTCCGGGGTCGGCATCTGCGGTTCCTGGGCGGGCGGCTGCGGCTTGTCCTGCACCTCGTTGCGGACGGCAGGGTTGCCGGAGCGGCGGGCGGCCCGGTTCGGGCCGGACGGGTTCTGCTGCTTCTTCTTGGCCATGGGGAGGCTCCTTCGTGGTCAGGGGGTGGTGGGGAGGCTCATGTGGGGGTCCTGGCGGCCGGGGCCTCCCCGGTCCGGCCGCCAGGGGTCATAGGGGCGCCCGCTCAGCCCTTGGGCTTGGGGCGGGCCAGGTACTTGTAGGCGTTGTTCCCGTCGCCGTCCTCGTAGGCGGTGACGGTCAGCGCGTAGGCGGTGACGTCCTTGTGGGTGTACTTGATCTCGTCGATGTCGGTGATCTGCCCGTTGGGCACGACGATGCGGACCTTGGTGTCGCCGTCCTTGATGTCGAAGACGAAGGCGCGGTTGGGCAGCGGCTCCTTGTTGATCTTGATCTTCAGCTCGTCCACGGTGACGTCGGTGAGCTTCTCGACGTTGCCGGCCCCGTGGATCTCCTTCAGCTGGACCTCGCCGGTCTCCAGGAGGGTGAAGGTGTACTCGACGCCGAAGTCGTCCTGGACGACGCGGGCGTCGGAGCCGCCCCACGCCTTGACCTTGTTCGATCCGCGGGAGGTCTTCTCGGAGACGCCATCCTCTCCGGCCAGGCCCAGCGCGGTGAAGGCCGCGTCCAGGTTGGCGGAGGCCTTCTCCGGCAGGGTCGTGCCGAGGGCGGCGGAGGAGATGCCGCCGGAGGACTTGACGGGTCCCCCGACGAGGGTCTGGTTCTTGGTGGCAGTGGCGGCCATGGTGATGCTCCTTGAGGGGTTCGATGCGGCTGGGAGGCCTAGAACGGGACAGGCTCCATGCGGGTGCGCATGGAGCCTGTGAACTGAGCCCGGGACAAGCCCGGGGACTGGGGATCGGGGTAGATGACCGGCGGGTCCAGATCCGTGTCCTGGATCCAGACGTCCCCGGCCTTCTCGAGGGACGTCAGCAGCACCCACAGGTCGCGAGCGCGCGCCCAGACGGCGTCGTCGTCGCGGTCCCACACCTCGACGGTGATCACCGGGGCGTCCTGGCCGGTGTTGGGGATGTGCCCGCCGGAGCGGCTGATGCGGATCATGCCGGCGCCGCGGGGTGCGTTGACGTGAGTGGCGGCGTTCTCGCCGAGTTGTCGGAGGTGGGTGACGAGGGCGGCCTCGATGTCCGGTGGTGCCTGGTGCCCGGTCATCGGCGGTTCCGGAGGGCCTGGACGAGGACGTTCTCCACGGCGGAGGCGAGGCGGGCCTCGCGGTTGGCAGTGAGCACGGAGGCGCGGGCGCGGCTCTTGCCGACGATGACGGTCGGCCGGAACTCTGGTCCCTGTGCGCCGGCCTTCACCGAGCGTTCCGTGGCGTCCTGGGCGATCTGCTGGGCGCGCTCCTCGAGGAGGTCCTGGACCTGCTGGGACTTCAGCAACGCCTTGATCTCGCTGTTGTTGCGCACGATCTTGACCGGGGACATGGGTTCACCCCTTCCAGAGGTTGATGTTCAGGCGGGTGCCTGCGCGACGGCCGGTGTAGGGGTTCACCCAATCCTCGGCGTCGCCGATGACCTCGAAGAGGTCATCCGAGCCGGGCAGCTGGAGACGGTCCCGGTAGCCGACCTGCGCGGCTGCTGGGTCGTCCGTGTAGACCTGCTTCGGCGCCTGGGAGGGGTCCCGGTTGAACGCCTCCTGCTCCTGCGGGGTCATGGGGGCGATGCCGCACCCGGTCAGCTCCACAGGCTCCGCCCACCCCTCGACCGGGTTCCCTCGAGGGGAGAGCTCCCCGTCCACACGGCGCAGCCACTTCACGGTCACCCCGCCGGGCAGGCGCGTCATGACCGGCCCCGCGGGGTGTCCCCGGCGTTGATGACCACGCCCGTCAGGGGGCTGACCCCCGGCGGCAGCGGTTTCGGCGCCCACGGGTCGGGGCGGCCCACCAGGTCCGGGTCCCATGGGTCGATGGAGAATGCCTTCCCGCGGGTGTCCAGCGGGGCCAGGGCGGCCAGTTCCTCCGGGGTGACCCAGATCTGGCCGGGGTTGTCCCCGCCGATGGTCTCCGTGTCCGTGAACGGGCCCGTGACGGAGGTCCGCGAGCGCATGCCCTCCGGGTTGCGCAGTTTCCGCTCGACCATGGAGGTGACGACGTCGATGACCGTGTCCTGCAGGTCGGGTTCAGTGTCGGCGTCGATGCGCTGTTGGAGGTTGGGGACCTCCCGGGCGAGGCGGCGTTCTGCCCGGCAGATCCATTTCTCGATGGTGGCGGTGGGGACCGTCATGGGTTCCCCGATCCAGGCTTCCTGCACGTCCTGGGCTGTGGCCCATTTCGGGGTCGCCATGACGGTCACCTCCTTCCGGGATCAGTGCTTGGGCGCCGCGGCCGGGGTGATGATCCCGGCCGGGTAGGGGGTCTTCCCGGTCTGGCGGGAGACGGGAGACATGACCTGGTATCCCACGCGGAACACCACGCGCAGGGCCTTGGTGTCCTGCTGCATGAGGTTCAGGATGACCTTGCCGTTGGCGTCGGAGATGACCCCCTCGGAGAACAGGTCGAAGGTGACGTCCTGACGGATGCCGATGAAGACCTTGTTCCAGTCCACCGCGAGCAGCTCGGCGTCCTGGGCGTTCCAGACGCCGTTGCGGGACTCGACGAGCTGGTAGCCGTAGAGGTTGGCGGGGGTGTTCGCGGCGGGGTTGCCGGGGGTGTAGATCGGCTGGCCGGTGGTGTCCCGCAGGCCGACGAGGTTCCAGTTCAGGCCGGGGCGGCCGAGGAATCCGGTCGGGGCGACGCCGTTGGCGGCCATGGACTCGCCGAGCTTGGCGATCGCGACACCGAGGTCTCCGGCGTTCTCCACGGTCTGCTTGGCGGTCTTCGCGCCGGGGATGAGGGCGTCGGGCCAGGTGGTCGGCTTGGAGGTGCCGATCAGGGTGGCCTCGTCCACCAGGGCTCCGATGGCCTCGGTCAGCAGGGGCTTGACCTGGTTCCACAGGGGGATGTTGGAGTCATCCACCAGGGAGTCCGGGATCGGCACGATCGCGGCGATCTCCTCGGCGGTCATGTCGACCTGCTTGAAGGAGAAGTCCGTGGTCTGCTTCAGGCCGTTGTCGCCGTCAACGAAGTACGCCTTGGGCAGGCCCGCGAGCACGGACTGCTTGTACTTCTTGCTGGTCATGGCGACCTTGCGGGCCTGGTTCATCACCAGGGACGCCTGGGGCGCCTCCTGGATGATCTCGTTGGAGATCTGGTCGGGCAGCTGGACGTCGGTGAGGTCCGCGCGGCCGAGGATGTCGTTGTACTGGGGCATGGTGTCTCCTAGGTGTTCTGCGCCCGGAGCGCGTTGCGCAGCCAGTCACCGGACTGGCCCGCGCCGGGCGGGGTTTCACGGCCGATGCCGGCCTTCGGGGAGGGTGTGCGTGATGCCTTCAGCCGGGCGGCCAGGCGTTCGGCGCGGTCCTCCAGCTGGTCAGCGGGGACGCCCTCGAGCAGCTCGAGGTCCTCAGCGGAGAGCCCATGCTTGGAGATGGCCCGGTAGACCGCGGCTTCGCGTTTCGCGGCGTCACGGTCGGCTTGGAGCCGCTCCAGCTGCTCCTGGGTCTTCTGCTGCTCGGTCTTGAGGCTGTCCTGGTGCTCAGCCCAGGACTTGGCGGCCTCGGCGTTGCGCTTGGCGGCGGCCTCGTTCTGGCGGGAGAGCTTCTTCCACTTCGCGATCTCCTTCTGCAGGGCCTCCGGGGAGAGGTCACCCTCGTCCTCGTCGTCCTGCTGGTTCTCGCTCGTGGCGTCGGCGGAGGCCTCCTGAGCGGCCTCGTCCTGTTCCTGCTGTGCGGCCTGGTCTGCGGCCTGCTCGGCTTCCGGCATCGTGTTTCCTTTCCTGCCCGTTGCGGGTGCGCCACCCCGGCGCCGTTGCGGCGCGGGGTGGGTGGTCTAGTGGGTGCCGAGCAGCTTGCGCATCTCGGCGACGACGAGGCGCGCTCTGGCATCGTGCTCCACGGTGTCGCCTTCGTCGTTGATGTATTCGCGGGACATGTGCCGCATCCCGTCCGGGTCCTGCCACTCGGTGACGTTGCGCTCCAGACCGGCTTCGACTGTGCGGGCCGCTTCCCAGTAGGCGTTGAAGTGCTCCTGTGCGGTCCGGTCCAGCTCGAGGCGGTTCCCCTTGTGCACGGCCACCGCGACGCACCGGCAGTGGTCGTGGTAGGCCTCGCCGGTGCTGCGGGTGCCGCGGGCGTGGATACCCTGGCCCTGCCCGCCCTGCTTGCCCTTGGTCACCTCGACGGGGACTCCGCGGCCGACGACGCCCTCCGCAGCATCCCGGTCGCGGTAGACACCGCCACGGGAGGCGAGCATCGCGCAGAAGGCGCAGCACCCGGCCTGCGCGATCCGCTGGAATCCCGTGGGCACGGGATCCGCGGCCGCTAAGTTCCAGGTGGTGTCCATCTGGACCTTGCCCAGCAGTGCGGACGTCCCGCCGACCAGTCGTGAGGTCGCCAGGTCCACGTCCGGTTCTGGCCAGAACAGGGGCGCGGCGCTCCACCTCGTCAGGGCCACGACCCGACCCGGATCCGGGACCACAGGGGTGCCGGTTGGACGGTACGGGGTGCGCACACCCTGACCGGCCCGGTCAGCGAGGTAGGCGTCGGTGGCCAGATCCCCGATCGCCGCGGCGTAGGGGTCCGTGACGGTGGGCATGACCTCGGAGAGGACCTGCGCGACCGTCTCCGGCGGCTCATCCGCGAGCGCGCGCATGAGGTCCGTGACGTCGCGGATGCCGAGGGTGACGAGCTGCTGCACGCGGGTGCGCAGCTCGTTGATCTCCTGCATGGTGGCCATCAGGTCCTCCGGTCAGCGAACTCCCGGACCTGCGGGTCCTCGGCCTTGGCGGTCTCGGCTTGCTGCCCGATCCGGCTGTAGAGGGCTTGGCGGGCCTGGTCGAGGCGCTGGTCAGCCTTGATCTGCGCGATCTGCGTCGGGTCGAGGCCGATGGAGGCGAGGGTGACCTCGGAGGAGGCCGGGAGGATGTTGGCTTGGGTCAGCTTCACGGCGGCGTCGGCCGAGGCGGCCTTCGTCGGGGTGGCGGCGTCCACCCAGTCGATCGCGAGGTCCCGGAGTTCGTCGGGCATCTCGGTGAGGCCGTCGCGGAGCATGACCGCGTCGATCAGGGCGCCGCGGTGCGCGGATCCGAAGGTGCGCTGCCGGCGCTCGGCGCGCTTGACGTGCCGGGCCTCGGTGGCGCGGATCTGGTCGGCGGAGGCTGGGTTCTCGGTGACGAAGCCGAGCCACGTGGGCGGCAGGGCGGCTTCGCCTGCGACCAGCTGCGCGGCCATCTTGATGAGGTCGATGAACGGGGTCGGGGAGGCGCCCTGCAGCTGCTGGACGGTGGGGGTCTGGTCGGTCATCTCGTCCCGCGGGAGCGCGAGGTATCGGCCCATGTAGGCGCGCCAGGCGTCGGTGGGCCGGCCGGAGGAGTCCTTGAAGGTCTTCTCCTCGGCGCCGAGGATGACGCGCTGAGGGGCCCCGTAGAACTCGCGGGCGATCTCCGCTCCGAGGAGCGTGCGCATGGCCATGTCGGTGGCGGCGATGATCGGCTTGGTGATCTCGGAGCGGCCCCACTGGCGGGAGGTCCAGGACCGGTTCACCAGGCGGCGGACCATCGGGCGGCCGATGTTGTGGACCTGCCGGTCGGTGACGATCCACTTCCGGGTGGCCGGGTCCTTGTCGACCTTCACCGTCTGGTCCGGGAGGAACAGGGTGACACCGATGATCTGCTCGTCCTCGTCGCGGATGACGGCCCCGGCGGCGTCCAGGAGACGCCGGCGAGGGTTCCAGATCCCGGACATGGACGTCGGGGACTCCACGGTGATCAGCGCTTCCGGCTCCCCCGCGGAGGTGTCCCCGAGGGAGGTGGTCTCGAAGGCGCACCCCTGGATGAGGGCCTCGATGTGCCCCTCCTGCCAGGTGATGTCCAGCTCGTTGTCCTGGAAGATCCCCCGCAGGCCCATCGGGTCCTCGTCCGAGTGGCCCGGGAGGACCAGGCCGCGCACATCCAGACGCTCATCCAGGGCGTCCACGACCATCCCAGGCCACCCGATGGCGACCTTCACGGCCGCGAGCGCCGGCGGCACACCGATGGCGAGGTTCTTCACGCGCTGGTGCGCCTCGTAGTACTCGCGGCGGCCGTGGTTGTAGGCCCGGTTCTTGTCGATGCGGGAGTTGATCTCGGTGAGGATGCGGATCTCGTCCGGGGAGAGCTTGGACTGGGTGAGCAGGTCCATGGACACCTCCTTAGGCGAGAACGGTCATCCCCTGCGCGGTCTGGGCGGCTTTGCGGCGGTCGGCCCGTTTGCGCAGACCGACGAGGGCGTGGACTCCGGCGACGAGCGGGGAGATGTCGATCAGGACGTCCTTGCGGGACAGGGTCCAGGCGGTCTCCCCGCGCATCTTCTTCTTGGCGACGGCGACGGCGTCGTGCAGCTCCCGCTGCCCGATGTGCACCAGCGTGGGCCCGTCGTCGTCCGGTTCCCGGGTGACGAGGTCGTAGAGCTCCCCGCACCCGGCGGCGTAGTCGCGGATCTGGATCTGCATGGTCCGCACGCGGCCGATGTGCCGGATCCCGTGCGCGTTCGGCGGGGACAGGAGCGTGCCTGCGGCCGAGTACTCGTCGCACACGACGGCGACCGGGTTCCACCGGGCCGCGAGCTGCGTGATGCGCTCCGGCACCCAGGAGGTTCCCTCGCGCCGATCGATGAGCTCCATGTAGACGTCCCCGTTCTCCAGGAGGGAGACCATGGTGATCGACGCGGAGTCCCGCGTGGGCGGCACATCCACGGCGAAGGCCATGATCGGCGTCGGCTCCTGCGTGGGGTCCGCGAGCGCGTCCCAGGCGTCGACGTCGAACAAGGTCTCACCGCCGACCTTCTCGCGGATGCCGAGGCGCTCTCTGCGCCAGGCGGTTTCCCCGAGGGTGGGGTCGGAGCGGAAGCTGCGGAGCTCGTCGGCGACGAACTCGGCGCTGATGCGGATCCCGAGGGCGGGGTTCGCGGTGGCCCAGGCTGTGGGGTCTTCGGAGTCGGCGTCGTCCGGGGTGGACCACTCCGCGAAGAACAGCCGGCCGGGGTCCTCGCCGAGTGCGCGTTCGCGCAGCCCGTTGAGGAAGTCGCTGTCGAGCAGGCCCGCGGATGAGAGGTAGATCAGCTGCGGGTTGCCGGTCATGGTCCGGGCGGACAGGGTCGGCATGACCGCGGCCATCATCTCGGTCTTGAGGGCGAAGGCCTCGTCGAGCACGAGCAGGTCCGCGGAGAACCCTCGGGCCGCCCGGCGGGAGCGGGAGAGGAACTGGATCCGGGAGGACCGGTTCAGCATCCGGATGGACAGGTTGTCCGAGGACCGGTTGATCTTCACCTGCGAGCGCAGCGCGGGGACCTTGGAGATGAGGTCTTCGACGCGGTCGAAGATCTCCCGGGTGGTCTTGAACTCGTGGGCCGAGTAGATGATCTTGCGGGATTCGGGGACGAAGAACAGGTGCCAGATGATCAGCAGCTCGATCTGGCCGGTCTTGCCGTTCTGGCGGGGCACCTCCAGGTCGCATTCGAGGGCGGCCCATTTGCCGTCCTCGCGGGTTCCGGTGATGTGGCGGAGGGTCCAGCGCTGCCACTCGTCCAGGGTGACGCCGAGCAGGGCGCCGAGGGCGAGGACCTCGCGGGCCCGGTTGGAGACCTGCGGGAGCAGGTGGGACAGGCGGGGCCGCTGGGCCCCGACCAGCTCAGTCGAGGTCGTCGTCATCCGGGATGCCCTGGCCGCTGACGGCCGCGAGCGCCTTCTGCATCTGCTGCTCCAGATCGGCGGCGTCCCCGCCGGCGCCCTTCACGTCGAGGGTGCGCAGGTCCATGAGCAGGGAACGCATCTCCCGGACGATGGAGGCGACCTCGCGGGGCATGGCCGCGGGCAGGGCGCCGTTCAGGTAGGCGTAGAGCCGCTTGTACTCGCCGCGGTAGTCGATGTCCCCGTTCTCGTCCTCGAGAATGTTCAGGACCGCGTCCAGCTGGTCCGCGAGGCGCTCCCGCATGGTCTGCTCGGCCTTCGGGGGCTTCTTCACGCCGCGGCGTTCGGCTCGTCGCTTGGCCGCGGCGCGCTTGCAGTCCTCGCAGGGGGTCTCGTGGTGGCGCAGGTGGCGCCGGTAGGCGGCTTCGGTGCCGTGCGGCTGGGTGGCCTTGCGGGGCATGGGCACCTCCTGCCGTGGTTGGGGCCGTCCCGCGCTTCCCCTCGTGGGACGGCTGCTTGGTCCCGGTCCGCCGTGGTTGTGTGCGGCGCTGGCGCTAAGGCTCACCAGGCGCTCGAGGTTGACGGACCGGGAGGACTATGGGCGGGGCTGATCCTGGGAACGACTAGGGCAGATACGTCACCTAGCGGACAAATCCACAGGCCCCGTCGTGGAAATGTCACTATGCCGCGGACGTACCCGCAGGGGCTTCGCGGGGGTACCCCCCACCCCCTCCAGGGGTTCCGAATGTGGCGTACCCCACTTTTATGGGTGCTCACCGTCACCACCGCCGAGACGTCGCCGGCGGGGCCACCGTCGAGACCCGTTCCCGGGCGCCGCGGCGAGCATTGCACGCCCGATGGGCGGGCTGCAGCTCCCCCAGCACGTGGCCACCGTTAGCCAAGGCCTTCATGTGGTCCGCGGTGAAGCTCATCGGGTCCTTCCACGGCAAGGTGGTGTCGATGGGTCGACCGCAGATCCAACACGGAAGGTCGAGCTGCCTCGTGCGAGCCTTGAGCACCTGAGCCTTCGCCTTGTAGGCGCGGTTGGCACGAGGCTGGGCGGGTGCCGGCATGGGGCACCACCACCTCAGCCACACGACGGGGGTATGACGAAGGCCCCGACGATCCAGGATCCTCGGGGCCTTCGACCGGTTCACCTCCCATTGGGCAGAGTGAACCACAGCGAGGTCAGCGTATCACAGCTTCCCCACGCAGCACACGACCCAGCAGATCCGGGTTCACCTGCGCGGCCAGCTCGATGAACGCGGTGCGTGGCCACACCCCATCACAGGCCCGGCAGCTGACGTGGTCGATGCGCGACCCAGACCAGACAGCCACGAGCGCCGGGGCCCTGACCATCGCCCCGTCCTCATCCATCCACCCCACATCAGCCGCAGTGCACAGGGGGCACTGCCCGTCGATGGGGGTCATGCGAGGCGGGTCCAGCAGGTCCCGGATCCTCAGCACCCACCGGCGCAGCATCTCCCCGAGACTGGCCATCTGCTCCGGCCCCAGGCTCACCGCCTCCCGGTTCGCCCAGATCACCGAGCCCGCGAGGGACCCACTGGACCGCTGGGACGCGCCCACCTCCACGGACCACTCAGCCAGCTCACGAGCCAGCGCGTCCTGCAGATCCACGGCCGTCAGGTCACACGGCGACCCCGCGGTGCCCGAGGACCCACCGCCCTCACCGCTCGGGGTCTTCGCGTTCTCCAGCTGCTCCAGCAGCGCCTGCTCCTTCCCAGTCTGGAACTCAGCACCGGGCAGCAAAGCGTGATGATCCTCGGTCAGCAGGGTCACCGACGAACGCAGGGAACTGTGCGCCTCGGCCGCCTGGATGCAACCCCAGCAGCCGCACTCACCATGCTCGACATGCTCAGGCACGGGCACCTCCCACACGGGCGCCGTCGCGAAGCTGACGCTCCACGGTCCGGTCCACCACATCACGCGGACGCCACACAGCCACGTCCACAGCCGCCCGCTCCAGCGCCTCGATCCACGTGCGCTGCGCCGGGGAGAGCCGCCCCTTCTCGGTCTTCAGCTCCCGCATCATGTGCCGACCAGCGCGGGGATGCACCAGGTGCAAATCCGGGTAACCGGCGGTCGAACGGCGGCTGTCGTAGGTGTGGTAGCAGAGCCAGCCCAGGGTCTTCGCCAGGCCGATGATGTGCTCCTGCAGCTCCTTCTCCGACCACCCCAGGATCCTG